>JAEEGH010025596.1_pt1 | contig 11825 bp, 10 predicted proteins | sample 9134181 | NCBI WGS metagenome assembly JAEEGH01 (sample SAMN16246544, study PRJNA631951) | gut metagenome | biome: gut microbiome; feature: rumen; material: DP-attached | host: Bos | place: Iran: Karaj | collected 2018-10
CAATCTTCTTCGACTTGATACCGAGAATGGCGCGGCATACATTGTATGCCATGGATTTGCTTTGGCCGAATTCAACTCCCAAAATCTTTTCTATCTCCGCAATCGTCTTGCCGTAATACGGAGAGAACTTTCTTTCAATCAGTTGCTCAAAGGTTTCCGATTCGCGGTAATCAGAAATGCTGCGAACTACGCTTTCGGCAGTTTCTTGCGCCTTCAGGATTTTCTTCTTTTGCTGTTCGCTTACAAAAAGGTCATGATACATCTCCGGATGCTTCAGAGAATCCAGGATAATCGTGTTGACATACCTTGACTTGATTGAATACGCACGCTGGGGAGCCAACTCTTTGGATTTTGGCTGCTGGCGCATTTCGGCACCAGCCCTCGATCCCTTTGTGCAAGCGGCAAGGTAAAGCGTATCGCCTTCCGAAATCTCGTGAGCCTTTCCGGCAAGAATCTTGTTGTGGATTATGGCCCAGTCGTCCTTGATGATTTTCAGGTCCGTTTCAGGAAATTTCCAATAGCGGACAATCTTGAATATGACATCAAACGGAAGTTTGCCCTCTTCGTGCAGGTAGAACATCAACAACAGCAATTCATTCTTTTTCCAGAAACTGCTTGTGTAGAAAGTCTTGGCGGCTTCCTCAACATAATCAATCATGTTGAGAACGAGACGTTCTTTCGAAAGCATGCTCCCATCAGACGCAGTTTTCAATGGTGTGCATTTTAGCTCAACGCCCGCTTCCTTAAAATCCGGCTCCGATTTAGAATTTGGCTCATATTGGAAATGATATTTTTCAACGGCATTTCCCAAGCCGCCTTTACCAGACTGAACTAACCGAGCATTGCCATACACTTCCCACAAGGTCTTTCCGAGCATCTTCCTAGCATGCTCAAGAATTGACTCTTTGGATGTTTTGTCGTATGATAAGATTGCGTCGTTCATAATAAAATTCCGATTTCGACAATAAATTTAAATCAATTTTGGTGTCAATTATTGCTATTCTTACAGAATTTCGTTTTTTTCATTAATTTACTCGTTTCAACATTTGCATTGTGCACTATTTCCCGTGGTTTTATAATGCACAATATATAAGATTACACCCAAAAGAGTTACGTATATGTCACTACAAAAAAATTTGGGAATAACGCTAAAAGCTTTACGTGCTGAAAAAGGCATTTCGCAAGAGAAACTGGCTCTCAGCACCGGCATCGATCGTCGCTATATGAGCGACATCGAAAATGGTAAAAGAAACATCTCTTTAGAGATTATCGAGAAATTGGCTGCATTTTTTGAAATGAAAGTAAGCGAACTCATTCAAACAACTGAAAAAATAGAAAGGTCGGGAAGAAAATACAAATAAAGGACTAAATATGCGAATAGAGCTATTTTCATACAGATTTGCAGATGACATTTTATCATCTCCTAAGTTTACGGACATCAAAAAAAGACTGTTAAGCATATGCGAAAATTGTCCCATTCCTGTGTATAGTGGAAAATCAAAAGAACAACCAGATAAAGATGTTGTTCAACAAATTATGAACACATATTTTAAGTTACAATTTAAGGCTCTCAATTGGGATATAGAACCACTTGTCACACCGACTGACAACGAGGATGCTTTAAGAGCTGAATTCAGAAAAACCTTCATTAATGAAAATAGTAAGATTACACTCCAAATAGAAATTGAATTCGGAAATGTCGCTAGTTCATACAGAAATTTTTTCAAATTTCAACTATCTTTTTCTTATGACCTCACAGATATTTGTATATTAGTGGTACCTTCAGCAAATCTCGCAAATAGGGTGGATAGCGGTATTGCCAACTATGAAAAAACCATAAGAGAAATCCCTCAGGCGAAACTATCAATTACAGTTCCAACTCTTGTTATCGGATTATTTGACAAAGACTTGTATGGAAAAAACCTTCCCGAATGGGATATACGTCAAACAGGAGTATCGCTGGATACAGCCAAAAATAAAAATAAATCCGTGTTACAAAATCATGAAAATTTAGTGCAATCATACATAGACAAATTGCAATTATAGTCATCCTTTTTTTGCATTATTTTAAATCCACTTTTCTAAAACTCGGCCTACATTTTCAACAATACCGGTCACAAGAGCATTTCCCATCAAGAAGGCACGGCGCAAATTGCTGGCGCCTTCTGTGTGATTATCGGGAAACATATTCAAGCGTTCCAATTCAATAGGAACGAGTCTGCGATAGCGACCGGATTTTGTCTTGATAACATGCTTGAAGCGAGACGGCCCCTTGCCACCTTCACCAGTGATAATCGTGCGAGAAGGTTTATCCAAAAAATCGGGGAATGCCATCGGGCCTTCGCTGTAATTGTACTCGAAGCCTTCGGCGGTCTTTCTCTTTTCAGATTTACCACCCTTCAGGTATTCCCATTTAGGTAATTCCTTCTCGTCAATAAAGAATTCCTCGGGAACATCTTTTTCGTCAACAAGCAATTCGCCAAGAGTCAGTTTCTTCCCGGAATAGTCTGCGACAACATCAAAAGTGCAGACCTTGCGATTACTCATGAAGCCTGCGGTGAAGAACGGAGAGTTTTTCTGACCTTTATTGAATTCTTCCGTGACTTTAACCAAGTCGCCTTCAATTTCAAATTCATTTTTCTTCGCTTTTTCGGAGAGCTTGCACTTTAGTGCTTGAGCAAGAATTCCATCATTCAGAATCCATTCTTCGGCAGCAGCTTTTGAACTCGCTTTTTCAAGTTTCGTACCTTCCTTATAGGCGACAATGTATGTTCTGCGACGACGTTGCGGCATACCGTAATCGGCGGCATTGACAACACGCCATTCCACAGAATATCCAAGATCTGAAAGCGAAGCCAAAATAATTGCAAAATCGCGACCGCGCTGTTTGACAGGCGATTTCAAAAGGCGATCAACATTTTCGAGAAAGAGATATTTCGGCGGATTCTTGCTATCGCGAAGAATGCGGTGGATTTGCCACCAGAGAACACCCTTTTTACCTTCAATGCCGCCCGAGCGCTTCAAAGTCGATGCAACAGAGTAATCTTGACAAGGGAAACCGCCGACAAGCAAATTGCCTGGCCTAATATCTTCAACAGGAACAGTCGCGATGTCAACATTGGAATGCCCTTCAACCCCGAAACGTTTCTGATAAATTGCAGAAGCATCCTGTGTCTTGGTCGAAGGCTCCCACTGGCTATTCCAGACAGTCTTGTATCTTTGTGAGGCGTGTTCAAGCCCTATGCGGAAACCGCCAACCCCGGCAAAAAGCTCAATGACGCGAATATCGCTTGATTTCGTCTGAACAGCATTATTGAAAAGATTACATTGAGCCGCACTGGCACAATACTTGGCAATAGGTTCACAAAGATTCTGGTCAACAATTTTTGCAGGCTTCGGGTATTTGAACATGCTTTAAAAAATAAAAAATAAAATTGGCACAAAATGACAAAATGGAGAAAAAAAATTACCCTTTCTTCTCCGGCATGTGCCGCACGCCGAGGCCGCCCGGAGATTTTATCCACTCGGATTCCGGCCAGAGTTTGAATTCCAGTACGGGGACGCCCAGGAGCCCGTCGTAGGTGGCGACGTCGCCCGTCACGATTTCGCCGATGATCATGCCGCATCCGTTTGTCTTGCCGAACAGCTTTTCGGCCATGGCGCGGTTTCTCTCGAGTTTTTCGAGCGCGGTTTCGCGGTCTTTTGCGGTTGCTTTCTTCAGGAATTTGCTCCACAGTTTTTCCCACTTGGCGATGTCGTTTTGCAGGTCGTCTTCATGGGCGCGGGATTTGGAGACTGCGACGGCGAGGCGCTTGTTCGCAAACATTTTTGCGTTTGTCCGCCATTCAAATGTCTTTACGCCGGTAAGCACCAGCTGGGCGTATGGCGAGCGGATGACGAAGTAGTGAGACGGTTTACCTTGCATTTGGCGGGTCTCCGGAGAATGTTCGACTTTGTTTAAAATACTCTATTGATTGTCTGCGGTCAAGCGGGGCGTTGCGGGGCCGGCGTATGAGGCCCCACAGTGGGGGTGGTGAGCAACGGAGTGCGAGCCAGGGGGATTCTTCCCCCACCAAGTAAAAAGGCAGCGTCATTCTTCCATCAGTACCGTGATGTCGTCCTTGTCGAAGGTGGTGCCGAAGGCTTGCCGGTAGCTCGATTCCAGCGCCTCTCCGGGGGTGCAGTTTTCCCTGAACAGGACCATGCCGCTGTCCAGGCATTCCATGTCCAGCTCGCCGTCGGTGTCGATGCATTCCGGCCGGAACGTGGACCATAGGCAATAGTCGGTGAACCCTTCGCGGATGTCTTCTTCGAGCAGGTTGTCGCCCGTGCCCGCCTGAACTTTCAGGAACGCTTTCGCGCTCTTGACCCATGCGAGTATCGCGCCGCCGAACGTGTCGTTTTCCATAGTGCCTCCGCCCCGAAAGATAGATAATGTCCGTGACAGAAAATGACATGGTGATTATGTATATTATTACGTGAAAAGTTTACCAATCTTGAATTTTGGAGGAAATGATGATTTTTCGATAAAATTTTAGCAATCACTTGACTTCTTTGCCGAAATTAGGTATATTAACAATGAACTGGTCGAAAGACCCAGGTTCAACCTAACTAGGCGGGCAGACTGACCCGCCATTTTTATTTGGAAGCGTTCGTGAACAACAGCCTTAGCATTTTTGTGGATGAAAGCGGAGATTTTGGTGCCTACAACCATATCACGCCCTATTACATAATCACGATGATCCTTCATGACCAATCTATGGACATCTCCGAGCAGGTCCGCAACCTAGATGCGAAGGTTCGTTCCTTGGGTTATGGTGAAAAATTTGCTATTCACACAGCTCCGCTGATTCGCCGAGAAGAAATTTACGCAAACGAACCTCCAAATAAAAGGAGAGCCCTTTTTGCAAGTCTCTTCTTTTTTGCGATGAGATGCCCGATTCAATACAGGACATTCGTCTTTGAAAAGAAATTATTTGATGATGCCTTCTTGCTAGAAGGGCAAATGGCTAAGGTTTTATCTTCGTTCATTCGAGACAATCTTGCTTTTTTCCAAAAATTTGACGACGTTGTTTTATATTATGATAACGGGCAAACGGAGTTGAACCGTATCTTGAATTTTGCGATGTCAACGGAGCTATCGACTTATTCGTATAGAAAAGTCTTACCTATCAACTACAAATTGTTCCAAGTAGCGGACTTGATTTGCACTCTCGAACTGCTTGATTTAAAATGCGAACATGGCGAGTTATCCAGATCGGAACAACTGATATTCCATAGCAAGCGTGAATTGAGAAAACAGTTCATTAAGCCTCTTCAAAAGAAAAAGTTCCCCGCCTAATTTAACCCCCTCGAATTCGAGGGGGTAACTGTCGCAAATTGCGACTTTGAACATAAATCTTGAAGTCACAAAACGTGACTTCAAGTTGGGACGGGGGCAACTTGTGCAAAAATTGCACAGGTTCCTTTTTGGAACATATGGGTTAATTCAATGCCGATTGTATGAGAAAAATCGGAAAAGCCTTTTTTTATGCCCAAAAGGAGGAAAATGGCGAAAAATGATGAAAAACCGCTAGAACCCACTGTCGAAGACATGCCGATTACCCGACAAATTCTTGTCATCCGAGATAAACAGGTTATGTTGGACCGCGACTTGGCGACGCTCTACGGGGTGGAAACGAAGGTGCTTAACCAGGCGGTTAAGCGAAATCAGGAACGCTTCCCTGAAAGGAATTGCTTTCAATTAACCCGTGATGAATTACCCAATCCTTCAAAGTCACAAATTGTGACTTTGAACGTTAGTGGAAATAAGCGAGGAAGCAACGTGAAAAACTCCCATTCGCATTCACAGAACAAGGGGTCGCCACGCTTGCATCTGTATTGCGCAGTGAAACGGCTGTTCGAGTTTCGCTCCAAATCATGGACGCGTTCGTCGAAATGCGACATATTCTGCTCAGGAACGGCGGTCTGGTCAACCGCCTGTCCAACGTGGAGTCCAAAATGCTCGAGCAGGATGCGCGGTTGTTGGAGCACGACCACGTTCTTCTTCACGAAAGAAGATTTCACGCTGGACGAGGCGCTAAAGAAGTCGGAAGAAAAACGGATTGAGCTGGAACAGCAGCCAAGATGAGCACATCAACTTGTAAGGGATACTTACAAGTTGTTCATGAAAGGGCTGCAAAAATGAAAAACAGTTGCTTTTACACGTTGTTTATATTATATTTTGTAGTTGTATCAACTGCGAGGCGCATATGGCGATGTCAATTCTACAAATCCGTGTAGACGATAATCTCAAGAACGAGGTGAGCGACCTGTTCGAAAGGCTCGGGATGGACATTCCGACCGCAGTCCGCATTTTCTTCAAGCGGGCTATCATCGAGAGGGGACTTCCGTTCAACGTGAACGAAATCCCTTCTGCCACCACGCAAGACAACAGTCGGCTGATGCAAGCCTTGTATGCGCTCAACGACGAGGCCCACAAGAACGGAACCGCCGGGATGAGCGAGGAGGAAATCGAAGCCGAAATCAAGGCCGCAAGAGCCGAGAGGAAAAAGAAACATGGTGTACGCAGTCGTTGATACTAGGCATTGCCCAAAAGAAGTATATTCCCATTATTGACAGCAATATTATTGAGGAATATCGGGAAGTCCTACAAAGGGGAAAGTTTAATTTCTCGTTAGAGTATCAGAATTCTTTTATTGACGAGATTACAAAAACGGAACCGCCGGGATGAGCGAAGAGGAAATCGAGGCCGAGATCAAGGCCGCAAGAGCAACCTAATAGTTCAATCCAAACGCCCACAGCGGAATCGTGTTGAGAAATCCATGCTCAATGTCGTCCTTGACGACAAAGCCGTTTTCAACGGATTCAATTTGCTTTTTCTTCTTGTTCTTGCCGCCGACCTCAAAGGTCATGCCGTCTATCAAGAAATCAGAAACAGGCGAAGATGCCACGCGGTTGTTTATGCGCATCAGTGAAAGGAAAGCAGTTTCCCGCAAGTTGCCAATATCGGGTTTGCCACCCGACTGGGCGCAACACAGAGTCGGGTTCGAAAGATATATCTTGTCTATTTTTTCAAGAAGCGCCATTTTATCATCGGCATGTCGCAAGCGGGAAATGAGCCCCGCCTTTTCCATATAGACAAAATAATCCGCAACGCTTCCGCGGTCGGCCCCAATCGCCCTTGCAATTTCAGTCATGTTAGGCTTGAAGGGGACGCTTCTCGCTATGATATACAATAATCTTTTCAGCTTGGCTGATGTCGAAATATTCATATTCGCATAAGTCGGAATGTCCACTTCTAGCGTCTGATTAACCACGTTGTCAAGCCGCGTGTAAAAATCGTCTTCCTTGAAAAAAGGAAAATAACCGACTTTCAGGTAATCCATCCACAAAGGAATTGGATGTGGAATATTTTCAGGCAATGCATAAGCATGCGTCACAATATCATGGAGCGAAACCGGCTTTATTTCGGTACCACATGTGAAATTCAGATACTCTCGGAAAGACATTCCTTCCAAATTATATACGATAGCGCGGCGGCTCAAATCGGCTTCCGCACCTTTTGCTATGTCCAAGACCGATGATCCCATTACGACGATGTGCAAGTCAGGCAAGTTATCGTACATCATCTTTACTTCTGTGGACCAGTTCCTGTATTTATGGACTTCGTCGATGTAAAGGTATTTCCCGTTTAGCTTATAAAATTTCGACGCGACATCATATAAGCTGTTGCCTGTAAAATAGATGTTGTCCGCACTTATGTATAAGGAGCTCGATTCGGCTTCGCTCAACTTGATATGCTGGAGAAGCATGGTCGTTTTACCAACGCCCCTTGCCCCCGTAATGACGATCAGCCTGGAGTTCCAATTAATATTGTCATGCAGGTAGCGGACAAACTTTGTGTCGGTCCTGGCTAGGCGATCCATGAAAATTTCGTAAAGTAGCTCCATATCAGGCCTCTTTTTTCTCAAAATATAACATAATTGAGGAACAGAATCAACAACTTTTTCAAATTTTATAGATTATAATCCACATTTTTAACAAAAATTGCGGATTACAATCAGCAATTACAAAATTTTAAGCCCCTCAAATTCGAGGAGGCAACCGTCGCAAATTGCACCTCAAGTCTCCTAATTTTTGACAGAAATTAAAGAAAAATGCTTGTGTTTTTGACAAAAAGTTGTATATTTTCATTGTATTTTTGACAAAACGTCAAAAATAGGTCAAAAACGGGGTTTATGATGGATTTGAAACGCAAGAGCGAAAAATTCATTCGGGAATGGCTTAAAAACAGCCAAAAGAAGGCCTTGCTTGTAAAAGGGGCCCGCCAGGTAGGGAAAACCCACGCCATCAGGCGTGTACTAACTGCCGAACATGCGGATTTTTTTGAGATAAACCTCATAGAGACCCCTACCGCGGTTGATGTTCTTGCCGCTGCGAAAACAGTCGATGACCTTATTCTGGGTTTTTCGGCTCTTAGCACACAGAAACTGGAAAAAGGCAAGACAATCATCTTCATTGATGAGGTCCAGAAATACAAGGAGATGATAACAAAGATCAAGTTCTTTGTAGAAGAAGGTAGTTTCCGATATGTCTTGAGCGGGTCGCTCCTTGGTGTGGAACTAACGAATCTCGATTCTGCACCGGTGGGCTACATGACCACGATAGAAATGTTCCCGCTGGATTTTGAGGAATTCCTGCAAATCACAAACATCGACGACAACATCATTTCTAGCTTGCGTTCGTCCTTCGAAAACCGGACCTCTGTCATGGACGCGGTAAATCAGAAAATGCTGGACCTATTCACTCGCTACCTTATTGTGGGCGGCATGCCAGAGGCCGTGAGCAACTTCGCAGACAACAGCAACCTGAACGATGTCATGCGAATCCATCGCGACATCCTGAGTCAATACAAACTCGATTTTACACAATACGAAACGGAAGACAAGCGTCTGTTGCTGACAAATGCCTATGAACTGATTCCTGCAGAACTCTTGAAGCAGAACCGTCGATACATCGTGACGGACTTGAAAAAAGGTCTTCATTTTGAACGCGTGCAAAGCACTTTTCTCTGGTTAAAAAATGCTGGCGTAGCACTTTCTGTTTTCAACAGCACTGAACCGAGAATTCCACTCAAATTGAACGAGAAAAGCAGTTTGTTCAAACTTTATCTTGCGGACGTCGGCATGCTCACTTCAGAGTATGGGATGAATACGAAGTCCATGTTGTTGACAAGGAATCAGAATCTGAATGCGGGCGGAATTTACGAAAACGCCATTGCGCAGGAACTCTATTCAAAGGGATTTCGGCTTTACTATTACAATTCAAATCGCCTAGGCGAGTTAGATTTTGTAATAGAATACAACAATCACGCATTGCCCATCGAAGTGAAAAGCGGCAAGGATTACACCATCCATTCCGCCATGAACAACTGCCTTGAAAATTCCGAATATCAGATGCAAGAAGGCTTCGTCTTTGCAAACTGTAATGTCTCCCAAAAAGGGAAAGTGACATACCTGCCCATTTACATGGTCATGTTCTTGCAGAAGGATTCAGAACAGATTGTTTTGGACAAGATTGAATTTTGATTGAGATCACCCCTCAAACCTTTCCAGAATCTTGTACAGCAGGTTGTACAGAGTCTTGCTTTCGGCATCGGAGAGGTTGACGCTGCTGGCCATGGACTTGGGGACGCCAGCAGTCTTGCGTTTGAGTGATTCGACTGCGGCGTGTAAAAAAGACCGCAGCATTTTTTTTGCTACGGTCTGTAATTCTATGGATCCTATCGCGTCCTTAGGACGCTCCAGGATGACACTTTGATGCAAAGGCCCTTCGGCTGGTTCGACAGGCTCACCAACCTTACTCAGGGACCTTTTACTTCACCACGATGTTCACGAGCTTGCCCGGGACCACGATGGATTTCACCCCGGAACAAGTCCGGGGCAGGCTCATTTTTATGCCGGCTTGACAACGATGTTGACCAACTTACCAGGCACAACAATTGCCTTGACGACCTGCATTCCCTTCATAAACTCCTTCACTCTTTCGTTGTCAAGTGCGAGCTTCTCAAGTTCGGCCTTGTCCATGTCCTTGGCGACAGATGCCTTCGCGCGGACCTTGCCGTTCACCTGGAACACGACTTCCACGGTGTTTTCCACGGCCTTGGAATGGTCGGCTTCCGGCCAGGCGACGTTCGTGAGCGATTCGTTGTGACCGAGGATGCTCCACATTTCTTCGGCGATGTGCGGGGCAAACGGGTGCAACAGCTTCACGAAGGTTTCGCACGGTTCGCGGTAGCGCTTGTCCATCTTCATCATTTCGTTGTTGAAGATCATCAGCTGGCTAATCGCGGTATTGAAGCTCATGTTCTCGATGTCGCTCGTGACCTTGATGACGGTCTGGTGCATCACCTTCTCGATGGCTTCCGGAGCGGTTTCATCCACAAAGACCGGGGCTTCATCGCTGTCGCCGACAACAGAACGCCAGGCGCGGCCGAGGAAGCGGTTCATACCTTCGATGCCCTTGGTCTGCCACGGCTTCACGGCATCCAGCGGGCCCATGAACATTTCGTACAAACGAAGGCTATCGGCACCGTAGTCGCGGACGACGTCATCGGGGTTCACGACGTTCTTCAGGGACTTACTCATCTTCGCCACAATCTGCTTGAGCTCGATGTCGGTTCCCTTCTTGAAGTACTTGCCGTTCTTTTCTTCGACTTCGTCAGTCGGGACCTTGGAGCCAGCGGCATCTTCGTAAGCGAAGGCAAGAATCATGCCCTGGTTGAAGAGCTTCTGGAACGGTTCATCGGTAGAGACGAGGCCGAGATCGAACAAGACCTTGTGCCAGAAGCGGCTGTAGAGCAAGTGGAGCACGGCGTGTTCGGCACCGCCCACGTAGAGGTCCACCGGCATCCAGTACTTTTCGAGTTCCTTTGCCACAAATGCGTCGCCGTTGCAGGCATCGATGTAGCGGAGGTAATACCAGCAGGAACCAGCCCACTGCGGCATGGTGTTCGTTTCACGGATACCCTTGCGGCCGTTCTTGTCTGTGACCTGGAGCCATTCGGTAGCGTTGGCGAGCGGAGACTGACCGCCGTCACCCGGCTTGTAGTCCTTGAGTTCCGGCAACAGCACCGGCAGTTCGGAATCATCGACAGTAGAGATTTCGCCGTCTTCCCAGTGGATGACCGGGAACGGTTCGCCCCAGTAGCGCTGACGGCTGAAGAGCCAGTCGCGGAGCTTGTAGTTCACGGTGGCCTTGCCGATCTTGTTGGCTTCGAGCCATTCGATGACCTTCGCGATGCCCTGCTTCTTGTTGAGGCCGTTCAGGCAAAGCGTGTCGTTCTGGCTGTTGATGTAGGTGCCGTCGGCAGCCCAACAGGCTTCGCCGGCGAGGACCTTCGGGCGAACGTCTTCGGGGCAGCTTGCATCGGGTTCCATGATGCAGATGACGGGCAGGTTAAACTTCTTCGCGAAATCGAAGTCGCGGGTATCGTGAGCGGGCACGGCCATGATGGCGCCGGTGCCGTAGCCGGTCAGAACGTAGTCGGCGACCCACACCGGAATCTTGGTGCCGGTGAGCGGGTTCACGGCATAGCTACCGGTGAACACGCCGGTCTTTTCCTTGGCGAGTTCCGTACGGTCGAGGTCGCTCTTAAGAGCGGCGGCGTGCACATATTCTTCCACGGCGGCCTTCTGTTCGGCAGTCGTGAGTTCCGGCACCATAGCGTGTTCAGGAGCCACCACCATGTAGGTTGCACCGAACAGCGTGTCGCAACGGGTGGTATAGACGCGGAGCTTCTTTTCAGTCGGCTTGCCGTCAGC
>JAEEGH010025598.1_pt1 | contig 11824 bp, 11 predicted proteins | sample 9134181 | NCBI WGS metagenome assembly JAEEGH01 (sample SAMN16246544, study PRJNA631951) | gut metagenome | biome: gut microbiome; feature: rumen; material: DP-attached | host: Bos | place: Iran: Karaj | collected 2018-10
ACATGTCTTCTTCGAACTTCGGGAGCTGGCCCGTGCCGCGCATGGTATTGCGGGTCACGAGGTACGGAGGCGTGAATTCCTCGAAGCCGTTCTTCTGGTGTTCGTCGAGGAAGAACTGGATGAGGGCGCGTTCCAGGCGGGAACCGAGACCACGGTAGACCGGGAAGCCGCTACCGGAAATCTTTGCGCCGCGTTCGAAGTCAAAGATGCCGAGGCGTTCGCCGAGGGTCTTGTGGTCCACGCGGGCAAAGTCATCGTTCTTGGTGTAGTAGTCAAACGGAATCGGGCCGTCCTTCTCCACCACGTTGTCGCTGCTGTCCTTGCCTTCCGGGGAACGCGGGGCGATGTTCGGCACGTGCATGAGCATTTCGGTCTGCTTGTAGTCCAAATCCTTGAGCTTCTTGTCGAGTTCGTCAATCTTGTCGCCGAGTGCGCGCATGGCGGCCACGGCTTCGTCGGCGTTCTCGCCCTTCTTCTTGAGGTCGCCAATCTTCTTGGATTCGGCGTTGCGTTCGCTCTTGAGGCGTTCCACTTCGGTGAGGAGCGGGCGGCGTTCGTTGTCGATGGCGAGAACGTCCTTCAGGCTCACTGTGGTGTACTTCTTTTCGGTTTCAGCAATGTAGTATTCCGGATTTTCGCGGATTTTCTTGATGTCAAGCATTTTATGCCTCGGATGATAAAAATTTTACGCGGGTAAAGATAGAATTTTAGAAGAAAGGCAATTGGTTAAAATGAAAGAAATTGCAATTATTTTGATTAATCGCACAAGCTGATAAAAAAAAGATATCCATTTTTTAGTGTTTCCCCTAAAAAAACATATATTATCAACATGCGAAATCACTTGTTGCTCTTTTTTATTTTTTTTCTTGTGGTGACTTCAAGTGCTGCAACACATGTTGCGGTATTGGAGACTATTTCGGAAAAAGATATTATCGGTCGCTCTGAAAAGGTTTTCTTGACTGATAAACTTAGGGAAATGGCAAAGACTGTTTTGCCCGATTATATGGGCTATGTCATTATGACTCGCGAAAATATAAACGCAATGCTTCCTCCTGGAAAATCAGTTGAAGAATGTGAAGGAAGTTGCCTTGTTGAAACAGGAAAAAATATTGCAGCAGATTTTGTTGCCCAGGCTCGTGTTGGAAAATTCGGTCAACAACTCACGCTTACAGTTGAATTATATGAAACGGCAGGAAATAATTTAGTTGGTACATTCACAACAAAAAAATCTGATGCTGAAGGATTATTGATTGAAATAGAAGAAAAAGCGGGTCAACTTTTTAAAAAGATAGTTGGAAATGTTCCTTTGACGAATAAAATTGATATCAAAGACGAAACTTTACTAAATGATCTGCGAGATGGACAACAGTATCGAATTGTGAAAATAGACAAGCAAATTTGGATGGCGGAGAATTTGAATTTTAGCACAAGCGATAGTTGGTTTGTAAAAAAGAAAGGATGCGATACATCAAAAAATATGAATTGCAATATTTATGGACGACTTTACACATGGTCGGCTGCAAAAAATGTTTGTCCCAGTGGGTGGCATTTGCCAAGTAAATCTGATTTTGATGTATTGCTCAATACTGTTGGTTCGAAAAGTATTGCAGGAAAACTGCTCAAGTCGAAAGATGGATGGAAAAATAATGGAAATGGAACAGATGTGTTAGGTTTTTCTGTATGGCCTGTTGGAAAAAGAAATTTAAGAGGAAAATTTGAATCAGGTGGCTTAGAGTCACATTTTTGGTGTTCTTCGGATAAAGGCAACAAAGCATGTAATATGCTTCTTGATTCAGACACCGAAAAAGCTTATCTTGGTCTTGATGAAAAGAAAAATGCTTTTTCAGTCCGTTGTATAAGGGATTGAAAAAGCCGTATTTTTCGTCAAACCCGTACAATCTCGTCGCAGAGGGTGCAGATGGCGCTACGGTGCGTAATGAAGATCATCGTCTTTTCGGGGTAGGCGGCGAAAAGGCGGGTGTACAGCTCGCGTTCGGTTTCTTCGTCGAGCGATGCGCTGATTTCGTCGAGCAAGAGGATGCTGCCCGGGCGGAGTAGCCCGCGGGCAATCGCGATACGCTGTGCCTGGCCCTCGCTGAGGCCCGCGCCCCGCTCGCCGATTTCGGTATCGAGCCCGCGGGGGAAATCTAGCACGAAGTCTGCACAGGCGGTATGCAAAGCCGCCCTGAGTTCCTCGTCGCTCGCACCAGGCTTTGCAAGGAGCAAGTTGTACCGGATGGAGCCGCTCATGAGCGTATTGCCCTGGGGGACATATACGAAATTCGCCCGCGTCGCCTTGCCTGCAGGACCTGCAGAAAGCTGCTCTCCCGAGTTAGACTGCGCCGCATATACCGAGACGTGCCCGCCGGAGGGTTCGATAAACCCGAGCATGAGCCTGAAGAGGGTCGTCTTCCCGGCGCCGGTTTCGCCCAGGAGGGCGGTCTTTGTACCCGGTTTAAAATCGTGCGTAAAGCGCGATACAATTTCGCGGTCGCCCTTCGCGTACTTGAACGAAACATCCTCGAACCGGACACCGGCCGCGCCGTTTAATACAGCTCCGTTTAATACCGCGCCGTTTAACATAACGTCGTTCGCTGCAGGAGCATCGCTTGCCACATCGTCATTCGTTCTAATTTCCTCGAGCCTGTCAATACTTGCGGTGGAGTGCACTACCTGTGGGGTCATGTTGAGTAGCGTAAGAATCGGCTGCTGGATTTGCCCCACCAGCTGCAGGAACGATGTCATGACGCCGAAGGTAATCACGCCGTTCCTGAGCCCGATACCGCCCCAAACGAACGCCATCAGGTAGCCGATGCCGAAGGCGCACCCGAGCATGAACCGCGTGACGGTCGAGAACTTTGTCCTGCGCTGCACGCCGCTCTCGAGTTCGCTCTGCATGGTGCCGAGACGCTCCGTCATCCACTGTTCGCTCCCGAGAGAGCGCAGTACCGCGTTGTGCTCCACGCCTTCCTGCACATGCATCTGGATATTGCTTTCCTTCTCGCGGATATCGTGCGTCATGTTCTTGAGGCGGTGGGCGATAAACTTTCCGATGATAATCGCAAACGGCGTGAATATCACGAGCGCCCAGGCGAGTCGCGCATCGAAGAACCGCATCAGCAGGAACGCGCCAGCCAGCTGCAAGCCCGTCACGACCATCTGCGGGAGCGTGTCGGCAATGACCGTCGCCACAGAATCGATGTCCTTTGTGAGGCGCGAAGTAATGTCGCCGGAATGGAAGTCGTGCTCGCTAAAGAGGTGCTTCGAGAAATACCTGCCGAAGAGGTCGAGCCGCAGCGCGTTGGACTTGCGCGTGACGGTGACCGTCGTCATGTAGTAGTAGACCTGGCGGAGCAGGATTCGCCCCACGACGGTAAGCACGAGGAATGCAATCATCCACGCGATTTCGCGCGATGTTCCCGTGCGTATGGTCTCGTCAATAAACTTCTTGGAGAGCCATACCATCAAAAGCCCGAGCACCACCTGGACCGAACCGATCCCGATGCGTACCAGGGCGTTTAGCCGTGTACCGCGCGTGTTGCGCCATAGCCAGGCCGCGTATTTCATTCTACGACGCCGACCTTTTTCCATTCTTCGACGATGGCGGCAACATCCGTCTTGGCCTGTTCCGCGCTCACGTCGTATTCTTCGCAAAGGGCCTCGACAAGAGAATCGACGCTGAATTCGCCCGCGGCGTCTGCCTTTTTCCAAAGGAATACTGCCGTCTCGTTGAGGCACAGGAGCCGCCCGAAATCGAGAGCGCCGATACCTTCGCCCATAATCACCTGTTCGCCGCACACGTCGCGCAGCACGAATCCGCTTTTCAGTTTCATAATGCCTTTACCTTTTCTAAAACTCTATAGCACAATAGTAGCCATTTCCGCGCGGGCCTGAGCCTGCACCAGAGCGATGCGCGTCGCCTCGATTGCCTTGAAACGAGCGAGCGGCGTTTACCCTTGCCGTTCACGGCGTACGTCGCCTGCGCTTTGATATCCGTAACCTTGCAATGTTCGACCCCGTAGAGGTTTCCGTCACCCATGAGAATCACGCTTTCGCCATCGATTTTCAATATGCGGTGTATGACGTAGCGGTTGCCTTCAACAAACGCAAGCACGATATCGCCGACCTGCGGGGCAATCGCCTTTTCCAGGACGACGCTTTCACGGCCACCCACGATAAACGGGAGCATGCTCCTGCCGTTCACGGGGAAGGTGACCTGGACCCCGTCTGCTACGAGCCGGATGGCTTCCGCGAGAATTTCGTCGTCCGAAACGTTCATGCTTCCTGTACCCTTATGGAGTTGTAGCTGGTATTGGCCGCATCCGCGTCGGGAAGACATTCCAAGTACCAGGTAGGCACCCTCATCGCAAGTGCGTTTTCGGTTTCGTGAAGCCCGTCGGCGATTTGCTTGTCCCAGCGCTTGCCGGAGATGCTCGGCACGAGGGCTGCATAAGCCTCTATCCCGCGTAACCGCTCAATCTTGTTGTAGGGAGCCTGACTCAAGAGCACGATGCCCCCGAGGGCGCAAGAGTCGTTCTTATAGCAGGGCGTCTTGCCGCTCCAGGGCGAACCGAACACGCGGATTTCGTTATCGAAGACGCGCACCACCGGGTTGTCGTCGTTCAGGAGTTCCGTACCCTCGATGTTCTCGAGCCAGAGCCGCGCGTGCGTGCTCTTTCCCGTGCCGCTCTTGCCGAGGAACATGTACCCGTAGCCTTCATGCTTTATTACGGCCGAATGGAATAGAGCCGTCTTGTGGCGGGCCGTCGCAAGAGCGTAGAAAACCATCAGCGAGTTGTTTATCGAAAATTTCTGGGCGAATTCGGTGAGATAGAGCGTTCCCCGCCGGTATTCTCCTTCGCAAACAAGCGTCCCGCAAATCCTGTTCTGCAGTCTGAATTCAAATACGGCGTCGTTGCCCTGCGTATGCCCGCAGATAATCTGTTGGCCTTCCTCGTCCTGCCTGGTCTCTTCGGTAAATGCGGGGGAGTCGCCCTTCTCGATTTTCAGGGAAAACAGCGCGGATTCGTCGCCTGCATAGGCGAACGGCGCGTAATTGTCGAGCAGCGGGGCAATTTCGAGCCCGGATTCCAGAGTGAAAACGTGCCCAGCGACCTTGTATGAATAACATGCCATTTTCAGTGAAGCCTTTTCTTTTTAATATAAAAATGTTTTTGCCTGCAAAATATGCTACATTTGCAATATGTTCTTGTTCAACGGAAAGGTCTTTACCCGGTTGCTTGCATGTGTTAGCCTGTGCCTGCTTACGCTTGCATTTTCGGGCTGCTACAGCTTTACGGCAAGTACGCTCCCGAGCCACATCAAGACGGTGCAGATTCACGATGTCGAAGACAAGGCCCTCGACCCGGTGCTTGCAAATGACCTGCATACGGCGGTTGTCGACATGTTTAAGAAGAACGCTGGCGGCATCCGCCTCGTGAACGAGGAGGCGAATGCCGATTTCGAGATTACGCTCCTGAGTTATGCGAACAAGCCCGAGAACTACAACAGCAATAGCGACGTGGAAACATACCGCGTGACCATCCGCGTGAGCGTGAAGTTCTACGACAACGTGAAGGAACGCATTATCTACGAGAACAAGTCGCTCTCTGCCGACGGCGTGTACGATATCCAGAAGAACGAATCCGAAGAAAGGCACGGCCAGGCCCGCGCCATCGAGAAGCTGCAGGACCTGATTATCGCGAACGCGCTCGCAAAGTGGTAGTGCTCGCTTCTTATAAATACAAAAGCAAATACTCGCACGAAGTGATTGTGTGAGCGTGTGGGAACTCCTTCCCGCAGTTTAATATCAGAGTTGATTTTCGTAGAATCCCGAAGGGACTAACAGTCACAAGGGATTCTGCAGAACCCGTCTTTTCTCAAATATCCTGCGATAAACTATTTCCGTCCGGAACAAATTAAACTGGTTAAATAAAATCCTTGACGAATACAGGCTTCTCGTTCAACAGGGCCTCGGTAAGCGTCGATCCCGCATACGTCAATTTTAACGAGAAGAACGGCTCGCCCCGTTCCAGCAGGGCGAGGAATATGATGTCACCGTCCCAGTGGGGGAGGCGAATCACGTCTTCCTTGGGGACCCATTCCAGAGTCCCCTCGTCGCATTCCTTGATTGTACCCGTAAATTCGGTTGCGGTGAACAAGTGCATGAATTCCGTTTCCTGCATGCCGTCGCTGATGAAGGTCACGATACCGCGGTAGCGCGGACGCACGAGCGTAAGGCCCGTCTCTTCCATGACCTCGCGGCGAATGCAGTCCTCGGGCGATTCCTTTTCCTCGAACTTGCCGCCGATTCCAATCCACTTGTCCTTGTTGATGTCGTTCTTCTTCTTGACGCGGTGGAGCAGCAGGTACTTGCCGTCTTGCTCTATATAGCAGAGGGTCGTGTTTATCATTTCGGTTCTTCTTCGGCGTGCATTACGGGGATAAGCCGCACGCCGCTCCTGTTCCAGTTCTTGAATTCTTCGCCTTGCGGGAGCTTCGTCCCGAACCCTTGCGCGTGGATGCGTTTCTTGTCGATTCCCTTCTCGATGAGGTAATCGGCAATCGCCTGCGCCTGCAGGTTCGATACCTCTTCGCCCGCGGGGGTGCTGCACTGTATTTCGAGGTCGAACACGAACTTGCGCATCAGGTAGATAACATCGTTCAGTGCGGTGTAGCTCGAGTTCAGCAGCGTTTCGGAATTGTTCTTGAACTTCACGAGCGCGGCGATGGAGTTCAGGTTGTTCTTCGAGTTCAGCGGGCAACCGTCACGCCCGACAATCACGTTCGGGAACGTTCCCGGGCATTTGTCCATGTAGTCGTACACCTCATCGTTGTCCGAGTCAATCGGGCATCCGACAGAATCCACGGGAGCGTGTGCGGGCGAGTTCGGGCACTTGTCGAGCGCGTCGGGCACGCCGTCCTCGTCGTGGTCGCGCGGGCATCCGTTCTCGTCTACCGGGAATCCTCTAGGGGTGTCGAGGCACTTGTCCCTGCTGTCAGCGACGCCGTCGCGGTCGTTGTCGGCGGGGCAGCCGTCCTCGTCCACAGTTTCGCCCTCGACGCTGTTCGGGCACATGTCGATATCGTTGGGAACGCCGTCATGGTCAAAATCGAGCGGGCATCCACGAAGGTCGACTGAGTATCCGCGCGGGGTATGCGGGCACTCGTCGCGGTCGTTCAATACGCCATCGTGGTCATCGTCGAGCGGGCAGCCGTCCTCGTCCACCTTGTCCCTCGAAAGCGAGTTCGGGCACTTGTCATGGTTGTCGTCCACGCCGTCGCCATCGCTGTCGCGCATACATCCTGTGCTATCGACAGCCGTACCCTTGGGCGTCGCCTGGCACTGGTCCAGATAGTCCGGTACGCCGTCACCATCGTTATCTACGGGGCATCCGAAATAGTCTACGGTTACGCTGCGCGGGGTCTCGGGGCAGTTGTCGAATATGTTGAGCACGCCATCCTGGTCGTTATCCACAGGGCAACCCCTGCTGTTGACCGCGACCCCCAGTTCGGTGTTCGGGCACAGGTCATGGCGGTCAATCACACCGTCATTGTCGGCATCCTTGCGGCTAAAGTCAAGCGTCTTGGTGACGGCGAGGACCATCGCGAACTCGGGCGTACCGCGAATGTTGTACTTGAGCGTCTTGTCTTCGTACCGCCGGTTTACTTCTATGCTGTTGTCTAAGGTCGCCTTGCGCACGAAATCGAAACCAACGTCCATGCCGAGCATCAGGTTGAGCATATCGGGCAAATGAATCTTCACCGCGGGCGTCACGCGGAACACGTCGTTCATGAGTTCCTTGACGGGATTGTCGCGGAACAGCGATGTTTCTGCAGTCATCTCGAGCACGCCCGAAACCATCTTTTTCGGGAAAATTTCGAACCCGGAACCCCAGACCACGGTGTAGTTCTTTGCGTTCAGCACGTGGAAGTAGCCCGCATAGCTGTTCCAGTAGACGTAGTCGAAGATGTTTACCGAAACGATTCCTTCTATGAACAAGCCCCACTTGCCTGCCGTGTAGGCGTACGAATTGCGGTTGTCGTATATGAACCACTGGTGCCTGGGCCGAAACCCGATGGATTTAGCGCCCGTGGGGAGCGTGAGGGCGCTTACGAACGCGAGATTGACCGGAACGCCCGGAATGGGGTAGGAATACTTGATTCCCGCATACAGGTCGCCTGCGCCGAAACCGTCAAGTTCCGTACCGTCGATGGTGCCCTCGTAGTAGAGGGGGAGCATGAGCGAGAGTTCCAGGTTGTCAGTCGCACCGAACCCGAGCGAAAGCGAGCCGCCCGAGGAGGGCGTGTTCTTGTCGAGCGGGGTAATGTCGGAGCCGTCGTCGATTGTGTAGCCGTTCATGGCGAGCGCATGCCCGTCGCTTATAGCCTCGTAACTGCCCGAAATAAAGAAATAACCCTGGCTCAAGGTGTTCGCGGTAGGCACGCGGACGCCCTCCATATCCTGCCCGATGCCAATTTGGGCGTACAGGATTTGGGCTATAAACAGCAGTGAGAGCAGGATTTTCTTCATAATCCTCAAAAAATTTAACTTTTTTTTGATTTTTCTTGTTGCTTTTTCAAGTTTATGTATATATTTGCCTCCGTGAGTCTCGCGTCCAGACAAAAACAGAATCTTCCCGCGTGGCATAGGAAGGCACAGAAGGCTTATCGCGTGAACCGCGTGATAATCATTCTCCAGATGGTTGCCGCCCTTGTGATGTGCGGGGTTATCCTGTATGGCATGGCGCGCGTGTTAAACTGAAACAAGAGGTATTATGTTACAGTTCGCCTATCATTGTGGTCGCCGCCCTAAAGGTGATGGTTTTGATGCCCCGATGCCCTTCTCCAACGAAGAAGAAGAGGAAGAAATCGAGGAAGAGGAAGAAGTCGACGAGGAAGTGGACTTTGACCAGCCTTCCTTCAAGCGCGACCAGATCTGGTCCGATTACGCCGAAGACCTGGACTACGACCAGTGATCCGCTGGTGCAGGCCCGTTGGCTATCTTTTAGCCGTATTCGCTACATCCGTCCTGTTAGCCTGTGCTCCAAACCAGGCCGATAGCGGTTTGGCCGACGTGCAGGTGCAAGAAGCGCCTGTGAGCGATACGCTGTCTTTTGCCGAATGGTCGCTCCGGTTCAAGGTTTCCGATTCGCTTGCCATGCGCCCCTCGTGGGAAAACTACCAGTACGCATTGCAGGCGATGGACAACCAGGAATGGAACCAGGCTCGCCGTTACCTGAACCGCTCTCTCCGCAACCTTGTTACTGAACATTTCGATTCTACCTATGCGAACGTGAGCCCTAAGGAGGATTCCCTCTACAGGCTCAAGATGTCCGTGCTTCTGGTGCGTGCGCTCGACGAAGTTTACCCCAACGAGGTGACAGGTGCCGACGAAGGCCCGCTCGATGGCATATTCCAGGACGAAAGTGTCCTTGCCGACAGCGCCTCCCTCACGAGCCTCGAGTACCAGCTCGATTCCCTCGACGTGAACGAGTTTACGCTCCCCATCAAGTTCAACGAGCGCGTGCTGCAGGAGGTATTCTACCTCACCTCGAAGGCAAAGAGCTTTACCGAAGGGTCGCTCAGCCGCAAGACCGCCTACGATTCGCTTGTCTACGCGAAGCTCGCCGAGCACAACATGCCCCGCGACCTCATATACCTTTCCCTCGTGGAATCCGGCTTCAAGGTGAAGGCCTACAGCCGCGCGAAGGCTTCGGGCCTGTGGCAGTTTATCCCCGAGACGGGCAAGCGCTACGGCCTGAGCGTCGACTACTGGGTGGACATGCGCCGCAACCCGGAACTTGCTACCGAGGCCGCGCTCAACTACCTCTCTTACCTGTACAATGAATTTGGCGACTGGCTTTTGGCCATGGCTGCCTACAACTGCGGTGAAGGCCGTATCCGTCGCGAAATCCGCGAATGGAAGGCAGATTCCACTCACGATACCACGCAGGCCGTGACCTACTGGGATTTGGAACTCCCGAAGGAGACGATGCACTACGTTCCGCGTATCCTCGCGGCGATGGTCATCGGGCATTACCCGGAACAGTACGATATCAACGTGAAGCAGACGTTCCGCCCGCAGTTCGATACCGTGACGGTGTTCGACTCCTTCTCGCTCGAAGAAGTGGCGAAACTCCTGAAGGTCCCCGAAGATACGCTCCGCACGCTCAACATGGAACTCGTGATGTGGTGTACGCCGCCCAACGTGGATTCTTACCTGCTGCGCCTGCCGTTCGGCACCCGCGCTACGTTTGTCGAGGGCTATGACCGCATGCAGAAGAACTCGTTCTCCAGCTGGCACCACCACAGGGTCAAGAAGGGCGAGAACCTGGGGGCGATTGCCAAGCAGTACGGCATTACCGTCACGGAACTCAAGCTCGCGAACAACCTCAAGAACGACCGCGTGCGCCAGGGCAAGACACTCCTGATTCCTATCAAGGTGGGCTCGAAGAAGTCATCGGGCAAGAAGCCTATGAAGGTGCGCACCTACGTGGTGGAACTGAGCGACAACCTCGCATCTATCGCCCGCCAGTTCGGCGTCTCGCAGGAATCCCTGCGTATATGGAACCAGATGGAACCGAGCGCGGTCGTAAAGCCCGGCGATACGATTTTCGTGTCTAAGCCCGAGCTCAAGCCCGCAGACGAAGTGAAGAAGATTACCCTCAAGAAGGGGGAACGCTACGTGGTGGGGGCGGGTGATACCTACGCGAATATTGCCGAGGCACTCTCCATACCGACGCGCCTTTTGATGGAAGCGAACAGCGGGTTTATCCGCAGGCTTACCATCGGAGATTCACTCGTAATTCCGGCCTACACGCCGCCCAAGAAGCCCGCAAAGCCCGAACCGAAGGCCGATAGCAAGAAGGCTAACGAGAAGGCGGAAAAGGCGAAGAAGACATCCGAGAAGGTCGCTCCCACGAAGGGCAATACCTACGTGGTGGAATCGGGCGACAACCTCTACTACATCTCGAAGAAGTTCTCCTGCACGGTCGATGACCTGATGGCTTGGAACGGGCTAACCAACTCGAATATCCATCCGGGCGATACGCTCGTGGTTCGTGGCGCGAAGGGGGCTGCAAAACCTGCCTCGAAGGAGAATTCCGGCGCACAGGCCGAAAAATTCATCACCTACACGGTGAAGCAGGGCGATTCCTTGTTCGACATAGCCAAGAGCTACAAGACGACCAAGGAAGACATAATGAAGTGGAACGGGCTCAAGGACACAAAGATCAAGCCCGGCGATAAACTCAAGATTAAAAAGCCTTAAATTTGCGTGGGCGCCTAAACGGCGCCTTAAATTATTTAGAACAAATCTATTGTCGCGCTTACGTAGGGCTGGAGGAAGGCGTCGAAGTCAAGCATGAACTCCTCGTTTTCCTTCTTGTCCGAAATGGGCTGCTCGTAGTAGGTGTGGAAGTATTCGTGCGTATTGCGGATGCCGCCGGCGAGCGTGAAGGCGTGGAACGCGACGCGCAGGCCCGCACCGTAGGTGTAGCCCCAAATAGCGGGAGCGAGGTACTTGGAATCGTTCTGGAAGAACGTCTTGCCGGTAATGCCGCCCACGAAACCGTAGAGCTTGCACATGAACTGGTAGTTGTAGCTGCTGTACAGCGGAACGCCGAAATCCACGCCAATCTGCGCGAGCGCGATGTGAATCTTGTGGTGGCCCTCGATGTCGTCCTTCTCGACGGGCACGTTCCAGCCGTCATATTCGATTTCCATCGCTTCCTGTACCGCGTAGGCTTCCTTGAGGTTCCTGTCCTTGTAAGAAACGCCCAGGAACTGGTAGGCGAGAATTGCGTAGATGCCGACGTAGTTG
>JAEEGH010025601.1_pt1 | contig 11823 bp, 10 predicted proteins | sample 9134181 | NCBI WGS metagenome assembly JAEEGH01 (sample SAMN16246544, study PRJNA631951) | gut metagenome | biome: gut microbiome; feature: rumen; material: DP-attached | host: Bos | place: Iran: Karaj | collected 2018-10
CAGCAGCGCGTCTGCATCGCGCGAGCTCTTCTTAACCATCCGGAGGTCATCCTCGCCGACGAGCCGACTGGCAACCTCGACCCCATCACCGCCGAAGAGATCTTCCAGCTGCTTCACGACATCAACCGCGAACAAGGCACCACCGTGCTGATGAGCACCCACAACTTCACCCTGATCGACAAATTCACATCGCGTACCATCTGCATCGAAGACGGGAACCTGATCGACACGATGCTGTAACTATGCTTTCTATCTGTATCGCCATCCACAACTGGGACGTGAACCGCCTGGTGAACGATTTGACGGCACAGGCCGACAAATTGGATGTGCCCTACGAAATCCTGCTGCTGGATGATGCCTCCGACTACGAATATCAGAAAAAGAATGCCCAGCTCGACTTTTTAGAGAACGTCACCTACCTGCAGAGTTATATCAACATGGGGCGTTCACTGGTTCGCAACACATTGGCATCCAAAGCCCAATACCCTTACCTTCTTTTTATGGACTGCGATGCCACTGTCACACACCGTGATTTTTTAAAGAAGTACATGGCCGCTCTGCCGGCCCCAGTGATAGTGGGAGGATGCGAATATCGGAAACGCCGTCCAAGAAAAGAGTGCATTCTTCGCTGGCGATATGGGATAGAACGAGAACAAGTTCCTGCGGAAATCAGAAACCAACGCCCAAATACCTCATTCTCCACCTTCAATTTCTTAATTGAAAAGAGAGTATTCGATATTGTAAAATTCGATGAATCGCTACAGGATTACGGACACGAGGACACTCTCTTTGGACTGGATCTGCTGGATAAAAACATTATAATCAAGCATATAGACAACCCCTTAAGACATGATGGCATCTTTTCAACCCAACTATTCCTTGAACGAACACAGGTAGCCATCAACAATCTGCTCATCATTTTAGAAAAAGGTCACCAGCGTGAGGCTTTGGTAGAGAATATCCGCTTATTGAAAACCTATCGCCAACTTCGAAAATGGCATTTGTGCGGACTCTACCAGTTCCTTTATCGCATTTTCAAAAAAATGATCCTCAAAAATCTTCACTCCAAAAAACCATCCATCCGATATTTCGATTTCTACAAATTGGAGTTTTTGTGTGAAAAAAGGCCCATTATTTAAGCTGTTGCTATTCTACACAGCAACGGTTAATGGACAAACAGAATTTTAGCGACTGCCTTCTTTTTACCATCCTTATCAGAGGCAAACACGAAATAGACACCTGTGGCGGGGCGTTTGCCGTTAAAGTCGCGGCCATTCCAGGTGAAGGTTCCGCCATTGGCATAATCCTGCCACACCAAATTGCCCGCAGCATCGGCCACCTTGCAGAAGGAGTTCTCCTTGAGGCCGCTGACCGTAATGACACCATTGTAGCTCTCGCGCACCGGATTCGGGAATCCCGTCCCCTCGCTGTAGTCTTCTGTCCCTTCAGTAGCTGTTCCGCGATAGGACACGATGCCGTCGGCGGTAGCGAAGAACACCTCGCCAGTCTGCCGCTGGATGGTGATGTGGTTGATGCGATTGGAAAGCAACGGCGAATTGTCGGTGTTGAAATGGAGCAACTGTTTGTCGCCGTTCGGCGAAATGAGGAATACGCCCGACTTGGCCGTGCCCACCCACTTGCGATTGGCATCATCCACCGCAATAGCCGTCACCTCCTCAAATTCAAAGAGATTCTGCACATAATTAATCTGTTCTACCAGAATATTTTGCGGATAGACCCCTCCCGAGAAAATCTGCGAAGGATTATAAATCACCTTGACACCCAAGTTACAACCTATCCAAATTTCTCCTTTCTTATCCTCCACCACACAATTCACAGAGGAGGTACTGATAGTGGCTGCGGCATTCATGTTTACCGACATGGCATGGTCGTCCGTCACATTATCAATCGTATTGTTGTCATCGAAAACCACAATCGTATTGGCACGCGGTAAAAGCACCCACTTCCAGCCCCGTGAGTCCACCATAATATCGGTCAGCAAGGTGTTGTAACCCGAAACAAACGCCGAAAGCGGGAAACTCTTCCAAGTACCATCAGACTTAAGTACCGTAAGCGGACGAGAAGAATAACTACTTGAAATCCAAAGATTTCCATAACCATCAAAACACAATCCACCTACATACGCGTCAGCACTATCGAAAGATACCAGATTGCTATTGGAACGATTAAAAATCTCTTCCACCCTATAATCACGATACTTCACCACGCCTCCCTCAAACAGTCCCGCATAGATCTCACTGCTATTCCTAGGATTGATGGCAACCGATGCCAAGTCGTAGGCACCCGCAAGGGAAGGATTGTGCATCTGGAAGGCATTGGTCCACTGTTCATTAGAAAAACACGAAAGATCTGGGGTCAAGTAAATTTTACCACCCGCTGACGAGATAGCGCCCGGCACCATCACCAACTTACCATCGCAATAATCCATACGATACGAGGAACGGGAATAGGGACCGTTGATCTCATGCAATTTCACCACACTCCAGTCTTGCGACATCTGCATCAGCCCATTATTGGCATCGGCGAACCAAATCAGATTTCCGTCCAAACAAGCATCTTGCACATTCTGCCACTGGTACACTCCTTCATAGCCAAAATAACCCAACATCTGTTCGGAGGCATCATAAATCTGCGCGAAACTCCAAGAGGCCACAAGCAACTGATCATCATTCACATCAAGGGCACGAATGGTAGAAAGGTCAACCTGCGACGGGAGCCACGCACTGCCATCAAACATCAACAAGGTATCAACCTCGTTTTCGAAATGACAGGTGACATACAATCGCCCATCAAACACACAACTATGCTGGTAATCGCCCATCGGCAAGCCATACACCCTTTGCCAAGTGGAAAAGTCAGCTTGGGGGTGTGACAACCGTAAAAAAATAACCCTAATCAACCTGCCCCGTACGGTGGGACAGTTCGAGGACAGGTGTGACAACCGTAAAAAAATAACCCTAATCAACCATAGAGGTGATTGTGGATTCAACAACCACAGGTCATATCTCCAATGATATAGCTCAGTCATCTAATTTTCTTTGGAATGAAATATCTTCCAATATTCAAGAAATACTCAGAAACGGAACTCTGGTGGCTCACGAACCAAATGTTAAACAAGACAGGAAACCATCAGCAGTACATTATTATTACTATGAGTGTAAAGTAAAAAACAACACCTTTTACCTAAATGTGGAAGAGAATTATGTCAAAAAGGAACAACGCCATTTTTTTAGATTATACTCAATAGTGTCCGAGCTAAGGAAAACAGCAATTAGATATTAAAAAAATCGTTGAAAGCAGGCGGCCAACGGCTATAGCTTGGTTGGGTTGCTAACAACGATTCGAGACTGCAAAAATACAAAAATTTCAATATACAAACACCAAACTCCGAAAAAATGTTGTATTTTTGCAGCGGGAGTTTAATAATAGAACTAACGGTCTTATGGGAAGTATTTTAAATGAGTATATTTCAAAACGTTGGGGCGTTTTAGGTGTGACAACCGTAAAAAAATAACCCTAATCAACCCCTCGGCGAGCGGTGAGATGCAGTTGGAGTGGTGTGACAACCGTAAAAAAATAACCCTAATCAACCCCTGCTCGTTGAACTCACCGCTGACGTGGAGGTGTGACAACCGTAAAAAAATAACCCTAATCAACCTTTACTGTGGCGGTGTCGGTAAGATTTTCGCACGATGTTTTAACCTCTATGCTGTTCGCATAGTCAAACGTAACAGTTTTTTGTGTATTTTTGCTGCGGATTTCGATTCTGCACTGGAGGTTCAACATCGTAAATCGTATATTATGAAAAAGTTACTCTCTTTCTTGTTCGTTTTGTTTGGTTTGGGTTCTGTTTATGCGGCTGAACCCGACAGCCTTTTATTGGTGGAGAATTCTTTCCGGAATCCTACTTTCAATAAAGACAACTGTACTTGCAAAGGTATTCCTTTGTATGGTAAAGTGGAAGTTGTGACCAGTGGTGCTGATTTTAAGGTAGAAGTTGTAACTATTGGAGCTGACCTCCAAGTTGAACCCGTAACCATTGGCGCTAATCGGTGTGGACAATGGGAGTTTGTTACCATAGGAGCTGATTTCAAAGTGGAATTTGTTACTATAGGAGCTGATTTCAAAATAGAGTATGTCACCATTGGTCCAGGCATAAATGATTAGTCTTCCACTAAAAAACCATAGTCTTCATCGCTGTCAAAGGTCAGTTCAAGTGGCAGTGTATTGAAGTATTTGAGGCCTTTTTGGTCAAATTTGGCCTCTGTCATAACCAGTTTATTTATTCCGAAGATGTCAAGGTAAGCGCTGCTGCAGCTGATACTGGAGGTGCTGTTCAGGATTGTCACCAATGTTTTCAAGTCCTCGTGCGGAAACTTGTCCCGTCCCCCAATAAGATTCCCGTGTACTTTCACCACATAGTCCTCCCGCTGGATGCGTTCCTTCACCTTTCCTGCTCGATTGAGGTGTGACAACCGTAAAAAAATAACCCTAATCAACCTCCGTATGCGGCGGTATCGATATAGTCGTCGGTGTGACAACCGTAAAAAAATAACCCTAATCAACCAAAATAGGAGATATGCGAAAATATACAAGAATAATTTTGTTGACAATGTTATGCTTCAGTAGCTGTATCGGGACATACCACGAAAAAAAATTTCTTTCTGAGTATGAATATGAGAATTTTTCGCAATTCAAGAATTCCTCTGTCTTTATTCGAGGTGAAGACTGCCATGGAAATCCGATTATTTTTATAAATGCCCCACATTTAGTTAGAGATACTTCAAAAGTGGGATATTATGTTGTAATATTGGGGGGGGACAATCAAGTAATAAGAACCAAATGGACATTAACAGATAACGATGTCAGTGCAGATACGCTAAAACTTCAAAAAATGGCACAAACGTTTATACAATACAGAATTCCTCGATTGGAAGCTGATGCGCAAGGAAATGTTTTTGTCTATCTGAAAGATATTGAAACTCTGGCATTCGTTAGATTCGCTAATGAGAATGAGTTAAAAAAAAGAAGTAAGGAAGTAAAATGGATTAATATTAAAAGCAATTGGTATAAACCAAGATAAAACCAATCCCACAATTATAAGCCACAATGGATCCGAATCAACGCTAACGTGATTATCACTCAAAAAAAATCCCCTATCTTCACCCTGCCTAAAAAACATCCCGACCAATCAATTGTTCCGCAAATCATAATCCTCCTCCCCATGCCCCGCAACCTTTCCACTTCCAGTCCCACTTTCCCGCCCCCTCCCTCGGCACGGCACTACAACTCCGCCCTCTCCATCTGGCTCTCCGTTGACCCGATGGCGGACAAGTACCCTTCGACCTCTCCGTATGCGTATTGTGGGAACAATCCGGTAGTGTTGAAAGACCCGGATGGGAGGGAGATCTGGATTATGGGGGATGATAATACAATGTATCGGTATTATAAAGGTGTTTTATATACCCAGACAGGGGATATCCACATTATGGAACAAGGCTCGTATGAAGAAAAGGTTGTAAATGCTTTAACGATATTGAGGTGTGACAACCGTAAAAAAATAACCCTAATCAACCAGTCTTGGTTGTTATAGTAGCAATCGGCGAAGAGGAAGAGGACCGTGTCGGCGCGAGGGGTGCCGAGGGAGAGGGGGTAGAGTTCTTCAAAAAGTCTAGCAGCGCTTATATAAAGCTGATTATTATAGAGTTGCACAGCTTTTTTATAATTATCCTCATAGGTTTCAAAGGTCACTTTTTTGTTTTTCGGTTGGGTAGATTTCTTCTTACCCCTCTGTTTTGTCGTGTCAATAGGCGGATAGTCACTGACAATGGGCAAGATAGCCGCAGATGTGGAGGAGGGGAGTGCGGGCCTGACAAAATGAAAACTTTTGCCATTAGCAGACACACTTCCGCCCCATAGCAAAGTACACAACACGCTGAAAATCAGCATTATTCTTGAAAATCCTTTAAAATTTTCCATCTTGCAAATATACACTTTTTTTGGAAATCGTTTTCACAGTGAAAAATAACCATTTCGACGGGTAGAATGATAGGGGATGCGATAGGCTTGGCAGGAGTCGATCCACCGTTGCTCCCAATAGCGGGAATTTGAACCATCTATCAGCATTTCACGGAATTGCACCGTTTGAAGAAGTTTGCCCATAGGAATGCGGGGATTATGTTGAATGCAGACCACATCCACTTGAATAGGTTGGGGCATAGGGTAAAGCCACTCCCTTCCTGAGAGGAAGAAAACTGTATGCTTATCAAACCGCAAAAAATTTCCCTTTTTGGCCAAAGTTGGACAGGAATAGGCAATGGTATCCAATGGAACTATCATGTTTTCAATATGTTGCTTGCGAACATGATTGTGGATATTGAATTCATAGGCATTGAGGTTATTTTGCGCAGTGGAGTCAAGAAGAAGAACGCCACAGGTGCCGGCATTACATTCAACTGCGCTCATTTTATCGATGGAATAAAAGGTGAGTTGGTTGGTGTTTTTGGAAAAAAATTTATCGAAGAAAAAGGTGATGCCCAACGCAAGAAATGTAGATAGAGCAAGGGTTTTCAATAGAAATGATTTTTTGTTCAAGTAGAGAAAAATGGCAATGATTATGCCATAAATTAGCATCATCTGAAGGACTGTTATCGAAATATTATCGGTGACAGAGCCCGGAAGCGATTCAATTCCTTTAACAATAGTATTTAGGAGGCGAATTTCGTAAGTGAGGAGGACACCTATGAGGCGGGAAAGGGGAGGGACCCACGAGAAAACGAGAAGAACTATCCCAGTCATGACAATGAGGAAAGAGAGCGAGATGACGGAGAGATTTGAGAGCAGAAAATAGTTAGGGAATTGTCCGAAATAGAAGAGTGACAGTGGGAAAGTGGTCAATTGTGCGGCAACCGATACTGTGGCCAACTCCCAAAAATAGTTGACGATCTTATATTTAGGAGTCCACAAACGGGTGAGCTGAGGTTGGATGATCACAATGCCGAATACTGCGAGGTAGCTCATTTGAAAACCCACCTCAAAGATTAGTAAAGGGTTGATTAACAGAAGAATAAATATAGATGCGAAAAGGCTATGGTAGATGGAGGTGGGACGATGTAGGAGTGATCCGAGCGAGACAAAGGTAAACATAGTGGCAGCGCGTTTTACAGACGGCGCGAGGCCGGTAATATGGGCGTAGGTCCAAATCAGAAGGAGCAGAATAATAGCTTTCAGTATTCGCAGGCGTGGAAAGTTATCAAATGGTTTTAGGATGAAGTTGATAATCATAAAGATAATACCCACATGCATTCCAGACACGCAGAGAATATGGCTGACCCCTGCGGCGGCGAAATGGGCTTTGAGGTCAGCGTCCATCGTTTCATCATTGCCAAGCAGGACGGCAGTGATAACGGCGTATTCCTCTCCTTGAAGTCCGTTTCGTGCGAAGAGTGCTGAAAAGTGATGCTGGGCATAGGAAGCGCAGGTTCGAAGTGGGTGAATAGGAGAGTGGGAGAGGTATTCCCACTGTTGGGAGGAAGCGTATGCGGTGAAAAAAATCCCTTTTAATCTCATATACTTTTGATTATCAAATGCGTGTGGATTTTGTGGAGGGGAAAAATCATTAAATTTTGTATGGACAATAAGTTTGTCGCCCGGACGAAGAGAAGAAGCTTTAGAACATTTTTGAAGGTAGAGCACCGCATTTGTGCGGAGTGGATTCCCATCTTTATCTGACAATAAATTGACAATCGCCTTGACACTTTTTTCCTTTTCTACTATATTTTCTGAAATTTGGACGGTAAAAAAGTCGCTGTTTTGTACCATATTTTTAACCTTAGCATAATGCGGAGGATAGTAACGCACATTAGTCTGGATGACGGCGAAGAGAAAAAAAGCCAAACAGAGGAAGAGAAGGGCGAACTGTTGTCCTCGCAAAGGGAAAAGAAATCGCAGGACGATTGCGAATATCAGCAATAGAAAGCAAAATGAAAAGAAAATCAGTGGATTAAGACCAATGGTTATAAAAAAATAAGAAACAAAGATCCCAGCAAGATAGGGGAGGAGCATTTTGAGCACAGGGTATTTGAGCCATTTCATAGTCGGGGAAGATTTTGTACAAAGTTAAAAGGAAATCTCGAAATAAGATGATTTGTTGGAATTAAAAAAGACCACTATAATTATCGAAAAATGGCAAAAAAGTAGAAAAAAAATGACATTTCTTGCTTCAAAAACACAAACTATTAAAATCCTGCCATTTTCACGTGAAAATCTGTCATAAATGAGAATTTTAGATTTTCTGTATTTTTCAAACGAAATAATATTTAATTTTGTACGCAATCTTAACATTATAATTACATTATGAAAAAAATCAGCTGTGCAATTTTTATGGGTGACCCGCGCACCCAAAAGGAAATCACCGGGAGAATTGACTTCTTTGATTCTTTAGAAATCTCTAATGTGTTCAACAATCATATTGAAATGATTGAAACATTAAATCACGAAAGACCCGATATTCTGTTCATCAATGTGGACCAGGCGCAATTCAATGTGTTGGAAGTATTAAAAATGGTACATCGTCCGCCTTTCATTTTTGCTATTACCCACAACAAATTGCGAATTCCAGAGCTGCTCGACAATGGCTTCTTCGACTATCTTTCCCCTAAACTGGATTTGGAAACATTTTGTAAAAAGGTGAGTAAGGTTTTGAATATCAAAAATGCTTTGACCTGTGACACGTCCTATCTCGTCAAAGAATCTGAAGGTGGATATTCGCGAAAGGCAAAGAAAAAGGTGGAACACACCAATATTTTCCTCAACTATAAGAAAACACAATGCAGGATGGCAATAGAGGATATCGCGTTAGTGGTAAAAACCCCTTTGGGTCTTAAGGTAGAGTCAATAAGGGGAAGGGTGGCCTATCACAACTCCACCATTAAAAATTTTGGCCAGTTGCTGCCGGATGACTTATTCATCAGGATCAACAAATCGGTTATTGTAAACATGATGCATATTGAGAAGGTGGAGCAGAATACGATTTATGTGCGAAAAAAATCTTTTGAATTGTCGAGAATTTATGCTCCTGCTTTAAGAGATTTTATCCGAAAAAACTCTTTTGGGAAGAATGCTCTTCTCAAAAGAAAGCTCCTTGCTTCAAACGACGAAATAAAATGCTGATAAACAACATCGTTTTATAGAATATGGAGAATGAAAGAGTAAAAGGAATTTTTTAATAGAAGAGTTCAAGAAAAAGGAGTGTGGCGTAAAATCGCAATTTTTTTAATTCTACTCTATTTATCAACAAGATAGACTACTTTGCTGGATGACTGAGAAAGATAAGAAGGGCTGAAATGTCGGCGGGGCTCACTCCGCTGATACGGGATGCCTGTCCGAGATTGAGTGGCCGGATGCGATTGAGTTTTTCGCGAGCCTCCTTTGAAAGGAAGGATAGCGGATCGTACTCGATGTCGGCGGGCAGCTTCACCCCCTCCAGATTTTCCATTCGCTTGGCCAATTCCTCCTCCTTCTCGATATAGGAGGCATACTTGATGTCGGTTTCGGCCTGAAGAAACAGTTGCCTGTCGGAAGTAATGGCGGCAATAGTCGCCTGAATTTCTGGAAGGTGCTGAAGCAGGTCTTCTAGTCGAATTTCCGGACGGCGGAGCAGCACTTCCAGCTTCACTTTCTGGGAGAGGGTAGGGGAATTGATTAGAGTGAGGTAGTCGTTGATTTGGTGAGGGACTACGGCGGTGGTTTTCAAACATTCCACTATATTGTTCTGAACGGCATATTTCTGCTGCATGGCCTCATATCTTTCACGTGAAATCAAACCATGCTGGTAGCCGAGCGGAGTGAGACGGTAGTCGGCATTATCCTGACGGAGCAAAATACGGTATTCGGCGCGGGAGGTGAACATACGATAGGGGTCTTGCACACCTTTTGTGATGAGGTCATCGATGAGAACGCCGATGTAGCCCTGACGGCGGGTGAGTATGAAGGGCGGTTCGTGGCGGAGGGCGAGTACTGCGTTGATGCCAGCCATCAAGCCTTGGCAGGCCGCCTCCTCGTAGCCAGTGGTGCCGTTGACCTGTCCGGCCAGATAGAGGTTGGGCAGAACCCTTGATTCGAGTGTGAAGTGGAGCTGGGTGGGGTCGAAGTAGTCGTACTCGATGGCGTATCCGGGTTTGAGCACCACAGCATCTTCAAGTCCGGGAAGGTGATGAAGGGCCTCCGTTTGCACCTCTTCGGGCAGGGAGGAAGAGAAGCCGTTGAGGTAGTACTCGTGGGTGTTTCTTCCTTCAGGTTCGAGAAAGAGCTGATGGCGGTCTTTGTCGGCGAATCGTTCTATCTTATCCTCGATGGAGGGGCAGTAGCGCGGTCCGACACCTTGAATACGACCTTGGAACATGGGGGATTTTTCGAATCCGGTGCGGAGAATGTCGTGGACTTCGGGACTGGTATAGGTGATGTAGCAGGGCAACTGGTGGGTGAGGGTAGGGGTGTTGGTGAATGAGAACTTGGCGGGATTTTCGTCGCCGGGCTGTGGAGTCATGCGGGCGAAGTGGACAGAGCGACCATCGATGCGGACGGGGGGTCCGGTTTTGAGTTTGCGGGTGGTGATACCGGCGGCTTGCAGCTGGTCGGAGAGGAGGGGGGCGGCCATTTCGCCGAGGCGACCTCCTGAGAAGTTGACCTCCCCGATATGGATACGGCCATTAAGGAAGGTGCCGGCGGTGATGATCACTTTGCTGGCGGTGATGGTCTGTCCTTGCATCGTCTTCACCCCACAGACCTCATTGTCGTGAACCACGAGGGAGGTGACGGTATCTTGGCGGAGGGAGAGGTTCTCCTGGTTTTCGAGGATGGACTTCCAGAAGAGGGTGAACTGCTGTTTGTCGCACTGGGCGCGGGGGCTCCACATGGCGGGACCTTTCGAGCTGTTGAGCATCCTGAACTGGATCATGGTGTTGTCGGTCACAATGCCGGTCATTCCGCCGAGGGCATCAATTTCGCGCACGATCTGACCTTTTGCGATGCCGCCGATAGCGGGGTTGCACGACATCTGAGCAACCAGATAGAGGTTCATCGACACGAGCAGGGTGCGGGCCCCCATCTTAGCGGCGGCCACGGCGGCTTCACAGCCCGCGTGGCCAGCACCCACCACCAAAACATCAAAATTTGTGTCAGTTTTCACGTGAAATTTTATATAATATATTGATTATCAATTGTTTGATAACTTATAAAAAGCGTCATGGCAGCAGCTTCCTGTCGGCGCATTTCCGCCGCATCCTTCTTCGACTTATCCTTAAAACCGCAAAGGTGGAGTAGCCCGTGAGCGAGAATCCGAAGCATTTCCTCATCAAAAGTCACCCCAAAGATGTCGGCATTTTCGCGCACGCGTTCCACGCTGATATAGATGTCGCCATTTAGGAGGTCACCCTCCACATAGTCGAACGTGATGATGTCGGTGAGGGTGTCGTGTTGCAGATACTGAAGGTTGAGTTGAAGCAGATAGTCGTCGTCGCAGAAGATGTAATTGATGTCGCCCAACTTTTTTCCGTGAGTGGCGGCGAGGGCGGCCAACCACTTTTTGTACATCATCTTATGATGGAGTTGGAAACGGGTCTCGGAGTGAAAAAGTACCATAATGAAAAATTTCGGCAAAAATACAGAAAATTGGGGAAGTGCGGCAGCAGGGGATGTAAAAAATGCGTATTTTTGCAGCCCGAAACTGGCCTTGTAGTTCAATGGATAGAACGAAAGTTTCCTAAACTTTAAATTCGGGTTCGATTCCCGGCGGGGCTACTT
>JAEEGH010025604.1_pt1 | contig 11822 bp, 6 predicted proteins | sample 9134181 | NCBI WGS metagenome assembly JAEEGH01 (sample SAMN16246544, study PRJNA631951) | gut metagenome | biome: gut microbiome; feature: rumen; material: DP-attached | host: Bos | place: Iran: Karaj | collected 2018-10
AAAAATGCAGTCTTCAAGGCTGTTAGCTGTTAGCCGTTGGCTATTAGCCATTGATATTTTGCCAAAGGCCAATAGCCAAAAGCCAAAGTCAAATGTATATAAATGTCAGGTCATATTACAGCTTGTGCTTCGGCACGGTCTCCATCGAAAATCTGGTGGAGCATGCTTGTCGTATGCATATTCCCGCAATGGCGCTGACCGACATTAACAACACTGCTGGCATTATTGATTTTGTATTTGAATGTAAAAAACACGGCATAAAACCTATTGCGGGCTGCGAATTCAGGAACGGCGACGAGCTGCTTTACATCGCCATTGCCAGAAATAACGAGGGTTTCCGTGAGATCAACGAGACGCTGACTCAGCATAACGTAAGCAAGACACCTTATAATATTAATGCGCCGCAATGGAACGATGTTGTGGTGATTTACCCTTTCGGGAAACGGAAAATATCGCAACTCGGTGACAATGAATATCTTGGAGTGCGCCTGTCACAGGTGTCGCGGCTGCTGATGTCGGATCTGCGTAACCATCAGGAAAAGCTGGTGATAGCGCAGCCTGTGACCTTTCTTGACGAGCAGTCGTTCGCGGTGCATAAGAACCTCCGTGCCATCGACACAAACATACTTATTTCGAGGCTTGAACATCACGCTTCCGCAGATGAGATGCTGCTGCCGCCCGAGAAATTGAGGACTGCATACGCTTTGTTTCCTGAGATGATAAAGACGACGGAAACTATTGTAAATCAATGCGGTATAGATTTTGATTTTGAGACGCGTAAACACAAAAAATGTTTCACTGAAAGCGTGTACGACGACATGGAGCTGCTGCGCAAGATGGCGTTCGAAGGCATGCGTTACCGTTACGGCGAGCGTGACAAGGAGGCGTACCGGCGCATCGATAAGGAACTCGGCATCATCGAAAAGATGGGCTTCGCCTCGTATTTCCTTATTGCTGCCGACATGGTGCGCTATTCGATGTCGAAAGGCATCTATCATGTGGGGCGTGGCAGCGGCGCCAACAGCATCGTGGCTTACTGTCTGAGAATCACCGATGTTGATCCTATCGGGCTCGACCTGTATTTTGAGCGTTTTCTGAACCCGAAACGCAGCAGTCCGCCAGATTTCGACATCGATTACTCGTGGAAAGACCGTGACAAGGTGATTGACTACATGTTCAAGAGGTATCCTGAGCGCCGGGTGGCGTTGCTGGGTGCCACTGTGACGTTTCGCGACAACTCGGTGTTGCATGAGTTGGCGAAGGTGCATGGCATACCGAAAAATGATCCGTTGCCGCGCTCGGTCTTCGACCTCGCGCAGCAGATACTCGATTTCCCGAACATCCGATCAATCCATGCGGGTGGTATACTGATAACAGAGGAACCGATAACATATTACTCAGCGCTCGACATGCCTCCGAAAGGCTTCCTGACCACGCAGTGGGATATGTATGTCGCTGAGCGTCTGCGAGTTGAGAAGCTCGACATCCTCAGTCAGCGAGGCATAGGGCATATCAAGGACGCGGTGGATATTATCCGCAAAAACCGTGGTGTGGATATCGATATCCATCGTGTCGAAGACTTTAAAAATGATGAGCGGGTGAAAAACCTGCTGCGCAATGCCGAGACCAACGGATGTTTCTACATCGAGAGTCCGGCCATGCGCGGCCTGTTAAGGAAGCTGAGGTGCGATGACTACAAAACACTTGTCGCGGCGAGTTCCATCATACGTCCGGGAGTGGCGAAATCGGGCATGATGCGGCAGTACATACAACGCTTCCACAACCCGCAACATATTGATTATCTGCACCCTGTGCTCAAACAGCTTCTTGAGGAGACCTATGGCGTGATGGTGTATCAGGAAGACGTTTTGAAGGTGTGTCACCACTTTGCGGGGCTCGACCTCTTCGATGCCGATGTGCTTCGTCGTATGATGAACCATAAAAGCAGGCGTAAAGACGAGATGACAGAGCTGACAAAACGTTTCTTTGACAATTGTAAATCAAGAGGTTATCCCGATAAGGTGACCAACGAAGTGTGGCGGCAGATAGAGTCGTTCGCGGGCTATTCGTTTTCGAAGGCGCACTCCGCCTCGTATGCCGTGGAGAGCTTCCAGAGCCTGTTTCTGAAGGCGTATTTTCCGCTTGAGTTTCAGGTGGCGGTGATAAACAACTTTGGAGGTTTTTATCCTACTTGGGTGTATTTCAACGAGTTGCGTCGGCAAGGCGGGGTCATACATCTGCCATGCGTCAATATGAGTGAGTATCTGACCTCGCTTTATGGCAAGGTGGCGTACATCGGATTTGTACATCTGCAAGGGTTGGAGGTTGAGTTTGCGCAAAATATTGTGAATGAGCGAGTTATAAACGGTAAATATAAAAATCTGCCTGATTTTATGGAGCGGCTGCATCCGAAGATGGAGCAGATGGTGATTTTGATCCGCAGCGGAGCGTTCGCGTTTACAGGAAAGAGCAAGCCGACATTGCTGTGGGAGGCCCACGCCTACAACGGGAAGATGACATCTTACCGCAACAAATTTCACGGAATGAGAGGTATTGTTCAGGAGACTCAATTTCGGTTTGTGAATAATGGCTTTGGAGCTCAAGTGACTGATTATCAGTTGCCTTTATTGCGGTCACGGCCATTGGAGGACGCTTACGACGAGATCGAACTTTTCGGTTTTCCGGTCACGATGACGTGGTTCGACATGCTGAAGACGCGGTTCAGGGGAGAGGTGTTTGCAAATAATATGTTGCAAAACGTTGGAAAACAATACCGTATGCTCGGAAAACTTGTCAGTTTGAAATATGTGAAGACATCCAGAGGCGATCTGATGCATTTTGCCAATTTCTTGGATGCCAACGGCGACGTTTTCGATGCCACCGTCTTTCCTAACACATTGAAAATCTATCCGTTCCAAGGTGACGGCATGTATCTTATTTTAGGCAAGATAGTCGAGGAGTTTGGCCATCCGAGTATCGAGGTGCAGAAAATGGCGAAGATGGAGATTCAGGCTAAATATCCAGACCAGGAGCATCCACATTGAGCATGTTGTAGAGGTCGTCGATTCCCATGCTGTCGAGGGTGCGCTGGACGAACGGGGCGTGCTTGCCTTCCTCTGGCCTAAAGCCGTCGTTCTGAATCTCGTTTTTCAAGAAATTATTGAGCTTTTCGAACACTTGGTCGTTCAGGTCCCAGCAGAAATAATGGTCGCTGTCGGTGAAGAAGTCGAAGATGTCCTTGCCGTGTTCGCGACGCACTCCGTGGAAGTTGTCGGCCACTATGTAACGCGTCAGTCCGAAAGGGTATAGGTCGGTGATGAGCTCGCACTCGTCCTGTAACGAGAGCGAACAGACTCCGTTGTCATTGATTTTGAATTCGCCGCCGATGCGCGGACGGTGTTTGTTATAGTAAAAATCCTTCGCCTTCAGCGCGTCGTCCTCGCTCGGAAAACGCATGTAGAAATCATAGAATTTATGCTCCATTTTTAGGTTTTTTCATTTTTAAAATGCAAAATTACGAAAAAAATTAACCGCCGTATGAAAATATTTTGTATTTTTACAAATTCAAAAAACTGTAATCACAGTTGGTTGGTGGTTATAAGAATTGACCGTTTTAACTAATTGTAATTCAAAGAGATATAAGATTTAAAAAGATAAAATAAGAAAATTAACAATTAAAAAATAGAGAAAAAATGAAAAAATCATTACTTTTTGTATTGGCTTTCTTGTCCTTTGTTGGACAGATGTTAGCAAATCCCGTTGACGTAAATACAGCCAAGGAACTTGGAGCCAAGTATCTGAAAAACAATGTGTTATCGGCAAAAGGTGTTACCAATGTCGAACATGTTTACACTTTGAGTAGTGAAAAAGGAACACCTTATTTATATGTGTTTAACCACGAGAATCGTTATGTTGTGGTGGCCGCTGATGATCGTGCATATCCTATTTTGGGATATGGTGAAGGCAGTGCATTTGATGAGAACAACATTCCGGAAGGTCTGCGTTATTTCCTCGGTCATTATGGTCGTCAGATTCAATATGCCATTGATAATGAATTGATTGCTGAAGAAGATGTCGTCGAGCAATGGGATCTTCTTAGCAAAGAAGGCATCACAATGAGAACACGAATGGAAAAGGCTGTCAGTCCGCTTATTGCCACTACATGGAATCAGGATTGGCCTTACAACTACTACGCTCCAACCTGCCAAAACTACTGGACAAACAATCACTGCTATGCCGGCTGCGTAGCTACTGCTATGAGTCAGGTGATGAAGTTCTGGAACTGGCCAGAGACTGGTGTTGGTGAGCATTCTTATAGCACAAGCAGTTATGGTGGAACACTTTCGGCAAACTTTGGCGCCACGACATACAACTGGTCAATCATGCCTAACCAGCTCGGCTCACAGACTAATGAGGCAGCACTGGCTGTGGCTCTTCTTATGTATCACTGCGGTATTGCTGTTGACATGGACTATTCTCCTAGCGGTAGCGGCAGTCAGACTGCGTATGTCCCGGATGCTGTTATCAATTATTTCAGATACGGCTCCTGCACTTACGTGGATGCCCGTGACACTTATACGAGAAAAGCATGGGAAGACAAGCTAATCGCACAGTTAGATCGTGGATTCCCTATGGTTTACGCTGGTTCTGACGATGATGGCGGACATGCTTTCAATTGCGACGGTTACAACGATCAGCGCTACTTTAGCTTCAACTGGGGCTGGAGCGGCTCTTACAACAACTATTATCAAATCGATGCCTTGAACACAGGAAATGGATCATTTAATTCTTATCAGAGAGCTGTTTTTGAGATGGTACCTGATTATGTCTATGATGAAATGGTGCCGGCAATCGAGTCAATGGATGTCGCTGTTTCTGACGCTGTGACCAAGACAGCAACAGTATCATTTACAGTGCCGACAGTTTCGGAATCTGGTGCAGCACTACAGTCAGTATCAAAGATTGAGATAAAACGCAACGGCAATGTCATAAAGACATGCAATAATGTACAGCCAGGCGAGGAGATCTCATTTGAAGATAGCGTTAACGAATATGGATGCTACGAGTACACAATAGTTGCTGAAAACAACAATATTAAGGGAAAAACATTCTCGCATATAGCATTGTTCGGACCAAACTGCACATGGAAACTCGTTTGTCAGACCACCAATTTCCAAGGATGGTATGACGGAAAACTGCAGTTCAAGAGCAGTAATGGCACTGTGTTTAATGAAGTGTCAATGTCATCATCAGCACCGTTATCACAGAAATTCCAGATGCCGGAAGGCAATTTCACTATGGAATGGGTTGCTCCGTCAACAACAATTTCTTCGTTAACCATTTCATTGAAAAACTCGGCAAACAAGACAGAATACAGTTTCACTGGCTCATCGTCGCAGCTTAACGGAACGATACATACCGGCAACAATGACTGTGAGGATTGTACAGCACCTACAGGCTTCGCCGGTCAATACGCATACGAGGATGGCCTTGATGGAACATTGCTTACCTGGAACTGCAGCTATACTCCTTCAAAGTTCAAGGTATATAGAAGTGCAGACGGTGTCGAATATGATGAAATTGCAGCTATTGACGGCTCGCTGAACGAATTTTTCGATGGCGTCGGCACAGTCGGTACTTATTATTATAAGGTGACAGCATACAGCAATGTATGCGAGTCGACCCCGGCTTTGACTCCTGATAATGAGGAGTATGTCGTGGTTGAAGTGCTCGCAGTGCCAGAAAACACTATTGATGCACGCATTTATCCTAATCCTGCCAATGGAAATCTGAAGCTTCAGGCTGAAAGCATCAACGAGGTGATGGTGTACAACTCATTAGGTCAGATAGTATATGATTTCAACGGAATGACCGACGTTTTGGACATCAACACCAATAACCTTGAGGCTGGCATTTATATGATAGAAGTGAAGACCGCTAAAGGAATGACAACAGAAAGAATAGTAATTATCCACTAATAAAACATGAATAATATGAAAAGATTAATTGTAGTATTAGTAATATTGTTGGGTTGCCTGACAACGAAGGCAGCTCCAGTGAGTGTCGACGAAGCACAGTCACTTGTAAAGAGTTTTGTAAACAGCAGATTTGAGGCATCAAGACAGAGTGATAATATCAATCTGGTTTATTCAACGCCTTCGTTCTACATTTTCAATATCGGTGAAAATGGATTCGTTATCTTTTCAGCTGACGACAGCTACAGTCCTGTTATCGGTTATTCTGATAAAGATGCTTTTGAGCCTGACAATATGGCTCCGGCATTGCAGGAATATCTCAATATCATCAATGAAGAACGCATGCAGCGCACTGCTGTCAGTGTTGACGTTGAAGTGATCAACGACTGGGCTTCACTTCGTGAATATGGCCATATGGTGCCTCGTTTCGAAGGCAGAGAGGGAACGTTCCTCTGCACTACCAGATGGAACCAGAACTATCCGTACAACTACTGCTGCCCAGCTGATGGTGACGGTCCTGGCGGACATGTCTACGCAGGTTGTGTGGCAACAGCAGCTGCCCAGCTGATGAAATATTGGGATCATCCGCTGCAGGGTACAGGAAGTCATACATATACTCCGGAAGACAACCCGCAGTATGGTCCGATTACAGTAAACTTCGGCGCTACCACTTACGACTGGGCCAACATGCCTGACGAGATCATTGCTAACTCGCCTGCGGCTCAGATTGAAGCTATTGGTACTTTGATTTATCACTGTGGCGTGTCAGTCGACATGAACTATCGTCCATCAAGCAGCGGCGCTGTGACTGGACAACTTTGCACAGTGATGCCAATGTATTTCTACTACACCAACCAGATGTCGAACCGTTATCGCTCAAATTATACCAAAGAGAACTATCTTGATATGATTTACAAAGCCATTGACAAAGAATGGCCTATGGTACACCGTGGTGGCGGCCATGCATATGTGCTCGATGGTTATGACGAAGACGGACTGGTGCATTTCAACTGGGGCTGGAGCGGCTCAAACGACGGTTTCTTCGATATCGATGGACACAACTATACAGATAATGAGAGTGTTATTTATAACTATGTGCCTGCCGCTGTGTACAGCGCAACACCTAACACTCCAACCAATTTGGTGGCAACAGCAGCACCAAACAACGAGCTGGCAGTGTCGCTGTCATGGACAAACCCATCGAAGACCCTCACAAACCAGACATTATCGAACATCGACCGCGTGGTTGTTATGAGAGGAACCACCGTCATCTACACAAACGACAACGTCACTCCAGGTGCCAGCATGTCATTTGTCGACAACGAGATACCATGTTTCAACTCATACAATTACAGAGTGTATGCTATAGCTGACGGACATATCGGTGAATCGGCATATATCGAAAATGTCAACGTGGGTCCGACTTGTCAGTGGAGCTTTGTGGTTTCGTCGCAGAACATTCAAGGCTGGAGAAACGCACATATCGCATTATACAACGGTGCTGGAGTAAAATTTGCAGAAGTCACAACTAGCAGTTCAACACCTTCAATAGTTAACGTTGAGATTCCAGTGGGTGAGGTTAAGATGGCATGGGTGCCTTCAGACGACGCATCGTCATTTACTATCTCGATGAATGTGAAAGACTCGCAGAATACCTCCGTATACAGCTATTCAGGAAATATTTTGGATATGGAAGAAGGAGTGTTTTATGTTGGCAATAACGGATGTGGCAATGCTGCGCCGACAGAGTCTCCGTCAGATTTGCAAGCAGCAAATGAAGGCGATAACATCGTTCTTTCATGGACTGGAGTCTCAGAAAAAGACGGTTACGGCTACAACGTTTATCGTGACGGCTATCTCGTGAGACTTGTATACACCAACGAATATGTTGATGAAGCTCCGACACTTGGCGGACATTGCTATCAGGTTTGCTATCTCGGTTTGGGCGGACAGTCGGAATACTCCAACGAGACCTGCATCAACGCAGGTGAGGGCTGTGACTCACCGACAAATCTGTGGTATGAGGTACAGACTTCAAACTTTAAGCCGATCATCACATGGGAAGCTCCTGACAATATGACATCTGACGACGGATTCGCCGTATACAGAAAAGACGGCGAAGATGGTGAGTATTCATTAATCAAGCTACTCGGACCAAACAAAACCCAATACAAAGAGACAAAAGCTTTGACAGATGGCGTTTGGTATTATTATCAAGTGGTGGCGAGCTATTATTATTTAGACTGCAACTCTGCACCGGCTAAATCCAAATATGGCGATGAATATTTTGTGAAATACTATTATTCACTTGATGCTGTTGAAGAAAGCTATGCCCAGTCTGTGAAGATATATCCTAATCCTACTAGCGGCAATCTGATGATAGAGGCTGAAAGTATTGAGAATATAGTGATTTTCAATCTTGTCGGACAAAAAGTGTACGAAGAAAATATTTCTGGCAACGAATGCGTTATTGACATGAACCGATTCGGAAGTGGAATCTATATGGTTAAGATTCAAGGCTCGAATGGTTCTGTAACGAAGAAAGTCACTGTTTTATAAGGAATAAATCATATTATTAATAATTAAAATCAAAAAAATGAAAAAGTTATTATCGTTAACAGTAGCCATCATCCTCGGAATAGGTGCTATGTTTGCCAATCCTGTCGATGTAACAACGGCTAAAACAATCGGACAGAAGTTTGTCCAAACAAATTTTGAACAGACAAGAGGTTCGAATCTTGAGTTGATTAAAACTTACGCTGCAAGAACCGGAGAGACAAGTTTCTATGTTTTCAGCGTTGGTGAGAAAGGTTTTGTTATTGTTTCAGCTGATGATAACTACCGTCCAATCGTTGGTTATTCGTATGATGACAATTTCAATGTTGACAACCGCGAGTGCAATTTCTATTTGAATGCTATTGCCAACGGTAGAGTTGTGTTTCGCAGCAACGGTCAAGACCCGAAGGTTGCTGAGGAATGGGAGAGTGTCAGAAACTACGGACGTCTGCTTAAATATAACAATGGTAGAGGCGGTGACGAGTATCTCTGCCAGACCATCTGGAACCAGAATCCGGCTCCTTACAACAGCATGTGCCCGGCCGACCCACAAGGTCCTGGTGGACACGCATATGTAGGTTGCGTGGCAACAGCAATGGCTCAGATCATGAAGTTCTGGAATTATCCTGAGGTGGGTCAGGGTAGCCACACATATTATTGCAATGCCAACCCATACGCAGGTTATGCAGGACACCCTGAATATGGTCCTCAGACAGCCAATTTCGGTGAGACACATTACGATTGGGAGCATATGCTTAATTCATACAATGGCAGCTATACACCTGAAGAAGGTGATGCAGTGGCGACTCTTTCGTATCACTGCGGCGTCTCTGTCGATATGATGTATGGCAACTCAACACCTCAAGATAATGGTAGTGGCGCTTATTCAGGAGATGTGCCGAATGCAATCAAACAGTATTTTTTGTATTCGAATGCAGCTACAATGAGAAATTACTCCAACTTGGATTCTTGGAAGACCATCTTGAAAGAGCAGCTCGACCTCGGTTGGCCAATCTATCACAGCGGTAGTAGTTCGGAAGGCGGTCACGCTTTCGTTTGCGATGGCTATAATGATGAGGATTTGTTCCATTACAACTGGGGCTGGGGTGGCTCAATGGGATGGTTCGTCGCCAATGAGATTGAATACAGCAACAACATGGCTGTGATCATCAATTTTGTCCCGACACCAGTTTATAACAACGCCTCACAGGCTCCAACAAATGTGACTGCTGTCAAGACAAGCGATACAGCACAGGAAGCCACTATTACTTGGACAAATCCTACCAAGACTTTGGGTAACCAGAATATCACCTCTATAGATCATATGGTTGTTGAAAGAAACGGTGTTGTTATCTACATTTCAGAAGCAACAACTCCTGGAGCTACAATGTCATTCGTCGACAACACCGTTCCTTGCTACAGCACATTCGAATACAGAGTTTATGCTGTTTGCAATGATGCAAGAGGAAAGTATGCTGCCACAACAGAATCATTCGGCCCAACATGCAGCTGGAAGATTATCGGCACTACAACCAGCATGACTGGCTGGAAAGGTGGCGCTATTGTGTCATATGACGGCGCAGGCAGCAAGATAGATGAATGTACTATGACAAACAACAACCCAATGACTTATAACATGAATATTACTCTCGGAAAAGCAGTGTTCATGTGGAAGGCAGGTACCGACAACGTGGCTCTTACAATCAAAATCAAGGACCCAGCAGGTAATGTCGTTTATCAATACGACGGAAATTCAAACAATCTTCCAGAAGGTGTGATTCTTGAGACTAACAATGGTTGTGGCAATGCTGCTCCTACAGAAGTCCCAGGTGAATTGTTTGCTTCAGAAGATGGCGAGAATATCATACTGACATGGTCGGGCTCATCAAAAACAATGTATGGATATAATATCTATCGTGACGGTTATTTGATTGAACTTGCACATGATACTGAGTTCGTTGATGTGGCACCATCTATGGGCGGTCACTGCTATCAGGTGTGCTACCTCACAGACGGCGGCGAGTCAGTGCTTTCAAACGAAGCATGTGCTACTGCCGGTGAAGGCTGCGACGCACCAACAAACATCTGGTATCAGGTCCAGAATAACTACAAACCACTCATCACATGGGATCCGGCTCCAAATATGACTCCTGACGACGCATATGTCGTATACAGAAAGACAGGTGATGATGGAGAATATACATTAATCAAATACGTATCGGGAAAGACCGAGTATAAAGAGAATAAGGCTCTTACCGACGGTACCTGGTATTACTACAGAGTTATGGCATCGTATAATGATTCAGGTTGCGAGTCAGCTCCAGCTAAATCAAAGTACGCTAACGAGTACTATGTGAAATATTACTATTCAACAGACGGTGTTGAAGAGATTGTGGCTCAGAATGTGAATGTGTATCCTAACCCTACAAAGGATATGCTCACAGTTGAAGCTGTTAACCTTAGCAATGTCGTGATTTACAATTCATTGGGTCAGAGAGTGTTTGCACAGACATTTGACGGCAATGAGGCTAAAATCGACATGAGCAGCTTCGATGCTGGCATCTACATGGTGTGCATCAGCGCTGATGGCAACGAAGTCACAAAGAAAATCTCGGTTGTAAAATAACCAAGTATTATCAATAAAAAAAGGATTCTCAATTTTGGGAATCCTTTTTTTGTTTGTCTTTACTTCCGTTCCCAGGTCTCGAACCTGTATGAGCAATCTATCTGCGGGTCGTCGTCGATGACTTTCAGGTCGATGAGGTTGTAATCGTTGTAATTGATGATGGGGAAGAAGGTGTCAGCCTCATAGTCTTTGTCGATTTTTGTGAGATAGAGACGGTCGGCCATTGGCAGAAACTGCTCGTAAATCATGCCGCCGCCGATGATAAAGACCTCTTCTTCGTTGAACACCATCTTCATGGCATCGAGGATTGAATTTGCCAGTTCGAAACCTTTGGGTGCCTCGGCTAAATGGCTGGAAATGATGATGTTACGGCGTTTCGGCAACGGTTTCTGACCTGGCAGCGAGGCGTAGGTCCTATAACCCATTATCACGGTGTGGCCTGACGTCACCTCTTTGAAATGCTTGAGGTCGTTTGACAGATGCCAGATGAGATCGCCGTTCTTGCCGATGGCGCGGTTCTTGGCGAGTGCTACTATAATGGATATTTTCGTTTTCATACGGAAACCTCTGCTTTTATTGCGTCGTATGGATTGTAGTTCTCCAATGTAAAATCTTCGTATTTGAAATCGAACAGACTCTTGACATCTGGGTTGAGCCGCATCGTT
>JAEEGH010025607.1_pt1 | contig 11820 bp, 8 predicted proteins | sample 9134181 | NCBI WGS metagenome assembly JAEEGH01 (sample SAMN16246544, study PRJNA631951) | gut metagenome | biome: gut microbiome; feature: rumen; material: DP-attached | host: Bos | place: Iran: Karaj | collected 2018-10
TGTTCCGATTCCAGGGTGATCCCGGAGCGGATCTTTCAGGCGGACATCGGCGATCTGTTCGTGATCCGCGTGGCGGGGAACGTGCTGGACCGGCATCAGCTGGGCAGCGTCGAATACGCCGTGAGCCATCTGCACTGCAAGCATGTCCTGGTGTTGGGCCACACCGGCTGCGGCGCGGTCCATGCCGCCCTGACCGGTGGAGGCGAGGGGTTTATCCAACCCATCGTCGACGAGATCCTGACGGCCGTCGGCCCGGAGCGGGACGAGTCCAGAGCCTGCTGCCTCAACGTTCGCCATGCGGTGGACCGGCTCAAGCGGGCCTTCGCCGATCATCCCCAGGTCGGCGACGCCGCGGTGGAAGGCGCCGTCTACGACATCCGCACCGGCCATGTCCGGTGGCTGACATAAGAAGGCACGGTCGCGGGGCGGGACGCCTCTGTAAGGACCGTGCAAAGAAACACAAAACCCCTGCCGAACGCGGAACGTTCATGGGCAGGGGTTGTTTTTTTGGCCGAGGGCGATAAGAGGTGAACCCCGTTCCCATGGCTTTGGGCCCGGTCTCCATACACGGCCGGCTCTCCGCCGCCGGATATCGCAGCGCGTCCCCGGCGGAGGACGCCATCCACGGGGCCGGCCCTATGCTTCCGGCACCACTCGCTCCAGGTGGACCTGTTCCACGGCGCGAAGGTATCCGGACAGCAGGTCCTGGAAATACCGGTGGGGGCGGGGGAGGAACCGTTCCCGCAGACGGATCAGATTCACCTGCTGGAGCAAGGGCCGCCCGTTGTGGAGCAGGGGGAAGATGTTGATGTCGTCCGGTATCTCCTTGCGCTGCTCCGCCAGGCAGATGTGGGGGATGAAGGCGGCGGCCAGCCGCTGGAAGCAGACGGAGGCGCTGATGTGGGTGTAGGTGCTGGTGATATAGGCCCAGGGCGTGACGCGGGCTTCGGCGAAGCATTCCCTGATCCTCTCCCCGATCCGGTTCTCCAGCAGGCAGAAGGGGAGCCGGGAGAAGTTGCCCAGGTCCGCCCCGTTGGCGGAGCAGGCCTTCAGCGACGCCGCTTCCTCCCCGTAGTAGGCCTGCAGCAGGGACTCGGCCACGCACAGGTACACCTGATCGTCCATCATATGGTCCTCCGTCAGCCGGGCGTCCGTCATATTGGGCACGGTGAGGGCCATGTCCAGCTCCCCGTCCAGCACCAGCTCCGTCAGCTCCGAGGAGATGGTGTCCGTGAGCCGCACCTCCACCTTGGGGAAGCGCTGGGAGAACTGGGGCAGGATATGGGGCAAGCTGGTGTTCATGCGCAGGGTGCTGGCCCCGAAGCGCAGGATGCCCCGTTCCTGGTGCTCGATGTCGGCCAGGATGGCCTTCAGATTGGCTTCCTCGTTCAAAATGGTCCTGGCGGAGGAGAGGACGTGCTCCCCGGCGGGGGTCAGGGCCAAGGCGGGCTTGCGGTAGAGGAGGGGCGTGCCGTAGTAGCTTTCGAGCCGGGCGATGTGGTTGCTCAACGTCTGCTGAGAGACATACAGCCGCTCCGCCGTCCGGGTCATATGCAGGTCCTTGGCGAGCTCCGTGAAATAGTAAAGGCTGACCAGCTCCATATACGCCTCCTGCACAAAGTTTCCTTGTTGAAAAGTCAAAATATCGCTGTTTGCTTTGTGATCCCCCTAATAGTAATATAAAACCGTAGAAAACACAACAGTTTTCCATATCTCAGCAAAAAAAGCAAAGGAGACAGAAGCTGAATGAACATCGGATTTATCGGATTCGGCGAAGCGGCCTACTGCATCGCCCTGGGATTCTCCCAGAACGGCACCACCGGCATCCGTGCCAACGACGCCATGATGAACCACCCCGTCATGGGCCAGCAGGTCCACGCCCGGGCCGCCGAGGCCCAGGTGGAGCTGGTGGAGGACCCCAAGGAAGTGGCCCGCTGGGCGGACGTGCTGTTCGCCGCCGTGCCCTCCTCCTTCACCATGGACGTGTGCAACACCGTGAAGGACGAGCTGCGCCCCGGCCAGATCTACGCGGACGTGAGCGCCTCCACCCCCGCCACCAAGATCGCCATCTGGGACAAGATCAAGGACACCGGCGTGCTGTTCGCTGACGCGGCCATGCTGGGTTCCCTCCCCCAGGACAAGCATCGGGTGCCCATCACCGCTTCCGGGAACGGCGCGGAGAAGTTCAAGGAGGTCATGGAGCCCCTGGGCATGCGGATCACCCTGGCGGGCGACAAGGCGGGCTCCGCCTCCGCCATCAAGCTGGTCCGGTCCATCTTCATGAAGGGCATCGCCTCCCTCATGATCGAGACCATGCAGGCCGCCGACGCCTACGACGTGTCTGAGGAGATCGTGGCGTCCCTCTCTAAGTCCCTGGACGGCATCCCCTTCACCAAGCACCTCGATCGCCTGGTCACCGGCAGCGCTCTCCATTGCAAGCGCCGGGCGGCGGAGATGAAGGGCTCCATCGCCATGCTGGAGGAAGAAGGCATCATGAGCGAGATGACCGTGGCCACCAAGCACCGCCTGGAGGCCCTCGAGCCCTACAAGTTCGCGGAGAAGTACGTCGCCTCCAAGCCCCAGGGCTACCAGGAGATCATCGAAGCCATCCGTCCCGACAAATAAAAAGAAAGAAAGGATACCACTATGTCTCAAGCCGTCATCGCCCTGATCATCATCGCCGTGATGATCGTCCTCTTCATCTCGGAGAAGTTCCCCATCGTGGTGACCGCCATCGCCGCGTCCATCGCGTTCTATGCCACCGGCCTTATCAAGCTGGGCGACATCTTCTCCGGTTACAACAGCACCACCATCGTCCTGCTGTGCGGCATGATGGTGGTGGGCGCCTCCCTGTTCCATTCCGGCATCACGGACCTGATCGGTGAGAAGATGGTCAAGATCACCGGTAAGAACGAGCGGAACATCATCCTGGTCACCCTGATCGTCTCCTGCCTGCTCAGCTCCGTCTGCAGCAACATCGGCGTCATGACCGCCATGGCCCCCCTGGTGACCGCCATGTGTATCGCCGCCGGGTTCGGCCCCTCCCGCAGCTTGCTGGCCCTGCTCTTCGGCGCCCAGTTCGGCGGCTTCGTGACCCTGGTGGGCGTGGGCTCCAACGCCACCGCCAACGAGGTCATGGCCCAGAACGGCCTCAACCCCTTCGGCTTCTTCAGCATCACCCCCTTCGGCATCGGCGTCTGCGTCCTGGGCACCCTGTACTTCGTGCTGCTGGGCCGGAAGCTGATCCCCGACACCGGCTACGTGCCTGAGTTCGCCCAGACCGAGAAGAAGCCCCTGGACAAGCGGAAGGCCATCATCTCCGTGGTGACCCTGTTCGCCGTGCTGGTGGTCATCGCCATCGCCCCCAAGGCCTTCCCCATGCACCTGGCGGCCGTGTGCGGCGCCCTCATCATCCTGGCGACCCGCTGCATGAACCTGAAGGACGCCATCAAGGCCATCGACTGGAACTGCATGCTGCTGGTGGGCTCCCTGTCCGCCATCTCCCTGGGCGTGAAGAACAGCGGCGCCGGCGACATGGTCGCCAACGGCATCCTGAAGATCCTGGGCGACAATCCCAGCCCCTTCCTGGTGACCACCGTCATCTTCTTCGCCGCCGCCCTGCTGACCCAGTTCATGTCCAACATCCCCTCCATCATGCTCTTCCTGCCCATCGGCGTCTCCATCGCGCAGAAGATCGGCGTGAACCCCTACCCCATCGCCATGACCATCACCCTGGCCGGCGCCGCCTCCTACGCCACCCCCTTCGCCGCCCCCCAGAACATGATGACCGTGGGCTGGACCCATTACAAGTTCGTGGACTTCATCAAGATCGGCCTGCCCATGCTGCTGATCACCTACATCGCCGTGGTCGGCCTGATCCCCATCTTCCTGCCCTACTGAGCGAGGTACCCTATGAACGAGCTTTTGAAAGGCACATACGATCTGCACGTGCATACCGCCCCTGACGTGGTCCCCCGCAAGTGCTCCGACGTCCAGCTGGCAGAGCGCATGCGCGCCGCCGGCATGGCGGGAGGCGCCATCAAAAGCCACTACCTGGACACCGCGGGGCGGGCGGGGATCCTGCGGGAGCTCTACCCCGAGCTGACCATCGTGGGCGGCATCGTGCTGAACCGTTCCGTGGGCGGGATCAACCCTGCGGCCGCGGAGCGGAGCGCCCAGGCCGGCGGCCGGATGCTCTGGTTCCCCACCATGGACGCCCTGTCCTACCAACGGTACCATCACCGGAACGATCCCGGCGCGGACCTGTCATCGTACCTGACCGTGCTGGACGAGAACGACCGGCTGCTGCCGGAGGTGCTGGACGTGCTGGACGTGGCGGCCGCCTACCATCTGGCCACGGGGACCGGACATTTGGGCGCCCATGAGGGCATGATCCTGGTGCAGGAAGGCTTGCGCCGGGGCTGCCGGATGGTGCTGACCCACTGCGACAACCCCGCCAACTTCTACACCGTGGAGCAGCAGGTGGAGGCCGTCCGCTGGGGCGCCATGATCGAACACAGCTACCTCACCACCCTGTGGGGCCGGACCCCCATCGAGGAGATCGCCCGGATGATCCGGGCCACCGGGTGCGAGAACGTGTTCCTGACCACCGACTACGGCCAGCCCAAATCCCCCTACACCGACGAAGGCATGCTCCAGTATGCCCAGGACCTGCTGGGGCAGGGCTTCACGGAGGAGGACCTGGATCGGATGATGCGCCGCAATCCGGCCCGTCTGATCGCCCCAGAGGCATAAAACCTCATTCAACCAGATAGACCCCCTGAAATAGAACAGGGCCCGCCGAAGGGATGATCGGCGGGCCCTGTTCGCTTGCGTGCACAGCATTGAAAATGCGACGTATTTACGACGTTTAGCTTTCTTTAAGCTTTTTTAAAGGTAATCGGGATAGACTGATACAAAAACCATGGGAAGTAAGGATATATGGCCAATTCCAGAAAGAAAAACAGAAGAAGAAAGACCCTGTCCGCCGTGCTCATCGTCCTGGCGATATTGATCGCCGGGGCCGCCGTGGGCGTGAAGCTCCTCAGGGAGCGGGTCACGGAGGCCTACGGGGAGAAGAGCAAGGATGAGGCTCAGAAGGCCGCGGTGACCGTGGGCAGCATCAGCACCACCATCACCGGCAGCGGCACCCTGTCCGCTCAGGAGACCACGGAGGTGTCCGTGCCCGGCAGCGTCGCCCTGCGCTCCCTGTGCGTGGCGGAGGGCGATATCGTGGCGGAGGGGGACGTGCTGGCCTATCTGGACCTCACCTCCCTGTTGACCGCCATGAACGAGCTGCAGGAGCAGCTAAGCCAGCTGGACGAGGACATCGCCGCCGCGGCCAAGGAGTCGGTGGGCACCGTGGTCAAATCCACGGTGAACGGCCGGGTGAAGGCCGTCTACTGCAAGAACGACGATCCGGTCCTCTCCGTCATGTATGAGCATGGGGCCCTGCTCACCCTTTCCCTGGACGGGTATATGGCGGTGGACGTTCCGGCCAAGGGGCTGAACGTGGGGGACCAGGTCACCGTGGCCCTGCCCAGCCGGGTCTACCAGGGCGCCGTCAGCGCCATGCAAGGGGAAACGGCCACCGTCCTCGTCACCGATAACGGCCCCCTGCTGGGGGAGGAAGCCGTCGTGACGGACAGCGAGGGGCAGGAGCTGGGCCGGGGCTCCCTGTACATCCATCAGCCGCTGAACGTGACCGGCTATGCGGGCACCGTGTACCGGCTGGCGGTGCGGGAGAACGATTACGCCCCCAAGGACCGGGTGCTGATGTATCTGAACGACACCGCCTTTACGGCCAACTACGACGCCCTGCTGCAGCAGCGCGCGGCCCTGGAGGAGGATCTGAGCGACCTCATCTACCTCTATACGGCGGGCGTGGTGCGCGCGCCCCTTGCGGGCAAGGTGGAATCCCTCACGGAGGAACAGGAGATCGTGGAGGGAGCGGAGGCTGCGGTGGAGTGGACCTTCGCCGTGCTGCGGCCCCAGGAGAAGATGATCGTGACCGCCTCCATCGACGAGTCCAACATCCTGTCCGTGGAGCTGGGCCAGACGGCCTCCGTCACCATCTCCTCCATCAGCGAGGACCCCTTCACCGGAGAGGTCACGGCCGTCGAGAAGACCGGCACCAGCAGCAGCGGCGTCACCGGCTACGCCGTGGAGGTGACGGTGGATCGGACGGAGAAGATGCTGCCTCGCATGTCTGCCGCCGTGTCCATCCGCATCGAGGGGGTGGACGACGCCCTGCTCCTGCCCGAGGACGCGGTGACCAAGACCAGGACCTCCGCCTACGTGTATACCTCCGTCAACGAGACCACCGGGGAGCTGGAGGGCATGGTCGAAGTTAAGACGGGCCTCACCGGCGGCGGATTCATCGAGATCACCGAGGGCCTCAAGGAAGGGGACACGGTCTACTATATCAAGAAACAAAGCAACGATTTCAGCTCCTTTATGAGCGGGTTCGGCAACAACAACCGGGGCGGCAGCTCCTCCGGCGGCAGCAACCGGCCCGGCAGCGGCAGCAATCGCCCCAGCGGCAGCGGCAGCAGCCGGCCCTCCGGCAGCGGATGGAACGGAGGCCAGCCATGATCGTGCTCCGCGACGTCTGCAAGACCTACCAGGTGGGGGACGAGATCGTGCGGGCCCTGGACCACGCCAGCCTCACGGTGCAGGACGGGGAGTTCGTCAGCATCATCGGCCCCAGCGGCAGCGGCAAATCCACCATGATGAATATCATCGGATGCCTCGATACCGCCGACAGCGGGGAGTATTTGCTGGACGACATCCCCATCGAGGACTATACGGAGAACGAGCTCGCTCAGATCCGCAGCCGCAAGATCGGCTTCGTGTTCCAAAGCTTCAACCTGATCCCCCAGCTCACGGCCCAGGAGAACGTGGAGCTGCCCCTCATCTATCAGCGGGTCCGGCGCTCGGAGCGCCGCCGCCGGGTGGCGGAAGCCCTGGAACGGGTGCAGCTCACGGGCCGCAGGCACCATCTGCCCTCGGAGCTCTCCGGCGGCCAGCAGCAGCGGGTGGCCATCGCCCGGGCCATCGCCGCCCATCCGTCCCTCATCCTGGCCGACGAGCCCACGGGCAACCTGGACTCCCATACGGGCCGGGACATCATGGACATCTTTCACGAGCTCCACGACAGCGGCAACACCATCGTGCTCATCACCCACGACGACTCCGTGGCCCGGCAGGCCCAGCGGAGCATCCACATCCTGGACGGCCGGGTGAGGGAGGTGGCCCCATGATCCAATCCGTTCGCATGGCCATCAAGTCCATCTCCGGCAACAAGATGCGGGCCTTCCTCACCATGCTGGGCATCATCATCGGCGTCATGGCCCTGGTGATCCTGGTGAGCCTGGTCAGCGGCGCCACGGGGAACGTGACGGACACCATCGCCAGCTTGGGCAGCGACCAGATCACCGTCCGCATCTCGGACGACAAGGGGCGCCCGGTCTACATCACGGACCTGAACGAATGGATGGGCGAGGGCGCCTTCGGCCGGATCGCCCCCGTGGCCACGGAGAGCGTCACGGCCAAGTACGGCACCGAGACCGGCTCCCTGACCGTCTACGGCACCACCGCCCCCTACCTGGACATCCAAAAGCTGGACGTGCTGGTGGGCCGATTCTTAAAGACCGCGGACGAGGAGAACGTGTCCTTCGTCTGCGTCATCAACGAGACCGCCGCCACGGAGCTGGTGGGCTACGCCGACTGCGTGGGCGAGGACATCCGCCTCAACGGCCAGCGGTTCCGGGTGGTGGGCGTGCTGAAGGACGACGACAACTCCCTGACCAGCGCCTTCCGCAGCGGTTCCCTGGTGGCCTACGTGCCCTATGGGGCCCTGGTCCGCATCAGCGACAGCGCCACGCCCAAGATCACCTCCTTCTACGTGAGCGCCGCCGAGACCGGCACCGTGGACGAGGCCAAGGAGCGCATGACCGAGATCTTGAAGGAGCGCTTCGATCAGGACGAGGACGCCTTCACCCTGTCCTCCCAGAACGCCCTGGAAAGCGCCATGAACAGCATCACGTCCATCCTGGCGGTGCTCCTGGGCGGCATCGCCGCCATCTCCCTGATCGTGGGCGGCATCGGCATCATGAACATCATGCTGGTGACCGTCACGGAGCGCACCCGGGAGATCGGCATCCGCAAGGCCATCGGTGCCAGCCGCAGCATGATCCTGACCCAATTTCTGGTGGAGGCCGTGGTCATCTGCATGCTGGGCTGCGCCCTGGGCATCCTGGGTTCCTGGGGGGTGCTGCGGCTCATCACCACGGTGGTGTCGGGCCTGGATATCAGCTTTCAGATGTCCGGCGGCGTAGTGCTCATCGCCGTGCTGTTCTGTTTCTTCATCGGCATCGTGTTCGGCCTATACCCCGCCAACAAGGCGGCCCGCATGGCGCCCATCGACGCCCTGCACTACGGCGGCTGAGGAGGTCCTATGAAAGTCAAGAGAGCGATCTATATCATCCTGTTGATCCTGTTCAGCCTCATCCTGGCGGCTGACGCAGCGCTGCTGTTCCTGGTGCCCCAGGGGGCGGCTTCCGTATCAGAGGAGGGCTCCTCCTTCACCCCGCCGGAGGGCGTGAGCTTCCCGTCTGAAGGAAGTCTGCCGGAGGGCATGAGCCTGCCCGAAGGCATGAGCCTGCCGGAGGGCATGACGCGCCCTGAGGGCGGCAGCTTCCCGGGAGGCATGAGCTTCCCCGGAGCCGGGGAGGGAGAGGAAGGCTCCGGCCGCCAGCGGCCCAGCCGATCCTCCGAAGGGGAGGAAGCGGAAACGGCGGCTTCTTTGGAGCTCCCTGATTGGGTCCCGTCCCAGCTAACTGAGCTGCTGCCCCTCGTTCAGAAGGTGCGCCCCTATGGGCTGTACATCCTGATCGCCGCCATTTTGGGCATGGCCCTGTGCATCCTGCGGCTGGTGTTCCTCAATAAAAAGATCCGCCAGCAGGAGGAGCAGCAGGGGGAGACCGTCTCCCTGCGCCGGGTGGCCCTTTGGCCCGCCTTCCTGCTGCTGTTCGGGGCCCTGGTGCTGGTGGTGCTCCTGTTTCCTGTGAACAAAGAGGAGGAAGCGGAAAGCGGGGCCGTGACCAACATCCAGGTCCTGACCGGCACGGTGGAGGAGAAGGACTTGACCAGCTTCCTCCAGTCCGCCGGGTCCCTGGCGGAGCAGGAGGCCGTGTCCTTGGAGCTCCCCGCCTCCGTCGCCGTGGAATCCGTGTGCGTGAAGAACGGCGACGCCGTCACCGCCGGCGCCATCCTGGCTAAGGTGGATACGACCTCGGTGATGCAGGCCATCGCCTCCGTCCACGAAGCGTTGGAGGAGATCGACGGCCAGCTCCAGAAGGCCCGGGAGGCCAAGGCCGACGGCTATCTCACCGCTCCTGTGGCGGGGACCGTGAAGGAGGTCTACGCCCAGGTGGGAGAGAAGGTCATGGACGTGATGAACGAACATGGGGCCCTGATGCTCCTGAGCCTGGACGGGCGCATGGCGGTCCAGGTCCCGGCGGCGGAGGGCCTGTCCGTGGGCGGCTCCATCACCGTCACCCTGCCCGACGGCACAGCGCTGGGCGGCCAGGTGTCCTTCTTGGAGGAGGGGGTCGCCACGGTGACCGTGGTGGACCGGGGCTATGCCGTGGGGACCCAGGTGGCGGTGGCGGCCCAGGACGGGACGCTGCTGGGCAGCGGGCCCCTGTACGTCCACAAGGCCCTGCACGTCACCGGGCATTTGGGCACCGTGGCCCGCGTCTATCGGAGCGAGGGGAGCGTGGTGGAAGCGGGCTACGCCCTGATCGGCCTTTCCGATACGGCGGATCTGGCGGAGTATCAGGCCCTGCTTCAGCAGCGGGCCGAATACGAAACGGAGCTCAAGACCCTGTTCGAACTCTATGAGGACGGCTATGTCCACGCCCCCTGCGACGGCGTGGTGAGCGGCCTCTCCGACCAGCTCGCCTATGCTTCCTTGGCGGACATGACCGCGGGCCTGACCGTCCGGCAGCTGGCCACGGGCCCCGCCGACGCGGAGCCCCAGGCGTACATCCACTATGTGGGCGAAGTCCTGGGGAACACGGACGGGCTCCTGTCCCTGAGCATCTCCACGATCCCGGTGGACGTGACCGATTACGGCACCATCCCCGCCCTGTCTGGCGCCACCATGACGGGCAGCTACACCATCCCCGGTTCCGCGCCCATCTACCTGCTGGACAGCGGCTGGCAGCAGATCAGCCCGGAGGACATCCTGCCGGGGGACAGGGTGCTGTTCACCTTCGATCAGGACGGGAGCCTGGTCTGGGTGCTGGTGCAGCATACGGCGGCCAGCGCCACGCCCACGCCCACGCCGGCGTCCACTCCTGCCGCCACCCCTACCCCTGACGGGTCCGCCCAGCCCTCCGGCACGCCGGGAGCCGGGGAGAGCCCCCGCCCGTCCCCCTCGGCGGGGACCGGCGGCGGGGCCCGCATCGGCGGTGGCAGCGGCGGTGGCGGCAGCATCCGCATCCCCTCCGGCAAGACCGGCGCCACCGAAACGAAGCAGCCCGCCTACACCGTGGCAAAACAGACGTTCTGCGCCGTGACGCCTCAGGAAAAGATGCTGATCACCGTGCCCGTCGACGAGCTGGACGTGCTGTCCCTGTCCCTGGGCCAGCAGGCGGACCTGTATCTGGACGCCCTGCCCGCCACCAGCTTCACCGCCACTGTCACGAAGATCGACCCAGAGGGGGAGAACAGCGGCGGCAACACCAAGTATTCCGTCACCCTGGCTCTCGACCGAACGGCCCAGCTCTATCCCGGCATGAACGGCACGGTCTGCTTCCCCCGGGCTCAGCGGCGGAAGGTGCCCGCGGTGCCCCTGGCCGCCCTGGCGGAGGAGGGCAGCCGGACCCTGGTCTACACGGCCTACGACCCGGAGACGGACCAGCTCCTTTCCCCCGTGGAGGTCCAGACGGGCCTTTCCGACGGCACCGACGTGGAGATCCTCTCCGGCCTGTCGGTGGGCGACGCCTACTGTTATCGGTACGCCGACGCCATCTCCTATGTGACGGAGGGATAGATCTGCCCCGTTCTTGCCAAAGCGAAGGGACTATATACACGAAAAAGCGGAGCTCCCAGCGAGCTCCGCTTCGTCTATTCTATAAGGCTTGCTTACGGTTCGCAGACACTGTCGACGATCTCGATCTTCCATGTACTTTGTGGAAGGCGAAAGACCGGCAGGGGACCAGAGGAGTCCCGACCCGCAGGCGCAGTTCCGGATGTTCTCTGCAAAATGGGTCTTCATTTTCTCGGCTTTCCGTGATACAATCAAATATCATCGGCCGTATCGTGTCCGGCCGGACGACGAGCGCTTTTCAGGAGGCGATACCTATGACTTTTGTTGAGGCCTTGACGGGGCACTTCTCCCTCTGGCAGTACGCCGAATTCTTCCTTCGGGTGCTGATGGCCTGCGGCTGCGGGGCTGCCATCGGATACGAGCGCAGCAAGCGGCTGAAGGAGGCGGGCATCCGGACCCACATCATCGTGTGCTGCGCGGCGGCGCTGACCATGATCGTCTCCAAATACGGCTTTGCGGACCTGGTGGGCCCCGACGGCGCCCCGCTCTACGGTACCAAGGGCACGGACCCCGCCCGTCTGGCGGCCCAGATCATCGGCGGCGTCTCCTTCCTGGGAGCCGGCATCATCTTCCGCAACGGCAACTCCATCAAGGGCCTGACCACGGCGGCGGGCATCTGGGCCACGGCCGGCATCGGCCTCGCTATCGGCGCGGGCATGTACGTGATCGGCATCTTCACCACGGCGGTAGTGGCGGCCATT
>JAEEGH010025614.1_pt1 | contig 11816 bp, 8 predicted proteins | sample 9134181 | NCBI WGS metagenome assembly JAEEGH01 (sample SAMN16246544, study PRJNA631951) | gut metagenome | biome: gut microbiome; feature: rumen; material: DP-attached | host: Bos | place: Iran: Karaj | collected 2018-10
CTGGGTGCTGCCGGTGCTGTTGAGGCAATGGCTACAGTGCTGGCCGTTCAGAATGACATCGTTCCTCCGACGATTAACCACGAAGAGGACGATCAGGATCCTGAGATCGACTACAACCTCAACTTCACCTTCAACAAGGCTCAGAAGCGCGAGGTACGTGCCGGACTCAGCAATACGTTTGGTTTTGGTGGACATAATGCCTGCGTAGTTTTTAAGAAATATGTGGGTTAACGATATCATTGACCATATAAAGCTCCCTTTCCGAAAGGAGAAGGAGCTTTTTTCTGCACTCTACCAAATACTGGGCTTCTACCCGCACGACCTGACGCTCTACAAGCAGGCATTGCTGCACAAGAGCATGGGACGTCGCAACGAGAAAGGCAAGCCAGTGAACAACGAGCGTCTGGAATTCCTGGGCGACGCCATCCTCGATGCTGTGGTTGGCGACATTGTCTATCGACACTTCGATGGCAAGCGCGAGGGTTTCCTGACGAATACCCGTTCGAAGCTGGTTAGCCGTGACACCTTGGGTAAACTGTCAAAGGAAATGGGTATTGCCGACCTCATCAAGTCGGCTGGTCATTCGACGTCGCACAACAGTTACATGAATGGCAATGCCTTTGAGGCATTGGTGGGTGCCATCTATCTCGACCGTGGCTACGATGCTTGCATGCGGTTCATGCAGAAGCGCATCCTGGCTCAGCTTATCAATATCGACAAGGTGGCCTACAAGGAGGTCAACTTCAAGTCGAAGCTGTTGGAGTGGAGCCAGAAGAACCGTGTGAAACTGGAGTTCCGTGAACTCAGTCAGGAGCGTGACGAGAAGGGTAGTCCTGTCTTCACCATTCAGGTGTTTATCGAGGGTGTGGAAGGCTGTGTCGGCAAGGGATTCTCGAAGAAGGAGAGTCACCAGATGGCCTCCAAGGAGACCCTGCAGCGTCTGCGTCGTGAACCTCAGTTCATCGATGCCATCTTTGCGGCTAAGGCAGACCGTACGAAGATGGAGGAGGAACCCGTGATGGTGGCTCCCGATCTGGAGAAGCTGGAGCGTGAGCAGAAGGACTTCATCATTGAGCAGGACCGTCAGGAGCGAGCACAGCAGGACTATCAGGAGCCTGTAGAGCGTGATGCGAATCAGTCGCATCAGACAGCTGATGTCTTCGAAGACATGACCCTTGACGATATTACGGCAACACCTCGTGAAAAGAGCCGTGAGGAAATCATTGCCGAGGCCGAGGCTGCTGCCTTTGCTGAGATGGGTGAAGGATGATGGGTGATAGGTGATGGGTGTTGGGTGTTGGCTGATGGATGAAGGTTAACATTCTAGTATAATAAAAAGAACAGGCTCCGCAACATGATGCTGCGGAGCCTGTTTTGTATGTGTGTGCAATGGCTTACTCTGTCAACGGGTCGAAGGTACCCGGATTACCACCATTGTTATAGTCCTGCCAGCCGATGGTCTGTGGCAGACCCTTGTTGGCGTTCTGGGCACCACTGCTCAGGCCGAGGAAGTAATACTTCGGACGGAAGTTGATATACTCCAGGTTGTGCTGCGAATCCTGTCCGTCACCATTCTTATACTGGGTGACGAGGTTGTTGCCGTACCATGTCTTCAGGGTTTCAAGCTGTGTAGCGATGTCGGCCTGACGGAAGTCAACACCGGCAGGGCGCTCTACACCAGCCTTCACCAGTGGATCGCCGTCCCAGAAAGCTGTGCCGGCGCCAAAGTCATTGCCAGTACGGAACTCTACGCGCTCACGACGCTGACCGTTCCATGGTGTGAAGCCCAGCCATGTGCAGGTGTTGCCGCCAAAGCCTGTCATCTGCCAGGTAGAGGGAGCACCCTCAGGTAGTTGCGTACCACCGTCGAAGAGCATCCAGCGACGCATGTCGTCGAAGCGCTTGCCCTCATAGGCAAACTCTATCTGACGCTCATAGAGGATGGCACTCATACAGGCAGCCTGGTCGCTGACCAGATTGGCCTGCAAGCCGTAGTTGTTGTCAGCTGTATAGCCCACACGCTTGCGAATCTGCTGCAGATAGGTAACAGCCTCCTCCGGATGACCAGCCATGCAGGCAGCCTCGGCCAGATTCATGAGTACCTCAGTGTAGCGCAGTTCAATGAGGGGAGCTTGTGAGAAGAACGGACCGGCACCCTTTGACGACAGAGGCTCGTAGACGTAGAGCTGCGTGCCCAGGTCGAGGTCGTCACTCTTCTTACGGACATAGATACCCACATTGCTCGTATAGAGGTTGTCGGCACTGTAGCTGTTGCCGCTCTCAGGATTTCCTGCGTCGTTCAGGTCGATATACCACTTGTAGTTCCATACCACATAGTCCTTACCGCTGTTGTACGAAGGATTGTGGGCATCACGCTGTGTGGGGTCGCCACTATAGGCCCAACGGAAACCTGGGAAGGCGAAGGTGCGATAGAAACGCGGGTCGCGGTTCATGTAGGGAGCCGACTCGTCGTAGGCATACTGGCTGCGCTCCAGCTTCGAGTAGGTGTCCTTATAGGTGCGGGTTCCGGCCTTGTCGAGCGGCTTCAGCACATTGAGGTTGGCCATCTTACCGTCAGCCATGGGGAAGAGCTCCACCAGTGCCAGACCGGCATTCTTACCACCACCACCGGTATTGGCGGGACGGACGTCACGCTCCCAGCGGTTGTTCTTTTGGTTATCGAGACCATCGTCGCTGGCCACATTATTATGCAGGGTCACGAAGACGGCCTCAGGATTGCCGCTGACAGTCAGGAACTGCTTGGCAAAGTCAGAACCGTTGACGTTGTTGCCGGAAGAGTAGAGACCATAGCCACAGGCATTGATGGTAGGCAGGTCAGCCTTCATCTGCTGGTAGGCATTCTGCCAGCGGCTCTCGTCGTTCTTGCGGTTGAACAGGGGGCTTGCCCACAGCAGCAGTACGCGGCCCTTCAGAGCCAGTGCAGTACCAGAGGTCACACGACCGTAGTCGCTGCCTGACCATACCTTGCCCTTCAACAGCTCAGCAGCCTTGTCGAGGTCTTCTACGATGAACTCGATGCACTGCTTGGCAGAAGAACGTGGTGTGAACGAACTCTCTACGGGGTCAAGTACATCGGTGACGATGGGTACACCACCGTACCACTTCACCAGATTGTAGTAGCACCATGCACGGAAGAAGTACACCTGACCGAGCAGGGGAGCTTTCTCCTCTTCGGAGAGACTGCCACCGGAGATACCCTTGAGGCAGTCGTTGATGTTACGGATACGTCCATATACCGACGTCTGGATGTTGTTGTTTGAACCCATGAAGTAGTCGGGGACAGGGTTGTTGTCCATGGAGGACAGTTCTATCTCAGGATTGACAAAATCGCTGAAGCCGTAGTATTCCTCGGTAGACTTTCCTGCGATATCGGCATTACCCATTGAAACAGAAAGGTAGTTCTGTCCGCTACTCAGGTCACCTACGGCGGGCAGACACCAGCCATAGATATCGTTGACGCGGCCATTACAGCCACTGACATAGTTGTAGATGTCGGTGGTGGCATTATCATAGTTCTTCTTGTCCTCCAGGAACTGGTCGGAGCAGGCAGTGAGCAGCAAGGCTGCTACTACAATGTAAAAATTAGATAATTTAAAAATTAAAAAATTATTCCGTTTCATAATCATTTGCTTTTTTACATTATTACATTTTTTAATTTTTACATTTCCTTAGAAGCTCAGGTTAAGACCGATATCCCACTTGCGCAGGTTAGGATAGTTGCCATAAGTGCCAGCCATCGGGTTGGTGAACTTGTCAGGATACGGGTTGTAGAAGTTGATCAGGTTCTGGCCGGTGATGTTCAGACGGACATTCTTGATGCCGACGCTCTTGAACCAGGCGTTAGGCAGCGTGTAGGCCAAGGTCAGACGGCTCAGGCGAACGCTGGCAGCACTGACGCGCCAGAAAGATGACGTTGTCGAGTTGATGCCGTAAGCCAGGTTAGGATATTCGGCCTCGCGGTTCTCCTTCATGACGAGGTTTCCACTGCCGTCATAGATGTCCTGATAGACAAAGACGTTGTCGGGATTCCAGAATGAAGGCATGTTATAGAACTCGATGTTCGTATTTGACGGAATGCCGATAGCTGCAGAAGGCAGGGTGGTGTAGCCGCCCCAGCTGGCACCCAGCTGAGCGGTAAGGGCGATACCCTTCCAGTCAGCATGCAGGTTGACGGTGAATCCGTAGGGGTTCGAACGGTTCGACAGACATACCTGGTCGTTGTCGCGGTCTACGATGCCGTCAGGACCGTCGTATGTTCCTGTCTCCTGGTTGTAAGCACCACGCACGTCCTTGTAGATCAGCATACCCGGACGTACCTTGTCCTTTGTCATACCCATGTATGAGGTGATGTTGTACTTCTCGAAGTATTCCTCGATGTCCTGGAACGAGCGGAACATACCGATGCACTGCATGCCCCACAGTCCTACGTCGGTGCGGCTACCCTTCTGGATAGCACGGTAGATGTACTGTGTGGCAAAGTCCATGTTCAGCACCTCGTTGTCATGATAGCCAGTATTCAGGCCGATACGGTATTTGAAGTCCTTGCCGATCTTGTCGCGCCAGGTGATGCCAAGCTCCCAACCCCAGCTGTCCATCTCACCCAGGTTGGTCGAGGCACTCTGTGTACCGACAGTGGCAGGAACGCTCTGCACGATGTTCATCAGCATCTCGCGGTTCTTCTCGTAGTAGTAGTCGAAGTTGACGGCCAGACGCTTGTTCAGGAACTGCAGGTCCAGACCGATGTTGGTCTTGTACGACTTATCCCAGTGTACGTCGGGATTCACTGCCGAGTTGTTCTTGTTGATGGTGATACGGCTGCCAGAGTCGCTGTTCTCGCCGAAGACGACACCACGGTTGGCATCCTGTGCATATACCTGCATCCACTGCCAGGGTGTGAGGTTGTCACGACCGGTGAGACCCCAGCTGGCACGAACCTTCAGGAAGTCGATGAATTTAGCCAGTTTGCTGTTCTGGAAGAAAGCCTCTTCGCTGACTACCCAACCGGCAGACAGGGCGGGGAATGTTCCCCAATAGTTCTGCGGGGCAAACTTGGTAGAGGCATCAGAACGGAGCAGGAACTCAAACAGGTAACGGTCGGCGTAAGCGTAGTTCAGACGTCCGATGTATGACAGCGTACCGCTCTCAGAGCGTGTAAACTGTGCGTCTTCCTCACTGCCGCTCATGACGGAGTTGTCCTGACCGGTGGTGAACTCGTAGGGCTTTGTCTTGCTGGCGTAGGTACGCTCACTCTCAGCCTCCGACTTCTCAATAGAGAACAGGGCGCTGACGTGGTGCTTGCCGAAGTCGCGGGCATACTGTGCCGTGAAGTTCATCTGGTAGTTGTCCGTACGTATCATCTGACGGCTCAGGATGTCGCCGTTGTTCAGGTTCAATGTGTTGAAGTTAGAAGCATCCAGATAGTTGAAGTTAGGATCGTCACCTGATGTCGGCGTGTAGAGGTGGTTGCCTGAACCATAGCGACGTGTCATCTGGTAGAGCTTGAAGCTCGAACCATACTGGTTGTTCTTGTCGGTATTGATGCTCTTCGAATACGAGAAGCTCAGCTTCAGACCTTTCAGGATCTTGCTCCAGCCGAAGTCGTACTTGATGCTGGCATTGATATTCGTGTTCGACGTCATGTTGCGGGTATAGTCACCGTTGTTCTGCAGCACGATGAACGAATAGTTCTGGTTGGCCACACGGGCGCCATTGCTGATACCGTAGGCGGGGATGGGATACTCATCGACATATTCTGGAATATAGCCGGGACGTGTCAGCATGAGGTTGTAGTCCTTCTCTTCGCTCGTACCACCCACCTTCAGCATGGGCTTGTTCTTCTTGCCATAGTCACCGCTGACGGTCAGGTTGGCACTCAGCCAGTCGTTCAGCTTGACATCGATGCCGGCACGATAGTTCCAGCGGTCGTAGTCGAGCTTACCCAGGTTACCGTCCTGCTTGAAGTAGGTGATGCCGCCAAAGTAGCTCACACGGTCAGTGGCTCCACTGACATTCACAGCGTGACGGGTGGTGTAGCCCACCTCCCAGTATTTGTCGAGCAGGTCGTAGTTCAGACCCTTCATGGCCTCCAACTCATCCAACTGATAGAGGGCTGTGGTCTTATTCAGACTGGTGTTTGTGGGATCGGCAGCAGCGTATGTGTTATACAGGCGTCCGTAGTCGTAGGCACTCAGCATCTTCGGACGGGCCACCTCGTCGGTGAAACCGATGCTTCCGCTATAGCTGATGCTCGGGGCACCCACCTTACCCTTCTTCGTGGTGACGAGGATGACACCATTGGCAGCACGGGCACCATAGACGGCAGCTGAAGCATCCTTCAGCACCGAGATGCTCTCTACTTCTGACGGGTCGAGGTTGTTGAACGCCTCAGCACCCAGGTTCTGATAGGAGTTACCGACCTTCACGTCGTTGGGATAGATATAGCCGTCGATAACAAACAGGGGCTGCTGGGCTGTAGAGCCAATCTCACCCAGTGAGTTGACGTCACGGATAGCCAGACGGGCGGGCTCACCAGGACGGGAGTCACCACCGGTGACAGACAGACCGTTGACCAGTCCACTCAGTGAAGAACCCAGATTACCGTTCGCCAGATCCTGGATGTCATCCATTTCTACCGTAGCGATAGATCCTGTCAGGTGGGCCTTCTTCTGTGAGCCGTAACCCACGACGACGACCTCTTCCAGCGTCTGCTTGTCTTCTTCCAGCTTCACGGTGCCACCGGGAGCAACGGTCATAGGCATATAGCCGATATAGGATATGGTAATCTTCTTACCTTTGGGAACAGCAATCTTGTAGTTACCATCCATGTCGGTAATGGTAGCGGTCTTCTCGCCTTCCACCGTCACCGTAGCACCAATGACGGGTTCGCCGAGCTCGTCAAGCACGGTACCGCTTACCGTCTGGTTCTGAGCCAGGGCCGATGCCGAGAACATCAGCATCATTCCGAGGCATAAGCTTTTAATATATTTTTTCATAGAAATAGTTCTGTTTAATTTCTCATTTCTAATATCTCATTTCTCATTTAAGGAAGCCAGCGTGGGTCACCTGTCTTGCGAGCCACCTGCGTAGCACCACTGATGTGGAAGTCGCCAGCAGCAGGGTTGGCAAACTGCGGGTCTTCCTCGATGGTGGTACCCGAGTGGTCGTAGTCGTGCGTACCGTCCTCCTTGATGTCCTGGAATGTGCCGTCGGCCTTCATATAGGTGTTGTTGTTGAAGGTCACGTGTTCCTGGTTCTGCTTACCATGCAGGAAACGACGGGCAACACCCGAGGGTGAGCAGTCGAAGAAGATACAGTCGGTCATCGTCCATACTGAGTAGGTACGTCCGGCCATACCGTTGTAGTTACCCCACTGACCACCGTTCCATGTCACGTGGTAGAAGGTAGAGTTCTTGTAGCTGACAGTATTGGTGGCAGCATTCTTGTCGGCATAGATGTCCTCACCGCGTACCATACCGGCCTGGTAGAAGTACTTGTAGTCGCCCTCGTTGCCGTCTAACTCGTAGAATGTCGAGTTGGTGACGTACAGTTCGTTGACCTGTCCACCCTTGTTAGTCCAGAACACACCGCCTCCAAAGGCTTTCTGCGGAGCCAGCTGTATGAGGCAGTTGTCAATGAGCATCGTCATGGCACAGACCTTCTGCTGGTTGTCCCAGAAGAAGTAGCTTCTGACGTTCTTGAAGTTAGAGTTGACAAATGTCACAGGCTTCTCAATCAGCGGATTTTCCCACTTGTACTTGCTGCTGATGGCAGTACCGACGGGTGCTGCTGACGGATCCTTCGAGAAGGCGAAAATACCGTGGTTGGTGCTGCTGATTTCCTGTGCCGTGCAGTCCACGTCCATGTACTTCAGGTTGAAGGGTGCAGCAAACGTGATGCAGGCCTCGCCAGTAAATTTGATAGTGGCGTGGTTGGTCTTGTTGTTCGTACGCAGTGTGACAGCCTGTACGTTGAAGTCGAGCACATCGCTCAGCGTGTACTCCTTACCGGCTTCCAGGTCGTAGTTCAGGTTCACGCCCACAGAGTCGGCAGGTGTCGGGTTCTGGGCAAACCACTCATTCAGATTCGCACCGGCGGGAATGGTGGCGAATGTTGCCGTGAACGTCGAGAACTCCTTGGCTGCAGCCTCCGAGGCATCGCTGTTGCCTTTCTTCGTGTTACCAAGTGCCAGAATGGTCACCTTGTAGTTCATGTCCTCCTCGCGCTTGCCCGTTACTGAGCAGCCGTCGACGATACTGTCGTTGATAACTGGCTCGCTGGGATTGTTCGTATCAATCAAGCTGACACGATAGCCACCGGCTCCCATCACCACTGGCCACGAGATGGTCTGCGTCTTACCGTCGGCACTGGGAGTGATCGTGATGGCATCGGCCTGTACAGCTGATACCTGAGTATTCGACACACCAGCTTCGAACGATTCATCGTCAAAACCATCCTTGGCGCACGATGCAAGCAGCAGGGCGCTTGCTCCTGTGAGGGCAAGCACGCACATCTTACTGTACGTAAAGAATTGATTCTTCTTCATAAAATCCTTCATTTAGTTTGACTTGTTATTAGTTGTTGTTATTTATTTCGATATTTCGAATTGTCCTGGAAAATCTCTTTCAGATACGCCACGTTCCTGCCGAAGTTCCCCTTGACATTCCTGATGTCCTGGGCGTTGCGGCTGCGTTCCACCACCAGCCATCCGCTCCATGTCATCTTGTCCAGCGTCTTCTTCACCTTCCGCAGGTCGATGCGCGGGTCCTGATCCAGCGTCACACTGTCCGTCAGCGAGGCATGAATCTGGGCGATATTCTCGCACCCTAACCGTTTCAGGTCCTTGCAGACGTTCCATCCCTGGTCGACGGCATCCTGCAGATTATAGTAAATCTTGATGCCTCGGCTGTCGACTTCCTTTAATAATAATAGGTTCGCGCAGGCGGGAAGAGCCGTCCTGATGGCAATGACCTTTCCCTTTGCCTGTGCCATCTCGCCCACCGTGTGCAGGCGGTGCACCATCTCTGTGCGGGCTGCGCCGGCCTGTTTCCAGTCGTTGCCGCTGCCACCCAAGGGCAGGAAGGCCACCGTGGCACCCATCACGTCCATCGACTGCAGACAGTCGGCTATCAGCTCCTGATAGTTGGCACGCTCCAGAAAACTCTGCGCAAAGAATCCCGACATAGCCAGCGAGGGCACTGCAATGCCCAGCGAGTCGGCCGTTGTGCGGAACAGCTGTTGGAAGTGTGCGTCGCGTAGTTTGTTGTCGAACTGTTCACGCTGTCCCAGCGGTCCCATGTCCATCTCAATGCCGTCAGCCTCAATGTCCCTGGCCAGCTGAAACTCGCCAATCTTCTGGCGTTTCAGCATCATCCAGTCACATGCTGCCACACGGAACTGTCCCCATGATTCTGCGGCCACCATCATCAGGGCCACTGCAGCAAGGCTTCTTTTTAACATTGATTTGTTCATTCAGCTATTTCAAGTACTTGTAGACTATATAGTTTTACGTTATTTAAGACGTTTTAGCACCTCGCGTGTCATCATTACGCGAGAAAAAACTATTAAAAGCTGAATTTTTATGGTTAAAGTGATGGTTTTCAGGTGTGTGGCATTCCCCCTTTGCTTAGCGCAAGGCAAGGGCGGCATTTTCCGCAGCCTCCATCTGTTCGCGCTCGCCGGGGCCTTTGTCGTTCAGTCCGCAGAGGTGCAGGATGCCGTGGATAATGACACGGTGCAGCTCCTCGTCGTAGTCTTTATGGAACAGCTCGGCATTGCTGCGCACGGTATCGAGTGAAATCACGAGATCACCGTTGACAACATCGCCCTCGTCGTAGTCAAAGGTGATGATGTCCGTATAGTAGTCGTGACCCAGATACTCGCGGTTGACTGCCAGGATGTGCTCGTCGTCACAAAACAGGTAACCCACCTCACCGACTTTCTTGCCGTAGGTGGCAGCCACGCGACGAATCCACGCTGTCGTCTCGCGACGCTTGATGTTGGGGAACTTAACCCCCTCTGCACTATAGGTAATCATAATTACTAATTACTAATTACTAATTGCTCATTGCTCATTTGCGTTTCGCCAGAAACGCACTCACGTCTACGCCAAAGTGCTGCAGTTCGCGCACCATGGTCGATGAAATGGATGAAAACTGCGGCTCGGCATAGAGCAGGATGGTCTCGATGCCTGACAGCTGACGGTTGACGTCAGCCTGTTCGCGCTCATACTCGAAGTCCTTGACAGAACGCACGCCTTTCACGATGAAATGGGCATTTTCTGCCTTCGCAAAGTCGACGGCAAGGCCGTAGTACGGCTTCACCTCGATGCGTGGCTCGTCAGCATACAATTCACGGATAGCCTTCATCCGTTCTTCCGCTGAGGGCATGTCGGGCTTATGCACCTGGTCGCCCACCACGCCGATGACCAGCCGGTCGAACAGTGGCAAGGCACGCATCACAATGGAATCATGCCCAATGGTAAACGGATTAAAGCTCCCCACGAAGATGCCGCACCGCCCCCCGTTGGGAAATCGAACGTTTTCAGGACTACAACTAATCATAATTTCTAATTCCTAATTCACTCAAAGAGCGTCGGCTCCATAATGTTCCCGTTATACGGGTTGCGACCGAAATGCTTATAAGCCAGTTCTGTGGCCATGCGGCCTCGGGGCGTACGTTTGATGAAGCCCTCCATGATGAGGAACGGCTCGTAGACCTCCTCCAGCGTACCGCTGTCCTCGCCGATGGCAGTGGCAATGGTCGTCACACCCACAGGACCGCCACGGAACTTGTCGATGATGGTCAGCAGGATGCGGTTGTCTATCTCGTCCAGTCCATACTGGTCGATGTTCAGCGCCGTCAGAGCCACCTTGGTGATATTGGTGTCGATGCGTCCCGTACCCTTTACCTGGGCAAAGTCGCGAACGCGCCGCAACAAGGCATTGGCAATACGGGGCGTACCACGGCTTCGGCGGGCTATCTCCAACGAGGCATCCGTCGTAATCGGTACCCGCAGAATGCTGGCCGAACGCTCGATAATCTTCTGTAGCGTCTCCGGATCGTAGTACTGCAGGTGCATGTTGATGCCGAAACGGGCTCGCAACGGTGCCGTCAGCAGTCCGCTGCGCGTCGTGGCACCCACCAGCGTAAACGGGTTCAAGTCTATCTGTATCGACCTCGCCGACGGTCCCTTGTCTATCATGATGTCAATCCTGTAGTCTTCCATCGCTGAGTACAGGTACTCCTCAACGACGGGCGACAAGCGGTGAATCTCGTCGATAAACAGCACGTCGTTCTTCTCCAAAGAGGTCAGAATACCCGCCAGGTCGCCTGGCTTGTCGAGCACAGGACCGCTGGTAATCTTAAAGCCCACGCCTAATTCGTTGGCAATGATGTTCGACAGTGTGGTCTTTCCCAATCCTGGAGGGCCGTGCAGCAGAACGTGGTCCAGCGGTTCACCACGATACTTGGCAGCCTCGACGAACACCTCCAGATTTTCCACCACCTGCTTCTGACCGCTGAAGTCGTTGAAGGCCAGAGGTCGCAGGGCATTCTCGAACTCCTTTTCGCTGGAGCTCATCTGTTCCTGTCGGATGTCAAAATCTTCGTCCATGATAATCTTTTTTGTCTTTCTGCTGCAAAAGTACAAAGAATTATTGAATAAAGCAAATAAGCAATGAGAAAAAATCAAAAGAAGGAGATTCTATTGTTCATAAATATTTCTTTTTTAAGTAATGATTTCCAGATATTTTTCGTACCTTTGCACCCGAATACAACAAACAGGAAGATTATGACGC
>JAEEGH010025621.1_pt1 | contig 11814 bp, 8 predicted proteins | sample 9134181 | NCBI WGS metagenome assembly JAEEGH01 (sample SAMN16246544, study PRJNA631951) | gut metagenome | biome: gut microbiome; feature: rumen; material: DP-attached | host: Bos | place: Iran: Karaj | collected 2018-10
TAAAACCGTAGGAGAAACCATCTCATGAATGCGTATATGATCATATTCATTATGTCAGCGAGCCTGGTAAATCTGGGTGTCCTGGCGGCACTGGGCGTGCATATGCGAAGGCTGTTTCATCGAAAACAGACGGATATCCAAATCCTGGGCTATATGCTTTTAATCCTGATTGCCTGCGTTGCTGCAGATATTCTGGTCTGCATACTCTATAATCCGGACGCGGCCAGAATCCGGGCACTCACAATATTTTCGAATTCTGCTGTTATGATCCTGTATCTGCTGTTTGTGATTCTCTGGACCATGTTCATCGATTACAGGTTATTTCACAGCAAGTACCGGCTCAAGCGTACCAATCTTTTTCGCGCCATACCTCTGTTTGGGTTCATCGCAGTTTTTCTGGTCAATATCTATAAACCCATTGTTTTTTATGTATCTGCGGACAACCACTATGAACACAGAATACTTTGGTTTGTCTATCTGATCGTTCAGATCGGGTATGTGATATATACAGCAAAGCTGTTAAACGATGAGAAAAAGCAGAATGGAGGTCTTCACTTCTTCCCGATTGTTTCCTTTGTTATACCCTTTGCCGTCGGAACGATTCTGGAAACAATTCTTCCCACGTTAAATACCATCACCACCGGTGCGACCGTCGGATTCCTCATGATCTACCTTGCCATGATCAGTGAGAGCACCTATGAGGATCCCATGACCGGCGCATATAACGCGTTCTTTCTGGAGCGTCTTTCTGAGGAAGCCGATACCGGCAGCTATGCCTTCTTTTCGGTAATCCGGTTTGATATTGCAGGTTATACGGATTATTTGAACGCGCATACGCTGACGGAATCACATGCCATTATCAAGGAGACCGCGAGGATCCTCCGGGAGAATCTTCCGGAGGGTTGTGAGACGGTTTATCTCAGTGACGGTGAATTTATCGTCATCACAAAGGTAAAGGAAAAACATGAAGGAGCTGTCAAAATGGTGATAACTAAAATTTTAGAAACCGGTAGACAGCGGCTTCCTGCCGGTGTAAGCATACGGGGAAACTATGTTTTCCACAGGGAAGGACAGACTTTAAGTCACCTGCTGCCCGAGCTGAGAAACGGAAACTCTAACCGGCCAGAAACCGGAGAGAATCCGGGTACTGTGTTATGAGTAAAGAACCGATACGGGTTTCCATGGAAAAGCTTGGAAACCTCCCCTTCCTGAAAAAGCGAAAGAAGACGCTCATCGCCGGTTCAATTCGCGACCTGAATGAAGACCAGTTTCAAAAAGGTCTTATGAACTGCATCTTTTACGGCAGGGAGAGCATAGATCCAAATTTGATTTATCAGCCGAAGAATTATTTTGAAGCAAGTGTGTCGAGCTATGCACGGGCAGACGGAACGATTCGGGGATTATTTCTGTTTCATGAAAATTCTCCGGAGGAAATCGAAATTGTTTTGCTTCAGGCAATCGGTCGTGATTCCAACCAGTATATTCTGGGAATGATGCGAAACGCGTATTTGGAAGCCGTTTCACTGTATTCCGCACAGACGCAGGTGATCATTCCACAGAATTCGCCGGAGTCTGTGGCACTGGCTGCAAAGCTGTTTCCGAAATCAAGTACCGTCTACCCTTAAGAGCGCGCAATCCGCCATTTGACAATACACGTTGGTGCCTGTCACCACTGTGGTCAATCTAGCGTCAACTTAGTAAATATATAAGATAGTCGCCCGGCAGTCAACGCTTATGTGACAATATTTGGAGAATAAAGGTATGGAGTGAAGGGATTTTTTAGTATGACAAATAAGCCATGCGTATTACGATAGCCTGAATAGAATGATATTATGTTATCAAGGTGCGCCGTATTTTAAATCACTTGTTTTCGGTTATTAAAGTGCTTCCGTTCGCGATCGCTGTTTCGTTTGTTTCGCTTATCACTACGACCCGGCTGTATCTGTGAGCGGTTAGCACGAGCACCTTCAAAGATATCGTCTAATAACGCAATCTCGCAAGCTCTGGAAATGAATCTGGCTATAAACCACTTTATACGCGCGAGGATATATGCCCGGTTAGCTTGATATCGGTATTTATTATCCGGATTCGCATTTTTCTCTATGTCCTTATCGGCAGCGCTTTTTACCATAGACGCAAGATTTGATAGTAATAAGTTGATATAAAATTCCTGCTCTATTGAGGTACTTATGGCACCGGAGAATTCTTCAAGCAGGCATTGGTTTTTCAGTTCGCCGTATTTCTGCTCGATCGGCCAGCGCATAAAATAGAGTTCCTTAAAGTCTTCAGCATTCAGGTTTTCATTAAAGATGGATGTTGCGAGGTACTCGGTCACACCGCCATCAAGAGGTATTAAAATAACTCGAATATCAATATCTTCCGTGCCCTTCTTCTTTGAACCGTGCAGAGTGAGAATACAGTCGCCGGTACATTTTTTTGCCAGGTTAATGTTATCGCGGATCCGCATTACGCAAAGATATCCTCTAGACACAATCATTTAGGTTTTTACCGATATGCTGCGATTTTCTCATGAATCGCTTGCCATTATTTTCGGTTCAAATCCAAGTTGCTTTAACATCTGTAGATCCCTTTTGCGGGCATTCTTCAGATTCCAGTTGTTGCCACGCCGTTCCATTTTCATGCACCTTGCCATCAATAGGATATCGTGTACGGAAATGGCATTGTTTTCCAGCTTCTTCACAGCAGCGATCATCTTCTGATGGATCTGCCCGGTGATAAGCATAATAAATGACATTCCTTGTTCCTTGTAGTAATCCTGAACCATGAGGTCATTGAAATCCGCCACATTCTTCAGGTATTGGTAAAACGTTTCGATGCCCCAGCGTTTTTTGAACCCGCCAAATATCTGTTCTGCAGGCTTTGCGCTATTGCTTTGCAGTACATACACACCAAAGACATCCTTGCTTTTTTCGAACTTTTCCTGTGTGTATCCGGAACGTCCGAGTTCCATGCAGTGCTGATAGTTATAACGGCATTTTTCGTTTTCATCGATGTCCCTGAACACATAAACGTGTTCTGCGTCGGATATCCGCTGGGACATATATTCGATCCTAGCATGTTTCTTGCCTGACCGGTAGTAAAAGTTGTCTGTATATTTAACATCCCTCATAGCATTACGGAAAACATCCGTATTGGAAGGCACCGGTATGATGTACGTGTTATCGTTTTCAGAAAGGAGCTTCAGGTTTTTCGCACTGTAGAACCCTCGGTCTACAACGAACTCGATCCCGGAAAACTCCAGCAGATCTGTGATATCCTCGATCGTGGCCTTGTCGTTGCAGGAACCACGGTACATCCTGGCGAATAGCGGACTGCCCGTATTGACATCATACCCCATAAGGAGATTGACCTGGTCTTCTTTGAGGCATTGGAACTTATAACCTGCTTCTCCAAGGCCATTTTCATCGGAGCAGCACCGGATGGCGTGGCCATCGATAGCAATGACAGATGAGGAATCCAGAATCGCGGCATTTTCATACCTGGTCACTCTGGTCGTCCGTCTTCCAAGGTCATCAAGAAGGTTGCCCAGAGCGGTTTTTCCCATTTTGAACGGGAATGTTTTATATTCCTGCGAAAGCCAGCTCTGCTCGTAATAGCCTTGCACCTGATCAAGATGGACAAAGCCATTTGCATAAAGGATGCATGCATATGCGAAGATCTGAGATGCACGGTCGGCTGGGAAATGCTTTTCCAGCGCAGCATGCACATCTTTGGCAACTTCTTCGATCAGAGCATACTGGCCGTACTCAAGAACAGTGATCTCATCCTGAGATTCCTCTCCTTTGTACAGATGATAATTCCTGTTCGGGATGAAACCGGTACCGTGAATGATAGTCCCGATACTTTTCCCGGTCTTCTTGCCCCATTTTCCACTTGGCAGGCGAAGGGACTGGTACATGTAAACATAGTAATGACCATTGATGAGTTTGATCTCGGTACAAGGTCCCGGCCTGTACTGCTTGATCTCCTCAGGAATTCTGGTTTCTGCCATGGTATCGTCCTCTTGTTCATATTGGTAATATCTCTAAGAGTATGATACCACAGAACGGCAGAAATGGCAATAGAAAACTGGCAGTTTTTCCTTATTTTATGCGGGTTTCTGCGATTTTGATACGTGTGAAAAACTGGCACGTATCGGTACTGCATATCGGTAATTTAATTAATGATTGTGACTAATTGACGGAGCTTTCAGAATGTGAATTACAGCAGCATCGAAGAATAAAAACTCGTTTAATGAATTCCTAAAGATATCTATCCTTTGGCCGCTTCGAAGTCTGCTGAAGGAAGAGGCGTCCATTCCAGCGAGGTCTGCGATCTTTCGATTGCGTGCCCCGGTAATTGTCATGATCTGATTGATGCGTTCCGTAAACATCTGAAAAACCCCAAAAAAGTTGTCGACACCTCACTTGCATATAATAGCATAACATATGTTGTAAAACTTGCAATTATTATTTTTCATTGAAAAATCTGAATGGCAAGTTTTCCTGAGAATGCCTTATGCTATAATTTGTGTACTTGATAACGTATACCCGATATTGGGAATTATAGCCGTTTACTTAAATGGTATAACAAGTGGACGCGTACACATATTATACAGGTGATGATTATTGCAATGATTACGAGGAGGAATAGGAATGGCGGACAGACCGACAAGCAGAGAAGAATATACAACTTCCGGAAGCAGTAGTGTAGACCGCCGGGGTGACGGGCTGGATCTGGGCGGACCGGTCGGAAACAGTGGGGGTTACGGCGGGCGTCCCGGCCTCAGACGGCGGAGCGGGCATGGATGGCTCTGGCTGGTGTTGATACTCATTGTCATCAATGCAGTCTCAGAGGGCGTTACATTTGCTGACATCAAGCAGCTTGTTTCGGAGCAGATCCAGGAGATCGATGCCGATGAGATCAAAGGAGGCGCAGAAGATCTTGCACGTTCCGCGAGGGAAAATATAGACCTTGCCGTGAACGGGGCAGAGGGTGCGGAATCCAGGGAGGCAGTCACGGACTTTTCCGGCACGGTTTCCGATGGGGATGGGACGATCTGTGTCCTGGCAGGAGAGAAGCCTTCTGCAAAACAGGAGGGGGCCCTATTAGACCCGGATCATTTTGAGTGGGGGAGAAACAGAAAGCTCCAGAAGGTTCTTGCCCTGTCAGAACAGGAATGGGAGAAAGTCGATACCATCAAGCTCAACGTTTTTGTCGATGACGGCGGGGGCTTTATTGACCTCGGGCTTGATCCGTTGTTCAAATTTGATGATTACGGAAATCTTCTTGCCAAATATGACGGTACCTGGCTTTCTATCGACAAGCAGCCCGTCGCATTTTATCATCTAAAAACGGTGGATTACGATGACGGAGGGTACACGATTACCGGGTATGTCCCCGCATTCCTGAACGATAAGCATGTCAACCTGATCCTGATATTCGATACCGATCACCCACAGGGATATATAAAAGGTGCAAAGGTCATAGAGGAAGGCCCCGGAACAGACTTAAGCTTTGAGGATATGACAAGCGGTCTGATCCCCGTTCGGGCAGGTGACCATGTGGACTATGTATGCGACTATTATAATTACTACGGTGAGTTCATCAACAACTACTTCTTCGGATATCCCATGACAATGAGCGAAAATCCTGAGATTCGGAACATCAAGGTTAAGGGGAAGAAATCGGCGTGTTATATGATTACGGACAAGAACGGCTATCGTTACTAGACGCCGCTGATTGATTAGGAATAGGATGTAATGATGCCGAAGCCGTATCTGTAGCAGAACCTGGCAGGATGACGATGAATAATGAAAGGAGTGAAGAAAAATGAAAGAAACACGGATAAGTAAGAGAAGAGCTTTGCTGGCAATCCTTCTTGCTACGGTAGTCCTGTTCACCGGGACAGGTCTGTTTTACGTAGATGTCAAGGCGGAAACGGAGAATCCGGAGAACGGTACCGGGGAGGCTTTACTGAATGCTCCCGTGGTGGACGGTGAAACAGACGGACCGGATTATGAGGTATCCTATGATACGGTTTATTTTGGGGAATATCCCCAGTCTGAGGTCCTGACGAATAAAATGGCCAGAGAGGAGGCCGGCGCGGCAGACTGGTTTATGTATATAACCTCAGAGGTCGTCGTCGATGACACACTGTACGGGAAACTTGAGGCAGCGGAATATAACGAGGCGGATGAAACGGTTTTTGAGGATGTGCGGTACAGGCGTATTGCCTCCGGTGAGACTTTTTCCGGGGCTGAGTGGCGGTATTTCCGCTATGACCCCATCCGCTGGAGGGTGCTCTGCATTCATGACATCGAATATACGGACAGGACTACGGACTGCGCGCTTCTGCTTTCTGACCATGTGCTGGATATCCTTCCCTTTGATGAAAAGGGTGAGGGATTCTGGGAGGATTCGTCCCTGAGAACATGGCTGAATGAAAGCTTTGTCCATACGGCTTTTACCGAGGATGAATACTGGAATGACATCGCGATCGTGGAGGCAAATGCTTCGGACGGAAGCTTTGAGGCTTACGGCGAAGAGAAGGACTCTGCGGATGATGTGTTCCTGCTGTCCGGGTCGGAACTGTTCGGGGAGGAGGCAGAGGAATACGGGTTTATATCGAGCAGGGATAACACCTGGACAGGCACCGGCGAGGATATTGCAAGACAGGCAAGGGCGACCCGGTATGCACTTACTACAGAATTCAATGACAGGGAAGGTGGGCAGGCTGAGACGGACAACGCTCTTATCAGTTGGTGGACGCGTTCGAGCGTAAGTGATACGGAAGCAGGAATTGTGGATTATTCGGGAGAGGGCGGATCCGCCGGCAAGGATATGACGGGAATCGGCATCCGTCCCGCGCTGTGGATGGATCTGAAGAGCGCTTCTGAGGATTATGTTTACGAAGGCAGGCTTAGGATCACTTCTGATGGATATGAAATAATCAGGAATCAGGATGGTAACCGGGAGGAAAAAGAAAAAGAGAACGAAGAGAAGGAAGAACCCCAAAAGCATGAACCGGATAAAGCAGGAACGGATATGGAAAAGACCGGAAAGTACAGTGATGCTATGTTGTATATGACCGCTGAATGGCTTCTGAAGGGCATGGTGGATGACAGTTTCCAGAATATTAACAATACGGTGGTGGAACACCTCGAGACAGTGGATATGGAAGAGACTCTGCCCGGCCGATGGCTTGTATATGCGCAGACAGATTTGGATAATCCTGCGAATAAAAGGTATAATTATGATGCGCCTGAACCGTACTATCCGATGTTTGCCCTGCATATGGAGGCGGAGGTGAGCAGGGAGGATACAGGCTTCTGCATGACACCAGGACATTATGAGATGCTTGACTGTGATACCGGCGAGATAACGGTGGAGGATATAAACGAGGCCCTGTCAGGGGAAAAAATTCGGGATTCCGAGGAAAGCAATGGAGGGGAGGAATTCATTCTTTTTGACGGCTCCGTGCAGATTAAGATTTTTGGGATCGCAGCTCTTGAGGACAGGTTATATGCACTCGGAACTCTTACTTACTCCTCCGGGGAATCGCTCTTACTCTGTATGGTCAGGGAAAACGGGGCAGACGTTTCTTTTGACGTGAACGACAGGAAAGAAAAGGAAAATGTCGGGAAGGAAGAAAAGCCGGATCATACCGGTGAACAATACGCGCTTGATGACTATCCGATCCTGTGGACCTCCTTCAACACGGCTTTAGTGAAAAACGGTCCCTCAAAGCCGACAGTTTTTACAATTGAGGAGGGTGAGTCTTGGCAGGTATACTCGGTAATGACTTACCATTGGAATAACGCAGGAGGCAAGGAGCCCGGAACCATTACCCTGTTAAAGGATGGGGAGAGCATTGCAGAGTGGCAGACAGTCGGGATGGACGGTATGTACAATGTTGCGGACGCCAACTGGATCGCTTATACGGATATTGTACTTGAACCCGGGGAGTATGAAGTGATCGATTCCGACAAGGAAACCTGGAGCTGCAATTCGGGCTCGGACAACAGAGGGTTTGCGGAGCGGCGGGGAGAAAAATTCCGGAAAGGAACCCGCAAATAGTGACAGGGATGCTTACCGGGACAGCTTTGAGGATGCGGAAGGGCTTCATACATATCTGCTGCAGTCCATGACCTATGATGACGGCATATACGGTCCTTCCGGCATATGCGAGGCTGTCCATATTCGATTTGATGAGAAGGCAGGTGTTATGAAAATATATGAATATGGCCTGTTTGACGAGCCGGATATGATATTTCCCTGGGACAAGGACAAAAAGGTACCTAAAGGAGAATATAACGACGGGGATTATCATATCCGGGCAGATATGCACGCCATAGCGGACGGAGCCTTTGCCGGATCGGTTGAAATGCCTGATATGGAGCTTTACGGATATTTCAGGCTTGATCCGCTTATACCCCTTGAGAAGGGACAGTGGAAATATGACCCTGATTTTGAGGGCTTCCAGTGGATCGATGTGGCGAAATTCGAGGAGAATAAGGACGGGCATCTTAGTGAGCGGTTTGCTCCGGAGAATGCTGAGAATGAAAATATATGGCTTGTCAACACAACCGGAGAGACTACGCTCTGGGACTGGGCTGTCTATATGGAGGGCTACAGCCGGGTCAATGATATGCTCATTGAGGAGGCCGGGAAATATGCCGATGAGAACGGTTACAGCATGGAAGGATGGAAGCCCCATAAAAGAATGACCGGGCAGAAATAACCCACGCGGCTAAAGAAATGAACATCCTGGTTACGTATATGAAGATGAAATGAAGCAAAGGGAATTGTTTTAAGATCAAAATATGGAGACAGGTATGACACTTGACGAAATGATGGGTCGGTATTGGCCGGGATGGAGTATAGTAAGGCAGTTGGGAAAAGGTTCTTATGGAGCAGTTTATGAGGTGGTGCGGACAGATTTTACAATGGAGGTAAAAAGCGCGATCAAGGTCATAACGATTCCGGACAGTGATTCAGAGGTTGAGTCTCTTATTGCTGATGGAATGACATTAGAAGAAACAAGATCGTATTACAGCGATATTGTGAAAGACTTTATCAGCGAGATCCAGTTGATGGAAACGTTCAGGGGAACACAGAATATCGTCAGTATTGAGGATTATCAGGTCGTTGAAGATCAGGACAGGATCGGGTGGACCGTTATGATCCGGATGGAGCTTCTCACCACACTGAATTCTTTTGTTGCGGGGGCGGATGTTACGGAGGCGGATATCCTTAAATTGGGTATCGATATGTGTTCTGCTTTGGAAATGTGCGCCAGGAAAAATGTGATACACCGTGATATCAAACCGGAGAATATTTTTGTGAATCCTTTTGGAGATTATAAGCTTGGTGATTTCGGTGTGGCAAGACAGCTGGAAAATGTTACGGGTGCGCTGTCCCAGAAGGGAACCTATAATTATATGGCACCTGAGATCGACAGAGGAGATAAATATGATTCTACAGTAGATATTTATTCGCTCGGGCTGGTATTATATCGGTTCATGAACCGCAGACTGCTGCCGTTTTTAACCCAGGAAAACTCGATGAGCCCCAATGCGAGAGTGGAGGCGGTAAAGAGAAGATTAAATGGGGAACCGTTGCCTCCTCCATGTATGGCATCCCAGTCATTTGCTCATATCATATTGAAGGCCTGTGCTTATCATCCGGCTGAGCGCTATCAAAGCGCTAAAGAAATGAAAGAGGATCTGAACGCGGTTCTGAATGAATGTGACAAGGGAAAATGGACTGTAAATGAAGAAACATCCGTTCAAGTAAAAACAGAGTCTGAGACTATGGATCGAACTGTGTCGGTTCGACATGCACAAGCAGTTGAACAGACACATCAGGGCACGGAGTCAGGCATTTCAGCGCAGCCTCATGTCATACAGACTCCGAAATCGTCATCTGTACCACAGGAGAGAAATGATGCCCGCAGGAGAAATAAGGCTGTGATCTTCGCCCTTAGTGCAATCGGGATCGTAGTGGTGATTTTACTTTTTGTGAGGTTGCTGATACATACGAAAACTGCACCGAAGGAGACTCTAATTCAAGAGGAGGAAGTGGATTCGCAGAACAGTATCGATGACTTTGATATCGATCCGGCTAAAGAAGCGGAAAAGAGTACAGTAGCTGATTCCGGGGAGACAGATATTCAGGCATCGGAATACAAGAGCGGAGATCAGAGCAAATTTGCGGACAGCCTTACTCCGGGGCTTGATATGGCAGCTTATTTCAATACCCGTGATCTTCCCGATGAATCTGATATGAAGCTATTAAGGGATTATCTGGAAGATATCCATGACGTTAACTACAATAAGCCTTCCCTGTTTGAAGATGCAGAGACAGTTGTCTATCCCGAAGGGATTACCCTGGGATGGGGGGTATGTATCCTGAACGACCCCGAGCTTACATGGTCGGGGAATCCGGAGGCTTACGAGGGCTATGGAAGATGCCTTATCAATATGGAAAATAGTGAAGCAGAGGTGACAGTCGATCGTGGGGAGCTGGCGGGACCATACTCAGGGCGTACGATAGAGGTAGGAGGATCTCTTGAACAATTGCAAAGCGATTATCCGGGGATGGGTGAACGCTATACGTTTTTGGGCGGTATGGATGGTTCTGATATACAACTAACTTTGTATCTCTCATATTTTATCATCAAGGATGGACGACAGTATGCGATAGGATGGGCCAGCTGGGGTGATGGGACGGAGGAAGCGTGGCTTTTGAGCAGATCGGGAAATTCCTGAGCAGCCTGATTTCAGTTACTATTCACGGCCCTTTGGACCGTGATAGTAACGGGCTTTGCAAATATAAATCGCCTTCGGCGATGGGCAAAACCCATCTCAGGCTATAGTTTTTGGCCCGTAATCGCGCAGCAAGTGCGCGATTCGGCGTGAATGGTAACTGAATTTCCAACAATTCCCAATCCGATGTTTTTTGCTGTATAGAACCGGTACGGGCAGGTGAATACGATAAACACCCAGACAGGAGGTGCGTTCATGCCGGAGTGGCTTGATAATACGATAACGATCATAGAGTTCATCGGCCTGATTCTGCTTGGCATGCTGCCGGCCGTGCTTGTTATTGCTATCCCGATATGGCTGATAGGCAGGCGGGATGCGAAAAAAAAGGAAGAAGCGGATGTTGATACTTCAGGGAATGAACGGAAAAAAGACGGGGTAGCGGCTTTCTTTGAAACAGTAGTTCCATTTCTGGGACCGGTGATGCTGATAGTAGGAATATTCATTGCGGTTGTTATGGCCGGACGCACCGATCAGAAGCTGGAGCGGACAACCGCGGAAACTGTAGGATACGTCACAAGCTCCTATTATGAATACGACAGTGACGGCAATTCCGGCTACAGCACTACGGTAGAGTTTGAAATAAACGGCAGGGTTTATTCAAGGACAAGGGATCTGGACAGCAAGAAGGACAAAGGAATGCCCTATACTGTGAGATACAATCCCGACAACCCGTCGGAATATTATATAGAGGACTTTGACCGAAGCTCGGGTCAGACCCGCCTGCTTGGAATCCTTATTTCCGCAGCGGGAGTTCCGCTTACCATTGTGGGGCTAGGCAGATGGGCGCGCGGCAAAAGAAAGGAAAAACCTTTTGGCGAGGGATTTGAGTAAGTAACAGAAACAGGAATGATATCAGAAGTCATTGTGCCAATACGAAGATTAGATGAACAGCGAGGAGGGACGATATGTTTTGCGCAAACTGTGGAAATCAGATACCGGATGATTCAAGATTCTGTCCTGCCTGTGGCGCAGGTCTGGGTGATCG
>JAEEGH010025623.1_pt1 | contig 11813 bp, 9 predicted proteins | sample 9134181 | NCBI WGS metagenome assembly JAEEGH01 (sample SAMN16246544, study PRJNA631951) | gut metagenome | biome: gut microbiome; feature: rumen; material: DP-attached | host: Bos | place: Iran: Karaj | collected 2018-10
CTGGGGTGCAGGTCTCTTGTATGGCCGTGAAGGCTGGGTATTTGCAAAAGGTTCATTCTCTGGCGCAACAAGTCAAAGAAAGAACTTTATTGAATATCAGGGACGTGTAAACAATGAAAATTCATCAAATGGATTTGATGGAAAGAAGAATCAGTTTATAAATCCTCATATTACAGGATATCAGGATACAAATGATGTATTCCACATTTGGATTAGTTATTATGATTCATATGCGCATTGTTTGAAGTATGCTGCATATACTGAAAAACTGACACTTGATCCAGCTGGTATTACTTGTAACAATAATATGTATGAAAATTTTGCATCAAATTTGACAGTTCTTATGAGAACAACTGATGATATGGATGGCGGCCTTGCAGTTGTTGCTGGTTATGACACCTTAAGACAGAATGAAAATGACTTTAGGGAAGAAGCTGGTGAATACAATGACATCCTTATGGATGGTTCAACACCTGTATTGATTTATTACAGCAAAACTAACAAGTGTATTGAAATTGCCCGTCCTAAAGTTCCAGTTCCTCAGTCAGGTAATTTACATACTTCTACAGGTTACACAAATGATTTGACTACTGGCACAAATGGTTGGCACAAAACAAAATCTATTACACCAGATGCTTCAATCGACTTTGGTCGTTATGTAAGTGCAACTATTGATTCTAGTCATAATCTGCATATTACGGCACAGGATGTTACTAATGGTAAACTGTATTATGGTGTCCTTGAATTGAGTGGTGATACATATTCTGTTAGTGATGCTGGTTGGACAATCGTAGATTCTACAAGTTCTGTTGGTATGTGGACAGACATTGAATTAGACTCAAGTAATAAACCTGTTATTTCTTATATTGATAAGTCTCAACTTAACACTATTAAGGCTGTAAAGGTTGCTTATTACGATTCTACGAAAAATTGTTTTGATTCAATGACTGACCCTGCTATGTATGAGGCAAAAGACGACAAAACAAGTGTTGTTCCAAATGCTTATGAAACGACAACAAGTACAAGTGGTTCAAAGCTTGCAGTTGGATTTAATTCCAATATGTTCGCTGTAGATTTCTTACGTGATGAATCTGACGAATAGTCCTGATTAGTAGCGTCTAGGCTCGCCTTGAAGTGAATTGTAATTTCACTGTGGGGCGGGCCTTTTCTTTATTTCAAACAAACATCCACTTCAAAGGGCCCAAAAGTTGTTGCAAAGGAGATTGCAATTACAGGATAACTGCGGGGCCAGGCAATTTCGTGGTTGTGTCCCATTACGCAAAATGGCGGCGAAATGTCGATGGCGTATTCTCGAATGGCAGAAACGGCGTGTCCCGCAATAATGTTTGTAAATTCGCTTACAAGGCCAACGGCGGTGTCTTCGTATTCTTCCGGACTGCATTCAATTCCAGACAGGTCAAGCATTTTGCCCGCAAGAGTTTTGTGCAATCTAAAAGCTACAACCCCTTTTAGTTCGCCGGTAATTCCGAGTAGTCCAGTAATTTCCCAGGGGTGTCCAGCATGAATGTCAAGAAGATGCGGCTCTTTTGGCTCGGCTTTAATTCCGAACATGCTTTCAAAAGCGTTCATTCCTTCTGTCAGAAAATGGTTAATTACCTTTGCGTCCATGTGGACTATGATAAGTCACAAATTTCGAATTGTAAACAAAATATTATATTTTTTTAGGATGATGGCCCCATGCCCCCAATTACTTGGTTCGCTCAATACTAGAAAGTTCGTAAGGAGTCTGCTGGTAAACGTAATAGTTAAGCCAGTTTGAATAGAAAAGGTGAGCTGTACTGCGCCAGTAATTCAAAGGCTCGCGGCATACGTTGTTAGTAGGGAAGTAATTTTTTGGAAGTGGAACAGACATACCCTTGTCAGTATCGCGGAAATATTCTCCCGCAAGAGTTTCTGTATCATATTCCAGGTGACCGGTCATAAAAATTTCGCGGTTATCTTTAGACTTTATGATTGTCACGCCTGCTTCTGCACTTTCTGCAAGAATTGTAAGCTGTTTGCAGGCTTCAACTTCTTCTTTGCGCAAAGTTGTGTGACGGCTCTGAGGAATTGGGAAAGTGTCATCAAAACCACGCAGCAGAGGGTCTCCTTCTGTAGTGCGGTAATTCATAAAAATACCAGACATCTTTCTTTCAAGAGGGTGCTTTTTAATTCCGTAGTGATGGTACAATCCGGCAAAACTGCCCCAGCACAAATAAAGGGTAGAGTAAACGTTTTCTTTTGCGTAATCCATAATAGAACAAAGTTCGTTCCAATAGTCCACGCTTTCAAAAGCAATCTGTTCAACAGGAGCGCCAGTTACCAGCATGCCGTCAAATTTCTGGTTAAAAAGTTCGTTAGAAGGAATGTAAAATTTTTCCAGATATTCTTCATCAGTATTTTTACTTGTGTGATTTTCCATGCGCACAAGAGAAATTTCAATCTGAAGAGGAGTGTTTCCCAAAAGACGAAGAAGCTGAGTTTCTGTAGTTTCCTTTGTAGGCATAAGATTAACAATTGCAATTTTAAGAGGACGAATGTCCTGAGTGGCGGCTCGTTTGTCCGTCATTACGAAGATATTTTCTTTTTCAAGAATAGAAACTGCTGGTAAATTTGAATTAACTTTAATTGGCATTTCTATAATGTAGTACAAAATCAATTTTTGCGCTATACTTTTTGCATGCCAATTCAGAACGACCGAAAAAACGCGATAAAAAAACTGAAATTGCTCACACTCGGCTCAAAGTCTAACGTAGAAACTTTCCGCGCAAAAATTGACGAAGCCTTCAAAACAGTATTTCTTCCAAATGGAGTAGAACGCACAGAATACCGCTATGGAAACGTAGACTGCGATATCCTTTCTCCAGAAATTTACGCTTCAAACCGTGTAATGCTTTATATTCATGGTGGTTCTTTTGCCGGTGGTTCTCGCCTTGCTTACCGCGCTTTCTGTTCATCACTGGCTACAAAGTGCTATTGTCGTGTCGTTATTCCTGAATTCCGTCTGGCACCTGCCTCTCCATACCCAGCCGCAAACGAAGATATTCAGACAGTCTTTAAGGCTCTTTTTACAGAAGAACAGGTTGCCTGCTCCCTTAGTGCAGAAAAAGGTCAGAAGCCGCAACTGCCAGAAATTATCATAGCTGCCGACTCTTCTTCAGCTTCTATAGCCTGTTCACTCATTTTTAATCTTAAAGAAAAGTTCCGTGCCTGCATAAGCAAGGTCATTCTGCTTTCTCCATGGCTTAATCTTTCGCCGGATTCCCGCTTAATTGCCACAAAAAAAATCAGCGATGAGGTTATGTCTGGAGATGTTCTTCGCAAAAGTGCCTCTGTTTATACATACGAATCAAATACAGAAAGTCCATTTGTTTCTCCTCTTCTTGCAGACGAAGAAATGCTCAAAAACTTTCCGCCTGTATTTATTCAGATGGGCGCAAAGGAAATTCTTTTGGATGATGCCAAACTCTTTTGCGATAAGCTGATTGCAGCCGGAAACAACTGTCTTCTGGATGTTTGGCCAGACATGATGTTTATGTTCCAGATGGCAGACGAATACCTGCATGAGTCTCACCTTGCGCTTGATAAAATTGGCCGCATTGTTACAGAAGATTTTTCTGGACAGGAAGCCGTACAGATAGAAAATAAACCTCGGCTAGAACATAGCCTGCGCTCGGAGGCATAAAAATGGGAAAAATTGAACTTCTTTCTCCCGCTGGAAACGTGGAGAAGCTTTCGTATGCTTATGCCTATGGTGCCGATGCCGCATATATCGGTCTAAAAAAGTTCTCTCTTCGCGTAAAGGCAGACAATTTTTACGAAGACGAATACAAGAAAGTCCTTGAATTAAAGAACCGCTACCCTGGAAAGCGCCTCCACTGTGCCCTCAACATTTCTTTTCATGATGAAGAAATTGACGCCCTTAAAGCAAATCTGGACTATTTCCGCCAGTATCCTATAGACGCATTTATTGTTCAGGACATAGGGATTGTCCCATTGCTCCAAAAAGAATTTCCCAATGCCCAGCTTCACCTTTCTACCCAGGCTTCCTGCGTAAACAGCGAGGCTGTAAAAATGTACAAGTCTTTGGGCTTCAGCAGGATTGTCCTGGGTCGCGAGATTTCTATAGAACAAATCCGCCGAATTAAAGATTCCGTACCAGATATGGAACTGGAAACATTTGTTCATGGTGCCATGTGCATTGCCTACGCAGGCCGCTGCCTTATGAGTGCCTACCTTACCGGCCGCAGCGCCCAGAGCGGTTTCTGCTCCCACACCTGCAGGTGGAACTTCAACGTAAAAGAAGACCCGGCCGCGGCCCGCGCCGCCTCCAAGGAACTGGCCCAATCCGGCATACTGGTCCTGGAAGAAGAACAGCGCAAAGGCGAATACTTCCCGGTTTACGAAGGCGAAGACTTCACTGCCGTGCTTTCCTCTAAGGACCTCCGCATGATAGAGCACCTTGCAGACTTGAGAGACGCCGGCATCGATTCGCTTAAAATAGAAGGCCGCATGAAGAGCATTTACTACGTTGCCATGGTTACCCGTGCTTACCGCAAGGCCCTGGATGCTCTGGACGGCATTATTTCTGACGAAGAAGCTGCTCCTTTTATTGCCGAACTGGACAACGTTGCCCACCGCGAAAGTACAACAGGCTTTTACTATAACAAGGCCGATGCAGATAAAACCACAACCGGCGCAAGCGACAGTAAGTATCAGCTGGCTGCAGAAATTGGCCGCGAAATTACTGGCGACGAATTCGAAGCTCTCTTTGACCAGAGTAGAAAACGTTACGAAACTGCCCAGGCAGAACTGGAAGCAATGCATCCTGCAGCCCGCGAAGCCCGCTTAAAGGATCTTGAAATCCACACAGACCGCCGTATTATTCCGTTTGAGAAAAAGCCTGGCTGGCACATGTACGAATGTACCGCCATGAATATGATTCGCACAGAAGATTCCATAGAATTTGTTTCTCCAGATTTCTGTTCGCTTACAGTTCCAAGCGGAGACTGGGAAATTATCAGTTCAGAAACCGGCCTCAAAATCAACTGGATCTGCGACGGTCACCCGGCTGTTATTTATCTTCCTCATGAACTGCCGCCGGCAACTCTTTTGCGCACTCTGGACCCGGATTATGTGGATGGTAAAATCCGCGATACAGGGCGCTAGGCCAACTGGGCAATCAGCCTAAAAACAGAATTTTATAATTTTTTTCTCCGAAACTTTGCGGTTTTGTTTCACCGCCGTCTATTATAAATATAGAGGTGTGTATGAAAAATAATGCTTGCAATTTCTGGTGGATTGTCCCGTCAATCTCTCTCTTTATATGGACAGCCTGCAACCCTTTTTACGGTTACACAGAAGCGCCCGGACTTCAGCCTGAGCAGGAAGAAGAGCCTGCTGTGGATCTTGAAGCCGACTTGGACTCTGACGCTGATGTGGACCCGGAAGATATGCAATCTGAACCGGATGTACTCCTGGAAAATTCCGAGCCCATTTTGCCGCTTGTGAAATTTTCTCTTTCGGCAGATTTGCAGGATGCAGAGCTTTCTGTAGAAAAAAATGGCTCATTATATTCTTTTTCATCTCCTTGGGAATATGAAAAATACTACTGGAAATGTGGAGATTCTCTTTTGTCGCAGGAAAGATCTTTTGAATTAGACTGTACTACATTTACAGCAGATTCTTACCCTATTGTTTTTCTTGCAGAAAAAAATGGAATCCTTTATTCGGCAAGCTATTATCTTTCATACACGGCCTCTAATTCTCGCACGGTTTTGCCTGCTTTTTCTAAAGCTTCTTTGGGAAATGTTAGCTTAAAGGTTTATAATGCTGGGGCGGCCTCGGCCACTGCGACCGGCGCGGCCCCCGCAGGCTTTCAGCTGCTTTCTGAACAGACTTTTGCAACCTGCGCAGAACTGGAAAGCCTGGAGCTCTCCCTTGCAGAAGGCTCTTATTACTTTGAAGTTCAAGCGTCTTTTGAAAACTTCTCCCTTTCCGACGCAGTGAGCCTGGAATGTAAAAATGGCACTACGTCTACGGTAAATTTTACCCCAAAGCTAAGCAGCTATTCAGAGCCAACTGGGCAATCAACCCCAGAAAATTATGGAAAAATAGACCTTGTAAATTATTTTATGACAGACCTTGTCGTCTCAGATGCCTGCGTAAGGCTTTATAAAGAAAAAAATGGCTGCTTTACCTTGTGCGACCTGCGCTCTTTTGGAGACGGCAGCCTCTTGTTTTATCGTGGAAAAGACGACTACGAAGACAAAAAATATGTTCGCTATAGCGCCCAAGTTGAACCTGGAACTTACTGGTTCCGCTGTGACTGCACTGCCTCGGACAGTCAGACAAAAATGGCTTCTTACTGTATGGAGATAATTTATGTTTCTGCGGGCTCCTCTTCCTGCAAAATTATAGAAACAAGAGACTTTTACAAGCTTTATTCTATTAATTATGTTTACAACGGTGGGTTTTACGTCGGTTCAAACTTGCCCGAGACTACCGCTTCTTTTGACACAATAATTCTTCCTTCTGCCGCAGAAATGGTAAAGCCAGGTTTCACTTTTTCCGGCTGGTTTTATGATGCCAATTGTACTATCCCCGCTGCCGACTCTTTTTCTATGGGCCAGCTAAAGGCAGACGTAACTCTCTATGCAAGTTGGACACCACTTTCTGAAGAGTCTGACACTTTGGAAATAAACAATTGGTGCAATCATATTTATATAGAAGAAAGCGCAGAAAGCATAAAGCTTGGAATAAAGGAAGTAGAGCAGGGCGACCTTTTTGTTGTAAAAGTGTATAATAAAAATGGAATTTTGTATGAGGCCCAGTACAGCAATCTGGAAGCTTCGAATACTGAGTGTTCCATGCAGGTAGATTTTAAGTGCCGCCCCGGTGAATATTACCTTATTTCTCTAGCGGCTTATAATTCTACGGCCCTAATTAACGACAGATTTGTCTATGAAAGCCGATTTTCTGAGAATTATGTCTTTATTCCTGGCTTTCTTCATTGACATTTTTTCTTGATTTGTGTAAAATCTCTAAACTATCGTTTGTAGTGTGAGAATAGTATTTTTATATATAAGGAAGGATACAGAAAATGTCTAGAATGTGTGATGTTTGCGGAAAAGGCGTTATGTCCGGAAATAAAGTTAGCAAGTCTTACAACCATACTCGCAGAACATGGAGACCAAATCTTCATACTGTAAAGGCTTCTCTTCCTAACGGAGAAGTTAGAACTCTTAAGGTTTGCTCAAACTGCCTTAGCGCTGGTTTCATCAATAAGAAGGTAAGAGTTCCAAAGACAACTGAAGCTGCACAGAACTAAGTCTGCATCAGTACGCGAAACTTAAAAAAACCTGAGCACGCGGGCTCAGGTTTTTTGTTTTTAACTTAAACTTAAACTTCCAATACAAGCTTGTCGTAGGCAGGCAGTACATCTATATCCTTCAGGTTTTCAAACTTACCTTTATTTTCTTCCAGATAAGCTGTTATTTCTTTATGGCTCTTTTCATGAGTGATGTGGGTCATCCACACTTTTTTTGGAAATAGCTTGTTTGCGGCTTCCATTGCTTCCAGAAAAGAAAAGTGTGTAGAGTGTGGTCTTTCTCTTAAGCCGTCTATTATAAGCTGGTCTAAAATTCCGCAGTTTTCTTTGATTAAGTTGATGGAATCATCACTAATAAAACTGCAGTCTGTAAGATATGCAATGGAATGAACTATTCCGTCTTCTTTTTTGTGAGAAAAAAGCCAGCCTGTTGTTGGCAGATGGCCGTGCATCATTGGAACTGGGGTGATTTTTGTTCCGTAAAAGTCAAAAGATTCTTTTGCGTCCCGTAAATCAACTTTTGCGTGGCCGCCGCCTTCTTTAACGTCCATAAAAAAGTAGGCAAAGCGGGTGGTTATGTCTTGTCTGGTAATTTCATCTGCGTAAATAGGAATTGGTGGGGCATTATATTGTTCCAGGCTTTTTGCATGCTCCGGTTTTTTGTACATTGCGGCACTGAAAATCCTTAAGTCGTCTATTCCGTGCAGGTGGTCTGCATGACTGTGGGTAAGCAGAAGGGCATCAAGCTTTTTTACGTTATTATCCAATGCCTGCATGCGGAATTCTGGCCCAATATCTACCAGAATATATTTTCCTTCGTCGGTTTCCAGATAAACAGAAGATCTGTAGCGTTTGTCTTTTGGGTCTTGGGAAGTGCAAACGGGACAATCACAAGCAATAACAGGAATACCATGGCTTGTTCCAGAGCCTAAAACTGTAAGTTTCATAAAAAAACTATATCACTTTCGCTAGATAATTTACAGACCTTCCGTTTTGCACTAAAATTACTTTGCTTTTACGGGGGAATTCTTTGGATAATTCAAAAACATCTATGCTCATTTCTCAGTATCTCAAATCTCAGTTTGACACTTTTACTGTCAAAGATTTGTATAATTATCTCCGTAAGCATGGTTCAAAAGTAACCAAAATGCAGGTTGCAGACCTTCTTTATTCTTCTGATTATGTTTTTCCCCTTGTAGATCAGGAATTTATTACCAGGGCTGGCGTTTTTACAGGCCGATGGTTCAGTTTTGCCCCTTCCAAAGAAGAAATTAAGAAAAAACACATTATTCTGGGCCATCGCTGCATGCCTTTTGTTAATCAGGAAGTAAATCCAGACAGCTATATTCTGGTTTCTAACGGCAACCTTATTCCTTCTGAGCCGGAATCTTTTTCTATGAATCAGGCTTTGGATACTTTTGCACTATTTGGTGAAGGTTACGTTATTCCTTATATCTTAAATGATAAGGCAAATAAGACAATTCCACTTACTTCTGTTCAGTACAATCTACCGGTTTCTGTAGATTTAACTTCCTGGTCTTTAGAAGATATGTTCCCTGGTCAAACCGTTGAATATGGTGACCGTATTTTGTGCCGGGTAGAAGACTGGAACAAAAATATAATAGATGTTTCTTTATTAAAGAATGATACTTCTGGTTTTGTGGTTTCTGCTTCTGCAATTAAACGCGAAGAATGGTACACAGAAGTAGAAAATGCCCTTCTTGTTGGTTTTGAAAAGCACGGACCTGCTTCTTCTATAGAAGCTCAGCTTTCTTTTCTCTTTCTGGAGCATCAGGAAACTCTTTGTACAAGATACTGCGGCTCAATAGAAGAGTTTATTACAAGTTCTAAGAACGTAAAATTTCAGCCTTACGGGCTGGAGTCTCGCCTCTGGAAAAATAATGAAGTTGTACCTTTTGTAGGCAAATGGAACAATCACGCAAAAAAAGAACTGGTTATGTCAGAAATTGCCATGACTTTTACGCCTTTTGTTATAGATGCCTTTATAGAAAATACACTTTACCTTCAGTCTCGCGGAAAAAAAGTTGAACCTATGGCAGAACTTATTGACAAAATTTTCCCAAATGTTCTTTCAGAAGGAAGTGTAGAATGGAAATTTGTATTATTGAACATAGAAAAGAGGTTTGATATACTTAAAAAGTCATATAATAATTTTAGAGACTATCCGGTTGCCGAAATACGAAATCGTTGTATTGAACTTTTCTCGCAGGTCAGCAAACTTTTATGTGAAATTGGAAGCTCTGAAGTGTCTGCAGATGAGTTCCCTCAGCAGGAACTTGTGGTGCTGACTCAGTTGTATGGACACCTTGTACGTCTGCTTGAAGAAGTAGAAAACGAATATACCAGAGATATCTTCCCAAAAGATGATGTTGCAATGTCTCTTGAAGGAATGGAAGATACTTTTTACGAAATCTGTGATGTTCTGAAAAAGGCTGTAGAGGCAAATAGGGTACGAGGTTATGAGATTGTAACGGAAAAGGATTAATTAGGGGTAAATAAATGGAAAACGAAATTGACATTGCAAAACTAATTCATCGGGGTGGAGTGATTAAAAATGTAGACGGCAAAACTCCTCAAGAAATCTACAAAAAAGTATGTGACATGATAGATTTACCCGATGGCATGACTTCGGAACAAGTGTATAATGCTTTGTGCGCACGTGAAGAAGTGTTGAGTACAGCTGTAGGTAACGGAATTGCTTTACCACACGCTCGTACACCAATTATGAAAGATGAAAAAGACCAGCGTATCTGTGTGGTTTATCTTAAAGAACCAATTGATATGAAGGCTCCTGATGAGCGTCCTGTGTCTGTTCTGTTTGTGTTGCTTACACACAATTCGCAGGTTCATCTTAAAGTTCTTTCTTCATTGGCAGGACTTTTCCGCGATTCTGATTTTAGAAAGGCACTTGAGATGCAGGTTGATGAAGCAACTCTGTCTTCTTTAATTAAGAAACTCGCATAGAAAATATAAACAAGAGGTAAAATATGGACAAAAAAGGTGTTGAGGCAGTTGCACTTTCAATCCGCAGCTTGTCAATGGACGCTATTCAGAAGGCAAATTCTGGTCACCCAGGACTTCCACTTGGAGCTGCAGAAGCAGCTGCTGTACTTTACGGCGAAATTATGAAGCACAATCCTGCAAACTCAAAATGGGTAGATAGAGACCGTTTTGTTCTTTCTGCAGGTCATGGATCTATGCTTCTTTACAGCATCCTCCACTTGGCTGGATACAAAGTAAGCATGGATGACATTAAGAACTTCCGTCAGGTTGGTTCTAAGTGTCCAGGTCACCCAGAATTTGGTGATACAGACGGCGTTGAATGTACTGGTGGTCCACTTGGACAGGGCGTTTCTATGGCTGTTGGTATGGCAGTTGCAGAATCTATGCTCGCTGCAAAGTTCAACACTCCAAAACACACAATTGTTGACCATTACACATATTCTCTGGTTGGAGAAGGATGTCTTCAGGAAGGTGTTGCTTCTGAAGCTTGTTCTTTGGCTGGAAACCTTAAACTTGGTAAATTGATTGTATTCTACGATCAGAACAAGATTTCTATCGATGGATGCACAGATATTACTTTCACTGATGATATTGCAAAACGCTATGAAGCATACGGCTGGCAGGTTCTTAAGGGAGACATGTACGATGTTGAAGGAATCGTTAAGCTGGTAGAAGAAGCTAAGAAGTGCAGCGATAAGCCTTCTTTGATTATGCTTAAGTCTATCATTGGTAAGGGTGCTCCAAAGCAGAATACTGCTGATGTACACGGTGCTCCACTTGGTGCAGAAGGCATTATCGAAGCTAAAAAGACTTTGGGACTTCCAACAGACAAAGATTTCTATGTTGTTCCTGAAGCTTACAAATATTTTGAAGACAAGAAAGCTGCATTTGCTAAGGCAGAAGCAGACTGGAATGCTGAATTTGACGCTTGGGCAAAAGAAAATCCTGAACTTAAGAAGCTCTGGGATGCTTACCATTCAGACGGAGTAACAGACGAATCTGTAAAAGACGTTGAATACAAAGTAGGAGATGCTTGCGCTACTCGTGACGCTTCTGGAAAGGCTTTGAACGTAATTGCTGCCCGCTTTGCTAACCTTGTTGGTGGTTCTGCTGATTTGATGGGACCAAACAAGACTGCATTTAAGGCAACTGATAACGGAACATTCAGCCCTGCTAACCGCGCTGGACGTACAATTGAATACGGTATCCGTGAATTTGCAATGTCTGCTGTTTGTGCAGGTATTTCTTTACACGGTGGACTCCGCCCATTCTGTGCTACATTCCTTGTATTCGCAGATTACCTTCGTCCTTCACTTCGCGTTGTTTCTTTGATGAAGCAGCCTGTAATCTACGTATTCACACACGACTCAATCTACGTAGGTGAAGATGGTCCAACTCATCAGCCAATTGAAACAATGACTTCTTTGCGTGCAATTCCTGGTGTTCAGGCTATCCGCCC
>JAEEGH010025627.1_pt1 | contig 11812 bp, 9 predicted proteins | sample 9134181 | NCBI WGS metagenome assembly JAEEGH01 (sample SAMN16246544, study PRJNA631951) | gut metagenome | biome: gut microbiome; feature: rumen; material: DP-attached | host: Bos | place: Iran: Karaj | collected 2018-10
GAGCAGCAGGCACGTGTCGTTCGTGCTCATGTCGTTGTCGACCGTGATGCGGTTGAACGAGACTTCGACGGCCTCGGCGAGGAACTTCGTGAGGTCGGCGTTGGACGCGGCCGCGTCGGTCGTGAGGAAGCACAGCATCGTGGCGTGCGGGACCGCGGGGTACATGTGCGGCGCGATCATGCCCGCGCCTTTCGTCATGCCGCCGATCGTGACCTTTTTCCCGTCAACAGTAAAACTGACTGCGCATTCTTTCGGGCGGGTGTCGGTCGTCATGATGGCGAGCGCGGCCTCGTGGCCCCCGTCGGGCTTCTTCGCGGCGGCTGCCGCCTTGATCCCGGCGGCGATCTTGTCCATCGGGAGCTGGACGCCGATCCTGCCGGTGGAGCAGGACAGCGCCTGCGTTTCGTCGATCCCGAGCGCATCGGCGGCGAGTTTCGCCGTTTCGCGGGCGTATTTCATGCCGAGTTCGCCCGTGCACGCGTTCGCCACGCCGCTGTTCACCACGATGGCGCGGATGCCCGCGCCGCCTTCGATGCGTTCCCGGCAGAGGATGACCGGCGCGGCGGGGAAGAGGTTCGAGGTAAAGGTGCCCGCGGCGTTGCAGGGAGCCGCGGAAAAGAGGAGCGCGAGGTCGGCCTTGCCGCTCCGTTTGAGTCCGCAGGTGACGCCGGCGGCTTCGAAACCGGACGCGGACGTCGCGCCGCCGCCTTCGATCACCTCAAAAGACTGGTCGTTCTTGTTCAATTCGGATGTCTCCTTATATATGATTTTGAATAAAAGCACGGGATCAGGGTTTGGCGCCCTCGGTGGCGGTGATGGTCAGGGCGATGCCGCCGCGCGGACGGAACTCGCCGCAGACCTCCATCCAGCGGGGTTTGCAGGCTTTCACGAGGTCGGAAAGGATGCGGTTGACGGCTTCCTCGTGGAACGTGTGATGGTTGCGGAACGAGTAGAGGTAAAGTTTGAGGGACTTGCTCTCGATGCACAGCTTGTCCGCGATGTACCGGATGCGGATGTGGCCGAAATCGGGCTGTCCGGTCACAGGGCACAGGCTCGTGAACTCGGGACAGTCGAACAGGATCTCGTAATCGCGGGCGGGATAGGCGTTCACGAACGACTCGAGCCGCGCCTTGTCCGGGGTGTCCGGGTACTCGGTGTGGCTGCGGGAAAGCAGGGTCAGGGTCGGATGCGGAACAGCTTCCGCCGGACTTTTTTTCGATTTTTTTACGTTTCTGGGCATTTTTTTCGTCCTTTCAGACGTTATTAGCAGATGAAATCGGACTTTTTCAAAAAAAATTCGAAAAAAATCGAGAAATCAACTTGATTGATGAACGATGTAAGAATATATTAAACGTGTTTTCCGAAATTTCCAGTGAAAACCTGAAAAAAAACAATACTTTTTTGAAAACATACTCAGACAACCCTTCAAGGAGTAACAAATGAAACAGTGGAAAAAAATCGTCCTGAGCATCGTCTTCTTCGCCATGATCGGCGGGATGACGCAGGCTCTCGCCATCGACAACATGAACCTGTCCCCCGATCAGCCGCCGGGATACGAGAACCTCTGGAACCGTATCACCCGCAAGCTCGGCCGCGGCATCTGCGATGTTGCGTTCGGCGTCCTCGAGATCCCGACTTTCATGTCGCACGTTCAGTTTGAAGACGGCAACCTCGCCGGCGCCACCTATGGCGTGATCGGCGGCGTGGGCTATTTCCTGGTCCGCGAGGGCGTCGGCATCCTCGAACTCCTCACCTTCCCCTTCCCGCTTCCGAGCAGCCCGAACGATCCGATGGATCCGAACCGCTCCCAGTGGGGCTACGGCCCGATCCTGACTCCGGAATGGATCCTCTCCCCGGCCCACAACTACCAGAATTTCTTCTATCCGCAGACCGGCGTCGTCAAGTAAGCCGGATCGGATAGCTGACAGCTCTGATTTTCCGCCGGGGAGCGCGTCTCCCCGGCACAACACTTTTTTTTGACTATGCCAGACAGAGACGCACCATCTCTTCCGGCAGCGGAGGTCCTTGTCAACTTGTCGCTTGACAGGACCTTCGATTATTTGATCCCTCCGCGCCTCGTCGGACGCGTCCAGCCCGGCATGAAGGTCAACGTGCCGTTCGGCAAGGGGCGCAAGCCGCGCCCCGCGACCGTGGTGCGGCTGATTCCGCGCCCCGACCGCGGCGACCTGAAGGAGATCATCGAGATCTGCGGCGATGTGCCGCAGATACCCGATTCCCTCGCGAAGCTCGGCGCATGGATCGCCGATTACTACTGCTGCACACGCGAACAGGCATTGCGCTCGCTTCTGCCGTCCGCCGTCCGCAGCGGCAAGGTCAAGGCGAAGAAGGTCCGGCGCTGTTATCTGGCGTCCCCGGAAAAAGCCGCCGCCTACCTCGAAAAAGCGGGCGCTCGCGCCAAAGTCCGCGCCCTCGCCATCCAGTTCATCACGCTTCACCCCGGCGTTTCCCCGGACAAGGTCCAGGCCGCGACCGGAGCGAAGACGCCCCAGCTCCGGGCGCTGGAGAAGGACGGCATCCTGAACATCGAGGAGGTCCGCGCCGACCGCGACCCCTTCCGCAACGCGAAGATCGTGCCGTCGACCCCGCTGAAGCTCACGGGCGACCAGGCCGCCGCGCTGAACAGGATATTCGCCATGCTCGCCCCGGACCGTCCCGCGGGCAGTCCGCACGTACTGCTGCTTCACGGCGTGACCTGCAGCGGCAAGACGGAGGTCTATCTGCAGGCGATCGCCCGCGTGCTGGAACAGGGCGGCAACGCCATCGTGCTGGTCCCGGAGATCTCCCTCACGCCGCAGACTGTGACGCGGTTCCGCGCGCGCTTCGGCGAACGCGTCAGCGTACTTCACAGCGGCCTCACGGAGGGCGAACGCCACGATGAATGGATGAAGGTGTACCGCGGCGATGTCGACATCGCCGTCGGCGCACGTTCCGCCCTCTTCGCGCCATTCCGGAATCTCCGCCTCATCATCGTCGACGAGGAGCACGATTCCTCCTACAAGCAGTCCGAAGCGCCGCGCTACAACGCCCGCGACGTGGCGGTGGTCCGCGGCAGGATGGAGGGCGCGCTCGTCGTCCTCGGCTCCGCCACGCCCTCGCTCGAATCCTGGCAGAACGCCGTCTCGGGGAAATACGCGCTGGCGTCGATGCCGGACCGCTGGGACCCGTCGATCGTCCTGCCCGCGGTCGAGATCGTGGACATGCGCCTGGAGAGGGACGACGAAGACCGCGTGCCGATGTTCTCGAAGCGCCTCGTGGAAGCCGTCCGCAGCCGGATCCGGGCGGGCGAACAGAGCATCCTCTTCCTGAACAAGCGCGGCTATTCGCGCCAGCTTCAGTGCGCCTGCGGCTACGTTCCGACCTGCCCCGACTGCTCCGTCGCCTACACCTACCACAAGAAGGATTCCTCGCTCATCTGCCATTTCTGCGGCAGGATCGTCCCCGCGATCTCCGTCTGCCCGCTCTGCGGCCAGTCCGATTTCCACTACGTCGGGACCGGCACGGAACGCATCGAAAGCCTCGCCGGAGCGCTGTTCCAGGGCGCACGCATCGCGCGCATGGATTCGGACACGATGACGAACCCGCAGAAATACGAGGAGGTGCTGTCGAAATTCCGGCGCGGCGACCTCGACATCCTCATCGGCACGCAGATGATCGCCAAGGGGCTCGACTTCCCGAACGTCACGCTCGTGGGCGTGCTGAACGCCGACATGGGGCTGTATCTCCCCGATTTCCGCGCGCTCGAACGCACATTCCAGCTGCTCGCGCAGGTCGCCGGACGCGCCGGACGCGGCGAGGTCCACGGACAGGTGCTCATCCAGACGTTTTCGCCCGAAAACTGCGCCATCCGGTGCGCGGCGGAACATTCCTGCAAGGATTTTTTCGAGGAGGAGCTCCCGGTCCGCAAAGAGCTGCTTTTCCCGCCGTTCTCGCACCTGACGGTCCTGCATTTCGACGGCGAGGACCCGACGCTCATCGAAGACATGGCCGCCAGGCTCGTGCAGCGCATTGCGGAACGCTTTCCCGCCCCGCTGGAGATCGGCGACGCGACGCCGGCGCCGATCGAACGCATCAAGGGACGGTACCGCTACCTCGCCACGGTCAGGACGCCGCCGAACGCCGCGTTCCGCGCATTCCTGCGGTCGGAGGTCATGAACTGGCGGCGCACGGTGAAAGGCGTGGACTTCTACGTCGACGTCGATGCTCTTTCTTTGCTCTAAATCCTTTTTTGTCCGAATATTTCAGAAAACGCACGCATTTGCGTTTGATTTTTCTGAAAAAGGCTTTATAGTATAGTTGTGACAGGATTCCTCCAACCCGGTTTTCCCCCGAACCAAACGATTCAACCGGAGAAATGACAATGAGATACATTCTGACAGCGTTCGCGGCGGCGTTCTGCGCCATCCCGATCCTTTCCGCGGGTCCCGGCGACGCCCCAGTCGGCGGCGGCCTCATGGACGACTTCATCGCCCCGTACGACGACACCGCCATCGAGCTTCCCGGCGAAAGCTCGCGCAAACCGTCGGTTTCCCGTTCGGCACGGCTCGTCGACGACAGCACAAAGGATACCTGGGGCGCCCGCGACGACGATTCCGCCTCCTCGAAATCTTCCTCTTCCAAATCTTCTTCGTCGTCCTCATCCTCCAGTTCATCGTCCTCCTCGTCCGGCTCGAAGTCGTCCGGCGGAAGCTCGCGATCCACGTCCTCCGGCAGCGGAAGCACGCGATCCACGTCCACGTCCTTCTCCGGCTCGAAGTCGTTCAATGCCGACGGCTCCTACATCCCCTATTCGGAACGCTATCCCGAACCCGAGAAGGAAAAGTCGGATTCCGATTTCGACCGCAACAGCGTCGACCCGAACTTCAAACCGTTCAAAAACGATTACAAGTACGGGGACACCAATTACAACCCGAACGGGATCCGGCCCGAATACGAGGAAACGCGCCGCAAGATCAAGGACATCATAGGCAGCGTACCGAAAACGATGACCGACGAAAAAGTGGAGGAAATGATCCACAATCCCGCCCGCGCCACCACGCAGGAGGCTCCGACCACGCCGGAACGCTGGGGGCGCGCCCCGAACGGCTGGTTCTGCAGCTATGACGACGTGATGGCGAAGGCGCAGCAGTCCGGCAAGGCGGTCGCAGTGTTCTTCCACAACTCCAGCAACGACAATTCCCGCAAGTTCAAGACGGAGCGCATGGAAAATTCGAAGTTCAGGAACAAGATGCGCGACCGCCTGCTTGTCCTCTACATGGATTACCCCGAAAACGCCGGGACAAGCAAGGACAAGCGCAACCGCGAGCAGGTCGAGCACAACCGCCGGATCGCCGACCAGTTCCACGTCTCGAACTACCCCACGGTCATCTTCCTGGACTCCTCCGGCAAAGAGCTCGGCCGTGTCTCGGATATGAAGACGATCACGGAGTTCGTCGAAAACGCCGACCGGATCGTGCCGCAGCGTGAAGCAAAAGCCAGAAATTCGAACTCGACCGGCTTCAAGATCGGCGGCGGCATCGACGGTCAGGGCCGCCAGAACAGCAGCGGTCAGAACAGCGGCCAGAGCAGCCAGAACGGCGGCCAGGGCGCGTTTGGCGCTCAGGGTGTCAGTTTCCCGCAGGGCGACTTCGGCGGCGGCTTCCCGCAGGGCGGCTTCCCGCAGGGCGGCTTCCCGCAGGGCGGCTTCCCCGGAATGGGCAACTGAGCTTTCCCCGCCTCACATTCCCAAGTAAGTCTTTTCCGAAGCCTTTCCCCCGATGCTGAATTCCATCCGGATCGATCGCTCGCCTGTCTTCTACAGCGCCATCCCCGCCCTCGCGGAAAAGTCCGCCAGGACCGTGCTCATGGTGCGCCATTCCATCCGCGAGTCGCTGCGCGCGCTTTCTGTCGATCCCGTATTGACTCCGGAAGGCGAAGAACTCGCGCGACGCTGCGGGAAACTGCTTTCCGGCCTCGGCGACGCTTCGTTCGGCGCTTCTCCCCGCGAGAGAACGCGCAATACCGCCCTCTGCCTGATCGAAGGAGGCGGCTTTCCGGCGCGGGATATCCGCGACTGCCCGGAGATCGGCGACCTGACGATCTTCTCGCGCGAGGTCGATTTCGAGACCATGCTCCGTACGCACAACACGGAGAACGTGATGCGCGAGTATTTCTCCACGGGCCACGCGGAAGGGTTGAAGGACATGCGCCCCTTCGGCGCGCAGATCACGGAGTTCCTCATCGGAAACGTTTTCGATTCGCCCTGCTCCATCTTCGTTTCGCACGACGTCCTGATCATGGCGGCGCTGGCCGCGATCGGCGTCCGCGGGTTTTCGAATGACGACTGGTGCGGATTCCTGCACGGCATCCTGCTGACGCGGGCCGCGGACGGCGTCTGGACGGCGGCGTACGCGCTGCCCGATTTCGACGCGGGCAAAAAGTTCCGCCTGTTCGTCTGAACCGGGAAAGGCAAGGCGGCATGCAGAAGCCCTACCTCACCGCCAACGTCGCGGCAGAAGTCCGCTCGACTGCGTTTGCGGACGAGGCATATTCCGTTCGAAACGAGGCGCCGGAACCCGGTTTTCCCCCGCATCGGAGCATCAATTTCAAAAAACCGGAAAAAATACTTTAAAAAACGCTCTTTTTTCTTGAATTATTGAAAACACGTGATATTTTATGGGTAATTGCGGTCGCCGCATTGTTTTTTGAACTCAATCATCTTCATCCCCAAATGGAGAAAGGTTTTCCATGAATAAACTCTTCCGTCTCCTCGCCATTCTGCTTCTCGGCGCGGCTCTTCTGCCGTCATGCTCGAACGACGACGAAAAGGGAAAACCCCTGATCGTCGCATGCGAAGCCTCCACGTCGCCCTACTGCTACTACACCGGAGATGAAAACGATCCCGTCGCGGGCATCGACATCGACCTCATCGAGGCGATCGGAAAGGAACTCGGCCGTCCGGTCCAGTACAAGATCGTGCCGTTCCAGCAGATCTTCACGCTCGTGGCAATGGGCAAGGTCGACATCGGCGCGGCCGGCATTTCGATCAACCCGCAGCGCGCACAGCGCGTGCTGTTCTCCACCGTCTACGACATCTCCGCCCAGGTGATCGTCGTGCCGAAGGACTCCTCCATCGAAGACGCCGCTACCCTGAAGAGCGCCCGCGTGACAGCGCAGGAAGGCACCAGCGATCTTGAACTTCTCCGCGAACACATCCAGCCGAGATCCGTTCTGCCGTTCCTCTCCCAGGAGGAAGTGAACACCGCCCTGATCGACCGCAGGGCCGACGCCGCCGTGATGGACCGCATGCAGGCGGAGATCCTGCTCAAGGAGACCGGCGACATGTTCCGGATTCTGGAAAAGCCGCTGAGCAAGGAACAGTACGGCCTCTGCTTCAACAAGAAGAATTCCGCCCTCGCGGATAAGGCGAACAGGGTGATCGACAGATTCAAGCTCTCCGGCAAGCTGCTGGAAAGCCGCACCAACCACATCAACGCCCTCATCAAGCTCGGCACCGGCGCGAAGGTCGAGGAAGGAGTGAAGCCGTTCGTCCTCTGCATCGAGACCTCGTTCGCCCCGTTCGTCTTCGTCGACAACAACCGCATCGTCGGCGTCGACATCGAAATGGCAGAGGCCATCGCCGCCGAGCTCAAACGCCCGCTCCAGATCAAGGTCGTGCCGTTCTCCGAAGTCCTTCCGCTCGTCGCGAGCGGCGCGGCCGACATGGGCGCGTCCGGCATCTCCATCACCGAGGAACGTTCCGCGCAGGTGCTTTTCTCCAACTCCTACGAGGACGGTCTCCGCAGGGTCCTGGTCCGCGAGGACGCCATGTTCGAGAAAGTCGAAGACCTGGCCCACAAGACCATCGGCGCAAAGAAAGGCACCACCAACGAGGACTTCGCCGTCACCAAGCTGCATGCAAAAACAACGCAGCATTTCGACAATGCCACGGAAGGGATCATCGCCCTCATTGACCGCGAGATCGACGCCTTCATCGATGACGAAAGCGAAGCCGACCTGGCCGCCGGAAAGTACATCGGCCAAGTCAAAATGCTGAACATCGCTATCCCAGCCGAAGAATACGGCTTCGCGTTCAACCTCAACAATTCCGAGGCGAAAGCCGCCGCCGACAAAGTCATCGCGGCAAAACGCGCCAACGGCGAACTTCAGGCGTTGTTCCGCAAATACAACACGCGCTACAAAACCATCGAAGCGAACGGCCTCTGATTCAATTCACGCCCCGCGCCGTTGCAAAGCGATGCACTGGCGCAGTCAAGGACTTGTCCTTGTTGCCGTTGCAAAGCGGGGCGCTGGCGCAGTCAAGGACTTGTCCTTGTGCCGTTGCAAAGCAAGGCACTGCATCAGTGGAGGACTTGTCCTCCCGTTCCTGACAGCACGACACAACAGAAAGGAACCACATTCATGGATGCAGGCAGAATCCTCGACGATTTCCGCAGCGGAGCGATTTCGCGCGAACAGGCGCTTGAGCTCCTGAACAAGCTCCCGTACGAGGACATCGGATTCGCGAAGCTCGACCACCACAGGCAGCTCCGGCGCGGCGGCATCGAAACCGTGTTCTGCGCCGGGAAGACCGCCGAACAGATCCGGACGATCTTCGAACGGTTCATTTCCGCGGGCGGAAACGCCATCGGCACGCGCACCTCGCCCGAACAGGCCGAATTTGTCCGTGCCGCCCTCCCCGAGGTCCAGTACGACCCCGTGTCGCGTCTGCTGTTCGTCATGCGGAATCCGAAGCCGAAAGTCGGCTGCGTGGCGGTCTGCACGGCCGGCACGTCCGATCTCCCGGTCGCCGAGGAAGCGGCGAAGACCGCCGAATTCTTCGGGGCGAACGTGAAGCGCTGCTACGATGTCGGGATCGCCGGCATCCACCGCCTTTTCGCCTGCCTGGACGAGATCCGCACAGCAAACGCGGTCGTCGCGATCGCCGGGATGGAGGGTGCGCTCGGCGGCGTGATCGCCGGGCTCGTTTCCGTGCCCGTCGTGGCCGTGCCGACCTCCGTGGGCTACGGCGCCTCGTTCGAAGGCATCGCGCCCCTGCTGACCATGCTCAATTCCTGCGCCGAAGGCATGTCCGTCGTGAACATCGACAACGGATTCGGCGCGGGGTATCTCGCCGCACGCATCAACTCGCTCGCCGTAAAGGGAAACCGGCCATGAACAAGCAAATCCTCTACCTCGAATGCGCCACCGGGATCAGCGGCGACATGACCGTGGCCGCGCTGCTCGACCTCGGTGCTTCGAAGATCAAACTCCTCGCCGCGCTCGAAAGCCTGAACGTGGAAGGCTATTCCGTCTCCATCGGCCGCGCGAATTCGCACGGCGTCGACGCCTGTTCGTTCGATGTCGAACTCGAGCACGAACATCATCACGAACATCATCATGAACATGAGCACGAACACGGAGCGGCGCTCGAACACGAACACCATCATGAAGCCCATGAACACGGGCATCATCACGAGCACGAACATGAACAGGAGCACCTTCACGGGCATCACGAACACCATCATCCGCACGAACACCGCAACCTGGCGGACGTGACGGCGATCCTGAACAGCGGCAGCCTTTCGCCGCATGCCCGCGAGCTCGCGCTGAAGATCTTCGGCATCGTGGCCGAGGCGGAATCCAAGGCGCACGGCAAACCCGTCGAAGAGGTGCATTTCCACGAAGTCGGAGCCATCGACTCCATCGTGGACATCGCCGCCGCCGCGGTTTGCCTCGATGACCTCGGGATCGATGATGTGATCGTCTCCGGCATGAGCGAAGGCTCGGGATTCGTCGAATGCCAGCACGGCATGCTTCCCATCCCCGTGCCCGCCGTGGCGAACATCGCCGCCGCGCACGGCCTGCCGCTCCGCATCCTGCCCGGCGTGGAGGGCGAAATGGTCACGCCGACCGGGGCCGCCATCGTCGCGGCGGTCCGGACGCGTTCCGCCCTGCCCGACTCCTTCACCATCGCGAAGATCGGCCTCGGCGCAGGCAAACGCGACTTCGGCATGCCGAACGTGCTTCGGGCGATGCTGATCGAGGAAACGGCGCGGACGGACGCCCCGCCCGCAGAGATCACGATTCTGGAGACCAATATCGACGATTCGACCGGGGAAGAGCTCGGCCTCGCCATGGAATCCCTGCTTGACGCCGGCGCGCTGGACGTCCATTACATCCCGGTCTTCATGAAGAAGAACCGTCCGGCATGGCTCCTGCGCGTGATCTGCCGCAACGCCGACGTGTCCGAACTCGAACGCATCATCTTCACGCAGACGAGCTCCATCGGCATCCGCAGACTTCCGGCAGGGCGCACCTGCCTCGCCCGTACGGTCGTGAACGTGGCGCTGCCCGCCGGAACCGTGCAGGTCAAGAAATGCTGCTTCGACGGGCGGACGTTCTACTACCCCGAATACGAAAGCGTCAAGGCGCTCGCGGCCGCATCCGGCGTGCCGTTCGCCGACCTCTTCCGCGACGCCGCGGAGACTGCGGGAAAAAACGATGGAAACTAAGCTGAACGAACTCCGCCGGATGCTGGAAGAGCTCAGCGCGGACGGCGTCTGCGCGGCATTTTCCGGCGGCGTCGACAGCGCCCTGCTCCTGACCGTTCTCTCCGAACTGCACGCCCGGAAGCCGTTTTCTCTGCTCGCGGTCGTCTTCGCCACGGCGTTCCACACGGCGGAGGAGACCGCGTCCGCGCTGAAATTGGCGGACGAACTCGGCGTGCCTGTCGAACGCATCGACCGCGACGTGCTGTCCGATCCCGTGCTGCGCACGAACCCGAAGGACCGCTGCTATCACTGCAAGCGCAACCTCTTTTCCGAGATGAAGCGCATCGCCGCCGCGCACGGCATCAGGAACCTTGTGGACGGCACCAACGCCGACGACACGAAAATGTACCGCCCCGGACGCAAGGCGCTGGAGGAACTCGGCGTTCTGAGCCCGCTGGCGCTCTGCGGGTTTTCGAAAGACGAGATCCGCGCCGCCGCCCGCGAACTGCTGGTCCCCGTCGCGGACAAGCCCTCCATGCCGTGCCTCGCCACGCGGTTCCCCTACGGCACGGTCCTGACGGACGATGCGCTTCGGAAGGCGGAACGCGGCGAAGCGTATCTGCGCGAAATCGGCATGAACGTGGTGCGTCTGCGCGTTCACGGGGACGTCGCGCGCCTCGAAACCGACCCGGACGGCTTCGAACTCGCGGCCGGAAAACGCTTCGAGATCGCGTTCGAACTCCGGCGGATCGGGTTCCCGTATGTCACGCTCGACCTGGAGGGATTCCGCTCCGGCAGCATGGACGAGCCGTTTCTCAACCGGGAAGACAACCCGCTCTGAACCGGAAAACGTGTTTTTTTCGAAAAAACGGAAAACTTTTGTAGATTCGACGGAGAAAACGCGTTCTTAAAGATGCGCTTTCCCGTCGAGACATCAATCATATTCGAAAATAATTGATGCGGGGCGTTGATTCGACGGGAAAGCCGCATTCTTGAATACAGCGGTCGGGAAGCCGCAGGAAAATACGGTCTGAACAATCAACACAAGGAGGCTGCTATGAACAAATTCCTTACATTCGCAGTACTTGGACTCCTCATCGGAGGACTTGGAACATCCGGCATCGCAAACGCACAGGCGCCCGGTTTCGGCCCCGGCCCGCAGATGGGACGTCAGCAGGGCGGCCGTCAGGGCGGCGCAAGAGCGCAGCAGGGCCGCCAGGGCGGATTCGGCATGATGCCGCAGCAGGGCGGCCGTCAGGGCGGCGCAAGAGCGCAGCAGGGCGGTTTCGGCGGAGGCTTCGGCGGATTCGGCATGGGACCTC
>JAEEGH010025630.1_pt1 | contig 11812 bp, 9 predicted proteins | sample 9134181 | NCBI WGS metagenome assembly JAEEGH01 (sample SAMN16246544, study PRJNA631951) | gut metagenome | biome: gut microbiome; feature: rumen; material: DP-attached | host: Bos | place: Iran: Karaj | collected 2018-10
GGCAAGGTCAAGGACGCCCGCAGCTGCGGCACTCTTTTACGCGGCCTCGAGCTCATCCTCAAAGGCCGCGATCCGCGCGACGTGCAGCACTTCACCCAGCGCACCTGCGGCGTGTGCACCTACACCCACGCCCTGGCCTCGACCCGCGCCCTCGAAGACGCCGTCTACAACGCCGACAACAGCTTCCGCATCCCGGACAACGCCACGCACATCCGCAACCTCGTGCTCGCGCAGCTGTACATGCACGACCACATCGTGCACTTCTACCACCTGCACGCGCTTGACTTCGTCGACGTCGTGAGCGCCCTCAAGGCTGATCCCTACAAGGCCGCCTCCATCGCCGAGTCCATCTCCCCGCGCAAATGCCGCGGCGAAGACCTCAAGGCCGTCCAGGACAAGCTGAAAGCCTTCGTGGAGAGCGGCCAGCTCGGCCCCTTCACCAACGCCTACTTCCTCGGCGGACACGATGCCTACTACCTTGAGCCCGAAGCCAACCTGGTCGCCACGGCCCACTACCTGCAGGCCCTCGAGCTGCAGGTCGAGGCAGCCCGCGGCATGGCCGTCTTCGGCGGCAAGAACCCGCATCCCCAGTTCCTCGTCCACGGCGGCGTGACCTGCTACGACGCCCTCAAGGAAGAGCGCATCAAGGAATTCGAGGAGATTGCCACCAAGATCGCGGCCTTCGTCAAGGAAGTCTACATTCCCGACCTGCTTCTCGTGGCAGGCGCCTACAAGGACTGGGCCGGCATCGGCGGCACCCACGACTTCCTCAGCATGGGCGACTTCCCGGCCCCCGGCGGCGAGCGCGACCTCAACAGCCGCTGGCTCAAGCCCGGCGTCATCTACAACCGCGAGCTCAAGCTGGTCGACTTCGATCCCGCCAAGATCAAGGAGCACATCCGCCACAGCTGGTACAACGGCGAGCAGGCCGACCATCCCTTCGACGAGAAGACCGAGCCCAAGTTCACCGCCATGGGCGACACGGACCGCTACTCCTGGCTCAAGGCCCCCCGCTACGAGGACCATCCCACGGAAGTCGGCCCCCTGGCCAACGTCCTGGTCAACTACGTTGCCGGCAACCCCGACATCGTCCCGCTCGTGGACTATGTCCTCAAGACCCTCGGCGTCGGCCCCGAAGCCCTCTTCTCGACCCTGGGCCGCACCGGCGCCCGCGGCATTCAGACCCTGGCCGTGGCCAACAAGATGCCGTCCATGATCGAGGCTTTCAGGGAGAGCATCAGCCGCAACCAGCAGATCGTGGCCGACCACGACGTGCCCGCCGAATCCCAGGGTGCCGGCTTCGTTGAAGCCCCCCGCGGTGGCCTCTCCCACTGGATCCGCATCGAGAAGGGCCGCGTCGGCAACTTCCAGCTCGTCGTGCCCACCACGTGGAACGGCGGCCCCCGCGACGCCAAGCACGTCCTGGGACCCTTCGAGGAAGCCCTCATCAACACGCCCATCGCCGATCCCAAGCGCCCGGTGGAAATCCTGCGCACCATCCACTCCTTCGATCCCTGCATCGCCTGCGCCGTGCACGTGATCGACGGCGAGACCAACGAAGTCCACAAGTTCAAGGTGCTCTAGGCACTCAACTCTGACCCTATTCCAGGCGGGACTGGCACGGCCAGCCCCGCCTGCTTTCTTTTTCCGGCCCTGCGGCCTCCTGGCCTGCGCGGCCCCAAGCCTGCAAGGAGCAAGCCATGCCCCTCGACACAAGCCTCTGCATACTCGGCGTCGGCAACACCCTGCTCACCGACGAAGCCTTTGGCGTACGCGCCATGGAATGCCTCAGGGACGGCTGGATCTGGCCCGAGGGCGTCGACTTCGTGGACGGCGGCACCCAGGGCATGGGCCTCATGCCCCTGCTGCTGGACTACGGCCGCGTGGTCGTTCTCGACATCGTCCGCGGCCAGTGCGCGCCCGGCACCGTCTATCTGCTCGAGAACGAAGACATGCGCAAGTCGGCCAGCTTCCACGACTCCACCCACGAGACGGACCTCGTGGACCTGCTCCTGCGCTGCGAGCTCATGGGCCGCCGTCCCGAGGCCTTCGTCGTGGGCTTCGAGCCCTTCGACTTCAGCCGCATGTCCCTGGAGATGACGCCTGGCGCCCAAGCGGGCCTTCCCGTCTTCTGCGAAAAGGCGGCTGCCGAGATAGCCCGCCGGGGATGGGCCAATCCCGTCCCCCGCAGGAACTGAGCCAAGATCCCGGCACGGCACCCGGCATGGCATCGGGCTCGGCATTGGCCCCCTTCCTGCGCGAAGCGCGCCGCATCCTCGGCATAGGCCTACCCATCTTCATTGCCCAGCTCTCCCAGATCGGCATGAACTTCGTGGACACGGTCATGACGGGACACTACAGCGCGTCCTCCATGGCGGCCGTGGCCGTGGCCGGCTCCGTCTGGGCGCCGGCCATGCTGCTGGCCATAGGCTGCCTGCTGGCCCTGCCAGGCATGGGAGCGCAGCTGGCAGGCGCCCGCAGGCCTGGGGACTGCGCCCACCTTTTCCGCCAGGGCGTGCTGCTGGCCCTCGCCCTTTCCCTTGCCATCGGCATCCCGCTCTGGCTCCTCGCCTCCCGTCTCGACGCCTTCGGACTCGAAGCCGGGCTCGCCGCGCAGGCCTGCGCCTACCTCACGGCCCTGATTCCGGGACTTCCGGGCTTTCTGCTCTTCATCTGCCTGCGATCCCTCTTCGAAGCCTTTGCCCGGACCAGGCCGGCCATGGCCATCGGCCTTGCCTGCCTTGCCCTCAATGTCCCCCTGAACTACGCCTTCATCTACGGGCGCCTTGGCATGCCCCAGCTCGGCGCCATGGGATGCGGCGTCGCCACGGCGGCCTGCTACTGGTTCATGGCGCTTGCCATGCTTGGCTGCATGCTCTTCGACAGGCAGCTTTCCGCCCTCCGGCCCTTCTCTCCGCGCAGGGAGGATCCCGTCTTCGACCCGGCCCTTGTCCGCCGCCTCCTGCGCATAGGCGGCCCCAACGCCCTGGCGCTCTGCGTCGAGTGCAGCCTCTTCGCCCTCACGGCCATCCTGCTTGCGCCCTTCGGCACCACGGCCGTGGCAGGCCACCAGATCGCCATGAGCTACGGCAACGTGCTCTTCGCCGTGCCGCTCTCCATCTCCATGACGGCCACCATACGCGTGGGCAGGGAACTCGGCGCGGGCAGGCCCCTGCGGGCACGGACCGCATCCCGCACGGCCCTTGCCCTGGGGCTGATGCTGGCCCTGGCCGCCATGCTGGCAACCCTCGCCTTCCGCAGGGAAATCGTCTCGGCCTACACCACGGACGCAGCCAGCCAGGCCGTGGCCGCAAGCCTGCTCCTCTTCTGCGCCGGCTACCTCGCCTGCGACTCGCTCCAGTGCATAGGCGCAGGCGCCCTGCGGGGCTGGAACGACACCCGCACCGTCTTCCTGACGAGCCTTGCGGCCTGCGGGGGGCTGGGACTCCCGCTCGGCTTTCTCCTCGGGCGCACGGACCTCCTTGTCCCCGCCATGGGCGCGCCCGGCTTCTGGACAGGCTACATTGCGGCCATGACCTTCAGCGCCGCCTGCTACCTCCTCCGCCTGCGCGGCCTCCAGCGCCTGGACGCCCGCTCAGCCCTGGCGCGCATCCTGCCGCAGGGAGACGATCCTGCCCGCCGGCACCGGAACTGAAGGCCACGGCATCCAGGCTTCGTGCAGGGGCTCTTCAGCGACATGCAGGGACGGCTTGCGGCAGAGCGCCGCACGGGACACGCGCCGCAACCCTCTGCCCCCTTTCGGAACAAACTGAGAAGCCCCTAGGCCAGTCTTTCGAATATCTGCAAAGTCCCTAGCGCCACACATTGACATTGGCCATTCCGGCAGGCATAAGATTAAGATCACTCTACAGCAGGCCCTTGCCGGCATGGTCTTTTCACGCCGGCGCCGGGGCCGTCCACGCGAATATCCAACCTTCTCCCAGGGGGAACTATGAAACGCTTTGCCATCTGCGCAGCGGCCCTCGTTGCGGCCGTCGCCCTCGCCTGTCCCGCCCAGGCCAAAGACACCATCAAAATCGGCGTGCCCGGCGCCCACACTGGCGGTCTTGCCTCCTACGGCATGCCCACCCTGAACGCGGCCAAGATCGTGTCCGAGAAGGTGAACGCCAGCGGCGGCGTGCTCGGCATGAAGATCCAGCTGCTGGCCGAAGACGACCAGTGCAAGAACGACCTCGCCTCCAACGCGGCCACCAAGCTCATCAGCGAGGATGCCGACGTCGTCATGGGCCACATCTGCTCCGGCCCGACCAAGGTCGCCCTGCCCTACTCCAACAAGGAGCACATCATCCTGATGTCGCCCACCGCCACCACGCCCTCGCTGACCGCGGCCGGCGTCAACCCCATGTTCTTCCGCACGGTCGCCAAGGACGACGCCCAGGCGGCCCTCACCAGCAAGTTCATCCTCGAGAGCCTCAAGAGCAAGAAGATCGCCTACGTGCACGACAACGACGAGTACGGCAAGGGCTTCGCCGACGGCAACAAGGACATCCTCGAAAAGGCCGGCGTGGAGACCGTGCTCTACGAAGCCGTGACCCCGGACGCCGTCGACTTCTCCGCCATCTCCCGCAAGCTGCGCCACGCCAAGCCCGACGTCATCGTCTTCGGCGGCTACAAGGATCTGGCCGGCAAGCTCATCAAGCAGCTCCGCCGCGAGAAGGTGAACTGCCCCGTCATTGGCCCTGACGGCATGAAGGACCAGGCCATCCTCGAGCTCGGCGCGGCAGCCGAGAACGTCTACTGCTCCTATCCCAAGGACACGAGCACCCTGCCCCTCTTCAAGGAAGCCCGCGAAGCGCACGTGAAGCAGTTCGGCTCCGAGCCCGGCTTCGGCTACTACAACGCCTACGCAGCCATGCTCGCCCTCATCCACGGCATCGAGAAGGCCGGCTCCACCGAGACCGCCAAGATCATCGACGTGCTCCACACCCAGCCCGTCGACACGCCCATCGGCAGCCTGACCTTCAACGCCAACGGCGACGCGGCCGGCATGGGCCTCTCCATCTACACGGTCAAGGACGGCAAGTTCGTCGAGACCGAGTTCAACATCACGCTCAAGTAGCCTTTCCTGCGCCTTTGCGCGGGGCGGAGCGCCTGCCAAGGGCACTCCGCCCCGCATGCTGTTTTCCCTCTCGGCACGGAACATCCTATGGACTTGCAATACTTCATCGAGCTTCTCTTCGGCGGGCTCACCCGCGGGAGCATCTACGCCCTCATCGCGCTCGGCTACACGCTGGTGTACGGCATCATCGGCCTCATCAACTTCGCCCACGGCGAAATCTACATGGTAGGCGCCTTCACGGCCCTGCTCGTGGCGGGCTGGCTCGGCTACATCGGCTTTCCCGCCGGCGGCATCCTGCTCGTGGCGGCCCTTGCCGCCGTCGCGTGGACAGCGGCCTACGGCTTTACGCTGGAAAAGGTCGCCTACAAGCCCCTGCGCAGCGCGCCCCGGCTCTCGCCCCTCATTTCCGCCATCGGCATGTCCATCTTCCTCCAGAACTACGTGCTGCTGGCCCAGACCTCGGATTTCGTGCCCTTCCCCGACCTCGTGCCGGAAATGCCCTTCCTCGCCAGCCTCGGCGACGTCATGGGTCCCACCGACTTCCTCATCCTCGTGGTGAGCTGCACCACCATGCTCGTCCTCGTCTTCTGGATCCGCTACACCCGCACCGGCAAGGCCATGCGTGCCACGGCCCAGAACCGCAAGATGGCCATGCTCCTCGGCATCAACGCCGACAGCCTCATCTCGGTGACCTTCATCGTGGGCTCCGCCCTGGCGGCCCTCGGCGGCGTGCTCATCGCCTCGCACATGGGCCAGATCAACTTCAACATCGGCTTCCTCGCCGGCATGAAGGCCTTCACGGCGGCCGTGCTCGGCGGCATAGGCTCCGTGCCCGGCGCCGTCGTGGGCGGCCTTGTGCTCGGCATCGCCGAGTCCATGACCACGGGCTACCTCTCAGGCAACTACGAGGACGTCCTTTCCTTCTGCCTGCTCATCCTCATCCTGATCTTCCGCCCGGACGGCATTCTGGGCAAGAAGCAGGTTCAGAAGGTCTAGGGGGCACGCCATGCAAAAAATCTTCAAGGCCCTCGCCGCGTCCGTCTGGTTCATGGTGCTCTGCACGCCCGTCATGGGCCTGCTCCTGCTCCCCGACGGGACGGCAGCCTTCCGCTGGCAGCGCCTCGCGGGCCTCGGCATCGGGATTTTCTTCGCCTCCCTGCTCTGGCACTGGTACTTCGAGAAGAAGGAGCGCGGCGAAAAGCTCTTCGGCGGCAAGGTCCAGGCCGACGCGCCGAAGCGCAGAGAGAGCCTGCTCAAGAACAGGGCCTTCCAGCGCGCCGCCCTCGCCGGCCTGTGCGCCTTCATGATCGCCATGCCCTTCATTCCGGGCATCAACTCCATCTATCAGATCACGATCTGGATCTCGGCCCTCATCTACGTGATGCTGGCTCTCGGCCTCAACATCATCGTGGGTCTCGCAGGCCAGCTCGTGCTCGGCTACGCGGCCTTCTATGCCATCGGCGCCTACACCTACGGCCTGCTCTACCAGTTCTTCGGCCTCGGCTTCTGGGTCTGCCTGCCCATTGCGGGCATCGTCACCGTACTCTGCGGCCTCGCCCTGGGCTTCCCGGTGCTGCGCCTGCGCGGCGACTACCTTGCCATCGTGACCCTCGGTTTCGGCGAAATCGTGCGCCTCGTGCTGATCAACTGGGACAGCGTCACCAACGGCGCGCGCGGCGTGAGCGGCATTCCCCGCCCCGCCCTCTTCGGCTGTCCCATGAACATGCAGTGGAGCACGACCTACCTCTACTACCTGAGCTTTGCGACCGTCGTCGTCACCATCGTGGTCATCACCAGGCTCAAGAACTCGCGCGTGGGCCTTGCCCTGCAGGCCATGCGCGAAGACGAGATCGCTTCGGAGGCCATGGGCATCAACCTCACCCAGGTCAAGCTCACGGCCTTCGCCCTGAGCTCCGCCTGGGCCGGCTTTGCGGGCGTGCTCTTCGCGGCCAAGACCTCCTTCATCAACCCTTCCTCCTTCACCTTCTGGGAAAGCGCCATGATGCTCTCCATGGTGGTGCTTGGCGGCATGGGCTCCATACTCGGCGTCACCCTCGGCGCCCTCATCCTGGTGCTTGCCCCCGAATACCTGCGCGCCTTCGCCGACTACCGCATGCTGCTCTTCGGCGCGACTATGGTCGTCATGATGATTTTCCGCCCGCAGGGCCTCGTCACCGGCGAGCGCCGCCACTACCGCATCAGCGCGCTCGAACGCAAGGGGGACTAGATGGAAGCGGTTCTCGAAGTCAAAGACCTCATTCAGGACTTCGGCGGCCTGCGGGCCCTCAACGAAGTGGACCTGACCATCAACAAGAAGGAAATCGTTGCCCTCATCGGCCCCAACGGCGCTGGCAAGACCACCTTCTTCAACTGCATCACCGGCATCTACACGCCCACCTCGGGCACCATGTTCCTCCGCACCCCGGACGGCGCGGCCCATGCCCTCAACGGCATGAAGACGCACCAGATCACGGCCCTCGGCATGGCCAGGACCTTCCAGAACATCCGCCTCTTCCCCGAAATGACGGTGCTCGAGAACGTCATGATAGGCCGCCACTGCCACACGAAGGCGGGCATACTCCAGGCCCTCCTCCGCGACAGAGCGACGGTGGCCGAGGAGCAGGACACCGTGGACAGAAGCTACGCCCTGCTCGAGACCGTGCACCTGGCCGAATACTGGGACGAGACGGCCAAGAACCTGCCCTACGGCGCCCAGCGCCGGCTCGAGATAGCCAGGGCCATGGCCACCGAGCCCTGCCTGCTCCTGCTCGACGAGCCGGCTGCCGGCATGAACCCCCAGGAGACCCTGGAGCTCAAGCGCCTCATCCTCTCCCTGCGCGAGACCCACGACCTTGCCGTCCTGCTCATCGAGCACGACATGAGCATGGTCATGTCGCTCTCCGACAGGATCTACGTCATGCAGTACGGCTCGCCCATCGCCAGCGGCACGCCGGAAGAGATCAGCAAGAATCCCGAGGTCATCAAGGCCTACCTAGGAGAGAGCGGCAATGCTTGAGCTCAGGCAAGTCAACACCTACTACGGCAAGATCCAGGCCCTGCAGGACGTCTCCATCCGCGTCGACGACGGGGAGATAGTCACCCTCATCGGCGCCAACGGCGCAGGCAAGTCCACGACGCTCATGACCGTCTGCGGCATACTCCACCCGCGCTCGGGCGAGATTGTCTGGAACGGCGCCCCCATCCACCAGCTTCCTCCCCACGACATCGTCAAGCTCGGCATTTCGCAGGTGCCCGAAGGACGCCTCATCTTCCCCGAGCTCACGGTGCGCGAGAACCTGGATCTCGGCGCCTTCCTGCGCAGCGACAGGGACGGCATCGCCAGCGACATGGACTACGTCTTCGAGCTCTTTCCCATCCTGAAGGAGCGCATCTCCCAACAGGGCGGCACCCTGTCCGGAGGCGAGCAGCAGATGCTGGCCGTGGGTCGCGCCCTCATGGCCAGGCCCAAGCTCCTCCTGCTCGACGAGCCCTCCCTAGGCCTTGCGCCCATCATCATCCAGCAGATCTTCAGCATCATCCAGAAGGTCAATGCCGACGGCACCACTGTCTTTCTGGTCGAGCAGAACGCCAACCAGGCCCTGCGCATCGCGCACCGCGGCTACGTCATGGAGAACGGCCGCATCGCCATGGAAGGCCGCGCCTCGGACCTGCTCGCCAGCGAAGAGGTGCGCAAAGCCTACCTTGGCATGTAGCCAGCCTTCCGCAAGCCAGCTTTCTTCTGCTCTGGCTCCGGGCCGCCCGCCCGGACCAGAGAGGGACGTGAAAATGGTTGAGCGATCAATTTTTTCCTGCCTGCAGGCTTTCCGGGCCAAAAAGGCATGACTGCCCGATAAAGATTTGCTAGATTTCTTACGACGGATTTCAGCCCCCTGCAGCGGACGCGACGAGCCCCGCATGCCGGCTCCGCCGAGTTTTCCGCTTTCCATCTTTCCCAAGGGAGGATCCCATGCCCAGACGCCCCATCGTCAGGAAACACGTTGCCGGCCCCGCACCGGCAGCCCCCAAGGCTGAACAGGCGCCCCAAATCTCTGTGACCCGCGGCGCAGGCGTCCTTAAATTCGACCCCGAACGCCCGCAGGGCAGCTTCCTCGTGCTTTCCGACAGCGGCACTGTCCTCGGCAGAGGCTTCTACGGCGCCGGCCGCCTCTACGTGCACTTCCAGGACCCCGAATCGCGCAAGCCCGGCGAATGGATCTTCGCCGACGCGACCCCGGCCGAAGGCAACAGGATGGTCCTCTCCTCGCCCCTGCTGGGCAACGATCCCGCCGTCATGAGCGTCATCGGCGAGGCCCGCGAAGCCGACCTCTCCCGCGTGACCGCCGAGAGCGACGGCAGCACCGCCGCCATCTCCTACAGGCCGAAAGATCTGGGCGAGCCCCATGTCATCTTCACGGCTGACAGCGAAGCCTACGGCAAGGAGCCGCTCGATCTCGTTCCCGTCGCCATCGAGAGCTACGCCTCCTTCGACGTTGTGACCTTCTCCGTGCGCGAACGCGACGAGATGTTCCCCATGAACGACGACCTCTACAGCGTCGTCATCGACAGCCGCACGGGCAAGGCCTTCGGCGAGGGGCTGCGCGCCTCCTTCCACAGCATGTCCATGCGCTTCGACAGCTACCTCGAGACCGGCCAGAGCTTCGGCCCCATGGGTGACATGGACTGGTGGCCCGTGTTCTACGCCGACAAGTGGAGCGCCACCCTCAAGAACGTGCGCATGCCCGACTGGGACTTCGAAGACGACCGTTGCGTGACGGTCACCCAGGACGGGGAGACCAAGCGCTTCAACCTGCCCTAGCCGGCATCGCCTTCCGGTGCGCTCCGCGCTGGAAAACCAAGCCCATCCCGCGGCGGAAAGATTCGCTCCCAGCGTCTCTCCGCCGTTTTTTCTTTTTCCCACCCTTCTGGAGGCGGCGCCCTGACGCCGGACACCACGCCATGCAGCATCTTTCCGCACTTCTCCTCGCGCTGGCCCTCATGGCCGGCATCTTCGCCCTGCAAGACAGCTCCACGGCCGACGCCAAGGATGCGGCCCCTGCCCAGATGAGCGACAAGGATCTCGCCAAGTGCCTTGAGGGCAAAGACGGGGGCGCTCCCGCCCCGCAGGGGCTGATGGGCATGTCGCCCCTCAGCGGCCCCGGCATCTTCGGCACCATGGACGGCGGCTTCCCGCCCTTTTTTGGCAATCCCCAAGGCCAGCCTCAGATGCCTCCCCAGCAGCCACAGCAACCACAGCAACAGCGGCCGCAGCAGGGCCCCTACGGCCAGCAGCAGGGCCCCTACGGCCAGCAGCAGGGCCCCTACGGCCAGCAGCAGGGCCCCTACGGCCAGCAGCAGGGCTCCTACGGCCAGCAGCAGGGCTCCTACGGCCAGCAGCAAGGCCCCTACGGCCAGCAGCAGCCCCAGCAGCCCTGGCCCCAGCAGCCCCAGACAGGCGGCGCGGGACAGCTTGAAGGTTGCTGGAGCGCCACAAACGGCCAGAACTTCGTGATCATGATTTTCATGAACGGCTTCTGCGCCCTCAACCTCAACGGCAAGCAGGTCTACGGCCCCTACGCCGTGCAGGGCCAGCATCTGCTCGTGCGCTTCACCAACGGCCAGACCTTCGAGGCCGACTTCGCTGTCCAGGGCAGCGTCCTGCGCTTCTCCACGGGCCTCCAGCTCACCCGCCAGCAGATGCCCCAGCAGCCTCAGCCACAGCCACAGACGCAGACGGGCAGCACGCCCCTGCAGGGCAGCTGGCAAGCCACCCTGCCCAACGGCGCGACCATCGTCTTCTCCTTCAACGGCAACCAGTATTTCGTGACCACCAACGGCCAGCAGACCGAGGCCGGCACCTTCGTGCTCAACGGCAGCCGCCTCGAGTTCTCGGTGGCCTTCGGCCAGGCCGCGGGCCAGCGCGGAGTCAACAACTGGCAGCTCAACGGCAACGTGCTCGTCATCACGGGCGCCAACGGCCAGGGCATCCAGCTGACCCGCCAGGCCTAGGCCCGCCCTTTCCGGCGCCGGGGGACACCGCTGTTCCCCGGCGCCTGTCCTTGTGCGGGCCAGTCCAGCCCCAGGGAGGAAGCCATGCCCTTTCCTGCACCCCCCCAGCGTACACGCCAGGCCGCAGCGCGTATCCTGACGCATATCCTGGTGCCGATTCTAGCCGCCCTGGCCTGCCTGCTCTGGCCGGCACCCGCCTGTGCCGAAGCCCGCGAATCGCAGGTGCAGGCGGAGTGGACCGTCATGGTCTACATGTGCGCGGACAACAACCTCGAGTACCCGGCCCTCATGGACCTGCTGGAAATGGAGCAGGCCATCCCGCCGAACGTCCAGATCGCCGTCCTGCTGGACCGCCACAAGGGCTACTCTCCCCATTTCGGCAACTGGACAGGCGCCAAGCTCCTGCTCGTGAAAAAGGCGGCCCCCTTTGACGTGCGGCAGGCTGCCCGGGGCATGCACGCAGCCCCCCTGCCGGCGAGCCTTGCCTCCGAGACCGTCGAGGACTGGGGCGAAGTGGACATGAGCGACCCGGCGACCCTGGAGCGCTTTGTCAAAAGCTGCGCCCAGCGCTTTCCGGCCAGGCGCTATGCGCTCATTCCCTGGAACCACGGCGGCGGCTGGGCCGCCCTCGTGCGGGACGAGGACGGCGGAGGAGGAGGGCCCGGCAGGGGGACCATGAGCGTGCAGGACTTCGCCAAGGCCGCCAGGGAGGGGGCCAAGACCCTT
>JAEEGH010025632.1_pt1 | contig 11811 bp, 5 predicted proteins | sample 9134181 | NCBI WGS metagenome assembly JAEEGH01 (sample SAMN16246544, study PRJNA631951) | gut metagenome | biome: gut microbiome; feature: rumen; material: DP-attached | host: Bos | place: Iran: Karaj | collected 2018-10
GATGTTCGTCAGGAATGTTGATGTAGGTGAAGGCGGTATCATATTGCAGTTTGTAAGCAACAGTGTAGGATTCGGCACTGCCGTTGTGCATAGACCACAACAGATTGGCGAGCGTGTCCATCGCCTGTGCGGTCAGTTCGGAAGGAACGTTAGTGCAAGGGGTGCCTTCAATGTTGATGTTGTCGATAGCGGCCGGCGGGTTGGCGACATAATAGCCCGTGTTGCTCCAGAAGAAATAGAGACGCTGCAGACCAGAATAGGTGTGGTCCAACGTGTAGGTCTTGGTTGTCCACGCCGACATTCCGCAAAGACCGGTTTCAAGTGCGGTGAGATCGTCGGGTACTGTTGAGCCGTTGGGGATAGTAGGTGTACCTATGTAAACATTCGCATAAGATAAATATCGCCAGTCTGTCCCACCTACTCCACGGAAGTCGAAAGAGAGAGTATATACAGAGTCGGACGGGTCGAAATAAATGTCCCGATACGCCCACACGTATGAGAAGTTGGCAGTAGAGTAACTTTGGGAAAAGGCGTAAGAAACGCCACCGTCATTGGAAATGTATAGAGAATAATCCCCGCCATTGTTAACGGCATTGCCAATATACCATTGGTTAATATAATTCCCATTTACAGTTTGCCAAGCATTGCGCTCGTTGGCATTCTCGAAGTCGCAAAGGTACGGAATGGTTGCCGGCATTTGGACGCGCAAGTCACTGCTCCATTCGCTACGGCCGTTGGCGGAGCAGTTGGTGCGCATTTTGCAGAAATAGGTGGCGGAGGGAGTCAGACCCGTGACCGTCAGGAACGTGTCGGTGGTCGTGTATTCGGTGGTTGTTGTGCTTCCCGACAGCCGCACGCTTACGGTGTAGGAAGCCGGATTGCCGGAAATGGGTGTCCAGGCCAAAGTGACCGTTTGGTCGGTCATACCGATCAACGCAAATTCAGACGGTATGGCGCAGTCAGAGCCGACCACGGTGAGGTTATCGACTGCGGCAGGCGGCTGCACCCCTATAGAGTTGTTGTTAACCCACAGGAAATAGATCCGTTGCACTCCAGTGTAGGTGGAGTCGAGGGTGAATGCGTAATGTGTCCAGTCGTTAACAGAGGATAGGGTAGTACCCAGTTGCACTGCGCCGGCGGGTGTTGCAGTGCCGGACGGAACAGCGGGACTGCCCACAAACACCTTCATGTAGTCGGTGTTGGAATGGCCCATGCCTTTGAAATCGAACGAAAGCTGATATTCGGTATGGCCGTTGTCGAAGAAGACATCGCGATATGCCCACACGGAAGCGGTTTCCGTGATGGTATAAGCGTTGGTCGTGCCGCCGTTGTTGGAAATGTAGAGGGCATGGTTGTCCCCAAAACCGGTGGCGTTTCCGATGACCCACTGGTTCTCTGGCTCACCATCCACCATCGTCCATTGGCTGTTTTCAGCGGTGTTGTCAAAGGCGCAAACGTAGGGCAGATGATTCAGCATCTGCGTGGTGGTGAAGAACATGTCTCCACTCCATTCACTCTGTTCATTATCTGTGCAGTTGGCGCGGATTTTCCACGTATAGGTGGTTTCAGGAAGAAGATCGGTCAGCACGCATGTGGTGTTTTGCACAGACAATTCTACATAGAGGCTGTCGTCCAGTTTCTTGTAAGCAACAGTGTAAGAGAGCGGGGAGCCTGCGCTGGGAGTCCAGGAAAGGATCGTGGTGGTGTCTTGCGTCTGGGCTGCCAAATTAGCAGGGACACCGCACGTGGAGACGGTGATGGAAATATTGTCGATGGCGGCAGGCGGGTTGGCGCCCGTGTTGTGGTTGTTGCTCCAAAGGATGTATAGTCGTTGCACGCCCGCATGGGTGGAATCCACCGTGAAGCTCTTATGTGCCCACTGTTCCGTCAGGTTCAATGTCTCCCCGATTTGCGTGAAGGGGATAGTGGCATTGTAAGAATCCAAAGGTGGATTGGCAGGGGCATCGAGGAAAAGTTTCACATAATCTTGTCCTTCTTGTCCCACGCCCTTGAAATCCAAGGAGAGCTGGTACTGGGAATATCCCGGTTCCAGATAAATGTCGCGGTACGCCCAAACATACGCATTGTTTTGGAAATCATAGGTATTGGAAATACCAGCATCACTGGAGATATACAGTAGCGTGTTGTCGGAAGCGTCAGCCGGCGTACCGATATACCAGCGGTTCTGGTAATCATAGCTGAAAGATGCCCAATAATCGCCGATTTCACAATCCTCGCCGTTTCGGATGGTCCAACAGGCGTTCTCCGCATCGTCTTCAAAATCACAGAAATAGGGTATTTGTGCCAACGTCTGGAAGGCTTTCTCGCTACTCCAATCGCTCCATACGTTGCCTGCATATTGGGCTTTCAATTTCCAGGCATACCAGCTGGATGCTGTTAGGTTGGAAAGTTGGAAGGCCGTGTTGGAAGCGGACAGGAGTGTTTCCGTGTATGCCGAGTCGGTTTCGGCGCGGTAAGCTAAAAGATAGCCTTGTGGTAACTCAACGGAGTCGGACTGCCAAGTCAGACGGGCTGTGTGCGCGGTGATATCCGTTGTGGCTAATTGTTCAGGGATGTTGTGGCTGATGCCCTTGACAGAGATGTTGTCAATGGCACCGGCAGGATTCAAGGAGGTGTTGAACCGGAAGTCGATGCGCAGCTGTTGGAGTCCGGCAAACGTAGAGTCCACCGTGATACAGTGGTGTGTCCAGAATGGCGCATCGCTCAAAAATCCGCTCACGGCATCATAATTAAGGAAAACTTGCATAAACCCCTGCATACTACCGCCGCCTTTTACATCAAAATCAATCTGATACTTGGAGAATCCTGGGGTGAAGTAGATTTCCCGGAAGGCATACGGTTCTCCTCCATCCGAGATGTAACTGTTGGTGAGGCCGCCATCATTGCTGATGTATAGGGAATTTTGTCCGCCGTGCGCAACGGCATTACCAATATAAACTTGATTGTTTTCTGATTCCCAGTCAGTTACAATCTGCCAGTTGCTGTTTTCCACAGCATCCTCAAAATCACAGAAATAGGGCAACCCAACATGCAGTTGGTCGGTGAAGAAATCTGATTCATCGCTCCAGAAGCTATATTCCGAAGCACTGCAGTTGGCGCGGACTTTCCACACATATTCGGTGAGTGGTTGCAGGCCGCCTATTATGCAGGATGTGTCCGTGACTACCATCTCTGTGAAGACGGTGTCTGTCTCTTCCCGATAGGCAACAGTATAAGATTCAGCTGTCTGATTGTCGAAAGGCTGCCAAGAGAGTTCGGCTAAAGTGTCCGTAACGGTTACATTTTGTAAAGAGCCAGGTCGTCCGCAGTTAGTGGCCGACACGCAGAAATTGTCCACCGCTGCTGTGGGGTCGCACGTGTAATAGCCATAATCTTCCCAGCTGAAATAGATTCGTTCTGCTCCATAGTATGAGGAATCAACAATGAACTCATAATGTTGCCAAACACTGTCAGGTGCTTGATAGTATTGACTGTTAAAGAAGTGAATAAATGAATTTTCTGATGGAATGCCATTATTGTAATTGATTGATCCTTGGATGGTTGGCCGACCAATAATGAGCATTAGGGAAGAATGATCGCAAAGACTCTCCTTGACATCAAACGAAATCAAATATTCAGTGGCACGATGGAAATACAAATCCCGATAGGCTAACGTGTAAACACTGTAATAATCAGGATGATAGCAAGAAGAGGTTGTTCCATCGTCACTAGAAACATATAAGGAAGAGGTGCCGCCGTTATTGATAGCTTGACCAATATACCATTGCGTGTTAGTGTCTGATGCAATGAATTGCCATTGGGCATTATCGGTGGAGTCCTCGAAGCTGCAGCAGTAGGGTAGCGGATAGACAATGGGGGCGGAAAGGAAACTTAATTCAGGACTCCAGTCGCCTACTTCCGATGCACTACAATTGCTGCGCACCTTCCACACATAGTGGGTGGAATATTCCAATTCGGTGAGCATAACGAATGTGTCAGTGACCGTAACACTGGTGAAATCCGTCTCGTTTTTTTGCTTGTATGCTACAGTATAGCTGTTTGGTTGTCCTGTCAGCGGAGTTGACCACGTCAGCAATGCCGTTGTGCTGTCCAAAGAGGCCACGGATCTTTCAATAGGATAGAGACAGTGAGGCTCCACGACTGCAATATTGTCGATAGCGAAAGGTTGGTTCTGGGAGTGGTAGGAACTGGAACTTCTGTAGAAGAGGAAATAGAGTCGTTGCAATCCCCGCTGTGTGGAGTCTAACATGTAATAAGCTGATTTCCATTCGTTATAAGCAGTGGCTAATGAACTTCCAAGCTGCACGGCATTTTCTGGGACATTATTTCCGGAAGGCAAAGTAGAAGGTGGTCCCATGAACACTCTAGCGGAGTTGGCTGGGACGTTCGCATTCCGGTAATCAAAAGTGAGCAGTACATCGTTGAGGGTAGAGTCGATGTATATGTCGCGATAGGCCCAAACGGAGAAAGAACTGGGCGGTGAGTAGTTGTTGTGCTCTCCATTGTCGTTGGTAATATACATACCCATTTCGCCTGAGGTGTGCGCGGCCGTGCCGATGCACCACTTGTTAACGTCGGTGCCGTTGACAAACTGCCAGTTGTTGTTCTCAACAGCATCCTCAAATCCGCAATGGAAGGGGACATGGGCAATGGATATCTGCGTATGGAACATCGTTTCAGAACTCCATGCACTCTGCTCTGTGGCCGAACAGCGTGTCCTCACCATCCACAGGTATTCGCTGAAAGACTGCAATGCCGGAAGGACACAGAACGTGTCCATAGTCGTTATTGTCAGATAGTTGGTGTCAGACTCCAAGTGGTAGGCCACCTCGTAGCCTGCGGTTGCGCCTGGTACGGCATTCCACGACACGATGGCCGAAGAATCCGTCACAGAGAGGGTTGCCATCTCAACAGGAACGCCACAATCCGAAGCCTCTACGAGGAGATTGTCGATGGCGGCGGGCGGATTTGTACCGTCGGAAGCGTTGTTTACCCAAAGGAAGTAAAGTCGCTGGTTTCCCGCAAAGGAGGAATCCACCGTGAAACTAAAGTGCCGCCATGCATTAACCATGCTCAAGGCGTCGCCTAACTGTGTTGTCCCTGCTGGTGCTGCGGAACCAGCAGGGGTGGTTTGCGGACCCAAAAACATCTTGACATAGTCCTGGCCGTTTTGTCCCATACCTTTGAAATCGAAGGAGATTTGGTATTGTGAGTGTCCAGGGGTGAGCTGAATGTCGCGGTATGCCCAGGCCACAGACGATTGGGTGAGCGTATAGGCATTGCTTTCACCGCCGTCATTGGAGATGTAAAGAGAAGCCTCTCCGTTTCGTGCCACGGCCTCCCCAATATGCCATTGGTTGGTGGAGTTTTGAGTGAAACCCCATTCCAAGTTTTCGGCGTTGTCTTCAAAACCGCACTGATAGGGCAAAGTAGCAAGATGTTGCAGCGTGGTGAACGTGTTGACCGTACTCCAGTCGCTCATTCCGGCAGTGCCGCAGTGGGAGCGCACTTTCCATTCGTAATCGGTGGAAATCTGAAGTTCAGTCAGAGTCAGGAAAGTATCCGTGGCCGTCACCTCTGTGAAAACGGTGTCGGAAGTTTTCTTGTAAGCTACCGTATAGGACGAAGCGGGCAGAATAGGGTCAGCATTCCACGTCAACAGTACGGTTTCCACGTTTGTGTTACTCGCGTGTGTGTGGATGGGCGGGAAACAGCCACTCTCGTATGAAAAAGTGGTTTGTGGCAGAAATGGTGCGCCGTAGGCAGTTAACGTTCCATACGAGACGTAGGTCATATAGGAGAGTTGGGCGGTTTGGGTCGCTCCGTAAAAATAGGAGTCTTTCCACGTCACCCCGACGGGGTTCTCGAATTCAATCAGCAGGTTACCACCGGAATAAGGGAACGGCTCATCCAGCGTGATCACCATGGTTGACTCCGAAATGCAACTCGACAACGTGCCGGTCCAAACCGTCGTGACCGATGCATTGTCATAGCCGTTTTGCAGGTCGGAGGCGGTGGTGATGCCCATGCGGACCATCTGAGTGCCTCCCCATGCACCCGAGGGCAGCGAGGAGAAGTAGTAGGTCAGCCCAGTGATGTGCGAGCCCACCATGTCGGTCAGCAAATTGGCAGGATACAGCACGTGTGATTTCTGCGGCACATCCATATAATATCCATATACAGGGATGTATCGGTCGGTAGCCGTGTTGCCACCTGCAACGGTGAGGGTCTGCGCGTTCAGCCCTGCCACCAGTGTTGATAAAATCACGAATAAGGAGATGAGGTTTTTCATAATAATATGTTTTTTTCTAATTTTCAAGTTTCAGGATTCAAGATTCAAAGTTCAAAGTTTTGGGTGCAAAAATACAATCTTTCGCAACACTTTTATATCCCTCACATAAAAAATATGTTCCCTCACTGTAAAAATGTGATCGGATTACGGTTTTTGAACGGACATTTCGGGGGGGGGTAAAAATCTGATTTTCAATATGTTATGTAAATGTCCGATTTTTGTGCTGTTGTGAGGGCTTTAGAGGGCTTTTCTGTGAGGGAATGGGGCTGTTTTCCGGGGTTTTGTTAGGATTAATTCACTATCTTTGCAGCGACTTTCAGACCCGAAAACAAGAAGCATAATAATAAACAAATATTGAAGTCCGATTATGAAACATCGAAGAACCATCGTTATCGTTTTGCTGAACATCATGTTCTGCGCCGTGCTGCTCTACTTCTTTGTCAACAACTCCTATCTTCGTCCATGGGCGGGCAGTATCACCAATGAAGTGCTTGCAGGGCTGCTGCTGTTGACCACCGTATATGCCAACTACTTCCTGTTTTACCCGCTACTTCACAAGAAGCATCCGGTTGTCTATTGGGTGGTGGTGGTTTTCGTTTCCATTGTGGCAGGATTGATTGAGATGGTTATCGCCTGGAAATGGATGAAATATTGTATTGCGGAGGTTATAGAGCAATGGGGCGCCTTCAGAATGTTTACCCATCATGGGAGAGTTGTGGCTGCCCGTACCTTGGCCTTCAACTTCTTCCCGTTTATGTTCCGGGAGCGTCAGGAACTACGAAAGGCCTTGGATGCGGAAGTGCAGGTGGTCTATCGCGACACTCAGATGGTGGATGTCGTTGACCACGAGAGCAACCTGCTTATGATTCCCAAAGACGACATCTACTATTGTGTTCAGGACGGGAACTTCACCCGCATCTATACAGTGGATGACCGTTGGTTTACCCGGCTTGGTTCCATGAAACATCTTGTGCAACTGTTTGGGGAAGAAGACTTTGTCCGTGTTTCGCCCACCGTTTTGGTTCCGTATCAGTACATCTTGTCGTGCAACGGCAGCGAGGTGTTCCTGAAAAAGATGCCGTGGACGAAGAAGCCGCTCACGTTCACGTTGGATTCCAAAAACAGCGGCTCAATCGCCGACCAGGTCGCCGAGGGTCTTCAGCGATGCAAGGCCGAAACAGCAGGGGAACAAACTCCGAAGAGAAAGCCCCGGTCGAAGTCCAAGCGGAAGCCCGTCGTCCCCCCGCAGCAGAAACTCGACATGGTTCAATCCTGCGTTCAGGCGAATCCGGGCTGCAACACCACGGATATCGTCGCCCAGACCGAGATTTCGCTGAGCACGGTCGAGCGTTGCCTTTCCGAGCTCCGCAAGCGCAAGCTCGTCAAATACGTCGGCAGCAAGCGCCACGGCGGTTACCATGTTAATTCATAATTCATAATGCATAATGCATAATTTTATTTACGGTGGTCTTTGTGTTTAACGATGGAGGTTAGTATGCGGATCAATTCTTCACATTTGTTTTTCAACTCTTCATATAGGGCGTTATCCAAATAACCGCTTTTGTGTAGCAATTCTAACCAATAATCAGTTTCGCTTGCTTCTTTAAGAGAAATGTTGAATTTAGAATAAAAATCAGAACTGCTTTGCCCTCTTATTCCCTCCCGGATATTAGCGCCAATACTGGTGCCACTCTTCAACAATTGCTCAGAAAACACCCATTCCTTTCTCTCTTTCCGCAACCAATCACAAAATCGAACAACATCCACAGCAAATTCGGTACTCTTCACCACAATCAGATTATCTTTATTACTTTTCATATCCTACCATTTAATTATGAATTATGATTATGATCATGCATTATGATTATGCATTATGATTATGCATTATGCATTATGAATTATGAATTAATCATCTCCTTCCCCAATTGTCCCTATCCAAATTCCTGAAATTGATGGCCTCGCTCAGATGCCCGATTTCGATGTTCGGGCTGCCGTCAAGGTCCGCGATGGTACGGGCCACCTTGAGGATGCGGTCGTACGCGCGGGCGGAGAGACCGAGGCGGTCCATCGCCTGCTTTAGGAGCAGCTGCCCCGCCTCGTCAATACGGCAATATTCCCGCACCATCCTGCTGCTCATCTGCGCGTTCGCGAACACACCCTGACACCCCTCGAACCGCCGCTTTTGGATTTCCCGCGCCGCCACCACGCGCTTGCGGATTTCCGCACTGCGCTCCGACGGCTTGTCCGAGGCCAGCTCCTCGTGGCTGACCGGAACGACCTCTACGTGCAGGTCAATTCTATCCATTAAAGGTCCTGAGATCTTGCTCAAATAGTTCTGAACCTCAAAGGGTTTGCAGGTGCAGGCGATGGTCGGGTGGTTGTAGTTGCCGCATGGACAGGGATTCATGGCGGCGATGAACATGAAGGAGGCCGGAAACTCCACGGAATATTTCGACCGCGAGATGGTGACCCGTCGTTCCTCCAACGGCTGCCGCATCACCTCCAGCACCTGCCGTTTAAATTCGGGCAATTCGTCAAGAAAGAGCACGCCGTTATGTGCGAGCGAGATTTCCCCGGGCTGCGGGTGCGTGCCGCCACCCACGAGCGCGACATCGCTGATGGTGTGGTGCGGCGAACGGAACGGCCGAGTGGCGATGATGGAGGCGTAGCGGCTCATCTTGCCCGCCACGGAATGGATTTTGGTGGTCTCTAACGCCTCTTCCAGACACAAGGGTGGCAAAATCGAAGGCAACCGCTTGGCTAACATGGTTTTACCGGAACCCGGCGGACCGATCAAAATCACGTTATGGGAACCCGCTGCCGCAATTTCCATCGCCCGCTTGATGTTCTCCTGCCCCTTCACGTCCGAGAAGTCGTACTCGTAGTGGTTCAGACTGTCGTTGAAGGCGCTGGCCACGTCGATGCGCGTGGGCTCGATGGGCGTGCCCTTGTCGAAAAAGTCAATGACTTGCTTGATGTTGGATGCCCCCAGAACATCGATGCCCTGCACGATGGCGGCTTCCCTGGCGTTCTGGATGGGCAGAATCAGCCCCTTTTTCTTGTGCCGTCGCGCCTCCAAGGCGATGGGCAACGCGCCGCGCACGGGCTGCAGCGAACCGTCCAACGACAGCTCCCCCATAATGTAGTAGTCCTCCAGCTCTGACGCTCCCGCAATCTGTTCGGAAGCGGCCAAGATGCCGATGGCCAGGGTCAAATCGTACGCCGAACCCTCTTTGCGGATGTCCGCTGGCGCCATATTCACCACGATTTTCCGCCCGGGTATCTTGTAGCCGTAGATGTTCAGCGCGGTCTCGATGCGCTGTTGACTCTCCTTCACCGCGCTGTCGGGCAATCCGACCAAGTGGAAACCGATGCCGTTATCGACATTCACTTCCACCATGATGGGTATCGCGGCCACCCCCATCAATGCACAATTGTTCGTTCTTATCAACATAATATAATATTTCGTTTTTATTCACGGCGAATCGGCTCTCACGCGCATTGCAAACCGTTGTATAGCACTGCGCATCGGTCTATGATGGCGTTGGCGTTTTCAAAGCCAATATCGCAGACTTTCTTGTTCTTGGTTCCATCATAACCCATGGTAAGGTGCATGATGTCATAGCCAGACACTATGGCGGCCAGTAATTTGCGGTCACGTTTGCCGGCGGCTTCCATGTATTTCTTAATAGAAGGGCGGCCTTTGCCTTTGCGAATGTTCAGGATTGCATCCAAAGCAATCAGACATCCTTTCCAAAGCGTGTCTCCGGCTATCTTGACATACTTGCTGTCTGAATACAATTTTACCGCTGGGTCATAATTCGCTTTCTGGATGACCTCTTCCGCGTTGGTCACGTATCTTCGTGCCTCTTCAATGGGATTTACTTTTTCCATAAATTAATTTTTAACGCAGCAAAGATACAACAAAAACAATCTTTTGTCAAGACTTTTTTTTGAAAATAAACAATATTGAGAATCAGCGACTTGTGATTTTTGACAATTAAAATTAATAATTATTAGTTAATTTTAATTTTAGATTTCGCAAGTTTTTGCGATTTTGATCGCGTGCCGTCTCCGGCTAATCATATATTATGTATCACCGAGCCCTGCCATCTGTCCCTTCTCTCAAGCTCCTCCTCAATCTTGCGTACAAGTGCGTCGTGGCGGAGCAGATTCCACTGGGAGACAGCGAGATAACGCGGCGGCACTTCGGCAGAGAAACGCTCAATCACGATTTCGGGCGACATTCGTTCAAGATAATCACACAGAAACTGCACATATTCGTCGGCGGAGAGCGGGTGAAAACGCTCGGGATGGTCGTTGTATTCCGTTTCCATAGCAGTGTTCTTGAAAATCTGCAGTTGGTGGAACTTGACGAACCGAGGATGCAACTCGTTGAGTGACTGCACGTCCTTTAACCAATGTTCCGGCTTTTCGTTCGGCAATCCGAAAATCAGGTGGACCCCAACGGGAATATTCCGCGAATGCAACTTCTCGGAAGCCTCGAACGAGCATTCCACCGTATGTCCCCGATGAATATGCGCAAGTGTCTCATTGTGAAAACTTTCCACGCCTAATTCCACCGTGAGGTAGGTGCGGCTGTTTAATTCCGCCAAATAATCCAGCACCTCGTCGGGAAGACAATCTGGACGGGTGGAAACGATAATTCCTTTGATGTCAGGAATTTGTAAGGCAGCTTCATATTTCTGACGAAGAACCTCAAGAGGGGCGTTTGTGTTTGTAAATGCTTGAAAATAGGCAAAATAACCGTTATTGGAAGGATAACGTTTCTCGAAGAATCGTTTTCCGTTTACCAACTGTATTGCAACATCGTTGTTTTCAGCAAGATAGGATGGCGTAAAGGCATTGTTGGCGCAGTAGGTACACCCACCTTGCGAACGGTTTACGCGGTTCGGGCAGGAAAAACCGGCATCGACGGGCAACTTTTGAATGCGCCCGCCAAAGTGGGTTTTACAATAATGGCTGTATGCGTGAAAACGTCGCTCGTTGCCCCAGGGATACATCACTCCGCATCCTTATATAATAAATTGTCTCCGAAGGGATCCAACGTGTGCAGCGACTTCTTGTCCGGATTCACCAGAAACATAAACTCTTGCTTGTTGCCGTCTTTCTCTAAATTTCCCGTCACCATGAAGAGCGTGACCCCTTCGGTTAGGAGGTCGCCGTTGTCAATCAAGTCGTCCATATCCGCTTTGGTCCGTTTTATCTCCTTCAGGTACAGGCCGATAACCTCGCGTCGGGCAGTGTCATCCGAATCATCCCAATACATCTGCTCATACACACCCTCCATGTTTTCAAGCAACTCGGAGGTGAGTTTGGCATAACCGTATTCCGTCAGCGTGTCCACACTGGTAATGGTCAGCTTTTGATAATCGGTTACCTGCTCCTGCTGCAAATAGGTTTTCGCCATCTTCTTCATCTGGCGGTTCAGTTTGTTCTGTTCCATCTTTTGGCAACCTGTGAGACAGACCGTTGCA
>JAEEGH010025634.1_pt1 | contig 11811 bp, 9 predicted proteins | sample 9134181 | NCBI WGS metagenome assembly JAEEGH01 (sample SAMN16246544, study PRJNA631951) | gut metagenome | biome: gut microbiome; feature: rumen; material: DP-attached | host: Bos | place: Iran: Karaj | collected 2018-10
ATGTCACCTCTGCAGCGGGAAGTCCCCCTTCCATAAGAGCTTTCCCCAAAGGCTCCGCATCCTTTACATCATTTAATACTACAACGGGAATGATCCCAATCTCACTGAACTTCTGAAATACCGCATCTGTTTTTGCGCTCATTTCTGCTCCTTTCATTTTTCACTTTCTCATTTTTATAAAAATCAATGATTCTCTCATCTGCACAATCTCTTCTCACCGATGCCGCACCGACGGTAATGCCCTTCAACCGGCAATACTTGCGAAAATGCTATGGCTCGTTTCGCACCGTCGGGCGCATCTGTATGAAGTGGAGAGTGTCGAATATTGGAAATGGGCACGCTGTCTGCACAGATGCCCAATATCTTAATTAGTTATCTCTTAACTCTGGCTCCGGCTCCGCCCATAATGGCTTCTACTTCTTCCTTGCTGGCCATGGAGGTATCTCCGGGTGTGGTCATTGCAAGTGCGCCATGTGCTGCACCGTAATTTACAGCCTTCTCTGCATCCTGTGTCGTCATCAGTCCGTAAACAAGTCCGGAAGCAAAAGAGTCACCGCCGCCTACACGGTCGAGGATCTCAAGTCCGTTGTACTCCTTTGACATATAAATCTCACCGTCTGCCCAGCAGATAGCCTTCCAGTCATTGACGGTAGCTGTCTTTACGGTACGAAGCGTGGTAGCAACTGCCTTGAAATTAGGATATGTCTTTGCAGCCTCACCGATCATCTTCTTGTAGCCGTCAAGATTCAGTTCCTTTAAGTTTGCATCATTTCCTTCTATCTGGAATCCGAGGCATGCTGTAAAGTCTTCCTCGTTGCCTATCATTACATCAACATACTTTGCCACTTCCTTGTTTACTTCCTGAGCCTTCTCAAGTCCGCCGATAGCGCTCCACATGGAAGGACGATAATTTAAATCATAGGAAACAATGGTGCCGTATTTCTTTGCAGCCTTGCATGCGGCAATAACAGTCTCGCATGCCTGCTCGGAAAGTGCGGCGTAGATACCGCCTGTATGAAGCCAGCGAACTCCAAGCTCTCCGAATATATAGTCAAAATCAAAATCTGAAGGTGTTGCCTGTGAGATTGCGGTATTGGCACGGTCAGAGCAGCCTACTGCACCGCGGATTCCGTAGCCTCTCTCGGTAAAATTCAGTCCGTTTCTGCAGATACGGCCGATACCGTCTGTCTTCTTCCAGTAAATAAGTGAAGTGTCAACTCCGCCCTGTTCTATCAGATCTTTCATCAGTCTGCCGACTTCATTATCAGCAAAAGAAGTGATGACTGCTGTATTAAGGCCAAAGCATTTGTGAAGTCCGCGGATGACATTGTATTCTCCGCCGCCTTCCCAGGCCTTAAACTCTCTTGCCGTGCGGATCCTTCCCTCGCCCGGATCAAGACGCAGCATTATCTCTCCAAGCGATACCGCATCATATTTACACTCTTTGCTGTCACGCAACTTCAGATCCATTTTGTTACCCCTTTCTTATCTTTCTTTATGGGCGGAAATCCGCCCGGATCTCCGCAGTCTAATATTATGTTCTTACATGACGCATTTACAAAAAAGCCTTATTTTAAGCCAATGTAAACGCTTACATTTTCATTATAGCCGTTTTCTTTCTCTTGTCAAGAATATTTTATTGCCCTTCAGGCCTTTCTCCGTTCGCCGGCGGCTCAAATCCGTCAGGTCGATTTCCGTTTGCAGGCGGTTCAAACCCTTCCGGCACCTCTCCGTCTGCAGGCAGCCCCATACCTTCCGGCACCTCACCATTCGCAGGCAGCTCCATACCTTCCGGCATCTCACCATTCGCCGCAGGCTCCCTGCCCTCAGGCATTTCTCCGTCTGCAGACGGCTTTGTTCCTTCCGTTCTCGTACCTTCCGGTCTTGTGCCATCATTTGGGAATCTGTTACCGTGTCCGCCTTCCATACCCGGTCCACCCATAAACTGGTTTGTAATGCTATCAGTCTCTTCACCATTCACGATTATAGTTCCGCCGTTATATTCCGCACTGCCGGTATAATCAAATGCAGACTGTCCCGTAATGCTTATCGTCCCGCCATTAATGATTATGTCTCCGTTTGAATCTACACCGTCCGTATCACCTGCCCCCATAGCTATGGTAACATTTCCGTCGTTAAGCTCGAAAAGAGGTTCGTATGCTGATGATTTACTTGCAGCATTAATGCCGTCATCCGTTGCGCTTATATTTATTTCGCCTCCGTTTATCTGTATTGCCGTTCCTTCTATAGCCTCAGCAGCAGTCAGATCAAAAGTACCATCATCTATCTTTACGATAGTAGTTGCATGCAGAGCATCGTCCGATGCATTTATACTGATACTGCCGCCACTGATATAAATATATCCCACAGTATCATCATCGCTGTCTTCGGCATGCAATCCATCATTACAATTACTGATGTCAATTACTCCGTCTGCGATCTCGATTGCATTATGTGCTTCTATTGCACTTCCTTCGCACGACATCATCAGACTTCCGCCTGTGATCCTTATTCCATCCTTACCGGCAATTCCATTATCTGAAGATGTGACCGTAAGGCTGCCCGTACCGTTCAGTACCAGATCATCCTTTGAAAAGATCACCCCATCTGTATTGGTTTCCCCATCTGTGGTAAAGCTCCCGCTTACTGTCAGGACATTATCATCGGAAACAGTCGTAACAAATACCTTGTCTGCACTCTTTATATAAATACACGGCCTGTCCGAATTGTTGATCACCAGACCATCCAGCACAAGCTGAACTTTTGCACTGCTGTCAGCCTCTACATATACCGTAGCATCCTCCGCCGAACCACTCAATACATATACCCCTTCTTCAGTAATGGTTACATCACTTCCATCCTTAACACTAATATATGAAGCGTCCGTCAGATCAGCAGACTGCTCATTATCCCTGTCGGTGAAAATGTCATCGCTGTCTATCTCTTCAAAAATCTCAGATCCGATATCACTGTTTTCACCCTCTAACGAAGTTAATACATATTCCTCGCTTTCTGACAGTACCACATCCCCGGTATCTGTCTTCCCGCATGCTGCCATTAAAAACGCTGTTCCTATGATGGCCATGATGACTTTTTTCTTCATATCTCTTTCCTCCTGTCTTGCCATTTATTTATCAAAATTTCCCACTTGTTATGTACCATTAACTTCCTCACACCGGCAGCTTGCCTGACGGTGGTGCCGTTCGCCGGACAATTCTTCCGAAAATGCCTCTATCTATGGTATATTTTCGGAACCGTTCACACACTGCATCCATGCAGTGCTATTCACTCGCAACTGTATCTGATACCCGGCATATTCTTCACTGAAGGACTTTGGCAAATTATCTGTCGGAAACACAAGCGTATAAAGAGCTTATCTGTTCCGTATGCTCATAATGCCTCCTGCGTTTCTGTTGCCCTGCCCAGGCTTATATCAAGATTTCCGTTCAGTGTGCGTATTTCATCAAGAAACTCTCTGGTAGATATGTGCTCCTTGGGTATAACACTCAGTGTCAGCTTATACATGCTGCCCATGTTTGCAGTACGTACTTCATCATAGTTATATTCCCTGAGGTACTTATTAAAGACTTCTTCAAACCTTCCTTCATAATCCAGATTTTCCGGAATCATGATCCGCAGCCTCCGTATTCCCTTATCCTCTGCGCCAAAACGAAGCAGATTCATCAATACACCAAGCCCGGAAACCACAACCGTAAACATCACCGCAATTCCGATATATCCCATACCTGCTGCCAGACCTACCGCCATGGCTAAAAATATACCTGCTATCTCCTGGCCTCTCCCCGGAACAGAACGGAAACGCACCAGACTGAATGCCCCGGCAACGGCCACTCCTGCGCCTATATTTCCATTTACCATTATGATCACCAGCTCTACGATTGCCGGCAAAAGCACAAGTGTAACTATAAAACTCTTTGAATAATGATTTCTGAACATATAGGCTGCGGCAATGATAAGTCCGCATACAAATGCCGTCAATGTCACTATTACAAATTCACTTGCCGTGAAAGTCCCCGTTGTAAGAATTGTTGTAAAAATACTGTCTAGCATATGCAGTTTCTCCTTTCCAATTTTCCGTTATACCCTTTATGTAATAATTAATCCTGCACTTTGTTATATCTTTTATATAACAATCAACCATTCGATTCGTTATATCGTTTGTATAACAGCTATCAGCCTGTCGGGCCTGCCGGTGCTTCAGCCTGCTCTTCATCAAACCTTTAACAGCATATTGCTTCCGGCAGTCCTGAATACTTTCTTTTTACGGAAACCCTGCTTGCTGCAGGAAGTACGGTCAGACGTTTTCTCATCATTGTCTTGTATCCTGCTCCGTATTTTGAAAATGATGTCGGGAAAATCCCAAGCTCACTAAGCATCCTGGACAGTTCTATTGGAAACGCACCCGCTATCTTTATTTCCATAAGGTGCTGTCCCTTCTTAAGGAGCTGATGTCCTTTTTTTATCTGTCTTAGATCACTGCAGTCTGAATCCCACTCTATATTGCTGTCAAAGGTTACCCGAAGGTCAGGATCATGGATTCCCGCCATCGCGATCCTGTCATAACATATGCTCATTGCAGGTATCAGATTTCCGTAAAGCTTTATAAACTCTTCTATCTCTTTTGATATCTGTGATGTCCCTATGCTTCCTTCATCTCCCTAAAGATATCCGTACAACTCCTTGTACTTTCCCGAAATCCTTCTTTTGTAGACGATTCCGTCATATTTTTTCTTTATCTCGATAAAAGCATTGGTGTCGTCATTAGTGTTCACGTATGTACGCAGCCTGAGCTTTTCCTTGTACAAAGGTTTTTCGATGGAAGTCCGTATCAGCCTGTAGTCCTCCGTATCGTAGTAGATATTATTTATCCGGGATAAACCATATGCGTCTATCCTTGCCATCCCTTCGAGATAAGCCATAAGCTGCTCGTACTGTCCTTCATCAAGCAGATACTTGACCTCTTTTCTTTTAAATACTTCCCTGTAGTTACTCATAAATTTCACATCCTTTCCGTTTTGTTAAGGCTATGGTATATGTGAAACCTTAAATGAGCATTAAAAAACACCGTAATTTTAAAATTACAGTGTTTACTGTTTACCGCCCTCGCAGCGCAGTTTCAGTTTATAACTAAAGCTGCCTATGTAGGGAAATTAGTGGTATGTAACAAATTTTTATCTAAGCTCTATATCAAATACCGTATCGCCATTCTCCGAGTATGCCCGGATATCTCCGTTATGATTACGGGCAATACGCCTTGCAATGGCCAAACCTAAACCATAATGATTCTCGTCTCTGCTCCTGGCTTTGTCGCCGCGGTAAAATCTTTCGAATATCTTCTCTCTGTCTTCATCAGGTATCGGAGTGCCGGTATTTATCACCTGTATGGATACAGCGTTTTTCCTGTTATTTCGTCCGGCCTTTACACGAACCTGCGTATCTTTGAAGCTGTGACGCACGGCATTGTCAAGGATCGTTGTCACCATCTGCTCTATTTCTTCTTTATTACATTTATAGACCAGATTCTCTTCTATATCCGTGCAGATCGTCACGCCCTGTTCGAAGGCAACTCCGTCAAAAGCCATGCAGTTTTTTTCCAGTATCCTGGACAGATCTTCCTCCTTGTGAAGTGATACTGCTTCTGCATCCTCCAGCCTGGACAGATTAAGCAGTCCCGCTATCAGCCGGTTCATTCTATCGGATTCGTATCTGATATTTTCAAGATATTTTTCATCATCCGCCTTTGCCTGCATCTCATCGGCAGAGGCCATTATCACAGCAAGAGGTGTCTTAAGCTCATGAGACGCATCTGCGATGAATTCCTTTTGTCTGGCAAAAGCCTCTTCCGCAGGTTTTGTGATCCACCTTGTGATCCGTACAGATGCAAGGATTATGATCAGCTCAAAAATAATAAACAGAATTACGCTTTCAAAGAAAAGCTCCCAAAGTTTTTTTGTTATATCCCCGTTATTCAGTATCACTATGGAATCCATGTAATGATACTGATATGAATATCCCCCGAAATATAGATTTCCGACAGACAGTGCATTATTCTTTTCTTTTGCAATTATTCTATCGGCAGCTTTATTTACATCAAAATCCTCTGATGTTTCTCCCAGGCTGTAAATTCCTGCAATTGCTCCATCCTGTATATCCACCGTATAGAGTTCATGATCCAGTATCATCATATTTTCCATCCGGCGGGGTTCTGTCCCATAAATTTCCTGCTCAGGCGCCCCCTCCATTGCAGGCTTCTCCGGTACCCCCGCAGGATCAGGATTGTTTCCAAAGGAATCCGGCACGGATTCCTTTCCCGGCTCCGCAGGTCCCATCCGGCTGTCAAGAATATTCAGGCTCCTGCGTATATCTTCCTTTTCGCGATTATAGGAATGTACATTAAGAAATACCAGTACGACAAGCAGTATCATACTTAGTATTGCGATAAGAGTCAGATTTGTTTTTCTTTTTAATTCCTTCATATACCGCTATTCTTCATACTCCAGCCGGTACCCCATGTTACGGATCGTTTTTATCGAAACCTTCGAGCCGATGATCTTTAGTTTCTTCCGTAAAAATGACATATATGCTTCCAGATTATTTGATAATGCTTCAGACTCCATTCCCCACACGCGGTCATAGATCATATCTCTTGAAAGTATCCTGTCCGCATTTGTCATCAGGTATTCTATCAGCTGAAATTCTTTATTATTAATTCCTACATCTTCCCTGCTTGTGACACACCGCAGTTTTGAAAGCTTGTAGTCCAGCACTATATCTCCGAATTCCAGATTCTGATCCATGGCTTTTCCGATATTAAGCTGTGCATTTACTCTTGCCGCCAGTTCCTCAACATGGAAAGGCTTCGGAACATAATCGTTTGCTCCGTTTTCAAAACCTGACAGTCTGTCATCCAGCTCTGCCTTGGCAGTCAGCATTATCACCTTTACGGCCCTGTCTTTTTTTCTTATTTCCTTGAGAATGTCTATCCCATTAATTTTAGGAAGCATTATATCCAGTATGATGAGATCATAAATCCCCGTAAGGGCATTGTCCAGACCACTCTCTCCGTCGTTAGATATATCTATGATATAGCGGTCTTTTTTTAATCTCTCCGCCACTATATTTGCTAATGAAATTTCATCCTCAACTATCAGGATCCTCATTCAGCCGCCTTTCCTCCGGGATATAATTCCCGGTCATCTCGACTTCCTGTTATTGACCTTATAATATGCGTCCTTGTCTTTATACATTTTTGACTCTGCTTCAACGATCAGCTTATTTATATTCAGATTCTTTCCTTTGTGATATTCGTATCCGACAGCTGCATGATATCCGCGCTTTGTTATCAGATCATTAAGTGTCTGCAGCTTTGACTTTATCTCATCTTCGGAAGTATCCATAACAAATACCACATATTCATCCCCGCCTACACGGTATGCATCCCTGACTCCGAACTGCTTCTGAACCATATCCGCTATATAGCACAGCATCTCATCCCCCGCCTTATGTCCCTTTGTATTATTAATCTCATGAAGTCCGTTGACATCAATATAGATACAGCAGATATTCTCCTGATACAAAGTATCATAAACCGGGAGCTTCATCTCGTAACAGTTTCTGTTATTCAGGCCCGTCAGCTGGTCTGTCTCACTCATTATATGAAGCTTGTTGTCAAGAACATATCCTCGTATCTTTGCCCTGTTTACTACGGTTTCAGATACAATGGAAAGCATCCCGAAAATGACTGCATCGGTAACATCCACCGAAAGTACTGCACCGGTCTTGTTCCTGTATGCCATGATCAAAAACAGGATAATATAAAATATAAGACTGACCGCTATGTTTACAGGCCGGTCCACGAATATAAGAGGAACAAATATGAGCAGTACCATAAAAGTCACAGTCTGCTCCTCAGGTCTGGTCAGCGTTGCTATTGCGATACCGTACAAGAGAAATACCGAAATAGCCACATATACCGATATATATGATAACCACGGAACTTTGCGCGAGTGTAACGAAAGTATTATCTGTATCAGGGAAAGTATCAGTCCGGCTATATATACAGGTCTTGATCCCGAAAATCCTTCCTGTGTATGCGAAAGCATCAGCATTATCCCTATAAGTATCGATGCAACAGATGCAAAAACCAAAGACATGATACTGTTATTTTCCTGTATCCTGCCTTTCACCGCATTATAGCTCTCCCTGTCCGTTCCGCCATAAAGCGCGATATTTTTTATCCTTTCAAACATTCCCGGTCACTCCCTATAATCTTACCATATAGTTAACAACACAAGCTTTTGTCTGTTATCGTCTGGGATAATCAATAATATTAAAATATAACACATACAATTATTTCTTTCAAACAACAAAGTCTCCCTATTGACAAACAAAATTTTGTCTCCTATAATCGAAAATGTAAGCGCTTACATTTTCATTTGTCCAAAGGAGGCCAAACCATGTCAGTACATGTAATAGATGAATCCAACAGATGCCTTCAGTGCAAAAATCCCAAATGCCGCGAGGAAGGCTGCCCCATACATACCAATATTCCGGAGGTAATCCGTCTTTTTAAGGAAAGGGATATGATGCAGGCTGCACAGATACTTTTTGATAATAACCCCCTTTCCATGATCTGCTCTCTGGTTTGTGATCATGAAAAACAGTGCGAAGGCCACTGTGTGCGCGGAATAAAGGGTGACCCGGTTCATTTTTCCACCATAGAAAACTATATTTCCGATTCCTGTTTCGAGAGACTCGAACTCAAGGTGCCGGAACCCAACGGTATGAAAGCAGCAGTAATAGGAGCCGGTCCCGCCGGGATCACCATTGCTATCCAGTTAGCTATGAAGGGCTATAAGATCACCGTCTTTGAAACAAGGGAAAAGATTGGCGGAATCCTTTATTACGGCATTCCTGAGTTCCGTCTGCCGAAGTCCATACTCGACCGCTACTACAAGAGAATGCGGGAAATGGGTATCATGTTCCGTCCCAACTTTGCACTCGGCGGATCTACCACCATTAAGGATCTTCTGGATGACGGCTATAAAGCTGTATTCGTAGGAACCGGTGCATGGAGGCCTCGTAAACTTGGTATCCCCGGGGAAACTTTTGGAAATGTATTTTACGCTATCAACTACCTGAACAGTCCTGATGTATATGAACTCGGAGACCGCGTAGCGATCATCGGCGGCGGCAATGCTGCTATGGATGTAGCAAGGACTGCTATCCGCCACGGATCAAAAGAAGTCACTGTATATGTCCGCGGTGATTCCGTAAGTGCATCAACAACGGAATTCGAGTATGCAAAAGTAGACGGTGTCAGATTTGTTTTCCGTAAGACTCCCATACGTATCGAGGACGAAGGTCCCGTATTCTGTGATATGGAAGGAAACAGAGAAGAAGGCTACAAGGTATTAACGGAAACAGAAGAGCTTATCCCTGCTGACAGCATCATAATCGCCATTTCACAGGTGCCGCAGGACAATCTGCACAAGGATGTTGAGCTTAAGAAAAATCAGCGCGGTACTCTGGAAACCAACGAACACGGCGAAACCACCATGCCCGGCGTCTTCGCTTCCGGTGACGTGGTGACCGGCGCCAAAACGGTCGTTGCCGCTGTCGCTGTATCCAAACAGATTGCTGAGGATATGGATAAGTATATGCAGAGCTTAAAATAAAAGCATACGATATTTGCCTATTAAAAAGCTGCACCAATCCGTGAACTTCACCCCGAATGTACTTATCTAACATTTTGGGTTCCCTTCACCCGGTGCAGCTTTTTATTCGTGTTCATTTACTCCCTAGTCTATTGTTTTATATTTTTATCATTCATTATAAACTATTTCATCAAGAGTTTTTTCAATCGGGATCCATTCACCCTCTGATACGATACACTGAAGATATGATCCAGGCAGATCTTCACACCACAAACATAATGCATCATCCGAATCATCATCCGGAATTTTCACGAGGCCAATGGAGGTCTTACAATAAACCTGGCCATCATATCTGCATACACTTGTAACCTTTATATCCTTCTCCGCTGCAAGATATATTCTATCCTGCGGATTTACGAAATTAAGAATATTATCTCTGGCATCTATATAATCCTTTATATTCCCATTCTCTATGCCATATACAACAACATCTTTGAAATACTCTGTAAGGCAAACAGGAAGCCAGATCAGGGAACTGCCATTGTCACAGTCAATTTTCTTTACGCCCTTCTTTGGCAGATCATTGTAATTGAGATCCACTCCGATGGTGTTACACAGGCCGTCAAAGTACTTTTCTATTGATGGATCTATGACAAGCTCCACATTTATAATTTTCACGGTTCTTTCGGATTCCTTAAATGCATCGCCTTTTTCCAGTAGCATTTCTAAAAAATCCGTCCCGTATAACAGGCTCTTTTCCTGGCCACGTAACACATACCAATCTGCCGTAATGGCATCGGGATATAATTTACGCAGTCTACGCATATCCCACACTAACGGCAGCATAAACTTACCGGCTAAGAAAAGATCAATATCTTCAGCCTGAAGACTTTCTTTTGGCAGTTCTCCATATCCCTGCAGAATCTTTTCAAACTGGGAATTAAAAAGCCACATATTCAGCCAGTGTTTATCAGGCTTATAATACTCTCTATATTTCACTATACGATCTCTGTATGCATCAGTCCTTTTACCCCAGGTATGGAGCTGTCCGAGCAGATCATTCTCAACTGACCACTCATACCATTCATCAACTCCCGTAATTTCCCAATCAATCTTCTTAATAATATCCGGCGACAATTGTAAGAATACATACAGTATAAAATAACTGTACCAAACCCGCTGATCAGCATCAGTGGCCACACATTCCGCAAGGATGTCGCAAAACGTGTGAAGATCACACCTTTTTTTAAAATTAGAGGCGGTAAGTGCAGCTATAATATCCGGATCGGTAAACCGGCCAACAAGGCGTTCTGCAGAGCCCTTACCAAAATATAAGCTGTAAGCATCACCTTCCTTATACACTTTCACCCCATACCTCAACCAAAACATGTATCCGGCAACCTTCTTCTTTTCCATAGCCTATGACCTCCCTTGATCAATGTGAATTTCCTAAAAGCTGATTGGATTTCCTTATGGAATAATTGTAATGAACAAAGGTGTGCAATATTGCACATTAAAATGCCCTGCGGCATGAGGCTGCAGGGCATTTGTATTTGGTATCGTTATGAGCAGGCCGGATCTTATTTGTCGCTGCTGCTGAAATAAAAATGCGGATGATCGGTGTCGGTGAAAAAAGGAAATACATCCACTGTTACAGGGGTTGAATAGTCGATGTTATAATATGGCTCGTCATCATTAACGCCTAATTCAGGACTGTACTTTATGCCGCATCCAATATCAAAAACGGTACCATCATAGTCAACAGGGCAGACAACGGTAACGGTACAGGTGTTTATAAGGCGGCCCTCATCATAGTCATAATCTTCACCCCATTCAAATGTGCAGTTTGCATCATAGGTTGTACCCTCATATTCAAAAGGTATATCGACATCACCAGGCTCGAAAGAAGTACCGGTATACCGATCAAAAGCACTGATCCATACGGAAGGCTTTACGCTTCCAAGACCGGGATCATATGAAAGGATCGGCTCGTATGAAAAGAAAAACTTACTCCAGTCATATTCAAACTCTGCGACTACTTTCTTGTAACCGTCTTCCATTCCGTCAGTCGTTTCCGTGACAGTTGAATTAACAGTTATTGTAACCTCATCACCCGGTTTTTTGCTGGCAGATT
>JAEEGH010025637.1_pt1 | contig 11809 bp, 10 predicted proteins | sample 9134181 | NCBI WGS metagenome assembly JAEEGH01 (sample SAMN16246544, study PRJNA631951) | gut metagenome | biome: gut microbiome; feature: rumen; material: DP-attached | host: Bos | place: Iran: Karaj | collected 2018-10
AGAGAAAAAGGAGAAGAAACATGGATCCAATCAAGATCATCGAGGTAAAAGAAAGCGTTTTTGCGGACAACAATGCGGATGCGGAAAAATTGAGGGCGGAAATGAAATCGCAGAAGACCTTTCTGCTCAATCTCATGTCTTCTCCCGGTTCCGGCAAGACCACGCTGCTCAAGCAGGTGCTGAACCGTCTGAAGGATGAGATGCGCATCGGCGTCATGGAAGCGGACATCGATTCCGACGTGGACGCCGCGGCGATCCTCGAGACCGGCGTGCGCGCCATCCAGCTGCACACCGGAGGCATGTGCCATCTCGACGCCGACATGACCCGCCAGGGCGTGCGCGAATTGGGGACGGAAGATCTGGATCTGGCGATCCTGGAGAACGTGGGCAACCTGGTCTGCCCGGCGGAATTCGATACCGGTTCTGTGAAGAACGCGGTCATCCTGTCTGTTCCGGAAGGCCACGACAAGCCGCTGAAGTATCCTCTGATGTTCGAGGTCGCGGACGTGCTGCTGATCAACAAGATCGACGTGATGCCGTACTTCGATTTCGACATGGACAAGGTCGTCGAATACGCGCACATGCGCCACCCGGGACTGGAGATCTTCCCGGTCTGCGCCAAGACAGGGGAGGGCGTCGACGCCTTCTGCGACTGGCTGCGCAGGGAAGTAAGAGCCTGGAACGAATAAAACGACAGGAGCACCCGGGGACAGGTACAATGTCACATTGTACCTGTCCCCGGGTGCTCCCTTTACCATCAATAGGCCTCCAGTTCTTTGATGTTGATCTCGTTGCCCTGCACCAGGTAGGTGTTGGGACTTTTGCAGTAGGGACAGATCTTTCCGTACTGCAGGGTGGGGTATTCCTGCCGGCAGTCTTCGCAGAACGTGACCGCGGGGATCTCTTCGATCTTCAGTTCGGCTTCCTGCAGGACGGGCGGACGTTTTTTAACGGCCCAGTTCCAGCAGCGGACCATCTCCTGGGTGACGACCCCGGAGACTTCGCCGAATTCCATCGTGACGGAGGCGATCTTCGTCAGTTCGTTTTCTTCCGCCAGTTTTTGGACCCGGTCCAGCGCGTGGAATACGATGCCAAGTTCGTGCATATAAACGGTTTCCTTTCTTGCGACACAAAAATGTCAATACAATAATAGCGTATTTTATGGGCTGGGCACAACTGTTTTCAACCGTTTTTATTTGCTATTTGTCGATTATGTGCTATAATAATTTGACTGTTTTTGTTATATCTTTGTTAGGAGGAAAACAAACAATGAGCAAAATGAAAAAGATGCTTGCCATCCTGCTGGCTCTTGCCATGATCTTCGGTCTGGCAGCCTGCACCAGCGGCGGCGGCAGCCAGGGCGGCGGCACGGACGAGCCGGAAGAGAGCACCACTCCTCTCGTAGTTGGTTACTCTCCGTTCTCCAGCAAGTTCTCCCCGTTCTTCAGCGAAACCGCGTACGACCAGGACGTTTACGCCATGACTCAGACGTTACTGCTGTCTTCTGACCGTACCGGCGCTATCATCTACAAGGGCATCGAAGGCGAGACCATTCCCTACAACGGAACGGACTACACCTACTATGGCCCGGCAGACCTTGAAGTCGTCGAAAATGCCGACGGCACTGTCGACTACAACTTCAAGCTGAGAGAAGACCTCGTGTTCTCCGATGGCACTCCGATGACCATCGACGACGTTATCTTCTCCATGTACGTTCTGTGCGACCCGACCTATGACGGCTCCAGCACTCTGTTCGCTCAGCCCATCACCGGTATGGCCGCATACAGAAGCGGTATGGACACTCTGCTCAACCTGATCTTCAACGCAGGCAGAGACAACACCGATTTCACGTTCTTCACCGAAGAACAGCAGACTGCGTTCTGGGAAAAGTATGACGCCGCTACCGCGGGTCTGGCCCAGGAGATCGTAGACTACTGCCTGGAAAACTATGCTGACTACGGCGCAGAAGACGTTTCCACTTCCGCGGAGCTGTGGGGCTTCGACGTTCCCGACAACACCATCGAGGGATTCGCAGCCGCTCTGGAAGAAGCTTACGGCGCTGACGTCGCAGGCATGATCAACACGGAAGCCGCTGGCTCCACGGTCGAAGACCTGTTCCCCGGCCTGGAAGAATACTCCACCGCCGGCGTTTCCACCGGTACTTCCGCCCCGAACATCGAAGGCATCAAGAAGACCGGCGACTACTCCATGACCATCCACATGGACGAAGTCGACGCTACCGCCATCTATCAGCTGGGCGTTTCCATCGCTCCGCTGCACTACTATGGCGACAAGGATGCGTATGACTACGACAACAACAACTTCGGCTTCACCAAGGGCGACCTGTCCAGCGTAAGAGCTAAGACCACGCAGCCCATGGGCGCAGGCCCCTACAAGTTCATCAAGTTCGAAAACGGCGTTGTGTACTTCGAAGCGAACGACACCTATTATCAGGGCGCTCCCAAGACCAAGTACATCAACTTCCAGGAATGCATGTCCGACGATGACAAGCTGAACGGCGTCATCACCGGCACCATCGATATCACCGATCCGTCCTTCTCCACCGACACCATCAACGCGATCGAGAAGGCCAACGGCGGCGAACTGTCCGGCGCCAAGGTCGAGACCAACACGGTCGACAACCTGGGCTACGGCTACATCGGCATCAGCGCTGACAGCGTGAACGTCGGCGGCAAGGAAAACAAGGCTTCCGATGCGTCCAAGGCTCTGAGAAAGGCCTTCGGCACCATCTTCAGCGTTTACAGAGACGTGGCTGTCGACTCCTACTATGGCGACAGAGCTTCCGTCATCAACTACCCGATCTCCAACACGTCCTGGGCTGCTCCGCAGTCTACCGACGCCGGCTACAAGCTCGCGTTCTCCACTGACGTGAACGGAAACGACATCTACACTTCCGACATGGATGCAGAAGCGAAGTATGCAGCCGCGAAGGAAGCAGCGCTGGGCTTCTTCGAAGCAGCCGGCTACACCGTCGAAGACGGCAAGTGCGTGGCAGCTCCCGAAGGCGCGGCACTCGAATACGAAGTTTGGATCCCCGCTGACGGCAGCGGCGACCACCCCTCCTTCATGATCCTGACCGAAGCGCACGACGCTCTGGCAGAACTCGGCATCAACCTGGTCGTTAAGGACCTTTCGAACTCCGCAGATCTGTGGACCGGTCTGGAAGCAGGTTCCGTACCCATGTGGTGCGCAGCCTGGGGCGCAACCGTCGATCCCGACATGTATCAGATCTACTACTCTGACGTGGCAAACGGCGGCGCAAATCCCGGCGGTTCCAACTATATGTATGACATCGCTGACCCGGATCTCGACCAGATGATCCTCGACGCAAGAAAGTCTACGGACCAGACCTATCGTAAGGCCATGTACAAGGCTTGCCTCGACACCATCATCGACTGGGCAGTCGAAATTCCTGTCTACCAGAGACAGAACGCCATCATCTTCTCCGCAGAGAGAGTCAACCTGGATACCGTTACTCCCGACATCACCACCTTCTATGGCTGGATGAGCGAGATCCAGAACACCGAGCTGAAGTAATCGATCCCATTCGTTAACAAAGCTTGACTTTGCGCCTGCAGCGCAGGAGCCTCGCGGCTCCTTGCGCTGCAGGCACAACTGTTTATTCTTACTAAACGGAGGAGACCCGTGAAAAAGTATATTTTGAAGAGAGTACTGCTGTCGATCCTCATACTCTTCTTCGTCACTCTCATTATCTACACGCTGATCCGCTGTCTGCCGACGTCGTATATCGAAAATATCGCGCGGCAGAAGTCCATGCAGCCCGGCTCCAAGAGCTACGAGGAGTGGATGGAACAGCTGTCAGCCATGTACAATCTGGATACAGGCATCCTGACCGGCTTCTTCCGCTGGTGGGGTCAGATGCTCCGCGGAAACTTCGGCGACAGCTGGGTCTACACGATCCCCGTCACCGAGGAGTTCAACAAGACCATCTGGCTGAGCTTCGTCATGGGCCTGATCACGATGTTCTTCGAGATCATCATCGCGGTGCCTCTCGGCATCGTCGCAGCCACAAAGCAGTACAGTAAAACGGACTACACGATCAGCGTCATCGCGCTGGCGGGTATTTCGCTGCCCACGTTCTTCTTTGCGTCGCTGCTGAAACTCGTATTCTCCGTCAAGCTGGGCTGGTTCGACCTGTTCGGCCTCGTCGGCAGAAATTACGAGCAATTGGACGGATTCCACCAGTTCCTGGACAAGGCGAACCACCTGGTGCTGCCCTGCGTCACGCTGATCGTCATCAGCATCGGCGGACTCATGCGCTACACCCGTACGAATATGCTGGAAGTGCTGAATTCGGACTACATCCGCACCGCCAGGGCCAAGGGCCTCTCCGAACGGAAGGTCGTGTTCCATCACGCGTTCCGCAACACGCTGATCCCTCTGGTCACCATCATCGGCGGCAGCCTCCCCGGCCTGTTCTCCGGCGCCCTGATCACCGAGACGCTGTACGCGATCCCGGGCATCGGCTACGCGTCGTATAAAGCCATGGTGGGCGGCGACATCCCGTTCTCGATGTTCTACTTAACGTTTCTCGCCATACTGACGCTCCTCGGCAACCTGATCGCGGATATCCTGTACGCGGTCGTCGACCCGAGAGTGCGCATCTCTTAGGAAAGGAGGTTCTGCATCATGTCTGACGAAATCAGAAAAGACGCGCAGGAAGCAGCGGAAGCTGCCGGTACTGCGGAAAACAAAGAACCTCAGTATTCCTTAAACGACGACAGACGCGTTAAGGTTCTTTCTCCGGGCGCCATGGTCGCGAAGCGCTTTTTCCGCAACCGCATCGCCATGGTCGGTCTGGTCATCCTGATCTTCATGTTCGCGTTCTCGTTCATCGGAGGCATCATCTCCCCCTATAAGCAGGATCAGCGCTTCTACCGCGTGGATTCTCTGAGCAAGGAATACTGCTCCGCGATCGAGAACACCGAATTCCGCTACGCCGTTGCCGACGGCCAGGATTTCTCTTCCATCATCCAGGCGCAGATGGTGCTGGCGACGCAGAAGGGGGTCAACGAATTCTCCTTCAAGGGCGTCGATTACGTGATGGAACCGGTAGGCGACGACTTCTATATCGTCAAACTGGCGAACGGCACGGAGATCGGTCTCGCGTTCAAGAACGTGTTCTCCGAAAGCGACCCTGCCTTCAAGGCGGACTATACTTTCCTGCGCGAAGCGCTCAGCGCGGACGCGGCAGGGGAGAGCAGCTTCACCGCAGGCGGCGTCACCTATGCGCTGGACGAGAACGGCATCGTCTCCCAGGGCAGCAAGGAAGTCGGCTATATCAGCCGTTACGTCGTGCAGCCCCTGATGAGCGACGTCTTCCTCACCAGAGACTTCAAGGAACAGCTCCTCGAAGCGCTGGAGACGGGCAACGACGACTTCTTCTTCACCGACGCCGACGGCGTGGAATCCGAATATAAGGTCGAATACAACGCCGCTTCCCACAAATACACCATCAAGCAGTCCAGAGAGAGCCAGGTGTACGACACCTACGCTTCTCCCAGCAGGGAACACCCGCTGGGCACGGACCGCAACGGTATGGACATGCTCACCCGTCTGATGTACGGCGGCAGAGTCTCCCTGATCATCGGCTTCATCGTCGAATTGATCGCGAACCTGCTGGGCGTCATCCTGGGCGGCATCTCCGGCTACTTCGGCGGCTGGGTGGATAACCTGATCATGCGTATCGTGGATATCTTCTACTGCATCCCGTCCACGCCCATCCTCATCATTCTGGGCGCGGCGATGGACGCGCAGATGGTCGATCCGTCGGTCCGTATGATCTACCTGATGCTCATCCTGGGCTTCCTGTCCTGGCCGAGCGTCGCGCGTATGATCCGCGGACAGATCCTGTCCCTGAGAGAACAGGAATTCATGACCGCTACGGAAGCCACCGGCATCCGGGTGTCCCGCAGGATCTTCCGCCACCTGGTCCCCAACGTCATCCCTCTGCTGATCGTTTCCGCCTCCATGGGTATCGGCGGCACCATCATCATGGAGGCGACGCTGAGCTTCCTGGGCCTGGGCGTCAAATTCCCGTTCGCGTCCTGGGGCAATATCATCAACGACGTCAACAACACCTTCGTTCTCACGAACTACTGGTTTATCTGGATCCCCGCGGGCGTTCTGCTGCTGGGCACCGTCCTCGCCTTCAACCTGGTGGGCGACGGCCTGCGCGACGCGTTTGACCCGCGCATGAAGCGTTAGGAAAGGAGACTGAAATGGCTAAAAAACAAGACGGTTATCTTTCCGCGAAGGAATCCAGACGGATCTCCAAGGAGAACAGAAGGATCACCAACGAATACGAGAAGAAGCGCAAGCGCAAGAACGTGCCGGAGTCCGAATACCTGACGACGATGCACGATCCCAATAACGCGGTGGAATTCGACAACCTGCACACCTACTTCTTTACGGACGTGGGCGTGGTCAAGTCCGTGGACGGCGTCACGTTCGACGTCCCCATCGGCAAGACTGTCGGCGTGGTCGGCGAATCCGGCTGCGGCAAGTCCGTCACGAGCCTCTCCCTGATGCAGCTGCTGCAGCGGCCCCAGGGCCAGACCGTGGAAGGCGAGATCCGCCTGAACCTGAAGGACGGCAAAGCCGTCGACGTGACGAAGGCGCCGGAAGAATTCATGCAGACCCTGCGGGGCAACTACATCTCCATGATCTTCCAGGAACCCATGACCGCCCTGAACCCGGTGTTCCGCATCGGCGAGCAGGTGAACGAGGTCATCGCGCTGCACGACGGCGAAGGCAAGAGCGAAGAGGATATCAAATCCCGTACGATCGAACTGCTGGAGATGGTCGGCATCGCGAACAGCGAAGGCGTGTACTCCATGTTCCCGCACGAACTGTCCGGCGGTATGCGCCAGAGAGTCATGATCGCCATGGCCCTGGCCTGCAACCCCCGCATCATCATCGCGGACGAGCCCACGACCGCCCTGGACGTTACGATCCAGGCGCAGATCCTGGACCTGCTGCGCAACCTGAAGGATAAGATCAATTCCTCCATCATGTTCATTACGCACGACCTGGGCGTCATCGCCGAGATGGCGGACTTCGTCGTGGTCATGTACTCCGGCCGCATCGTGGAAGCGGGCACGGCGGAAGAGGTGTTCCTGCACCCCTGCCACCCGTACACCATCGGCCTGATGGCTTCCAAGCCCGTGGTCGGCAAGAAGGTGGAGAAACTGTATTCCATCCCGGGCAAGGTGCCCAATCCCATCAACATGCCGGACTACTGCTACTTCAAGGACCGCTGCGAGATGCAGCTGCCCTGCTGCAGCGGCGAGTACCCGCACTATATGTACGTCAGCCCGACGCACCGCGTGGCGTGCTACCGGTATTATGAAGACCAGAAGGGAGGGGAGCAGTAATGAGCGAAACGATCAAGAGCGCGTTCACTCCCGTGGAATACGACGACCAGTACATCCTGATGGTCAACGGCCTGAAGAAGCATTTCCCCATCAAGGGCGGCATGCTCTCGAAGACCGTAGGCTACGTCAAGGCTGTGGACGGCGTCACGTTCAATTTGAAGCGCGGCACCACCATGGGCCTGGTCGGCGAATCCGGCTGCGGCAAGACCACCGTCGGAAGAACGATTTTAAGGCTCTACGACTCCAAAACGGACGGGCAGGTATTATTTAACGGCAAAGAGGTCTACGACCTCCCTAAGGACGAATTAAGGGCCTTACGGCCGAAGATGCAGATCATCTTCCAGGATCCGTTCTCCAGCCTGTCTCCGAGACTGCCGGTCGGCGAGATCATCGGCGAAGCCGTGAAGGAGCACAATCTGGTGAGCGCGGCGGAGTACGACGATTACATCGACCACGTCATGGACCAGTGCGGACTGCAGCCCTTCCACAAGGACCGCTATCCCCACGAATTCTCCGGCGGCCAGCGTCAGAGGATCTGCATCGCCAGAGCCCTGGCCCTCAGCCCGGAATTCATCGTCTGCGACGAGCCGGTCTCCGCGCTGGACGTATCCATCCAGGCGCAGATCATCAACCTGCTGGAGGAACTGCAGAACGAGCATAAGCTGAGCTACCTGTTCATCTCCCACGACCTGTCCGTCGTCGAGCACATCTCCGACGCGGTCGGCGTCATGTACCTGGGCAACCTTGTGGAGTACGGCGACAAGGCGGATATCTTCCGCAACCCGCTGCACCCCTACACCGAGGCGCTGTTCTCAGCCATCCCGGTGCCCGATCCGACGGTAAAGATGAACCGCATCGTTCTCCAGGGAAGCATCCCGTCCCCGGCGGATCCGCCGGAAGGCTGCAAGTTCCACACCCGCTGTGCCAAGTGCATGGAGTGCTGCAAGCACGAAGCGCCGGTGCAGAAAGAGATGGAACCGGGTCATTTCGTGGCCTGCCATCTGTACGACTAGGAAAGACGCATGTACGAGCCGTTTGACGCTGCAGAAGAGCTGCAGGACGAACTGAAGGAAGACGAAGACGAGAGGGTGTTCGCGGACATGAGCGGGCTCGCGCCCAAGCGGCCCATCCTGTTTCCGGTGTTCGACGCCGGCAAGCAGATGGACGCGCAGAAGGAGCGGTTCCGCGCCAAGCCGCAGCAGCCTCCTTCCGATCTCGACAGGGAAGGCCGGCTGGCGGCGGTGAAGGGCGCCCTCGGCGCCACGCTGCTGATCTGGCTGGTATACGCCGTCGGTTTCGGCATCTTTATCTTCGTGCTCACGAGGCTGTTCAAACTGCTCTAAGCGGAAATCAGACGAAAAAAGACCCGCCGTAAGGCGGGTCTTTTGTATTTGCCCGGATCAATTTATCCTTCGCAGTTGTAGTCGGCGCATCCCTCCGCGATGGCGCAGTCTTCGCAGACGCCGTCGCAGGAATCCTCTTCGACCGCATAATCGTGCTCGGCGAATTCGATCAGATCTTCGATCGGGTCATGCTCGTTCACGACCAGTTCGAGCACGTCCGGTCTGGAATAGTGGCCGGTCGCGTCGAATTCCATGCGGCTGGCGGGCACCTGCTGCATGTCGAGGTCCGCGTAGATGATCTTGTCCTTGTCCCAGACGGGCTTCGTCAGATAGTGGCCATACGGGTCGATGATGGCAGACCCGCCGTTGCAGGGACGCTCGGGCAGGTTCTCGTATTCGTGCGGGCAGTGGAAATCCTTGGGATAGTCGTCCTTGTGGAAGTTCTGGTTCGCGTGGATGACGTAGCAGTGGCCTTCGATGGCGATGTGCTTGATCGTGTCGTGCCATTCCGGATTGTTGTTCGTGTTGGGCGCCAGATAGATCGTGACGCCTTTTTCGTACAGCGCGACTCTCGCCAGCGGCATGTAGTTCTCCCAGCAGATCAGGGCGCCGATGTTGCCCCAGGGCGTATCGACCACGGGGAATTCGCCCTTGTTGCCGTCGCCCCAGCACAGGCGTTCCGCGCCGGTGGGCTTCAGCTTTCTGTGGCGGGCCAGCAGCGCGCCGTCCGGTCCGAAGATCAGGTTCGTGCAGTACAGCGTGGCGTTCTCGACGGATCTTTCCGTGATGCCGATGGAGACGTAGGCGCCTGCCTGCGCCGCGGCGTCCGCCAGGCGGTCGGTGTCTTCGCTGGGCACGACGACGGAATTATCGTAATAGACCTTCCAGTCCAGCCTGCCGTACTTGTCGCGGTTGCCGACGGTGAAGCCGAACGTGAGCCCGAAGGGATAGCAGGGGATGTAGCTTTCCGGGAAGACGATCAGCTCCGCGCCTTTGTTGCCCGCTTCGATGATCTCTTTGCAGGCCTTTTCGATCGTCGCATCCTTGTTGAACATTACAGGGCCGGCCTGGACCACGGCGATCCGGCAGGTATCTTTCAGATCTTTCATATGGTTCTCCTTATCCTTAAAATAGGGTATAATATGCTTACACGGTTATTATATCTTTTTGCGCAAAACGCGTAAACAAGGAATACTTTCTATGGAATGCAAAAATTACAGGGTCGCCGTGATCGGCGGCGACGGCATCGGTCCGGAAGTCTGCGATGCGGCGAAACAGGTGCTGCAGAAGATCGCGGAACAGGACGGACAGATCGCCTTTACGTTTACGGATCTCCCCTGGGGATGCACCTGGTATAAGGAAAGCGGCCGCATGATGCCCGAAGACGGACTCGATATCCTGAAAGGCTACGACGCGATCCTTCTCGGCGCAGTCGGACGTCCCGACGTGCCGGACCACGTGTCGCTGCACGGCCTGCTGATCGCGATCCGCCAGGGATTCGACCAGTACGTCAACCTGCGGCCGGTCAAGCTGCTGAAGGGCGCTCCCTGCCCGCTGAAAGACGTCAAGCGCGAAGACGTGGACATGATCTTCGTGCGCGAGAACAGCGAGGGCGAATACGCAGGCAAGGGCATCCTGGAGGCGGACAGGGCCGAGCAGGTGGGGGTGTTCACCCGCAGGGGCTGCGAGCGGGTCATCCGTTACGCGTTCGAACTGGCTGTGAGAGAAGGCCGGAAGCGCGTCACGAGCGTCAGCAAGGGCAACGCGCTCAACTATTCCATGGTCTTCTGGGATAAGATCTTCGCGCAGGTCGCCGCGGACTATCCCCAGATCGAGGCGGACAGTCTTCTGGTAGACGCCGCGTCCATGTTCATGGTGCGTGACCCCGCCAGGTTCGACGTCGTCGTCTGTTCCAACCTGTTCGGCGACATCCTGACGGACCTGGGCGCCGCGATCGCGGGCGGCATGGGCATGTCCGCCGGGGCGAATCTCAACCCGGAAGGGCGTTTTCCCTCCATGTTCGAGCCGGTCCACGGCTCCGCGCCGGACATCATGGGTCAGGAGAAGGCGAATCCCATGGCTACGGTCTGGGCTGCGTCCCAGATGATGGATCACTTCGAACGCTATGACCTGGGCAAAAAGATCTTAGCCGCGATCGAAGCGGTGCTGGAAGAAGGCAAATACCGGACCCCGGATCTGGGAGGCTCCTCGAAGACCTCCGAAGTCACCCGGGCGATCCTGGAAAAACTATAAATCAATAATCAAGGAGAAAAAACAATGGCTGATAATTGCAATCACGACTGCAGCGGCTGCGACAAGGACTGCGGCGAAAGAAAGACGGATTTCGCGGAACATCTGAACGAATACTCTTCCGTAAAGAAGGTCATCGGCGTCGTTTCCGGCAAGGGCGGCGTAGGCAAGAGCCTCGTCACGTCCCTGCTGGCGGTCTCCGCGGCCCGCAAGGGCTTAAAGACCGCGATCCTGGACGCGGACATCACCGGACCATCCATTCCCAAGGCGTTCGGACTCCACGACAAAGCGTATGCGGTGGATCAGGGCATCGTACCCGTGCAGACCGCGACCGGCATCGACGTCATGTCCCTCAATCTGCTGATCGACAACGAGACCGATCCCGTCGTCTGGAGAGGACCCATCATCGCGGGTACCGTCAAGCAGTTCTGGACGGACGTCATCTGGGAAGACGAGGACGTCATGTTCATCGATATGCCTCCCGGGACCGGCGACGTCACGCTCACCGTGTTCCAGAGCCTGCCCATCGACGGGCTGATCATCGTCACGTCTCCCCAGGAACTCGTTGGCATGATCGTCGAAAAGGCCGTCAAGATGGCCAACCTCATGAACATCCCCGTGCTGGGCATGGTGGAGAACATGAGCTTCGTCGAATGCCCGAACTGCGGGGAAAAGATCTATCCGTTCGGCGCGAGCCGTCTCGTGGAGTTGGCGGAAAAGTACAAGATCCGCCTGGCTGCGTCCCTGCCCATCGACCCGAAGCTGGCCGAAGCCTGTGACAAGGGCAAGATCGAGGAG
>JAEEGH010025639.1_pt1 | contig 11808 bp, 9 predicted proteins | sample 9134181 | NCBI WGS metagenome assembly JAEEGH01 (sample SAMN16246544, study PRJNA631951) | gut metagenome | biome: gut microbiome; feature: rumen; material: DP-attached | host: Bos | place: Iran: Karaj | collected 2018-10
AGGTGTCTTCGCCTGCAATGCCAAAGTTGATCTGGCTACGGCCACGGAGATCAACAAGCTCTTTTTCGAGGTGCTTGTCGCGCCCGGTTTCGACCCTGAGGCGTTGGAGCTGCTCAAGAGCAAGAAAAACCGCATCCTGCTGCGGCAAAAGGAGGTGGTTCTGCCTTCCCGCTTGTGCCGGATACTGCTCAACGGCGAGCTGGAGCAGGAGCGCGACATCTCCATCGAGTCTCCCGAAACCTTGAAATATCCGACCGAAGTGCGGCCTTCCGCAGCGGAGCTGGAGGATCTTTTCTTCGCAAACCGGCTGGTGAAGCATACCAAATCGAACGCCATTGTGTTGGTGAAGGACAAGCGGCTGCTTGCCTCCGGCATGGGGCAGACCTCCCGTGTGGACGCTTTGGAGCAGGCCATAGCCAAGGCGCACCGCTTCAATTTTGACCTGCACGGTGCCGTTCTTGCCTCTGATGCCTATTTCCCCTTCCGCGATTGCGTCGATCTGGCGGCCAGGGAGGGCATTTCGGCGATTATGCAGCCCGGCGGTTCCATACGGGACCAGGAGTCTGTGGATGCCTGCAACGAGCATGGCATCGGGATGGTGTTTACCGGAATACGCCATTTTAAACATTAGTTTTTAACCCTTGTTATTTGGATTGTCATGGGAATGTTTTCTTTCTTTACAAAAGAGATAGCCGTAGATTTGGGTACGGCCAACACCTTGATTGTGTATAATGATGAAATTGTGGTGGACGAGCCTTCAATCATTGCGATTGAACGCGACACGCACCGGCTGCATGCGGTTGGTGAGGAGGCGTTGCGTATGGAGGGCCGTGCCCCTGAGAACATCAAGGTCGTCCGTCCTTTGAAGGATGGGGTCATCGCCGACTTTCAGGCGGCGGAGCAGATGCTTGTTGAGTTTCTGCGCAAGATGAGCGGCAGCCAGCGTTCGCTGTTCCCACCCTCACTGAAGGTGGTTGTTTGCATCCCCTCCGGAATTACGGAGGTTGAGGAGCGGGCTGTCCGCGACTCCACGGAGCAGGCCGGCGCACGTGATGTGCGTCTGATTTACGAGCCTATGGCTGCTGCCATCGGTATAGGTCTGGATGTGCTGGAGCCTGAGGGCAACATCGTGGTTGACATCGGCGGCGGAACCAGTGAAATTGCAGTCATCTCCTTGGGCGGCATCGTACAGCAGACCTCCATCAAGACGGCGGGTGACGAATTCACCCAGGACATTGTTGACTACATCCGTCAGAAGCACGGCATGTCGATCGGCAGCCGGACGGCGGAACTGGTCAAGATAAATGTGGGTGCCGCAATGGTGGACATCCCCAATCCGCCGGAGCCCTTCGAGGTGCACGGACGTGATCTGATGGACGGTATTCCTAAGGCCATTAAGGTTACGCATCATGAGATTGCCGAGGCTCTGGACAATTCCATCTCGCAGGTGGAGACCGCAGTGCTGAACGCACTGGAGAAGACCCCTCCGGAGTTGTCTGCCGATATATACAATTCAGGCATTTATCTGGCGGGCGGAGGTTCGTTGCTGCGCGGTCTTGACAAGCGGCTGCATCTTAAAACAAAGCTGGAAATCCATATCGCCGAGGATCCGCTGCGTGCGGTTGCGCGCGGTACGGCGGTCGCTCTGAAGAATTTCGACCGCTTCCCGTTCCTGATAAAATAACCGTTTCACCATAGACAGGCATGAACCGGGAAATACTTCGGCTTGCCATCCCCAATATCATCACCACATTGACTGTGCCGTTGCTCGGCATGGTCGATATGGCGATTGTAGGGCACATGGGTTCGGAGACGTATATTGGTGCGATAGCGCTCGGCACCATGATTTTCAATATGATTTATTGGAATTTCGGATTTCTCCGCATGGGAACCAGCGGCTTTACGGCGCAGGCCTATGGAGCGGACGACAGGGAGGAGACTATGCACATTCTGGTGCGCGCGTTGTTTATCGGCTTGTCGGCTGCCCTGCTTCTGGTTGTTTTCCAGCTGCCCATACGGTGGCTCGTTTTCCGTCTGGTGGAGGGAAGCGCCGCGGTGGAGCGTGAGGCCACGCGATATTTCCACATCTGCATCTGGGCGGCGCCGGCCATACTCTGCCTGTACGGGTTCAAGGGCTGGTTTATCGGTATGCAGAATTCGCGTCTGCCCATGTGGATTGCCATCTTCATGGATGTCTCCAACATTGCGCTCAGCCTCTTTTTTGTATATGTGCTGAAGATGAAAATCAGCGGTGTCGCCTTGGGTACGGTTCTGGCACAGTATGCCGGACTCTTTGTGGCGATCTTCTGCTGGTGGAGGCATTACCGGTCATACGGTGCCTTTTTCTCATGGAGGGATGCGCTTTCAAAATCAAAGATGAGGGATTTCTTCAGGGTGAACGCCGATATTTTCCTGCGGACACTCTGCCTGATAGCGGTCTTCACATTCATTCCGGCCGCCGGTGCGCGGATGGGTGACGACTTTCTCTCCGCCAATGCGCTGTTGATGCAGTTCTTCACACTGTTTTCATATGTGATGGACGGTTTCGCTTATGCCGGAGAGTCGCTTGTGGGGAAATATGTCGGGGCGCAGAACCGTGAACGGATGAGGAAAGCCATACGTCATCTTTTCGGCTGGGGTCTGGCGTTGGGAGTGCTGTTTGTCCTGGCCTATGCCTTCGGTGGTGACGGCCTGTTGCGGCTCTTTACCGACAATGCGGATGTTGTTCTTTTTGCACGTCAGTATTTTGTATGGGTACTGCTGGTTCCGCTGGTCAGTTTCCCGGCATTCCTTTGGGACGGCATCCTGATTGGGGCCACAGCTTCAAAAATGATGCGTAACACAATGTTTGTCTCCACGCTGGTCTTTTTTGTGGTCTATTATTGCGGCAAACCTTACGGCGGCAACCATGCGCTCTGGCTTGCCTTCCTCTGCTATCTGGCGTTCCGAGGACTGCTGCAGTCTATCTTCTTTCATCGGGCATTGCGGAAAAGCAGTACGCTGCGCTTCGCCTGCCTGCTGTTATGCTGCCTTTGTCTGCCGGCGGCCGCATCCGCACAGCGCTGTACTGACCGGATGGTTCGCAAGGGAGCGGTTTTGGCCGATACCGTCACCAGTTTGAAGGTGACCCGGAAATCGGATACGCTCGGACTTTTCCTGCAGCGTTTCCCGAACCTGCGTGAATTGGATCTGTCCCATTTGCGTCTGAAGGCGGTTCCGGCTGAGCTGTTTCAGTTGGAAAAGCTGTGTGAACTGAATCTGTCGCGCAACAGAATAAACTATATGCCGCCGGAATTGGGACAATTGGTGCAGCTGCGGCGGCTTGTCATCAACCGGAATCCGATTGCATACCTGCCGACCACTGTCGGACAGCTGCGGCATCTGGAGATGATAGATGCCTGGAACACCCTTATAACCGAACTCCCATTGGAAATAAAAGCTTTGGATACGGTGTTGAAAACCATTGACCTGCGTGTTGTCCAACTGGATGACTGGCAGCAGGAGCGTATGCGCAAGCTGCTGCCGCATACCGAAATATTGTTCTCACCATCCTGCGGATGCGGGCATTAACAGTCAGATGATGAATACGGAGGCAAAATGGATCGGACATTTGTCGGTGGCTGCGGCCTACACGATTTTCGGCTTTAATATAATTATATGTAAAGATCTGGCCAACGCCAACTGGATTTCGCCGTTGGGGCTGTTCTGTTTCCGCTCCGCCGCAGCGGCTCTGCTCTTCTGGCTCTGCTCCCTTTTCCTGCCGAAGGAGAAGGTGCCGCCTAAGGACATGCTTATGATTTTCTTTGCCTCGATGCTGGGGCTCTACCTGACCCAGATGCTTTTCCTGAAGGCCATCACCCTGACCACTCCGGTCGATGTCTCCATAATTACCGCCATCACACCCATACTTGTGATGTTTGTGGCGGCGGCCTACCTCAAGGAGCCGATAACACTGAAGAAGGCGGGCGGGGTTGCATTGAGTTTTGTCGGCATTGTGCTGCTTATCCTGAACACGGTGCATTCCGACAACGGCGTGGCGCGTTCGCAACCGCTTGGGATTCTTCTCATGGTGCTGAACTGCACCTGCTTCGCGTTATACCTTGGGCTTTTCAAGCGGCTGATCGGACGCTATCATGTGGTCACCTTCATGAAGTGGATGTTCCTCTTCTCACTGCTGGCCTCGGTGCCGTTCAACCTGACGGAATTGCGGCAGCTCGATTTCTCGGCTGTGCCGGTCCGTTGGGTTTGGGAGCTTGCCTACCTGATGCTCTGCTCCACCTTCCTGGCCTATCTGTTCATCCCGATAGGGCAGAAGCGGCTGCGCCCGACGGTGGTGAGCATGTACTCATACCTGCAGCCGATGATAGCCTGCGCGGTGAGCATCGCCATCGGCATGGACCGCATAACGTGGCAGAAGCTGGTAGCCGCCGTTCTCGTCTTTGCCGGGGTAATCCTTGTCAATCGGAGCCGCGCTGCCGCCGGATAATTTTTTTCCGCATTCTTTCAGACAAACAGGTCGTCCAATTGTGCCTGATACTGTACTGACGCGGAATACTCGTTCCGGTACAGGCCGTATGGTGTTATCCATGTCGGCAGGATGCCACAGTGGGTTTTGGTCTCTCGTGTGAAAGCGGCGATGCGGTTGCGGAGCTTCGTATCCTCATCGGCGGTGATGACAAATTCCGACTGAGTGTATTTGATTTCGCAAAGGTTGATGAGACGGTCCGCCCGTTCAATTACCATGTCAATTTGTGCTTTTGGGGCGGAGGAACTTCTCCATGAATAGTATTCCACGGCAATCCGGTCAAGACCGAGCGCATGTCGTATCTGGTTAATATGCACCATGCACACATGCTCAAAGGCGAGCCCCTGCCATGTGTTGGCGACTGGTGTGTTCAGGTGCTGCTGCCAATAGTCTTCGGTGGTTAGCTTTTTGGAAAAGGTGAGGTGGAAAAGCGTGAAGAGGTCGGTAAGTTGGAAGTAGGCGTCGTTGTTTTTTGGTTTTCCGCCCACTTTGGAGACATAACGTCGTATGATGTCGCAATACTCCAAGTTTTCAAGTTGTTTGCTTAATGCACCGTTGGAGGAGACATTCATGCTTCCGGCAATTTCGCTCCGTGTCATTCCTTGCCTGTTCTTCCCCAACACCTCGACAATGCGGATATAGGGTTCGGGTGACTTGAACAGTGATGCGTAGAGACGGCGGTACTCCTGACCCAGTTCGGAGTTTTTGCTGAAATAAAGCCGGTCGATGTTCTGTGCCAGGCTTTCCTGCGGGTTGAGCAGGCTCAGGTAGTAGGGGATGCCGCCAAACATCATGTAGGTTTCGACAATCATCTGGCGTGGCCAGCGGATCATTTTGGTTTTAAGGTAGGCTTCCGTTTCTGCCAGTGTGAACTGCCGCAGATAGAGTGTGCGTGTGGTCCGGTTGTGCAGGCCGCCGTGGTCGTTGATGATGTTTTCAATCATCCATGATGTTGCTGATCCGCAGACGATAAGGACTACATCGTTCCGTAATGAGGCCCATGTGTTCCAGAAATGCCCCAGGGCGCGGACAAATCCGGACTTAGGTGTGTCAAAGCAGGGGAGTTCGTCAATGTAGATGACCTTGCGGCCTTCGCGCGGCTGCTTTTCCAGGACAGATTTCAGAGCGTCAAAGGCTTCAAGCCATGTCTGGGGCTGGCTGCCGGAATAACCGGCACTGATCAGGGCGCTTGTAAAGGCGTAAAGCTCCTCTTCGCGGGTGCCTTCAATAATGCCGGAGGTGGAGAAGGCAAAGCGGTTGTTGAAGAATTGCTGTATAAGGTAGGTCTTTCCGACGCGCCGTCGTCCGTAAAGTGCCGCGAATTCGGCTCTTCCGGAATCCATGATTTTTTGCAACTCCTTTATTTCCTGCTCTCTACCGATGAAGTTCTTGTCCATGATGCAGCATTTTTATTTTGTGCAAAGATACAAAAAATGTATGGATAGGCTGCCAAAACTCTTAAAATTTTTGCAAAATGGCAGAATATAGCATCTATAATCTGCCAAAACTCATTTTTTTTTGCTGTTTTGGCACTCTATCGGAACCGTGCTGCTTCAAATTAAAACGCAAATTCCCATAAAAAAGTGATACGCTCCTTTTTTTTTGAAAAAAAAACGGATGCGTGCAATAAATCCGGCAAATCCCACGATATATAAATTTATGTCAGAAAATATGGAAACGGAAGTGACGGAAAGGACAAGGGAACTGGAGACCAAGGGTGTCGGGAGGCTGCTGTGGACGTATGCCCTGCCGGCGGTGGTCAGCCAGCTGATAGCGTCGGTCTATAATATTGTGGACCGGATTTTTCTGGGTCAGTGCGTGGGGGCCATGGCGATTGCCGGGCTTGCCATAACGCTGCCGCTGATGAACATCATACACGCATTCGGTTCGTTAGTCGGAGCGGGTGCTGGGGCGCGGATGTCGATCGTGCTGGGGCGGAAGGATATCCGCTGGGCTGAGAAGATTTTGGGCAACAGCATGCTGCTCACCTTCATCTTCGGGTTCATCTTTGTGACGGGCGGCTACCTCTTCATGGACGGAATTCTGGAGCTGTTCGGCGCATCGTCCGACACCATTTCCTATGCGCGCGAGTACATGTGCATCGTTTTGCCCGGAATGTTCATGACCACACTTACGTTCAACTTGGCCAATCTGATCCGTTCGTCGGGCTATCCCAACAAGTCGATGTTCATCCTTGCCGGAGGCGCAGTGCTGAACATGCTGCTGGACGCTCTGTTCATCTATGGGTTGGACTGGGGTATCGCAGGCGCGGCCTGGGCCACCACCATCTCCATGACTGTTTCCGCCTTTTTTGCAGTGATCCATTTTGTGCAGCCGAAATCATTCATCCGCTTCAAAAGTCACGCTTGGGCGCCGAAACTCTATATTTTCCGCAACATCCTGCTGATAGGGATGAGCCCCTTCCTGATGAACCTTGCCGCTTCTGCGGTGGTCGCGCTGCTCAACCGGCAGCTGATTGCCTATGGCGGCGACATGGCGGTGGGCGCATACGGGGTGGTCAATTCCTACGCCAGCATTGTGGTGCTGCTTTTCCTCGGCCTTTGCCAGGGGATGCAGCCGATTGCCGGATACAACTACGGTGCCGGACACAGCCACCGGCTAAAACGGGTCTATTGGCTGACCATGTGGGTCTGTGTCGGGACCGGCGTCGTTGGGGCGTTGCTGGCGGTCTGCTGCCCCCGGATGATTGTGCGGATGTTCACTGCCGATGAGGATCTGCTGCGCATCGGCGTGACCGCGTTGCGCTACCTGATGGTGATGGCACCGCTGATCGGGTTCACCATTGTCAACTCGCAGTTCTTCCAGTCCATCGACAAGCCGTGGATTGCCATTGTCACCAGCCTTTCGCGGCAGGTGATTTTCCTGATACCGATGATGCATATTGTGCCGCTGCTGTTTGTGCGCTGGGGATGGCCTGGGCTGCACGGCGTGTGGGCGGCCTGCACCATCTGCGATGTGCTGGGTGCGCTGCTCGCGCTTGCCCTGCTGCTGACGCAGCTGAAGGTGTTCCGTCCGGGCTATGTTGTGCCGGAACGCCGCCCGCGCAAGGAGGCCGGACCGAAATCATAAAAAAAGTAGAGCCGCCCACGGGCGGCTCTACTTTTGTAAAATTAGTGCCGCCAGATGGCGGAACTAAAAAATGTTTATTCATCTTTCTTGCAGCAGCATTTGCATTCGCTGCCGATCAGCTTCCAGATGCCGGCGGCCAGCAGTGCGCCGACGAACGGACCGACAATGAAGATCCACAGCTGTTGCAGCGCGGCACCGCCTTCAAACACGGCGGGGGCGATGGAACGGGCCGGGTTTACGGAGGTTCCGGTATAGTGGATGCCGACAAAATGGATCAGAATCAGGCTCAGGCCGATGGCTAATCCTGCGAAGTTGCCCGCACCTTTATTCGCATCGGTTGCGCCAAGCACGACCAGCACAAAAATGCAGGTGAGGACAATCTCTGCAATGAGGCCGGTGGCAATGCTTACATTTGCCTGGCATGCATTGGCGCCGGTGGTGGTGCCAAGCGCCGCATCGGGGCTGGTGGCAACCAGGGCATAGAGGATTGCACTGCCGATAAAGGCACCGATCACTTGGAACAGCATGTAGCACAAGGCGTCCTTGCAGTTAATGCGTCCCGAAACCCAACATCCCAGCGTGATGGCCGGGTTGATGTGGCATCCGCTGATGCCTCCGATGGCGTAGGCCATCGCGACAACGGCAAGCCCGAAGGCCATGGCTGTGCCGACCACCGAAGCGGTGTCTCCTCCGCAATTCAGGCTGACAGCCGCGCCGCAGCCCATCAGAACCAGAACCATGGTTCCGAACATTTCAGCTAAATACTTTTTCATAAGAGCATTTTTTAAGATTGAAAATTTAAGTTCAGGCTGCAAAGATAGTCCATTTTCCCATAGGAAATTCATTTTTCCAAAAAAAAACTTTTACCGGCCGGAAACGGTTGCATGTTTCCTTTTTTAGTACTTTTGTATTTTCAATGCAATACATATTATAATGACTGCTTCGAAAGATACAAGGGGGTTCACCTCCAATTTGGGCGCCATTGTGGCGGCGGCGGGTTCCGCCATCGGGTTGGGAAACATCTGGCGTTTCCCCTACACGGTCGGGCAGAATGGCGGCGGTGCGTTTCTTCTGCTTTACATCTTGTTCGTGTTTTTTCTTGGATTGCCCATCATGATGAGCGAATTTGTCATCGGACGGCGTTCGCAGCGCAACACTGTGGGCGCGTTCCGGCAGTTGGGGCCGCAGTACAAAAGATGGACTTTTGTGGGTGTGCTGGGCATTGTGGCCGCATTCCTCATCTATTCCTTCTACAGTACTGTTGCCGGATGGACGCTCAACTATGTCCTTTTGTCCGGAAGCGGGCAGTTGTCCGGCAGGACGCCCGAGGAGGTGTCGCAGGTTTTTGCTTCGTTCACCTCAGGGACGGCGGCACCGCTGATTTGCCAGTTGGCGTTCATCCTGCTGACGGCGGCGGTGGTTCTGTTAGGTGTGCAGAAGGGGATTGAGAAATGCACAAAAATTCTGATGCCGCTCCTGTTGGTGCTTATGCTTCTGCTTTGTGTCCGCTCCCTGACCTTGAAGGGATCGTCGGCGGGGCTGGCCTTTTTGTTCGAGCCTGATTTCTCCAAACTGACGTGGGGCAGCGTGCTTTCTGCGCTGGGGCAGGCACTCTTCTCCCTCAGCATCGGTATGGGAGCGCTGGTCACCTATGGCTCCTACATCCGCAAGGAGGACAATCTCTTCAAAACAGGTGTGTGTGTGGCAGGTGCCGACACACTGATTGCCCTGTTGTCTGGCATTGCGATATTCCCGGCGGTGTTCGCATTCGGAATGAGTCCGGCCAGCGGTCCAAGCCTCGTGTATGAAGTGCTGCCGAATGTGTTCGGCAGCATGCCGATGGGGACTCTTTTTGCCGTTCTCTTTTTCCTGCTGCTCTCCATTGCGGCTCTGACCTCCACTATCTCATTGCTTGAGATTGTAGTGCTTTGGGCGGTGGAGGAGCTGCACATGAAGCGGGCGTCCGCCACTTTTCTGGTCTCCCTGCTGGTATTTGCTTTGGGAACAGTCTGTACACTTTCCTTCGGGCCGCTTGCCGACCTGCACGTTTTGGGCAAAACCTTCTTTGAGTGTCTGGATCATCTGACGGCTACCTACATGATGCCGGTTGGTGCCTTGTGCATCATTTTGTTCCTCGGATGGCGTTATCCGAAGGCGGAAGTCTTCGATGAACTGACCAATCAGGGACGGCTGAAAGCCGGTTATTTCCGCATTTACTACTTCGTGTTGCGCTTTTTGGCACCGATTGCCTTGCTTATCATATTGATTATGGGTATATTAGGTAACAGTTAGTGTTTTTTTTGATATTTTTGAAAAAAAAGTGGCTTTAAAAGCTGATTTTTGATTACTTTTGCGAATCTTTTTCATAACAATTAAATATTACAATTATGTACAAAGCCGATTTAGTTAATGCAATGGCTGAAAAAGCCGGTATGACAAAGGTCCAGGCCAAAAAGGCATTGGATGCCATGATGGATACGACCGTGGAAACGTTGAAAAAGGGTGAGAAAGTTGTTTTGTTAGGTTTCGGAACGTTTTCCGTAGTTGAGAGGCCTGCCCGCAAAGGCCGTAACCCCCGCACGGGTGAAGTGATTAAAATTAAAGCCAGCAAATCGGTGAAATTCAAAGCCGGGGCTGGGATGGATATGTAATCCTTCCGTTTTTCCTAAAAAAAAAGGCTTCTGTTTCAGAGGCCTTTTTTTTGTGCCGTTGCCCTAATGGCCGTTGCGTCTGAAAAAGGAGGGGCGGATCCGGAACCTGTAAATCATGTTGTCGGCCGGATCCGGTGTGTGAAAGCTGACATACAGCCATCGGCCCTTGATGTCCACCCCCTCCGGCTCGCAGCCGATGCGGTTCAGGTCCAGCCGGCACAGTTCCGTTTGTTTTTCCAGGTCAATGACATGTAGAAAATAGTTTCCCGCTTCGTCCCCGTCGGGCAGGAAGGCGCAGCTGCGGTGGATCTTGCTGCCCTGCGCCACCTTGACACACGAAACCGGACAGCGCTCCAGCAGCTCCGTGTCGTGCAGTTCCACGCTGTCGCTGCCGGCAGGGGGGAGGCTGAATTTGTTCAGCTGCATGGGACCGCCCCGCACACCGCTGTAGGCGTACAGGTAACCGCGCTCCGCATCCAGGCACCAGTCCTGCGCAAAGTGGGGCGTCCGGTACCGGATGGTTTGCACCAGGCGCCGCTCCGGGCTGAAAACATCGGTCACCAGGCAGCGTTTCTCCCCGAAACACTCGGAAACATACAGCAGCGGTTTCTTCCCTTTGCCGAACGCGGCGTTGTTGCAGTGCGAATGGTTGTCCGGAAGTTGGAAGGCGGTGACGAACCGCTTCCGCTTCAGGTCGATGACCACGCATTGCCCTCCGTCCCGCAGAAGGTATGCATGGCTCCTGTGGATGGCCATCCCCTGCAGGCTTCCCACCAGCGTTACCGTGTCCGGCATCAGCCCGCCCAACCGTGCGATGACCACTTCGCCTTCTTCCCCGCGGAAAAGGGGCTGCTGGGCCGACAGCGGCATCGTTGCCATCAGGCACAGCAGAACGATGAAAATGTGCAATGTCTTGTTCATGACGGCTGATGCTGTCGCCTCCGCATCTCCTTCCGGTAAAGGATGAATGCAAGGATCATGAACAGGTAGTGGCACAAAAAGTCAATCATAATGAAGGGCTTCATGTAAAAATCCGGGTCATCAAGCGGGTTTTGTCCGGCAAAAATAATATCCAGGAAGTGGTTGGAACAATTGCTTATAGCGGCAAGCAGCAGAATGAGCGCGAACGGCCATACCGCGTGGCGTTTTTTCACCAGCAGGAAAACAGTGCCGAAAGTGAGCAGCAGGAAAAATGTGTTGAAGATGATTTCCCAAAGCAGCAGCTGCTTCGGAAAAACAGTCCAAAGTCTTGTTGCCACGTCGCTTGCCAATGAAAGAATGAGTGTGAAAGTGATGGAAAACAGTATGCCGCCGTAAAAATCACGTGACTTCCCATTGGCCTCCCTTGTGTTGGGATCCCTGTTTTCAGAACGGTATTTGTCCCAAACGAAAACAATAATCCCCAAACAGGTGATTATGTTTGTCCAAAAGCGCAAATTGTCAATAATCGGCTTGCTGACATGGTATTTTGCCAACTGTTCGGCAGATGTTGGAATGTCTGGAAACAAATGGATTTCAGCCTGTAGCACCAGATAGGAGATC
>JAEEGH010025647.1_pt1 | contig 11806 bp, 10 predicted proteins | sample 9134181 | NCBI WGS metagenome assembly JAEEGH01 (sample SAMN16246544, study PRJNA631951) | gut metagenome | biome: gut microbiome; feature: rumen; material: DP-attached | host: Bos | place: Iran: Karaj | collected 2018-10
ATATTTAATCAAGACACCATGGGTTCTTAGCGATTCTATTTCAAGCTGGACATACCCAGGCATTGAAAATAAGTAGGTTGTTGTGGAAGTGTATTCAGCTGGCGATGAGGTGGAATTATTCCTCAATGATGAAAGCGTTGGAAAGAAAAAATTGTCGGATGATGATAAGTGTGTTGTTAGATTTGAAATGGAATATCAGCCTGGAAATCTAAGAGCAATGTCTTATGAGAAGGGACAGCTTGTCGGAGAATACTCAATATCTACGGCAACTGGAAAACAAAGACTTCATATGGCCTTTGACAAAAGCCAAAAGAACAACTCCGATATAGTGTTTGTTAACATTGATGTGAGGGATGCAAGTGGAAACGTATTTGAGAATCTGAATAATGAGGTTAATCTAGAGATTGAAGGCAACGGAAAAATACTTGCTTTTGGTTCAGGAAATCCAAAAGCTCAAGACTTATATAGTTTGCCACAAACCACATTATGGAATGGAAGAGCCCTTGCAATAATAGAGCGTAAGACTGGCGAAAAGTTAGTGGTAAAGGTTAGTGGTGACGATTGTGTAACTACTGAATTAAGCATATAAAAGTAAGGTCGCTTTTAAAGCGACCTTTTTTAGTCCATATTAAAATATGTCGGGTTTCGTAAAATATAATACATGGTGGCATAGATAATACCTTGATAATATATTGTTACAAAATAAGTTCCACATATTGTAATAATAGAAAAGGAGAAAAACAATGGGGAATAATTCAGTAACTAATTCAACATCAAAACCTGAAGTAAGCAAGGCCTTTAGTTGGTTCCATGCTACATCAGTAAATGGTGGCGCAATGATGATTGCAGCCGTTTTGGCAAGTTATTTGTCAGTATACATGACAGATACATTACAACTTCCAGCTGCAACAGCTTCACTAATTATGTTTATCGCTACATTATGGGATGCTATTAACGATCCAATGATGGGTGTAATTGCGGATAGCACTCATACAAAATTTGGTCGTTATCGCCCTTATTTCATCTTTGCTCCAATCTTACTTACATTCTTTGCAACAATGGTATGGGTAGATTGGGGATTTACAAGTACAACTGCAAAAGCAGTTTACATCTTAGTAATGTACATTGGATATGGAATGACAGTTACAATGTATACAATGCCTCAGATGGCAATCCTTCCTGCAGCTGTTAAGAAGGATCAGGAAAGAAATAAGATTATCACTATGGGCGCAGGCTGCTGTGCAGTGGCTTTCACAATTGGTAATACATTTACACAGAATATCACAGGCTTCTTTAATAGCATTGGTTTTTCAAATGGTTATGTACCATTCATGCTCATCTGTGGTGCACTTGCATTCGTTTCATTCTGGGGATTATTTAAAGCTTCTAATGGACAGGAAAGATATCTTTCTACACCAGAGAAGAATCCACTTAAGGGACTTGGCATGGTATTAAAGCACAAGGAAGTATATCCAAATATCGTTGCATGGGTAATGGCTTCAATGGGCTATGGTCTTATGTTCTCATCTTCTGTTTATTACATGATGTACTACTATGCAAGGCCAGACCTTATTTCAATTTACATGGGTGTCATTTCTATCGGTGCATTAGTATCAATGGTAGTTGCAATGCCTATTTTCCTCAAGGTATTTAAGACAGGTCAGAGGGCACTCTGCGTTTCACAGATTAGCTCAATTGTTTTATATGTAATTTTGTTCTTCTTCGGAAAGACAAACTTTGTATTCCTTTGTGTATTAACATTTATTTCATCAGTAACAAGTGCTATGCAGAACGCATTAGTTAATATTCTTGTAAATGATACTATCGACTTTATCATGTACAAGGAAGGTAAGAGTGCAAACGGTCTTGTTTCTTCTATCAAGGGATTTGCACAGAAGTGTGGTAACACAGTAACTTCATCTGGTATTCTTGCAATTCTTGCTATTTCAGGATATGTTGCAGGTGCTATTGGACAGCAGCCAGAGTCAGCTATGTTTGCACTCAACTTCATCAAGTTTGGTGCTCCTTCTGTTACAGGTCTTATCGTTATCCTTTGCGTAGTACTTGGACCAATTAAGAAATATAAGTCTGAAATTGAAGAAATGAAGGTTAAGATGCATGCTGAGGAATTATCTCAGCAGCAGGAGGCAGTTTAAGATATGACAGAATTAGCAATGCTAAAAAAAGCACCATTTAATCTAGATGACAGTCAACTAGATTGGGTAAAGTCCACTTTTGAGGGGATGACAGAAGAGGCGAAAATAGGACAGATTTTTTGCCCAATCAGTGGAGATACTGAGCCAGAGAAAATAGAAAACTTCATAAATGAATTCCATCCAGGTGGAGTTTTATATCGTCCTATGCCAGCTGAGGTGATTCAGAATTGTCATAGAGCATTTCAGGAAAAATCAGATATTCCTATGCTGTTGGCTGCTAATTTGGAATCAGGTGGAGTTGGCATTGCAAGCGATGGCACTTACTTTTCTAGACCAATGGGCGTAGCTGCTACAGGTGATAAGAATAATGCTTATCGCCTGGGCTACATCTCAGGAAAAGAAGCAGCTGCAGTTGGATGTAATTGGTCTTTTGCACCTATTTGTGATTTGGATAAAAACTATATGAATCCAATCATGAACGTTAGAACTTATGGTGATAACGTAAATACAGTAATTGATTTTGTTAAAGAGCAATTACGAGGATTGGATGAATTTGGTGTTGCAGCAGCTGCTAAGCATTTTCCAGGTGATGGTGTTGATTTTAGAGACCAGCATTTGGTAACATCAGTGAATAGTCTTTCTGTGGAGGAGTATGACGAATCCTATGGAAAAATATGGCAGGAGGTTGTAAATACTGGAATCTTATCAGTGATGGTAGGACATATTTTACAGCCGGCATATAGCAAGCTTTTTAATCCAAATCTTAAAGATGAGGAAATTCTCCCAGCAACATTATCAAAGGAAATCCTAGGCGGTTTGCTTCGAGATAAGCTAGGATTTAATGGTGTAATCGTAACGGATGCTACGCCAATGATTGGCTATACTACAGCCATGAGACGTAGTGATGCGCTTCCAGCAACAATTATGGCTGGATGTGATATGATTCTCTTTAATAAAAACATTAGAGAGGATTACCAGTATATTAGGGAAGCATTGGCTGATGGTCGATTAACAAGGGAGAGACTTGACGAAGCAGTTCTTAGAATCTTGGGAATGAAGGCTGCAATGGAGTTAAACAAGAAGAAGACATTAGGAAGTCTTGTTCCTGGCGCAGAGGCTCTTTCTGATGTAGCTTGTGAAGAACATAAGGATTGGACTAGAGAATGTGCTGACAAAGCAGTAACTCTTGTTAAGGATACACAGAAGCTTTTGCCTATTTCCCCTGAAAAATATAGGAGAATTCGACTCTATTTACTAGAGGATAGAGTTGGCGGTGGATTCAAAGATGGAGACAGCGAAATAGCAGGATTCAAGGGATTACTTGAAAAAGAAGGCTTTGATGTTGAAGTATATGATTACGAGAAGCCTGACTTTTATGAAATGTTTGAATGTGGAGTAGAGGATGCAAAAAAACGATTTGATTTAGCCATCTATGTCGCATGTATTGATACAGCTAGCAATCAGTCAGTAAGACGTATTGACTGGATGCATTTAATGGCAGCCGATGCACCATGGTTCATGCAGGATATTCCAGCAATGTTTATATCTTTGGCAAATCCGTATCATCTTGTGGATGCACCAATGGTCAAAACATTTATAAATGCATATAGCCCTACTAAAGAGGTTTGTGAGGCGGTTATTGAAAAAATAATGGGCCGCTCAGATTTTGTAGGACAAAATCCAATCGACCCATTCTGTAATATTTGGGGTAGTAAATTCTAAATAAAGCATTAAGCCTTTTTTTCTTCTTCGGTCGCGAAGGGGATGAAAAGGCTTTCTTTTTTATTAGCTTTTCTGTAATCTGCAGGAGAGCATTTATAGGTTTGTCTGAAGACGCGCGAAAAATGATCAGCAGAATTATATCCTATTTGCTCAGCAATCTCATTTATTTTTAAATTCGTATTAAGAAGGAAGTTTATTGCATCCTTCATTCTCAAATTCTTAATAAGCTCGGTAAAGGTAACCCCTGTATTTTGTTTGATAAGCGTGCACAAATGAGGCTCACTATAGTGGAAAAATTCAGCCAAAGAAGAAAGTGTAATACTTTGATAGTTGTGCTGAATATATTGCAAAACAAGTGAGAAATCAGTGCCAATTTCGTAATTATAGAATGCAATAGTCTTGCTATAATTTCTAAGTAGGTTTGTAAATAATAGATTAATAATGCTTACCGAACAACCATTGCTATACTCATCCATTTTTGTGGATTCGATGAGGAGTTTTCTAAGGAAAATACGGCATTCCATATTATTTCCTGTAAATAGGAGAAGATAGTTTGAGCGTTCCTCGTTTTTTAAGATTTGACGGAAAAAGCCAGAAAGTAAATCCTGATGACTCATTAGTGAAGAGAAGGTGCTATCGAAAGTGCTTTTTCTAAGACATATCGTATATACGATAGTTTCCTCGTCTGAGATTAGGAAATCATGACTTGAGCCTGGAGCAACGATACAAACCTCACCCTCGTGCATAATCTGTTCTTTGTCATCGAAATAAAAGTATAACTCGCCCTTTACGACAAAATTAATTTCGAAGTAATTGTGGGTGTGAGAATATCTGCGAGTGAATCTAGGATGTCTAATCGTGAAGACATCGTAGAAGCTCGGAATCATTTTGTCTTCGCGAATATCCTTGCTGATTGGGTCTTGATAGTTGATAGATATAGGAAATGAATCTACAAGTTTATCAAATTCTTTGTCGCTCAATTCCATAACTTCTTCTGGAACTCTAATAGGAATAGGTTTGCTTTCCATTAGACCTTTTTGCTCCATGCGCTGAATCATTTCCATGAATTGAAGCTTTAGCCCAGTTCTCTTATAGTAGTCATTCATCTCCGATTGGAATTTTCCGTAGGTTGTATAGCCGTTCATATAAACCTCCTAAATACTAGGAATATAATACCATATTATGGGCTCTCGAAGTGTGATAAGCCGGTATTTTTGATTAAATCATTAACATAGTTTAAACATTCTGTGAAATATGATTATTATCTATAACTTGGTATTATAATAAATTCTATAATGAGTATTATTACACGTGGGTTCAGTTACGGAGGAGTTAACATGAATACTAAAAGAAATCCAAACGGAACAATTGCTGGTGCATTGAGAGGTTTTTCGGGCTTTACAATTCAAATGTTCCTCTCAGCAACAATCGTCATGGCTGTTTTTTTGGGGGTAATATTCTATAACTTCTATACTTTCTACAATGTTCAGTTTGTAACAGAAAAGTATCAGATGGAAATTAGAAAAGACGTTCAAACAATTAACAAGCGTCTGTTAGTTGCGGTTGCCTCTAATGATCCAGATGTGACGGCATCGCAAAAAGAAGATTTAGAGGGAAGATTTCCAAAGATTGAGGGATACTTCTCTACTATATCTGGAAACCTAAACAATGAAACATTGGGAACACAGCTTACAACAAACTGGAAGGCGTTTGAAGAAGCGTCCTTTGAAATGCTTGCTTTAGTCGAGGCAGGAGACTGTGCCGGTGCACTTGAGTACTATAATTCTACACTTAACGATGTTTCCGAAGCATTGGCAGATTCTCTTGATGAAACAGGTAATCTTGCTGAGGCTGCAGCGGCAAATAAGTACATTACAATTAATGTAATAATAGGTGCTGCGGTTACCGTATTAGTTGTGGCTCTAATTGTTATTATTATCATAAATAAGAAGAAGAGCCAAAGCATGATTACTAATATTGAACAGGATTTGAATGTTCTTGCAAAAGCAACAGAAGAAATTGCAAAAGGTAATGTTCATGTTGAAATTGATTACGAAGCAGAAAATGAAATTGGTCGTGTTGTAAATCAGTTAAAGATTGCTGTTGACGCCCTCGTATACTATATAGATCAGATTGCAAATGTAATGTCTACAATGGCCGGAGGTAATTTCAATATCCATTTTGAGCGAGACTTTGATGGTGATTTCAAAGAAATTCAAACTGCTATTGAAAGCTTTTCACAGCAGATTTCTGATTCAATGACAGAAATTATGGAAGTATCCGAAATGGTTTCAGATGGAGCAAATCAGATTGCTGGTGCGGGACAGAACCTTGCTGATACAGTTACTTCACAGGCGAATATTGTAGATGATTTGTCAGTAACAGTTGGTGATATCACTGATCAGATTTCAAATAATTCTACGGATGCAACTGCTATATCGAAAGAGGTGGAAGTTGTTGCAGAAAATATTGTAGAAGGCAATAGAAGAATGCAAGATGTTGTAAATGCAATGGATGCAATTTCTGCTTCATCTCAGGAAATCTCGAAGATTATCGATACAATTAATGCTATTGCAGACCAGACCAACCTACTTTCACTAAATGCTTCAATTGAGGCAGCAAGAGCAGGAGAAGCAGGAAAGGGATTTGCAGTTGTTGCTACAGAGGTATCACAGCTTGCAGGACAGACTGTTGAGGCAGCTCAGAATACAGCGGGATTAATTGGAGCTTCATTAAAGAGCGTTGAGGAAGGTATCGCGATAGCAAATGATACAGCTGAAAAGCTTAACGGAATGGTCGGCCAGGTTCAGGGAATCGCAGAAAAGGTTAAGACCATTGCAGAGGCTTCAAATTCTCAGGCAATTTCTGTAAAGGAAATGAAGTCAAATATTAACGAGATTTCATCTGTTGGCCAGAACAATTCGGCTACTTCGGAAGAGTCATTGGCGTTGAGTTATGAAATGAATGAACATGCAAATTCTCTAAAGGGACTTGTGAAAAAATTTGAATTAAAGAGATAAAAAAATTGAGCAGTCATGTAGTAATTAATACATGGCTGCTCGTTTTTTTAGAATGTTATAGTGCGAGGTGCTTCTGTAAATGATGAGAATGTAGCAGTGGCATTCTTGAAGTAAAGAACCTCTGTGTTATCATCCTCAGCTGAATACATATTCTTAAGTGATGGATGAGCGTCAAGCATGCTCTGCTTTGCTTCGATTCTGTCATCACGAACTAATTCTCCAGCAACTCTAAGCCATTTTCCCTCGGTGAAACCACAAATTTCAACTTTTGGATTCTTCTGAATCTGTTTAGAAACTTCCTTTGATTTGCCAGTTTGGATGTAAAGCTTTCCATCAAAAATATTTGCAGTACCGAAAGGTCTAACTCTAGGCTGATCTCCATCTACAGTTGCTAAATAGTAAGTACCACATTTCTTGAGAAAATCACATACTTCTTGCATAATTATCCTCCTTCTTACGTGTCAATGATAATAATATTTTACAACTATTTTCTATTACTTGCAGAGAATATTTATCAATTGGTAATGAAAATATACAAATATAAAAAATGGGGGTTAATTTTGTATGAACTTCTCCGATATAGAAATTGGAGACTAGGCACATGGAGGTGCGAAAGAGTCTTCGCGTTTGGTCTTATTAATTCTTTATTTGTGGAAAGGAGTCCGCTATGAAGATTGAAAACAGCCATGTAAACATGGCATCTAGTCACAATTCTTATTCCTATACCCACGTTGAATCTGCAACAATTGAACAGAGAGTTAGTGAAGATGCTCTTGGGGCAATTGTAAAGATTTCAGAGGAAGGGGAAAAATCCTACAAGGACGCAATTGAACAATATCAAAAGGAGAAGGGGCAAAAGAAGAAGGAACAGCAGGAAAATAATATGCAAAATATGCTGAACACTTTAGCAGAGCAGGAGCGGAAGGTAAGAGAGGCTAATAATGGTAGAAGCCAGTGGGAAATTGAGGATTTAGAGATTAGTATTGTAAAGAAAATACTTGATGTATTGAATGGTAAAAAAAGTCCTGCTCATAAGAATGCATTAGAGCAACAAAATGCTTTCAAGGAATGGCAAAGGCGAATTATGGGCGGATGTGCAGATGAGGATGATATGATATTTAGTCTTAACGGGAAAACTGTGAAGACACTTAATCTTTCCTCTATGGGTTCGGCGTTTAATGTTCAAGTTTGGCAACGAGTTACAGCAGTTGAAGGGACTCATCAAGAATATGAGAATACAAGTTTTGCTAGTCAAGGAACAGTGCAAACTGCAGATGGAAGAAATTTGAATTTTAATGTGGAGGTCACATTAGGACGGAGTTTATCACAAAAAATTAACTCCCTAACAAGTGAGACATATGCAAAGGTTCTGACAGACCCACTAGTTATAAATATGGATAGTAATATTACATCTGTATCTGATATGAAGTTTAAGTTCGATTTGGATGCAGATGGTAGAGAAGATGAGATTTCATTTTTGGGAAAGGACAGTGGATTTTTGGCACTGGACAAAAATAACGATGGTAAGATAAATGATGGTTCAGAATTGTTTGGAACGAAATCTGGTGATGGATTCAGAGACCTTGCTGAGTATGATGAGGACCATAATGGCTGGATAGATGAGAATGATTCGATTTTCTCAAAACTAAAGGTATGGACTAAGGATGAAAATGGAAATGACAAATTACTTGATTTGAAGAAAGCTGATGTTGGGGCAATATATCTGGGCAATGTTGATACAGAATTCTCATATAAGAACTTAGCCGGAGAAACAGATGGAGTACTTCGAAAAACAGGAATATACCTAAAAGAAAGTACTGGAGTGGCAGGCACTGTGGCACATGTTGATTTTGCATTGTAAAGTTTTTTTATCTCGTCTCGAGTTGAAGGGCTTAGTTAAAAAAATAGGAGATATCCGATTGGATATCTCCTATTTATATTATCGAGCGCGAGACGGGACTCGAACCCGCGACCCCCACCTTGGCAAGGTGGTGCTCCACCAACTGAGCCACTCGCGCCTAGTGCCGATTTTTTGCTTTGCAAAAAACGGTGCCTTTCTCAGCCAACTTGGCTGTATCGTTCCTGACGACAATGGTTATTCTATAGGATAATTAGGTATAAGTCAAGGGATTTTCTAAAGTTGCAAAGCTTTAAAAAATCCCTTTGATTTTCAGAATATTTATACTATATACCTTAGTTCTTTGGACTATCATATTCGATAGAAATTAGAGAATCTCCATCAAAAATAAATACTAGTTTTGTGCCATCCTTTTCGTATTTCATAGAACCTGTAGCCTCTTCTGATGGCTCTCCATAAGTTGCAATTATATCGTCTCTAGAGCTTGATAAATCAACGCCCTCTGCTGTAGCAACATTATCAGTACGAAGGAGTACATAAAGAATTAGATCAGTGTCTCCATCAGGATATGTTTGAATTTCAAAATCATCATATGTATAAAGATGTCCGTCGCCTTGTCCTGCACAGCTTGGTGATGTGAACTCAGATTTTGGCTCGCCAAGAGCTTCCAAAACTGGTGCTACATCTGTATCAACAGCTATTGCTGTGCCATTATATGTAAATACAAAACCTGAAGCAGCGCTACTATCACTTGTAGAACTAGCTGTTGTAGTATTTGAACCCTCGATAACCTTTGTGTCACTAGAACTTCCACAGGCAACCATGCTAAGTGCCATTGTTGCGATTAAACCAACTGCTATTATTTTATTTTTCATTATTATTCCTCCTTAGACTATTGAATTGTAGGATATTTACTTGGGTCATAATTATGTGTATTGCCATGAGTGTTTGAGTATTCCCATAAATCAGCATCATGCCAATAGAATATCAATGTGCCGTCTAACTGTAGATTAGGATCATAATGATACCAGCCCTCGCCAATATCAATTAACAACCAATAATGACCTCTGGTATCACGAATTTTTTCTATTTCCATATTTTTAATGCCTAATCTATTAAGCATTACTTCAGCTGTCTTTTGCTTTACTGTACAATCACCCACATGATAGTACATTCCTTTATATGCAGCCGATAACAAATCGTCAATCCCAGCCGACTCTGAATAAGTAATGTTATTAACTACCCAATTGAAAACAGCTCTCGCTTGTTCTTTTTGAGACATTCCATCTGTTATTATTTCTGCAAGAATCTCATCAGCCATAGCATAAACAGTCTCTTCCGTTGCTGCGTCAATCTTCGCAGATACAATCTTTACAGTTGTAGACTTTTCTGAAACATTACCAGCATTATCTGTAGCTATATATGTAACAGTATATGTACCTCTTTTATCAACATTAACCTGCGAGCTATCAACTTCTAATGTAGGATTCGGATCCTTATCGTCTGTAACTTCAACATTCTTTTTGTAAGAAACGGTGTCTCCCTGAGCAATCTCTATTGGTTCAACACCTGTTATTTCAGGTGGAGTAATATCTTCAATAACAGTACATGGAATCGTACTCACTGTAGAATTTCCTGAAGAATCTGTTACAACCACATTTACGTCAAAGGTTCCTTCTGTAGTAAAATCATATTCTTCCTCAAAATCGATTGTGCAATTCGTCACATCCGTAACTGAATCTACTAAATCAGCCGCAGTTGGGGCAGTTGCTGTGGTATACATTTGAAGAGAGTCGGTAGTTAATGTAACCACCGGCGCCGTCGTATCCTGAACATGAAGAACAGTCTCGTAGGTCTGAACACCAAATATTGGCATCTTCCAAGTAATTTTCAAAGGATAATCTCCTGGAACATTTGCATCAAAAGTTGAATCCTTTGAAAAAGCAGCTCCATTAGCTTCATGCTTTAAGAATTCTGAGACGTCACAAGTAGAAGTCCCCGCTTCGACATACACTTCCGAGTAAACCAAATCGGACTGAACCTTGTAGTATGCAAATAGCCCACCTCCTGCTGAAGCTAATAATACAACTACAATCAGTATAATTATAATTATTCTTTTTTTCATATACTTCCCTGATTTCTATATGATATTCAACTTTCTGATTATATCACATTACTCTTCTGAATATGCATAAAAACGCGTCTATTTCGCATATACGATATTTGAGCAGTATCTAGCAATAACACTATGACCTACAAACCCCAAATATTCATCATAATTGATGAAGTATCTTTTTCCCCAACTAGATATTTCAATCATTCGTAGAAGCTTGCCACTCTTATCTAGCTTTTCTATTATTCCAATTGCAGTTATATAATGATTATTAACCCGAGAAGCCTCAATATAAGAATCTTTTTTCTCATCGAATCTATAAAAAGCTAGTTTTCCTTTCGGACTGTATATTGCCCAAATCACAGGAATGTCTCGTTCTAGCATTCTCTTGATTTTTTCATACATATCCTTATGACCACACAATCCATTCCATTTAAAATGCAGCGGTGTATTCACATTTAAATGTTTGCATATTTGGGATGGTAATATACCAACCGCTGTAGTTTTATTCTTGATTTTGAATTCTTGCATGAAATATTTTGCAAGTGGATAGCTGCTAATGAATTTCTTTACCAAACTATTATATTCATCAAAAGTGATTTTATTCGTGCCACTTAGATACAGAACAGTATCAAGTACAGCAATCAATCCACACCCCTGATTAACCACATATGCCATCTCTGTATTCTTGAATAATTCTTGATTTCCCCCACAACTAGTATTATTAGGAGCTGATTTTTCTATTTTTATATATGCTTTTTCTAAGCCTATCTTTTTCATATTTAACCCTCTCGTTCCTTCCCCATTCAAGTATAAATTTACCATTCCTTAATTTATTGAACAAGAAATAAAAAAAGTCCTTGACTTATACCTAATTATCCTATAGAATAACCATTGTCGTCAGGAACGATACAGCCAAGTTGGCTGAGAAAGGCAC
>JAEEGH010025650.1_pt1 | contig 11805 bp, 9 predicted proteins | sample 9134181 | NCBI WGS metagenome assembly JAEEGH01 (sample SAMN16246544, study PRJNA631951) | gut metagenome | biome: gut microbiome; feature: rumen; material: DP-attached | host: Bos | place: Iran: Karaj | collected 2018-10
TTATCGCACAAAAAGGTTAAATGTCAGTTAACTTATTCAGATTGCATGAAATGTAATGCCGAAATAGTAAGAGGGTGGCGTTCGCCACCCTCTGTCTTTATTTGTCCGATGTGATCTGCTTTATTGAATAGTGCTTGGGAAGGGTCACGTAGTCGCCGGTTACCTTGCCGGCTTCAAGCTCGTCAAGCTTCTCCTGGATACGGCCCTTGATGAGGGCTGCTATCTCAGGTTTCTTTAAGTCCTTGTACTCATCGTAGGGGATGGGTTTAAGGTAGTGGATCTGGGTTACGACCTTTTCAAAGGTGTCGCTGTTCATGGATTTGTAGGAATCGTACAGACAGACCGGAATGATGGTTGTTTTTGTACGGATGCTTACGTTGAGACAGCCTGTGTAAAATTCCTGAAGCGTGTTCTTGTTATCGGTGTAACCGCCTTCGGGGAAGATCACGTAGTTTACGCCGCTTGCAACATGGTCGGTGGCTCTGTGGATGGCACGGACCTTGTCACGGTCATCGGAATGATCGATGATGGTCGCCTCAATGAGGCCGCAGACCTGGCGTGCAAGAAGACGTGAAGCCTGTTTCTTTTCAAAAAGAACACTGACGGGACGGGTTACGGAAAGGGCTATGCCCAGTGCATCGTATTTTCCCTGATGGTTCGGGTAAAGAACGTAGGTCTCGTCAAGGGGAAGGTTCTCAAGACCGTATATATGGGACTGGGTCCTTGCGTGACGGCGCATGCGGTTGGCCATTTTGCAGGCGTATGCATAACGTTCTTCAAATGTATAGCGGTCCTTGTGCTTTATCATGTAATTTGCCTTGGGAATCGCATAAAAAAGCATGCCCACACTTGAGAGCACGGTAAATTTGAATCTAAGATTTCTCACGATATATACTCCTTGTTCCTACGAAAAGGATTATAACACAATATATAGTTTTTAACCACCATAACTTGGGGTTGAACTTAAGCCCGAAAGTATTATAAAATAAGAAATAAGCCTCTTACTTATGAGGCATTACGGGAGAAGGATCTATGAATCTGCTTAAGGTTAAGCATAAAAAATTGCTTCTTGGAGTATGCTTCTTTATCAATATACTGATATTGGCATTTAATGCTTTTTTAAGCGTAAGATTTGCCAATACACATATAAATCTCTGGGGTGCTTCCTTTTCTGCCAGCAGTCTTAACGGTTCTTTGATGTCTGTCACATTTGTCATGTGCATCATAATGGTTGGCATCGATGCGAAATTCGGACTCATTTTCTCTTATATCAGTCTTGTGGCAGGTATGCTCGGTGCATTAAAGACTGCCTTTGAATCGGCGGGCCATTCCTCAATGCCCGGTGTCATAAACAGTATTGTTCTGATAGTATCCATAACCATCATTTCCGAGCAGATGCGTACCGCTGTTCTTGACAGCCAGACGGAGCCCATCACCGGTGTGTTTAACAGAAGGGGAATTGAGAAGCGTTTAAGCGAGTCCATCCGCCAGAAGAAAAAGTTCCGCCTTATCTGCATAAGGCTTAAGAATTTCAGGAGCATCTGCGATGACATGGGGCTTGAATATGCCGATGAGATCACAAGGACCGTATCCGAAAGGATAAGGAAGGTGGTGGGTCCGGAACTTATGGTGGGCTGCATCGATGCTTCCGATTTCTCCCTCATCGTTCCCGAAGGGCTTGATGCCAAGGATATTGCCGAGAAGATCGTTGATGAACTGGAGAATAAGATCGTTGTACATAAAGAGGCAGGGTCTCTTAACTGCGAACTCAGGGCCTGCGCCGGTATCGTTTCCTATCCTTCGGACGGAAGGAAAGTCAGGGAACTTACAATGGAGGCGGATCTGGCATTACGCTTCGGTGTAACCAAGGCTCAGCGCAGGGTTGTTCTTTACGATCGGTCTCTTAAGGAACGTTATGAAAGAAATTCCGCTATAGAGAAGGCTGTTAAGGATGCTCTCAACAATGATTACTTCAGCCTTGTATATCAGCCTCAGTTCCTGGCGGACGGCAAACGTCTCAGAGGCTTTGAGACGCTGTTAAGGCTTAAACTTCCCAACGGAACCGAGTATGAACCTTCGGAGTTTATTCCCGTAGCCGAAAAGAGCGATCTTATAATGCAGATCGATGAATACGTTCTTAAGAAAGCATTGAATGAGTTTTCGGAGATAGTAAGACGGGACAACAATATGTTTACGCTTTCCGTAAATATCTCCGGAAAGACTGTCACAAATTCCGACTTCAACAAGATCTTAAACAAAGCGGTGCGTGATGCGGAATTTCCTCCGGAATGTCTTGAGATAGAGATCCGTGAAGTGATCTTTGCAAGTCCCGACGAGCAGCTTGATGCAAACTTAAGGGCTCTTAAGAGAATGGGTGTCGGCATCGCCCTTGATGATTTCGGAGCGGGCTATTCATCCCTGGCACAGCTTATGCATCTTAAGGTCAATCTCTTAAAGATCGACAAGAGCATCATAGATGAGATCGGAACCGGACGTTCAAGCAGGGAGTTCCTTGATTCCCTTGTAAGCTTTGGACATGTTATGGGCAGCAATGTTGTTTCCCAGGGTGTTGAGAATGAGGAGCAGCTTGATGAACTTAAAGACCACAAAGTGGACATGATACAGGGATTTGTCTGGGGACATCCCATGTCTTACGAAGCGGCGACAGAACTTATCGGCAACGATCGTTGATAATATATGACAGAAATAAACCGGAGTCTTTGGACTCCGGTTTTATTATGCGGTGATCTATTCGGTTTTCTTTGTTATTCCACGTTCACCTTTATATATTGATGTTTCGGGAATGACGCCTCTTACACAGGATGTGGGATATACGTTTGAGTCGCGACCGATAACGGTTCCGGGGTTAAGTACGCTGTTGCAGCCGACTTCAACTCTGTCACCAAGCATGGCACCCACTTTCTTTCTGCCGGTTTCGATGTTATCGCCTTCATTCTTTATGACAACGTTCTTCTTATCACTCTTTACATTGCTGGTGATGGAGCCTGCTCCCATGTGGGCTTTATAACCCAAAATGGAATCCCCGACATAGTTGTAATGGGGTACCTGTACATTGTCAAAGAGGATGACGTTCTTAAGCTCCGTTGAATTTCCCACAACACAGTTATCGCCCACAAGTGCGCTGCCTCGAACAAAAGCGCTTGGCCGTACCTCGGTCTTGTGACCGATGATGCAGGGGCCGGCGATGTAAGCCGTGGGGAATACAGTGGCATCTTTGGCGATCCATACATTTTCGGAAGGGTTGTCGAATTCATCCGCCGGAAGATTTTTTCCAAGCTCGATTATCATGTCGGATATGCCTGCAAGTGCTTCCCAGGGATAGGTAAACTGCTTAAGATATTCTGCGGCTCTGGTGTGTTCAAGATCGTAAAGATCGTTAATGGTAAGCTTCATTTTATCCCTCCTAACGGACCTTTATAAGGTGGCCGGACTTCTTCATGGCTTCGATCATGAGGTCCGTGTATTTTTCACAGTCTTCCTTAGTGGCTGCTTCGGCCATGACTCTGAGAACGGGTTCTGTACCGCTCTTTCTCAAAAGAACGCGTCCGTCAGCTCCAAGTGCCTTTGTGCATTCCTCAACGGAAGCCTTTACTGCGGGATCGTTAAGGGTAAGATCCTTGTCATCCACTTCAACATTCTTAAGTACCTGAGGGAACATGGTAACTTCGTAAGCAAGGTCGGAAAGCGTCCTGCCTGTATCGAGCATGACTTCCATCAGCTTGATGGCGGTTACAAGACCGTCGCCGGTGCGGGCGTATTCTCTGAATATAACGTGACCCGACTGTTCTCCGCCGAGGATGTGGTCGTTGGCTTTCATATTTTCATATACATATTTGTCACCTACATCGGTCTTCTCATATGAAATACCTGCGGCTTCAAAGGCTTTGTAGAGACCGAAGTTTGACATGATGGTTGTGACCACCGTGTTGTTCTTAAGCCTGCCCTTGTCGTGAAGGTACTTTCCGCAGATGTACATGACCTTGTCACCGTTGACCTGCTCGCCCTTTTCATCAACGGCAAGGAATCTGTCAGCGTCACCGTCGAAGGCAAGTCCCGCTTCACAGCCGTTTTCAACAACAAACTTCTGAAGGGCCTCAAGATGTGTGGAACCTACTCCGGCGTTGATGTTCACACCGTCGGGGGTGTTACCCATGACAACGATCTCGGCACCAAGTGCTTTGAATACTTCGGGACCGATGAAGGAAGCACTTCCGTTCGCGCAGTCCAGAGCAACTTTATGGCCCTTGAAGGAGAAGGGTGCGATACCCTTTAAGTACTCGATATATTTACTGATCCCTTCCTTGTAGTCGGTTACGGTACCGATCTTATCCTCCGAAGTGAAGGGGATCTCTTCATATTCTCCGTCGATATATTTCTCGATGAGCCCCTGTACATCGTCCCTCATCTTTTCTCCGTCGGAATTCATGAGCTTGATACCGTTGTCGAAGAAGGGGTTGTGGCTTGCGGAGATCATAATGCCGCAGTCAAAGCCTTCTGTCCTTGTTATAAAGCTTACACAGGGGGTGGTAGTTACATTAAGAAGATATACATTTCCGCCCGATGCGGTGATACCTGCGCAAAGAGCAGAAGAGAGCATGTCGCCGGAACGTCTCGTATCCATTCCGATAACGATCTTTGCGGCTTTTTCCTTGCCGTAGTACATTCCCAGGAAACGGCCTGTTTTATAAGCATGATCCGAAGTAAGAACAACACCGGCTTTTCCTCTGAAGCCGTCGGTTCCGAAATATTTTCCCATAATTGTCCGCCTTTTTGTTTTTATTAATAATATGAAAGTGCCTGTAAGCACATTCCAAGTCCGATTATATCATTTTGCGGGGCCGGTGAAAACAAGGGAAGGAATAATTGCGTTTTTATTAAGATTTTCAAAAAGGGTGGAAAAATGGATAAAGTGTGGTACAATACATCTTGCGTTTATCAATAATATTGTTTTTGCAAGGAGAAATACATATGAAAAAGCATTTAGGCATAGTTGCAATTTTAGCTATCGCTTCTTTGGCATTTGCCGCATGCGGTGACAAGAGCGGAGATACATCTGCAAGCAAGACAGAAGTATCCATTTCCGAAACACCTATCGAGGAGCTTATCCCCGAAGTCGGCGACAAGACAGAGGAAGAGGTTCAGGAGCCCGCACAGGAAGCTGTTGAGGAGCCCGTTCCCGAAGGAATGTACAGAAGCGAACTTACAAACGAGTTCATTTCCATCGACCTTCAGAACCAGCGTCCCATCGCCTGCATGGTAGACAATGAGACAAAGGCTTATCCCCATATCGGTCTTAACAATGCGGATGTAGTTTACGAGCTTATGAACTCCACTGCAAACGGACGTATCACACGTCTTATGTGTCTTGTTAAGGACTGGAAGAACCTTGAGCAGTTCGGCTCCGTACGTAGTACACGTCCCACCAACGTATTGCTCGCAGGTGAGTGGAATGCGATCCTCGTTCACGACGGCGGCCCTTACTACATCAACCAGTATCTTGAGAAGGACTGGTCCAACAACTTAAGCGGCGGCTTCGCAAGATTCACCAACGGTAAGAACTGGGAGTACACCGAGTACGTTACATCCGAGAGCTACTACAACGCAGATCAGGACAAGAGCTACGCAGGACTTGTTTCCAGAGTTGAAAAGGCCGGTTATACCGAGACCTACAATGATTACTATCAGGGACCTCACTTCGAGTTCTCAAATGTTGAGAAGGATTACTCCGATCGTGCAGACGGATTTGCGGTTAAGGAGATCGATCTTCCTTATCCTCACAACAATTCAAAGCTCATCTACAACGAGGACACCAAGACCTATGATTACTACTGCTACGGTGATGCTCACGTAGATCCTCTTGACGATAACAAGGTTATGAGCTTTAAGAACCTCATCCTTTACAGCGTAGGCTATTCAGTATATGATGACCATGGATATCTTATTTATAACTGTATCGGCGCAGGTCAGGAAGGTTACTACATCACAAACGGTTATGCGATCCCCATCCACTGGGCAAAGCCCGGCGAGAACGATCAGACCATCTACTATGATCTTACAATGGGCGGACAGATTCAGTTCAACACCGGTAAGACCTATATCACAATGGTTCCCGATGATGTCTGGGGAGATGTAGTTTACAAGTAAAAAGAAACTGTTTCGGAGGCCGTGTTTTCACGGCCTCTTTTTTCTTTAAAAAACGGAGGGCTTATGGATTTTTATTCGATCAATGAAATACCTGTAAAGGTGCACGGAAGAACGGTGGAGGGTGCATGTCCCCTTCCTCTTTTCTGGAACCATGCGGGAGTTGAAGTAAATGTTGCGGCATCGGAGCTTTGGATCGAGCTGTCGGTGGACTGCGGTTTTCACGAACCCTGGATCGCCGTTGAGTTAAACGGTGCCCTTATGTCAAGGCAGATGCTTCTTCCGGGAGAGCATTCTCTCTGTCTTTTCAGGAGCATGACTCCCGATGTTGTGAAGAACGTTAAATTCTACAGAGAGCTTCAGGCCATGAGCGAGGATGACCGCTGTCATATCCTTGTAAAGGGCTTTAAGACCGACGGAAAGTTTTTCCCTGTTGAAGACAAAAAGCTTAAGCTTGAGTTCATAGGCGATTCCATAACCTCCGGCGAAGGTACTTACGGAGCAACAACGGACACCGACTGGCTTGCAATGTATATGAGCTCGAGCCGTCACTATGCTTCCATAATCGAGAAGTCCCTTGATGCCGAAGCGCGCATAATATCCCAGGGAGGCTGGGGCGTATTCTGCGGCTGGGACAACGATGTGCGCCACAACATCCCTTCCGTTTACGAGCCTGTCTGCGGACTTGCAACGGGAGAGTTCAATGAAAAACTCGGCGCCTCAAAACCTTACGACTTTTCTTCATGGGTTCCGGATGCTATCATCGTAAATCTGGGAACCAATGACGATAGCGCCTTCAGCCAGCCTCCGCTTGAGATACCCGGAATGGGAACCTTCAAGCAGAGAAGGAACGAGGATGGTTCCTACAACGCGGAAGACATCAAAAAGGTTGAAGATGCCATTGTCAATTTCTTAAAAATGCTGAGAAAACACAATCCGACATCGCATATTGTCTGGGTTTATGGTATGCTTGGATATGGGTTGACACTTCCCATTACGGATGCGATGAACCGGTACAGAAACGAGACCGGAGATACGAATACCGCCTTCATAAACCTTCCCAACACCATAAGGGAGACCTTCGGTGCGCACATGCATCCGGGCTATGCGGCACATATTGAGGCTGCAAAGGTTCTGGGCGAGTATCTCGCAGCGAGATTTAATATTCCTGTGAAGGAAGTTTTGGGGAATCTTTAATGTATAAAGAAGAGAACAGACAGGGCCTTGTCCCTTTCATTATGGCGTTTGCACTGACCGCACTTACTGCGGTCTTGCTTTCGTTCAAATTTGATTTTCTTCTTGTTACCAATGACGACATAACTTTGAGAAACATCGCATCCGGAACCTTTACCGGAACTCCGGATGCGCATCTTATTTATATCATGTATCCTCTGGGGCTTATATTCAAAGCCCTCTACTCCGTTTTTCCCGCTTTGCCCTGGTATGATATCTTTATGACCGGCATGCACTTTGTATGCCTGTTCATCATCCTCTTCAGGACCGGAATTCTGTTTGAACGCATTTCAAACCGCATTGTGGCAATGCTCGTAAGCTTTTCCTTATTTCTTATCTTTGAACTGTCACAGATCACCTTCCATCAGTACACGGTCCTTGCAGCTGTTTTGATGGGAACCGGGCTTTTCCGCCTGACCACTGCCGACTATCTTAAAAAAAGAAGAAGCGGCGCTTCGCTTATGATAATCCTGTTCATTCTTGCCATGTGGGTACGCAAGCAGGTATTCTTCCTTGGGCTTCCGCTGGTGGTGCTTTCCATAGCATTTAACATATTTGAAAAGAACGATACTTACGATGAACGCTTTGAACGCTTCAAAACCGCCATATCACCGATGATAGTTGCGCTGGTCCTGATCGTGGCAAGCTTTGCCGTTGAGTACTTTGCATATTCTTCTCCGGAATGGAAGGCCTTTAAAGCCTATAACGAGGCAAGGACCGATGTATATGATTTTGACGGACTTCCGGATTATTACAGCGATCCTTCTTTTTACGAGGAACTTGGGATCTCGGAAGCGCAGTACAGTCTTTTAAGGAGATACGATCTTGCGCTTCTTGACGAGGTTGATACAGATACACTGAGGGCGCTCTCCGACAAGGCGGAGCTTAACAAAAAGGAATGGGCCCGGTTTTATTCCGTTCCGAGAAAGGTCATAAACGATACGGTTAAGGCAATGTATGCCAAGAACAACGGCGCACTTCCTGTGGCACTGACGATAGTGTTCTTTGTTCTTTTTATCTTTTTCATGGTGAGGGATCGGAAACTGGCCGGTGCAGTGGTGTTTGTGACTTACGTATTTGAATGGCTGTTCATAGGATATTTCACATACCTTGACAGACTTCCCGAACGGGTGACACACGGTTTCTTCTTAATGGAATTCATGTTCCTGACGGGGGTTTTCGTACGGGAGGTAAGGCGTTTGAAGAATCAACGCACCCCTTCTTTGTACTGGCAGATATTTGCGGGAATATTTTTTGCTTCCATATTCACAATGACCGGGCTTTCCGCTTACACGACTACCACGAGCCGGCTTATGGAAAAACAACAGGTACTTGATGAATGGAAAGAACTGAATCTGTACCTTAAGCATTCTCCCGAAAATATATATATTCTGAATACCGCAGCCTATGCGGCAACCTGCGACTCCATGTTTTCGGATGAGATCACGGATGCGCATAATACGGTAACAAGCAACTGGACTATCGGAGGACCGCTTTTTGAAGCACACCTGAATAAACTCGGAGTGACAACAAGCATTAAGGAAGCGCTTAAACAGGACAACGTTTTCTTTGTACAGAATGTGGATAAAGACCTTGCGTGTCTTGCGGATTGTTTTGGGAATGCGGCCGTTGTCGACAGCATTGTTTTAAGCAACGGAAAAGAATATGAGATAATCTCATTAAAATAAAGGGAAAGGGGAAAAAGGAATGTACGAGTGTCCAAATTGCGGCGGAAACCTTAAGTACGACATCAAGTCGGAAAAGATGAAGTGTTTCTACTGCGACTCGATGTTCGATCCTTACGAGGTTAAGGATAAAAGAAAGGTTGAAGAGCATACCGAGAATCTGATGACCGGCGATGAAGACGGGATGATGCAGGTTACGGTCTACACCTGCCCTCAGTGCGGCGGTGAGATCATCGGCGACGAGAATGAAGCGGCTACGTTTTGTTCTTACTGCGGAGCTTCCACCATGATGGAACAGAGAATGGATCGCGCCATGAGGCCGGTCAGGATAGTTCCGTTCAAAAAGACAAAGGATGACTGTGCAAGAGCCTATAAGAGTCTTGTTTCAAAGGCGATCTTTGCACCCGATTATGTTAAGGACCCTCAGAAGATCGAAAGCTTCAGAGGTATCTATATGCCTTATTGGGTGTATGATTTTTCAAAGAAGGGTGTGATAAATTATCCCGCAAAGCACACCTATCAGCGGGGTGATTATGAATATACCGATCATTACAGAGTGACCACCAATGCGGACATCGAATACAAAGGCCTTAATTATGATGCAAGCTCAACCTTTTCGGATACCCTGAGCAATGCGATCGCACCTTTTGACACGGATGGATCCAAGGATTTCACCACTGCTTTCATGAGCGGTTTTTATGCGGATGTAATGGACGTTGACGATTCCGTTTACAGTGACGATGCGGAAGATGCTGCGGCAAAACATGCTGCGGAACGTATCGCCGGCGAGCAGAGATCACGAAAGTATACCATTTCCAAGGACAGTGTGGCTTCGTCCCTTAACCTGAGTACGGATAAGTCGGAGCTTAACATGATGCCTGTATGGTTCATGTCATATCGTGCAAGAGATGTAAAGGGCGAGGACCGTGTTCTTTATTCGGTTGTAAACGGTCAGACGGGAAAGGCCGCTGCGGATCTTCCCGTTGATGTGACAAAGTACGTTCTCGGATCTGCGATACTTGCGCTGCCGATCTTTGCGCTTTTCAATCTGTTCCTTGTAATGACGCCCCTTGCTCTTTTGGTACTTGCAACCATTATAATGGCGGTCTGCGGTTTTATAATGCTTCTTGAAGCCAACTCCGTAGCCGACTGGGAGACGGGAGCCGAGGACCAGGGCTTAAACTTTTCCAGAAACAAAGAGCGTCTCAAAAAAGAAGGGGCCAAGCCCAAAAAGAAAAAGAAGGACAAAGCCCCGGTGAAGACCGAGGCGGAGATAAAGCATGAGGAGATCCGACAGGCTGCCATGAAAGAAAGCCAGAAGGGCAATCGTTTATTGTTCTGGATCAGCCTTGTTGTTGCTTTTCTTCTTTGCATAATAAGGCCCATCAATGATGCATATTTTTATATCGGAGTTATCCTTACCGGTATCACGGATTGCCTGATGCTCATCGGAATAATGAAGAACTACAACAGACTTACCATGAGGCCTCTGCCTCAGTTTAAGAGGAAAGGAGGAGACGATCGTGCGGACATTTCAAAAGATATTTAAGATCGCGGCACTTTCACTGATCCTTTCCGTAATGATCGGGGGCAGCGCCTTTGCAATGCCGAACAGTTTATACACAGATCCCGAAACGGGCTTCGGTGTATATATTGAGGACGATGCCAACCTCCTTACCGACAGTGAGGAAACCGCGCTTATTGATTACATGATCCCCATAACCCATTACGGCAATGTGGGATTTAAGAGTGTGAATGAAAACAGTGAGTCCACCGCTTCATTTGCAAAGAGTTATTACGCATCTCTTTTCAACGGAGCATCGGGAACCATATTCTTTATCGATATGGACAACCGGCAGATCTATATTCACAGTGACGGTTACGTATACAGATTTATCACTTCATCAAAGGCCAATATCATCACCGACAACACCTATGAGATGGCAACGGACGGAGATTATTACGGCTGCGCTGCCGCAAACTACTCCCAGATAAACACGGTGCTTGCCGGGGGCAGGATAGCTCAGCCCATGAAATACATCGGCAATGCTTTACTTGCAATGTTACTGGCACTTGTGATAAATTTCGGAATAGTGCTTTGCTTCTCCAAGGCCAAAAAGGTCAGTGACGACTATATGGCTTCCGAGGCTTTAAAGGTCTTTTCTCTTTCAAAGCCTTCGGCTGTAAAGACAAACACTACAAAGAGATATAATCCCCAGTCATCGAGTTCCGGAGGATCCTCCGGAGGCGGCGGTGGCGGAGGAGGCGGCGGTGGCGGAGGTCACGGCTTCTAAATTACGAAAACGAAGGAATAAGAAATGAAACTTAAGGAACTTATCACAAAGTACAGAGAGATCATCGTATATCTCATAGTCGGTGTCATGACCACATTGTTCTGCTGGATCGTTGCATGGATAATGGAGCAGTTCATCTTTGACACCACGGTATCATGGCAGAATTTTACACTTAACTCCATAGACTGGCTGGCCGGCGTTCTTTTTGCATATCCTCTTAACAGAAAATGGGTATTCAAGAGCACGAACCCCCACATCCTTACAGAGTTTCTGGGATTCGCCGGTTCAAGAGTCACCACCTGGGTACTTGACGTATTCATCATGTGGCTCTTCGTAAATGTATTCCCTTTCACCGAAGGATTAAGAAACCTTACCACGAAGATGGGAATGGAATTTACACAGGATCAGCTCAATTCCTTAAATTACTGGGT
>JAEEGH010025652.1_pt1 | contig 11804 bp, 10 predicted proteins | sample 9134181 | NCBI WGS metagenome assembly JAEEGH01 (sample SAMN16246544, study PRJNA631951) | gut metagenome | biome: gut microbiome; feature: rumen; material: DP-attached | host: Bos | place: Iran: Karaj | collected 2018-10
GTTCGGTTGGCCGGCAGATTGAGTTTGCTGGCAAAACATATACAATGGTTTCGGTAGAAGACGCCATCGAGGCGGCCCCCGACATCGCCATATTCTCCGCCGGCAGCGGTCCATCGCTGCAATACGCCCCGCAGTTTGCCGCCAAGGGCACGGTTGTCATTGACAACTCCTCGGCATGGCGCAGCGACCCCAACATACCACTGGTGGTGCCCGAAATCAACGGCGATGTGATCAAGGCCACAGACAAGATCATCGCAAACCCGAACTGTTCGACTATCCAGATGGTGATGGCCCTGTGCCCATTGCATAAACAATACAAAATCAAGAGGTTGGTGATTTCCACCTACCAGTCCGTCACCGGAACCGGCATGAAGGCCGTGAACCAGCTGATGAAGGAGAGGGCAGGGGAGAGTTGCGACAAAGCGTACCCCTATCAGATTGATATGAACCTTTTCCCTCACGGCGGCACTTTTGAGGACAACGGTTACACCACCGAAGAGATCAAGCTGGTGAATGAAACCCGTAAAATATTAAGGGATAACGACATACAAGTCACCGCAACCGTGGCGCGCGTGCCCGTGACGGGCGGCCATTCCGAAGCGGTGAATGTGGAATTCTATAATGAATTCGAGTTGGACGAGGTGTTCGAACTTCTGCGCAACATGCCAGGCGTGGTGGTGCAGGATGATCCGGCGCACAACATCTATCCGATGCCTTTGTGGGCGAAAGACAAAGACGAGGTATTCGTGGGCCGCATCCGCCGCGACTTTTCACAACCCCGCACACTGAATCTGTGGGTGGTTGGCGACAATCTCCGCAAAGGAGCCGCCACCAACGCCGTGCAAATCGCCGAATTAATTCGTGACAAGTATTTGAAATAGATTTTTTTGTATCTTTGCATTTAAAATTCTTCCTACATGAAAAAAATAGGATTTCTTATTTGCATTCTGCTGATGGGTTTGAACGCCATATTCGCGCAAAACACACCGAATAAGGCCATTATAGGTTTTTATAACCTGGAAAACCTGTTCGACACCATCAATGACCCGATCAAAAACGATGAGCAGTTCCTGCCTCAAGGCGATTACCAATGGACTTCGGAACGCTATATGCACAAACTGGACCGTTTGTCACAAGTAATTGCCGACATAGCCAAACTTGATGGCGGATTGGTGGTTTTGGGCGTTTCTGAAGTTGAAAATGAGCATGTCCTTTGGGATTTAGTCGCCACGGAGCGTCTGAAACCCTACGGATTGAAGGTTTGTCACCATGAATCACCTGACAGACGCGGTGTGGATGTTTCTTTCCTGTACGATCCAAAACGCTTTCATATTATTGATACAGCGGCATTTCCGCTTATCGTGCCCAACCAGCCCGAGTTCATTTCCCGTGACCAATGGCTGATGACCGGCATTTTGGACAATACGGACACCTTATATATATTGGTGAACCACTGGCCGTCAAAGTCGGGTGGGGAAAAGCGCAGTCTGCCGGGCCGTCTGGCCGCTGGCACGCTGTCGCACGACATCTGGAGCAATATCTCTGCCAAGCATCCCGGCGCCAAGTTCATCCTCATGGGCGACTTGAACGACAACCCGAATTCCAAAGCCATCATGGAGTGCTTAGGTACCAAAACGAATATTAAAAATGTGACTTCCAATGACTTGTTCAACCCAATGTGGAAGTTGTACCGTGACGGAATCGGCTCTTACGCATACCGCGACTCTTGGGAGATGCTGGACAACATGATTGTGTCGGGCGGACTGGTGTTTCCGAAAAGAGGTTACAAGTACCAAACCGCACAAGTTTTCCGGAAAGACTATCTGTTCACCAAATCCGGTTCCTACATGGGCTATCCGTTCCGTATGTTCGCCGGCGGCGTGTATCAGGGTGGCTACAGTGACCACCTTCCGGTTTATCTTGTTTTAACGAAATAATACTCAATAACTTATGGATAAAAGACTGGTAATAATTCCAACTTACAAAGAAAAAGAGAACATTGAGAACATCATCCGGACCATCTTCGGTTTGATTGATGTGCATATTTTAGTGATTGACGATGGCAGTCCAGACGGCACAGCGGACATCGTGAAGAGTTTGATGCCTGAGTTCGAGGGCCGGTTGTTCATCGAGGAACGCAGCGGCAAGCTGGGACTTGGAACCGCATATATACATGGCTTCCGCTGGGGTTTGGCCCGCGATTATGACTTCATGTTCGAGTGTGACGCCGATTTCTCGCACGATCCGCACGATTTGCAGCGTTTGTACGCCGCTTGTGTGGAGCAGAACGCCGATGTGGCCATTGGATCGCGTTATTGCCAGGGTATCAGCGTGGTGAACTGGCCGTTAGGGCGCTTGATGATGTCCTATTTCGGGTCTATGTATGTGCGCACGGTGCTGGGCATTCCTGTGCACGATACCACCGCAGGATTCAAATGCTACCGTGCTAATGTGTTGAAAGCCATAAATTTCGACGCTATCAAGCATGTGGGCTACGGATTCCAGATTGAGATGAAGTTTACGGCCTATAAGATTGGCTTTAAAATCAAGGAAGTGCCGGTTATCTTTGTCAACCGCCGCGAGGGTGTCAGCAAGATGTCGGGTGGCATCTTCGGAGAAGCATTCTTCGGCGTCATGCGATTGCGGTGGGACGGCTGGATGCGCAAGTACCCACACCTTTCTTAAAACCCTATTGGTCTGGATTCTCTACATAGCCCTGGTACTGAGGTTCAAGGGCTGACATGACGCTGTCGTAGGCTTGGCTCATCGTTGCCTGCACGTTCTGCGTTCCTTGTCCGATAGGATAGACGGGCTGATGAATGGTCAGCGACAGAGGATGCCACGTGGCAAAGTGCCAGTCCTTCGTGCGAGGCATCACGTCGAACGACCCGTTGATGGTCAGTGGAACAACCGGCAACTGCAACTCATCAGCCAGTGCGAAGGCGCCCTTTTTGAATAATCCCATGTGACCCGTAAAACTGCGGGCACCCTCCGGAAACACGACCACCGAACAGTTTCCCGTTTCCAAGATGTGGCGGGCAGACTCGTAAGTCTGGCGCACCTTCCCCACTCCACGCTTATCGACCATAATCTGGTGCGATTTGCGACAGGCATAGCCCACAAAGGGAATCTTGTTAATCTGGTACTTCATCATCCACTTGAAGTTACGACCCAAGAAGCCGTAGATGAGGAAGATGTCGAAAGCTCCCTGATGATTAGCCACAAAGACGTACGACTGGTTAGGCTCCAGGTGTTCCCTACCCTCCACTTTAACTGGCAGCAAGAAGGCGCGTGTAATCACTCGAGCCCACCAACGTCCCGGATAATAACCCCAGAAGTGGCCGTTGCCAAAGGTTGTTCCCAGTCCTACCTCAATGGCAGTAAGGATGGTCATCAGGATGGTCACGGGCACAGCCACCAACAATTGATAAATGCGATACAAATATTTCATGGTTCTTCTTACATCTTACTTCTTACATCTTACATCTAACATCTTACATCTCACCTCTTCCTCAACGTAACGACCACTATCTCGCCAGTCATATTCAGGCGGAAAGGTATCAAGGCGCCAAGACCTACCGACACGTAGATGGCACGAGGTCCTTCGTAGGCCATGCCTCCCCATTCGGTATAGGAAAAGGTTGCCGGCGACCAGCCAAACAGCGAGAACTGTCCGCCGTGGGTATGTCCGCTCAGCGTCAGCTGTGCATGACTCTCGGGAAGGATATGCTTGCGCCAGCAAGTGGGATCGTGCTGCAGCATGAGAATAAAGGGAACGCCAACGCACTGACCTTCACCGGCAAACGTTTGACAGTCGATTCCCTCCAGTGTTTTCTTCACATCGCCACGCCGCGGCATGCGCTTCACCTTTCCCCAGTTCTCCATACCAGCAATAACAATGCTGTCAGAGTCGCTACGCTGTTGTGCCACCACGCCTTTCTTAGGTCGGAGGATGACCCGATGCTCGTTGAGCAGCAGTTGCCACCCCGTCTGGCGTTCCAACGCTGTTGTCTGCTGGAGACATTGCTTTTTCATAGCCTCATCGCAGTCGAGATAGGTGGGATAGTCGTGATTGCCAAGGACACTAAAGACGCCGTCTTTCGCCTTCAACTGGCTGAGTGTAGCCAGCTGTGGTTTCAGCTCGTCGGGATGAATGTTTTCCAGGTCGCCAACAAAGACAATGGCATCGGCACGCTGTGCATTGATACTGTCAACGGCCCGTTGCAGCAAACCGTCGAAAAGACCGGTCATCGTCCCTACATGAGCATCGGAAAACATCACGATGCGATAGCCGTCGAATGCCTCGGGCAGGTCGGCGGAAACATACTCCACATGGCGAACCTTGAAGTTAGGATACTCCACGAATGTTCCGTAGCCTACTAATATATATATTAATAAGGTACACGCGCACGCGACTCTCTTCCAATATTTAGGAAGCAGCCATCGACTGAGCAAGGCGAAGACCACGGGTGCTACGACCAGTGTCATCACGAAAAAGAAGGGGATAGCGTAACGGGCAATCATATCATCAAACTATTTAACGCTACAACTTATGCTGAAAGACTATCTCTTCTCCTGTATAGGAGGTATCTACCTGACCGTCGCAATAAACGGTATGACCATTGCACAGCGTACGCTCTACGCGCCACTGATACTCATGGCCCTCCATAGGACTCCAGCCGCAACGGCTCAGAATCACGTCCTTCGTTACCATCCATGGTGAACGGGGACGCACCAGCACGACATCAGCCTGATAGCCTGGGCGCAGGAAACCGCGATGCTCCACGCCAAACAGACGGGCAGGATTGTGACACATCAGCTCTACCAGGCGGGCTATGGAAAGAACACCTTCATCAACCAGTTCCAACATGGTAACCAACGAGAACTGCACCATCGGCATGCCGCTGGCAGCCTTTATGCAGCCGCCCTGCTTCTGTTCCAAAAGATGCGGTGCATGGTCGGTTCCAATAACGCTGATACGACCGTCGCTCAGCGACTGGCGCAGCATGAACTGATCAACGGGAGTCTTGATGGCGGGATTGACTTTTATCTTTGCACCGAGTCGTTCGTGGTCTAACTGTGTAAAGTACAGATAACCCACACAAGCCTCGGCAGTGACGGGTGTGGCGACAGCATCGCCACGAACAGTATAAGGTTCGAAGAGTTCCAGTTCCTCAGCTGTCGAGACGTGAGCGACATGAAGTCGGGTGCCGTACTTCTTCGCCAAGGCAACGGCTTTCTGTGTCGATGACAGGCAAGCCTCCTCGCTGCGTATCATGGCATGCAACGAAACGGGAGGGTCGTCGCCCCATGCTCCTTGCGCTTCCGCCATGTTTCGCTGAATGATGGCGGTATCCTCGCAATGCACCATCAGCGGTAGCTTACACGTCGAGAAGATGCGCTCCAGCGCCTGCTGACCGTCAACCAGCATGTTGCCTGTCGAGGAACCCATAAAGAGTTTGATGCCAGGAATGCGTGAGGCATCCAACTGCGAAAAGCTATCGACGTTGTCGTTCGTAGCCCCGAAGAAAAACGAATAGTTGACGTGGCTCTTGCGCGCTGCCAACTGAAACTTCTCCTCCAGCGTCTGAAGGGTGGTCGTCTGGGGCACGGTGTTCGGCATGTCGAAGTAGCTGGTGACGCCACCGGCTGCTGCAGCCATACTTTCCGTATCGATATCCGCCTTCTGCGTCAGTCCCGGCTCACGGAAATGCACATGGTCATCAATGACGCCGGGCAGTACAAAACAGCCCTTGGCATCAATCACATCATCAGAAGGAAGGGGTGAAAAGTGTGAGGTCAGCACCTCGGTTATCTTGCCGCCCTCTATGACGACGGTGCCATCCATTACGCGACCTTCGTTGACGAGACGGCCTCCGTGGATAATGGTTCTACCGGCAGAAGGGTTAGGCATAGGACTTATTGCTTCGGAACATTCGTCAGAGGAGCTACTGGCTGGGGAGCCGGCTGAGCGGAAGTCGGCTGCGCTGCATCGGTCATACCGTTCATGCGCGCTTCGTTCTCCTGGGCAGCCTGATAGTAGTCGCTCACATAAGAGTCGTTCTTGAACTTATCGGTAGCCTTCGACATGATATCCTCAATCTGCGGTGTCAGGATAGGAAAGCGATACTGGCTCGTGACCATCATAAAGACACCGGGACCCAGCACGTTATCGAAGTTGTTGATAATGAACTTCGTCACCAGCTCGTCCTCCTCCTTGGCTATCTGGGCAGCCTCCTTGTTCAGCAGGCGGTCAATCTCGTCTTCATCGATGCCGTCGAGCAACATCTGACTCTGGCGGTGAGAGAGCTCGTTCATGCGGTTGGTTACCTGACTGTGCTGATCGATAAACTTGTAAAGGCTATCGTTCATCGGCGTACCGCTGACACTCTGTGTGGCATTGTCCAGCTTCACGATGATGTCGCCCTCTTCCAAGACGACGGGCATGATGCCTTCGTCGCCCATATAGAGATTAGCCATGCAGATGGTGTCCAGCAAACCCGTGAAATGGAACTTTCCATGCACCACGTCACAAGAGTCGATGGTTTTCATTTCACCGTCTTTCAGTGCTTTCAGATATAGTTTACTTCCATCCAGTGCTGAAATGGAAGACGAGCCTTGCACATTAAAAGTCTTCGCACAGGAGGTGAAGACAAGTGCAGCGACAAACAGAGATATAATTTTGTTCATTGACATTGCATTTTTCTACGTGCAAATGTACTACGATATATTGAGAATAGAAAAAATATTTGCGCAATTTAAAACATTTGCGCAAATATTTAGCGTTTTTTTGCGTGTTTCTCCAGTTCGTTGGCTATTCGATGGCTTGCATAGAGCTGTAAGATGGCTGCCACCATCAACACAACGACCCAGTTGTTATGGATATATTTCACATAGTCGAGCATGTTCAACCCCAAAAAGTTCGTCTGGTTGGCAAACATCAAGAAGGCTGCCACAAGGAACAGCACGTCACTCAGCAGCAGGATGTGGCGCAGACGGCGCACCGTGAAATCAGTACCTTCATACTTCTGCCGTATCTGCATGGCAACAAACAGCACGCTGCCCACGGCAAAGGCGTAGGGTCCCCACGACTGCATGAAGACGTAAGCTCCCGAACCGACGACCATCAGCAAGCCGCCCACCAGGAGCAGCACTGTCTCCCACTTATTCAACGCTCTCATCGGCATCGGCAAAAGTATATTCCTGACTGTCGTCAGTCAGCACAAAGATGTCCTCGTCGTCAGCCTTCATAAAATAGCGCTCACGGGCTATCTTCTGGATGGCCTTGGGGTCTTTGTCCAGCATGTCTATCTGGGCCTTGTTGCGACGATTCAACTCCGTGTATTTGTCTATTTCCGTCTGCAAGTGGTTGATATACTGCGTGTTTTTTACATGATGCCACACGCTATCCTCATCGACAAAACCAATAAACACAACGGCCAGGACCGCTACTACGATGTACTTCAGACCCTTGATTTGATTGAGTCGGAGGTAAAGTCTGAGGTAAAACTCTTTAATCTTCTTCATGCTTTTTTCTGATTTCGAGTGCAAAGATAATAAAAAAAAATCATCTTTCATCGTTTAATCTTTAATTTATTTTGTACCTTTGCAACAAATTATACTATAACACATGGAAGAATACATTGTTTCAGCGCGAAAATACAGGCCTACATCGTTCGACACGGTGGTAGGACAGCAGGCGCTGACCACCACGCTGAAGAATGCCGTGAAGAGCGGAAAGCTGGCACATGCCTACCTGTTCTGCGGACCGCGTGGCGTCGGCAAGACCACCTGTGCACGTATCTTCGCCAAAGCTATCAACTGTTTGACGCCGACCGACGAAGGCGAAGCCTGCGGCCACTGCGAAAGCTGCGAGGCCTTCAACGAACAGCGCTCGTACAACATCTTCGAGCTGGACGCTGCGTCGAACAACTCCGTAGAGCACATCAAGACACTCATGGAGCAGACCCGCATCCCGCCACAGGTCGGCAAGTACAAGGTGTTTATCATCGACGAGGTTCACATGCTGTCAACGGCAGCCTTCAACGCCTTCCTGAAGACCTTGGAGGAACCGCCCGCACACGTTATCTTCATTTTGGCCACGACCGAGAAGCACAAGATTCTGCCGACCATCCTGAGCCGCTGCCAGATTTACGACTTCGAGCGCATGACCGTTCGCAACACCATCGACCACCTGAAGTCTGTGGCTGAGCGTGAGGGCATCACCTACGAGGAAGAGGCGCTGGCAGTCATTGCCGAGAAGGCCGATGGAGGCATGCGCGACGCATTGAGCATCTTCGACCAGGCAGTATCATTCTGCCAGGGCAACATCACCTACCAGAAGGTCATCGAAGACCTCAACGTGCTCGATGCAGAGAACTATTTCCAAATCGTCGATCTCGCCTTAGCGAACAAAGCCATGGAAATCATGGTGCTGCTCAACTCCGTGCTCTGCAAGGGTTTCGACGGCGGACTGCTCATCCAGGGACTTGCCAAGCACGTTCGTAATGTGCTGATGGCTCGCGATCCGCAGACACTGCCCTTGCTGGAAGTCAGCGACCAGCAGCGCCAGCGCTACGAGCAACAGGCACAGCGTTGTCAGATACCTTTCTTATATAAGGCACTGCAACTCATGAACCAGTGCGACATCAACTATCGGCAGTCCAGCAACAAGCGCCTGCTGGTAGAGTTGACACTCATCGAGATTGCACAAATCACACAGCCTGACGAGGGGCCAGCCAGTGGGCGTAAGCCCAGAAGACTGAAATCCCTGTTTAAGCACTTGATACAACAGTCTCAGCCCAAGAAAGCAGCCCCACAGGTAGCTGCGGCTGAGCCTGTTGCATCACCCCAAAGTTCCCAGAACTCTCAAGACTCTCAAAACTCTCAGAATCCCAAAAGCTCCAAGCCAACCTCTCAGCCCACTGCCCAGTCGGCAGGCCGACCGCAGCTGAAGTCGGCTGTCAGCTTCTCATGGAAAAATCTCCGCAACAACAGTGAGCAGCGTAAGATGCACATCATACCGGGCACGCTGGATCCCAACGACCCCAACGCCGCTGCCAAGGACGAACAGCAACAGTTCACCCAGCAAGACCTGGAGCTGCAGTGGATGTCCATGTGCAACCGCATGCCCCAGAAGCTCAGCGGCATTGCCAACCGCATGAAGAACATGAACCCCGTCATCACGGAGTTCCCTACCATAGAAGTCGTCGTTGACAACCAAGTCGCCATGGAGCAGATGGAAGAAATCAAGGGCAGCATCGTCAACACCCTCAAACTCTACCTTCACAATAAGAGTATCACCTTCTCCATGCGCATTGCCGAGAAGCACGAAAAGGAGCGCATCCTCTCCCGTCGCGAGCAATACGAAGAGATGGAAAAAGAAAATCCCTCAATCGCAAAATTGAGGGAATTCCTTAACCTTGAATTAGCCTAACCGTAACTGTAAACCGTAAACTGTAAACAGTAAACTGTAAACTGTAAACTGTAAACCGTAAACTGTAAACCGTAAACTGTAAACCGTAAACTAAATCAACGTCATTCCTAACTTCTTGCACTCGGTCCGCATTTCGTCAGGCCAGATAGAAGCCTGAATCTCGCCGATGTGACCCTTGTGCAGCAGCACCATACACAGACGACTCTGACCGATACCGCCACCGATAGACAGCGGCAACTCATCGTTCAGCAGCTTCTGGTGGAAATACAGCGTCTTGCGCTCCTCCTTGCCCTCTATGGCCAACTGACGGAGCAACGCCTCCTTATCGACACGAATACCCATCGACGACAGCTCGAACGAGCGCTCCAGCACCGGATACCATATCAGAATGTCGCCATTCAGACCCTCCAAGCCGTTCTCGCCCACCGTTGTCCAGTCGTCATAGTCAGGAGCACGACCGTCGTGCTTCTCACCGTTCGACAACTTACCGCCGATACCTATAATAAATACCGCACCATACTTCTCACAGATAGCATCCTCACGCTCCTTCGGCGTCTTGTCAGGATACATCTTCAGCAGCTCCTCAGCATGGATAAAGTGAATCTTCTCCGGCAGGAAAGGCTTAATCTGCGGGTACGTCTCACAAGTCAGGTACTCCGTTCTGCGAATGGCAGCATAGATGCGCTCCACCACATTCTTCAGGAACGCTACCGTCCGCTGCTCCTTCGTAATCACAGCCTCCCAGTCCCACTGGTCAACATACAGCGAATGCAGGTTGTCCAACTCCTCGTCAGCACGGATAGCATTCATGTCCGTATAGATGCCGTAGCCCGGCTCTATATGATATTCAGCCAGCGACAGGCGCTTCCACTTTGCCAGCGAATGCACCACTTCGGCACGGGCATCGCCCAAGTCCTTGATGGGAAACGTCACAGCACGCTCCACGCCATTCAGGTCGTCGTTAATACCCAAGCCCTGCAGCACAAACAGCGGAGCCGTCACACGGCGAAGTCTCAGCTCCGTCGAGAGGTTCTGTTGAAAGAACTCCTTAATCAGTTTAATGCCCTGCTCCGTCTGCTTCATGTCCAGCAGCGACTGGTATCCTTTTGGTTTTATCAGTTGACTCATCTTTAGTATTTACAATTTGACGATTTACAATTTACTATTTGATGCTTGACAATTTACATTTTAGCGATTTGCGCATGCAAAGGTACAGATTTTATGTTAAAACGCAAGCAAAATTGCCGATTATTTTTGCAAAATGATAGCATTTTCTTGATTTCCACTAACAAAATGCACACTCCGCTAATCATTAAAAGATTATAATTCTCCAAACTTTTCACCGTTCACGTCTCCTTTTTCATTTTTTTTGCGTACCTTTGCACAACTTTTACAACCACCGGTCCCGTAGCTTAGCTGAATAGAGCGTCAGATTCCGGTTCTGAAGGTCTTGGGTTTGAATCCCAACGGGATCACGAAAGATTAAAAGGTTTCAAAGAATAAAGCTTGCTTTAAATTCTTAGGAGCCTTTTAAGATTTTGTAGGATGGCTGGCGCCAGCCTACAGGGATGGACGCAGTCAATTCTGCGGGATCACAGGGATGGACGAAGTCAATTCTGCGGGATTACGAAGGGATGGACGCAGTCAATCCCAACGGCCAATTTTGCCTCTGTAACTCACCGATAAGAGACTGCTGACGAAAGTACGTTTCGTCGCCCGCGAAGTGCCGTTTCGTCGTCCGCGAAGTGCCGTTTCGTCGCTTGCGAAAGTACGGTTCGTCGCTTGCGAAAGTACGGTTCGTCTGCCAATACCAAAGAACTTGAAAACGAATATAGTCCTTTCGACCAGCGAATATAGTCTTCTCGACCAGTGAGCATAGTCCTCACACCCTGCGAGCATAGTCCTCACACGTCGAGAGGACTATATTCTTTCACCGAAAGTATAGTATTTGTCTGCAGAAAGTATATGACTTATAGTCTTAATCTTTAATCTTTAATCTTTCATCTAAATCATCCTCCCATCCTCCCATCATTCGTCGAATCCCCGATGCACAAAGGGCTGAGGCGTGGGAGGATGAGTCGCTCCATCCTCCCATCATCCTCCCGTCAGAGGTAAGCGTATCCGCTCTGACGCCTTGCAGGCTATAAGTCCTTCCATTTATCAGGCAACAAGGCTCTGTATTCACTGATGTCTGTATTTGGCTGCATCAGTGCCGTCCTGTTGATGACGTCTGAGATGTACTCGAAGAAATTGACGTTGTTGAGTCTGCAGGAGCATGCCAGCGAGTAAAACATGGCAGCACGCCGTGCTCCCTTGTGCGATCCGAAGAAGAGCGAGTTCCTCCTTGACAGCGATATGTACCTGTTGA
>JAEEGH010025653.1_pt1 | contig 11804 bp, 10 predicted proteins | sample 9134181 | NCBI WGS metagenome assembly JAEEGH01 (sample SAMN16246544, study PRJNA631951) | gut metagenome | biome: gut microbiome; feature: rumen; material: DP-attached | host: Bos | place: Iran: Karaj | collected 2018-10
TACAATCGAAGCAGAATTTTACAAAAAGTCATTGCACGATAAAAAAACAGCCATACCTTTGTACCCGGAAACGCGAAATACAGGCTTTGCGCTGTAAGAGCTTCCCAACAAGTAAATCAATAATTAACAACAATAAAACAAAAGAAAATGAAAAAGTATCTGGTAATGGTCGTAGCCGCCATGATGGCTACAATGAATGTGAATGCACAGAACGAGGATCTCAAGCACGAGATTTCTGTATCGTACGGCAGTTTGTCGAATTCCGACTGGATTAGTATTTTTGAGGATATCATGACAGTTCCCTTCTCTGGTTCAGTTAAGAGGGAGAATGAAACTTTCTATGGACCGATTGGTGTGGAGTATATGTACCGTTTAGACAAGACGATCAGTGTAGGTGGTATGGCACTTTATGGTCACAGAGGATACGACCTCTATGAAGAAACAAGCAATGGCAAAACCGCAAGAGGCAAGATGACAGACAACTACTTCACGGTAATGCCAGCCATTAAATTCACCTGGTTGAATAAGAGTCATTTCGGACTCTATTCTAAAGCAGCCTTAGGTGCCACCTTGCGCTCTGAAAAGAACGACGATATCCACTACAGTGAGAGTGAGGTACATATCAACTGGCACGCCACACTTATTGGCGTAGAGTTCGGAGGCACCCAGTTCCGCGGTTTCTGTGACTTTGGCTTTGGTGAGCAGGGTGTGCTGAGCGCCGGTCTGAGATATAAGTTCTAAAAAGTGAATTGTTGAAATAAAGAAATGTAAATGAGCGACCTTCGGGTTGCTCTTTTTTTTATTTATTCCGAGGAATATTAGCATAGTATGGACAAAAACAAGACGCTTTTCCCGTTTTTGTCGCTGATGGGGCAACTTGTCCATACAACAAAAGAAAAAAACAGCCGAAATCCTTTGAACTGACTGAAATCTGCCTTACCTTTGCATCAGAAACAGTAATCAATAATAAACAACGTCAAAACAATTAAGATTATGAAAAGAATTAGAATATGGATGATTGCCGCTATCCTTTCTATTTGCGGAACAACAGCCATCGAAGCACAAGTGATGAAGTCGGCCGACCTGGAGAAATATGCCAAGCAGCGCTATGGCGACAAGTGGCTCGACGCTGCCAGGAACGTAGCCTCGGGACTCTCACTCGACAAGAACGAGAGCCTGACCTACCAGCAGATCGTCAATGCCCCGGGTAAGACCAAGCAGCAGCTCTATGTGGCACTGAACTACTGGGCCACCGCAACCTTCAAGGACAAGCAGGCCATCACCCTCAACGACAAGGAGGCAGGATGCATCATCATATCGTCGACCATCGACGCCATTGCCGACCACACCGGCACGCTCAACCGCTACGTGGTGAGCATCACTCCCCTCATCCGACTCGACATCAAGGACGGTCGTGTAAGAGTGACCTATACCGTGCAGACATACGATATTCTGAAGGCCGAGGATGCCGGATGGCTGGGAGGTCTGCTCGACGACAGTCGCGACGGCGTTCGTAACAACAAACAGAACATCTACAGCGACGGCAAGCGCATGAAGGGCGACACGACCGACCGCCGGCTCTACGACGAGCAGTGGGAGATTGCCCACCACTATCCCTTCGTCGAGAAAGACGCGCAGAAGCGCACCTGTGCCAAGGCGCTCGTCATGACTCATGCCTATTCCAACGCCATCATCGACAAGGTGGAAGAGGCCCTGAAGAACGGAATCGTGGGCAACGAGGACGAAGACTGGTAAAAACCACCATCACCCATCACCTATAAAATTAAACCTATATGATTTCATTTGATTGCGACTATAACAACGGGGCCCACCCGCAAGTGCTGAAACATCTGGCCGACACCAACGATGAGCCAACGGCCACCTACGGCTACGACATCTACAGCAAAAGGGCAAAACAGAAAATACGGATGGCATGCGGAACACCCGATGCCGAAATCTACTTCCTGATGGGTGGCACCCAGACCAATGCCACGGTAATCGACGGGATGATGCGCTCCTACGAGGCGGTCATCACCGTCGATTCTGGCCATATCAACGTGCACGAGGCAACCGCCATCGAGGCCTCGGGACACAAGGTGATTGCCCTGCCGGCCTACGACGGCAAGCTTGCCGTTGCCGAGCTCGACCATTTCATGCAGGCCTTCCAGAGCGACGGCAGCCGCGACCACTGCGCCCAGCCCGGAATGGTCTATATCTCGTTTCCCACCGAGTACGGCACCATCTATTCCAAGGCCGAGATTGCACGCCTCTATGCTGCCTGCCGGCAGTACGGACTGCAGCTCTACATCGACGGTGCCCGTCTGGGCTATGCCCTGGCATCTCCCGCTAACGACGTCACGCTGCCCTGGCTCTCCGCCCATTGCGATGCCTTCTACATCGGTGGCACCAAGGTGGGCGCGCTCTGCGGCGAGGCCGTGGTATTCCCCCGCGGCAATGCACCGAAGAATTTCTTCTCTATCATCAAGCGCCACGGAGCCCTGCTGGCCAAAGGCCGGCTGGTGGGTGTACAGTTCGATGCCCTCTTCTCCGATAATCTCTATTTCGACATCTCGGCCCATGCCATCCGCATGGCCATGAAGCTGAAACAGCTCTTTGCCGACCGCGGCTATCCCTTCTTCCTCGACTCGCCCACCAACCAGCAGTTTGTGGTGATTCCCAACGGCAAGGTGCGCGAGCTGGAACAGCAGGTGGAGTTCACCCACTGGGGCGCCACCGACAGCCACCACACCGTCTGCCGTTTCGTCACCAGCTGGTCGACAACCGATGCCGACATCCAGCAGTTGGCCAAGATTCTCGGGACTTAATCAAAAATCATAAATCCGTTTATTTAAATAATTGTTATTATGGAAAAAACACTTGTATTACTGAAACCCAGCTGCGTACAACGACAGCTGATTGGCGAGATTGTGAACCGTTTCGAGCGTCGCGGACTTCGCGTGGCCGGTATGAAGATGATGCAGCTCTCCGACGAAATCCTGCGCGAACACTATGCCCACCTTGTTGACCGTCCCTTCTTCCCCTCGTTGGCAGCCTCTATGCAGACGTCGCCTGTGGTGGCTCTCGCCCTCGAAGGTGTGGATGCTGTCCAGGTGGTGCGCACAATGACTGGCTCAACCAACGGACGTGAGGCTGCTCCAGGAACCATCCGTGGCGACTACTCTATGAGCAACCAGCAGAACATTGTCCATGCCAGCGACTCCACGTCGAACGCAGAGATAGAGCTGAAGCGTTTCTTCCGCGACGATGAAATATTCGAATATGTCAGCGGTGCCTTCAACTTTATCTATGGCGCCGGTGAGGCAAAATAACGGCCTCGCATCGCAAGTGCAAAAAAAAGCTTCCCGATGAGGGAAGCCTTTTTTGTATAAGGGAAATTCATAGTTCATAGTTCTTACCACTTATCACTTAATTCACGGCAGCATACCATGCCATCTTCTTGAGGTAAGAATGGCAAATGAATCGGTGTGGCTTACGCAACAGCAGATAGCTATGCTTTTCGGAGTAAAACAGCCTGCTATTTCCAAGCATCTTAACAACATTTTCAAGAGTGGAGAGTTAGATGAAGCGTCAGTTCATTCCATTTTGGAATATACTGCCACCGACGGAAAACTCTATAAAACTAAGTTCTACAACCTTGATGCAGATGAAATTATAGGACATCTATGATGGTGCGGATAGTGGCGACTCCCATCCTCTAAGAAAAATGGTAATTACGGGAATTTCTTTCAATAATATCGATTTTCAGTTTCACAGTTTCACTTTCCGCAAGTTTTTGATTATCTTTCGTTTGCGGATGAAACTGCAGTTTCACTTCAGTTTCACCACAATCAGAAAGTGCCTCAACCAATATCACCAATGTCACCATTTCGTAACGTTCTGAATACTTGATGGTTGTGTGTGATAATCAATATCACACAACATCACATGGATTTTGTCATCAGAAAATAACAAATAGACTTCCGTATCATTATTATTTAGAGAGTGATTAGGCCCTAATCACTCATGAAAAACCCTTTGGAAGCAGGACGAGAAAATAGATGAAACTGAAGTGAAAGTGCAGTTTCATCCGCATCGTGCTGAATGCTAATGGTTTACTGGCGAGTGAAACTGTGAAACTGGTTTTCATGTTTTTTATTGTAAAAAACGATGGGTTGCAACTAAATGAAAAAAAATTTCGTCTAATGTGTAGTTAATGGACAAGAATTTCGTCTAATGTGTAGAAACAATCCTAAAAAACAATATGACAATGAAAAAGTTATTTTTTGCAATCCTGATGTGTGTGGCAGCCATGAGCGCCAAGGCACAAGTCCTCACCTCCGAGACCGTGAATCATATTTACTCTGAGGCAGTTTCTGACCAGACCAACAGTGACTTCTGTTTCAATGCCGAAAGGAACGGCAACGACATCACAGCGATGTATGTCTACGAGAAGACTTTCGACCGTAAGGGCAACATGACACTCACTCCCCACTTGAAGCATGTTTACGACTACGCTGCCGACGGCACGCTGAACAGTCGTGTGACCTACCGGTGGAACGATGCCCAGGAAGAATGGGAGTGCACTTCGCGCTACGAATACATCCTCACCGACGAGATCTATTATGCCAAGTACAGCCGTTACAATCATCAGACCAACAGCTTTGACGAGCCAACAGAGAAGATGGTCTACACGATGTTTCCCGACTACAGCATCAACCACGTCATCAGCTACCATCGCGATAGTACCTCGGTTCCCTTCCAGCTGACGAGCGAGACTTCTGTCAGCGAGCAGCCCTGGCTCTTTGCATGGTTTAATTAATTGAACACAAAGACACGAAGGCACAAAGATTTATAACTGCATTGAAATAATACTTTGTGTCTTTGTGTCTTTGTGTTCTAAATATTAAAAAGGCACGTTGAGAATAACAACAAAAGGCGGACCGATTGGCCCGCCTTTATTGTTCTCGTATGGATGGTATTATAGTTTTGTCTTTCCAGCCAGGGTGTCGTAGTTATTGTTCAGGTCGCGCCAGTCTACCTTGGTCTGAGTGGGAATACCGTTGATGTACTTCTCGATGTTGGTGTAACCATCACCGTTGCAATCGCCGTTGGCATCGCTGGGGTCGTTGGGGTTCAGTCCGTTGGCCTTCTCCCATTCGTCGGGCATGCCGTCGCCGTCGGTATCTATGCGGGGCTCACCCTTGTATTCGGGATATCCGCCCATCTGGCGCGGGTCGGTGATGATGCCCAGTTTGTAGGAATCATTCGGCAGACGACGGTATTTGAAGGTTCCCTGTTCGTTCTTCGACTTATCGTGAAGTCCCCACATGTCACCGTAAGGATTGTCCTTCACCTTCTTCTCATACTTGTCCACGTAGTAGGCCTGTCCCGTACGTACCTCTTCGATGATGTGCTGGTCCACGATGTCGCGGCAGGGGAAGGTGGCGCCCACGTTGTCGAGCACCCAGTTGTAGGCCTGTTCGGTACCCATAATCTTGATATAAGGCATCTCGAAGGGCTCGTCGGAACGCATCAGCGCCTTTTCGGTCTCGTCCATTTCACCGTCTTTGTCGGCTGTCTGTATGCCGCCGTTCCAGTTGTCCTTGGTGATTTCGGGATAGCCCTCCATGATGTTGCCCGTGGCATAGACGCGTCCGAACTGCTTGAAGGGGAACAATCCCTCGGAGCGGCTTTCGCTCTTGATGATGCGGTGTCCCACGTTTTCGTCTTTCGGCGTGAGCGGTCCGGGCTTGTAGTAGTTGTTGATGAAGTTCGACATGGTGGAGAACTCACCACCGTCGGCCGTGCGATGCACCCAGTTGTAGAGCACGTTGTTCACAAAGTTGAACACGCCTCCCCAACCGATTGACGGGTTACGTCCGGTGTTGTCGGCCCAGAGGTTACGCATAAATGTGGAGTTCTCGCCGCCGATGGTCGAGCCGAAGGCATGGTTCCACGTGTCGAGTGCCTTGGCCGAGATGGTGTTCTGAATGGTCACGTTCACCGTTGGCGACTTGCGGTTGGGCTTGCCGTCGTGCATATCGAACATGTGGCGATAGAACGAGATGTTCTCGTCGCATCCCCATTCGCACGAACAGTGGTCGATCATGATGTTGCCCACAGGGTTTCCGCCGAAGGAATCCTCGCGGTTGAGCACACTGGTCTCGCCGCGGCGGAAGCGCATGTGACGCACAATCACGTCGTGGGTATCCACCTGGAACGACTCGCCTGCTATGCAGACACCGTCGCCGGGAGCCGTCTGTCCGGCAATCGTGATATAGGGAGCACGCACGTAGATAGGCGACTTCAGCCGGATGATACCGCTGACGTTGAACACCACGATGCGGGCACCGCCCTGTTCGCAGGCCCAGCGGAACGAGCCGGGACCAGCATCATTGAGGTTGGTCACCACGAGCACCTTGCCGCCGCGTCCGCCGAAGGTGTACATACCACCGCCTTCAGCTCCGGGGAAAGCAGGAATCTTGGCTTGTTTCAAGTCGTATGGACGGCTTGCCCAGGGCACGTAGGGCCGGCCTTCCTTGGCCTCTTTCACCACGATGGGGAAGGCAGCCTGCCAAGCCGAGTCGGCATGGGCTGCCCATTGGGCCTTCATGTCTTTGATTTTGTCAGCAGCCTCGTCAGTCAGCTGAGGATACTGTGCATGAGCCGTCTGCAGTCCGAAGACGGCAGCCACAGCAGTGATAATCAGTGATTTCTTTTTCATTTGAATATTTGTTATTGTAAGTTATTTCCAGTGATTTGAGCTACGGGCGGGCAGTTTTGCCCACCTCAATTAATGGACTATGTTTCTGCCGCTTTGTAACCTTGGGTGTTGTTTTTTTTCATTATTTTAAAAGATAGGTACAAAATCGCGATTTGGGCGTCATATTATTACTATGAGGAAAGTACGTGTTTTTTTATTGCTGCTGGTCTTGGCAGCCGCTGACGTCGCAATGGCCCAACAATATCAGGTGGGCGTGTGCGACTGGATGATTCTGAAACGTCAGAAACTGGGTGAATTCTCCCGTGCCCATGAGATTGGTGCGGATGGTGTGGAACTCGATATGGGCGGACTTGGCAATCGTGCTGCCTTCGACAACCAGTTACGTGACCCCCAGCAGGCCGCGCTTTTCCGTCATGTTGCCGATTCGTTGGGCGTGAAGATTGGCGCTATGGCCATGAGCGGCTTCTACGGACAGAGTCTGGCCAAGAAGGACAGTTACCGGGAAATGGCCATGGATTGTTTCGACACGATGGACCGTATGGGCAGCGGCAATGTGGTTTTCCTGCCCCTTGGCGGCAGCGGCAACGACTGGACCAATGATAAAGTGCTCCGCAAGGAGATTGTGAAGCGTCTGCACGAAATGGGCGAGATGGCCAAGAAGCGCGGAAAGATTATCGGTATCGATACCCCTCTTGATGCCAAAGGGAATAAGAAACTCCTGAAGGAAATCAATAGCAAAGGAGTAAAGATTTTCTATAAGTGGCAGACCATTTTGGAGAACAAGTGGGATTTACTGAAGGATATCAAGACCCTGGGAGCAGAAAACATCTGTGCAATGCATGCCTCGAATACCGACGGCGTATGTCTTCGCGATGATAAGGCTGTGGATGTGCCCGCCATCAAGGCCCTGCTGGATCAGATGAAGTGGTCGGGATGGCTCTTCGTGGAGCGCAGCCGCGACACGACGATGGTGCGCAACGTGGTGGCCAACTACTCTAACAACGTGAACTACCTGAAGAGCATCTTCAACTCGCTGCCCGAGGCCGAGGTAAAACTGAACTCGGAAGGCCGCGACCCGCAGTACGTAGAGACCATCCTTGGACGTGCCCGGAAAGTAACCGACGAGTTCTCGCAGACCTATACCCCCATGGGACAGAACCTGCGCAACATCGTGGCCAACCGTTATTTTGAACTCAACGATATCTATGCCGAGCGCGATTCGCTGAAGAAGACCGACAAAAAACTGGCCGAGGCCGTGTGCGACTCGAAACTATACCGTTCGCATTTCGCCTTCGATGCCAATCTGGCCAAGTACCTTGACCCTTCGCGAATAGAGCGCGTGAAGGATGTGATGACTTTCAACGTGGTGAAAGTGACCTACGAGGCACAGTGCGACATGATTCCCACGCTGAAGGACGAGGAGAAGCAGCAGATTCTGCTCTGGCTTAAAGAAGCCCGTGAACTGGCCATCGACGCCGAGAGTTCGAACAAGAAACACGAGGTGTTCGGCAAGTACAAAGGCCGTATCAACAACTATCTCTCCAAGCGCGGCTATGACCTGACGAAGGAGCGCGAGGCCTGGTACGAGCGTGTGAAGGCAAGAGGAGGAAAACTGTAAATGGAGAATGTAGAATGTAGAATTGAGAATTTTCGTGCTAACGAAGGCAGAGCCAAGCTTGCTTGAGCTATGCTGAGTGCAGCCGAAAATCATGAATGAAATTCATAATTATGAATAGTTTAAGGAATTATATTATAGGGGTGGCACTGATGGCGGCTGTTCCCTTGATGGCACAAAGCGGACTGACCGACATGAGCAACAGTCAGCAGGCTATAATGACCAATACGCCACTGGGGTCAGTAAAGTGGACCGGCGGTTTTTGGGCCGACCGTTTCAACGTGATGTCAACCACTGGCATCTGGTCGATGTGGGACACATGGAACACGCCTTGGGAGACCATAGACGCCATGGGGCTGCACGGCAGTAACGGTTTCCGCAACTTCGAGGTGGCCGCAGGCACGGTGAAAGGCAAGCACCACGGACCTCCCTTCCACGACGGTGACATGTACAAATGGCTGGAAGCATGTGCCACGGTATATGCCATCACCAAAGACCCGAAACTCGACGCCCTGATGGACAAGTTCATCGAGCAGGTGGCACTGGCCCAGCGCGCCGACGGTTACATCCATACGCCGGTGGTTATCTCGGAGCGCAATGCAGGCATCGATTCGCATGCCAACACGGAGAATGCGGCAGGCATCGAGATAGGCAAGGATCAGAAACACGCCTTTGCCTCGCGTCTCAATTTCGAGACCTACAACCTCGGTCACCTCATCACAGCTGGTATCATCCATAAGCGTGCCACCGGCAAGACCACCCTGTTCGATTGCGGCAGGAAGGCTGCCGATTTCCTCTATAACTTCCTGACCAACGATGCGGCCGAACTCTCGCGCAATGCCATCTGTCCCAGCCACTATATGGGTGCCGCTGAGATGTACCGCGAGACGGGTGATGCGAAATATCTCACCTTAGCCAAGGGACTTATTGCCATCCGCGACAGCGTGGAAAACGGCGAAGACCACAATCAGGACCGTCATAAGTTCCGCGACCAGTACGAGGCCATGGGACATGCCGTGCGTGCCAACTACCTCTATGCCGGTGTGGCCGACCTCTATGCTGAGACTGGCGAGGCACAGCTGATGAAGAACCTCTCGGCTATCTGGGATGATATCATCCAGCATAAGATTTATATCATGGGCGGATGCGGTGCGCTCTACGACGGCGTTTCGCCCGATGGCACCACCTACAACCAGCCTTCCATCCAGCAGATTCACCAGGCCTACGGCCGACAGTTCCAGTTGCCGCAGGAGGCTGCTCACAACGAGATATGCGCCCAGATAGGTATGATGCTGTTCTCATGGCGTATGTTCCAGACAACGGGCGACGCCAAATATATCGACAACATTGAGAACGAACTCTACAATGGTATCCTCTCGGGCATTTCCATCGACGGAAAGGACTTCTTCTATACGGAGACGCTGCGCCGAACGAAGGAATTCCCCTACACCATGCGCTGGCCCAAGCACCGTCAGCATTACATCACGTGCTTCTGCTGTCCGCCTAACACCCTGCGCACCCTTTGTCAGGCACAGGAGTATGCCTACGCCGTCAGTGGACAGACACTCTATGTCAACCTTTATGGGCAGAATGCCCTGAAGACCAAAAACCTGGAAGTGGAACAAACGACCGGCTACCCTTGGGACGGAAAGGTTACCCTTACCGTCAAGAAGGCAAAGAACCTGCAGACCATCCAGCTGCATAAGCCCAACTGGTGTGACAAATATACGGTGAAGGTGAACGGCGAGAATGCCGACCTCAGCATCACCCGCAAATGGAAGAAGGGCGATGTTATCGAACTCAGTCTCGACATGCGTCCACGTCTTGTTGAGGCTAACCCGTTGGTCGAGGAGGCCAAGAACCAGGTGGCCGTCATGCGCGGCCCCATCGTCTATTGTCTGGAAGGACAGGACATCCAGGGCGACTGCCGCATCAGCGACATTGCCCTGCCTGCTGACATTCAGTTGAAGGAAGTGCCCATGACCATCGAAGGCCATTCCTTTACGGCACTCGAGGGCGATGCCGTCGTGACAAACGACAAGACCTGGGATAATCAGACGCTCTACCGCGAGTTGTCGAAACCATCAAGCCGGAAAGTACGCATTCGCCTCATTCCCTACTATGCCTGGGACAACCGTGGCATTCAGGATATGAGTCTGTGGTTGAATTTAGCCCGATAAAAACATGAACAGACTACTCGGCATCATCACGCTCTTCTGCTGCATGAACATACATGCGGCAGAAATCCGTATAACCCCCGATTCATCGCTGACCGATGCCGTCCGCAAGGCTCGTGAGATGCGGCGACTGGGACAAGCCACCGATGTGACCATCCACCTTCAGGCCGGCACCTATTATCTATATGAGCCCCTGCGGCTCAGACCTCAGGATAGTGGACTGACCATCGAGGGAAAGGATGCCGTTATCAGTGGTGGTATGAAGATTACCGGTTGGAAACGGCAGGGCAAGTTGCTGGTGGCCGATGTGCCCGACTTCAACGGGCGTCCGGTTGATTTCCGTCAGTTGTGGGTGAACGGACAGAAAGCCGTCAGGGCGCGTGATGTCAGTGATTTCGAGCAGATGAATCGCATCCGCACCTACGATAAGAAGAACCATATCCTGTGGGTTCCCAGGAAAGCTGTCGAGAAGATACTGAAGGCACCCTACGCCGAGATGGTGCTGCACGAAATGTGGTGTACCTCCAACTTGCGCATTAAGAGTATCACCCCACAGGGCGACTCAGCGGCTGTACGTTTCCACCAGCCAGAGGCCAGACTGCAATTTGAGCACCCTTGGCCCTCACCGATGACGCCTGACACCAAACATCCTTCTCCCTTCTATCTGACCAATGCCAAGGAACTAGTGGATGAACCGGGAGAATGGTATCATGACATCCGCGAGCACAAAGTGTATTATATGCCGCGGGCAGGCGAGAACATCCGCGAGGCGATAGTGCCTATGTTGGAAACCCTGGTGGAATTCATAGGCACTGCCGAACATCCGGTACGTAATATCACGATGAAAGGCATCCGGTTCTCACATGCCACGTGGATGCGTCCCTCGGAGAAAGGACACGTGCCCCTGCAGGCAGGCATGTATCTGATGGAGGCCTATAAACTGCGTCCGCAGATTGACCGTCCCAACAATCATAAACTGGACAATCAGGGATGGCTGGGACGTGCCGATGCCGCCGTGGAACTGCGCTACACTGAAGACTGTAGCTTCGACGGCTGCCGTTTCGAGCATCTCGGCGGTTCAGGTCTGGATTATGTTATTGCATGTCGTCGTGGCACTACCACCAACTGCACCTTCACCGACATCGCCATGAACGGCTATGTATGCGGCTCGTTCTCGCCTGAAGGACTGGAAACCCATCTGCCCTATCAGCCCACGGATTTCCGTGAAGTATGCACGGGCCAGACCGTGGAACAGTCGTTGTTCTATGATGTAAGCAATGAAGACTGG
>JAEEGH010025654.1_pt1 | contig 11804 bp, 10 predicted proteins | sample 9134181 | NCBI WGS metagenome assembly JAEEGH01 (sample SAMN16246544, study PRJNA631951) | gut metagenome | biome: gut microbiome; feature: rumen; material: DP-attached | host: Bos | place: Iran: Karaj | collected 2018-10
ACGCGGTATGCAGAAGCTTTATTTCCGTTGGCAATACATTCATTGCCTGCATGCTGACCATCGTAGGTTATTCGATCAACGCGACGATCGTTATCTTCGACCGTATCCGCGAGAATGTTGCGGAGCGCATCAGCAAGGATTCGATGCATGACATCGTTAACCTGAGCATTACCCAGACGCTGAGCAGAAGTATCAATACCTCGCTTACCACATTCTTCATGGTATTCGTACTTGCTATCCTCGGCGTAACCTCAGTCAGAGAATTCGCGATCCCGCTCATGGTGGGCATCATCTGCGGTACATTCTCATCCGTTTGCCTGACCGGCGGCCTCTGGTACAATCTTCAGAAGAGATTCAAGGCCGGCAGCGAAGACTGATAAAAGGATGCTTCTTTAATGGACAGATGGACGATTTGCAACAAAACGGCTGATTTTGAGTCGATCAAAAGCGAATTCGGCGTATCTGATATCATGGCCAGGCTTCTGGTGAACAGAGGACTTACGGATTACGAAACGATCCGCACCTTCATTTCACCCTCGAAGGAAGACCTGCATTCCCCGCATCTTCTGATGAACATGGACGGTGCGGCGGAGCTGCTTTTGCAAAAGATAGAGGAAGGACGCAGGATAAGGGTCGTCGGGGATTACGATGTGGACGGTATCATGGCCACGTATATCCTGAACGACGCGCTTAACCTTTCCGGAGCGGATGCGGACTGGTATATACCGCACAGGATCCGGGACGGATACGGACTGAATGAAGAAATAATCAGGAAGGCCGCAGAAGACGGCGTGGATACCGTTGTTACATGTGATAACGGTATCGCCGCCGTAGCGGCGTCTTTAGAGGCCGAGAGACTCGGCCTCACTCTTATAGTTACCGATCATCATGAGATCCCCGGGGTGCTCCCGCACGCGGCGTTTATCGTGGATCCGAAGCAGGAGGAAGATACTTATCCATGCCCGGAGATATGCGGAGCGGTAGTCGCGGCAAAGCTGGCGCAGGTGCTCTTTGAGAAGAAGGGCATTGACGCGGACATCATGAGATACATCGAGTTCATGGCCATGGCCACGATCTGCGACGTAGTTCCTTTGTACGGAGAGAACCGCGTGATCGCGAAGATCGGAACGGAGGCGTTAAAGACCACCTCCAATCCGGGACTTTCGGCGCTGCTCGACGAGACGGCGATCGACCGCGATACGCTCGGAGAATATCATATCGGATTTATCCTGGGCCCCTGCTTTAACGCCACGGGCAGGATAGACGACGCGGGACTCGCATTTTCACTGTTGAGCGCAAAAAGCGCCGAAGAGGCCGCTGCGATCGCCCATGAGTGCAGGGAACTGAACGATGAGCGAAAGATCATGACTCTGGAGCAGGAAAACGTCGCCGTGGAACTGCTCGGACCGGCCGGGGATATCAAAGACAAGGTCATCGTGCTCGAGCTTCCCGACTGTCACGAGAGCATACTCGGCATCATCGCGGGAAGGATCAAGGAACGCTATAACAGGCCCGCGATAATCGTTACCGCGAGCGGAGAGGCATATAAAGGCTCTGCACGCTCCATACCCGCCTATAACATGTTTGAGGAGCTTACGAAGTGCCAGCGCTATCTGGTCCGCTTCGGAGGGCATCCGATGGCGGCGGGACTTACCCTGGAGAAGGATAAGTTAGAGGAGTTCAGACAGGCGCTAAATGAGGCCTGTACGCTCACCGAGGCGGATATGTGCCGCAAGATACTGATAGACATGGAAGTCAGCTTTAATCTCTTTACCGAAGATGTGGTGAACGAGATCGAAGGACTCGCGCCTTTCGGAGCGGGCAACGCTTCGCCTTTGTTCGCCGAAAGAGGCCTTAAGTGCCGCAGCATCAAGTACATCGGAAAAGAGAACAATTTCCTCAGATTCCGGCTGATAAATTCGTTCGGACATGAATTTACCGCCACCTGCTTTTCGGATGCGGGAAGCATAATTTCGCAGCTGACGGACAAATACGGAAAGGAAGAGATCGACCGTGCCCTGACGGGCGGGACGAACCATATAAGCCTTACCGTGGCTTATGTTCCGAAGATAAACGTGTACCGGGATACGAGAGATATTCAGATGAATATAAAGAATATAAAGTTATGACAATAAAGAAAGCCGTGGGGACGGATGAACCGCTCCCACGGCCTTTTGTTATGCCGAGTAAGTTTTAAGCTGCTGCAGCCTGTCCCTTCTTCGAAGAGATGCAGAAGAGTACCGCAGCGATCACAGCCGCAGCTGCGCTCACGATGATGACTGGAGTCCAGTTTACGGCCGAAAGACCGGTGATATCAAACTCGCCGCTTTCGCCGTTCTGAAGCTTCGAGAAAACCGAAGTGATATCGAATACAAGAGCGCCTGCGATCAAGATGCCTGCGATCCATCTGAGTACCGGAACCTTCTCCTCGCGTGCCGCTGAGTAAGGTCTGAGGTTCTCGGAAGTGAAATCAAGAACGGAACCGATATAGAATCCCACGAACATGGTCACGATGGTCTCGGGGATCATGTATGTGGCGTTATAGCTGAGCGAATATGCGAACGCCGCGCCGGTAGGGATCGAAAGACCTGCCCAGACGGTGCATCCGGTGATCACATGGCAGATGTAGCGCAGAACGCAGATGAAGAGCGAGCCTGCGAAAAGTGCCTGAGGCTGCTTGAGAGCCTTTTTGAAGACACCGCCGAAGCCTGCGACCATAAATGCGACAACGTAGTCGAGAAGGATGATCGCAACGACAGACTGCCAGCCTGTAGCGTAGGACAGCGTATTAAGTCCGAGAAGCTGCTGGATGATACCGAAAACAAAACCGGTCATAAGTCCCCACTTTATGCCGTGACGGTATGAGATGATAACAACAGGGAGCATGGATGCGATCGTGACCGATCCGCCGTAAGGAAGATCGATAAGCTTGATAAGGCTCAGAACTGTGCCGATGGCCAGCATGATGGCCGCTTCGGTCAGCTTGCGTGAATTAGAAAGAGTGTTCATAAGACTTTCCCTCCTGATGATAAATGCTTGCGGCAGGAGCAGTGCTCCGTGTCCACAGCGGTAAAAGAGGGTCGTCCTACAGACATACTGAAAAAAGTATGCAGCTTCCTTACGCCGGTATTATCCGGTTCAAGTTATGAGGGACAGCACGGCGCATGCGCGTCCGTGCATCTCAGCAATAGGCGCCCCTAGCTTTCGGCGATAATATTAAAGCAACGCAGGGCGATTGTCAATAGCGCCATGAAAAAGATTTTTCCTTGCAAGAGAATAGCGGATTTGCTATCATTCAGTAAGAGAGTCGGTGAATTAAGCCGATGTTCGGATCGGAGGAAGCGATTTGAAAAAATACGGATTTATCGGCGCTGGAAACATGGGATACCCCCTGCTTATGGGCGCCGCGGGACTGGTCGGAAAAGAGAACGTAACATTTTCGACTCCTTTTGCCGCGGAGAATGAAAGAGTAAAGGCAAAGTCGGGTATCGGATACAGCAGGGATACCGCAGAACTTGCGAATGAGAGTGAGAATATTGTCATCTGCGTAAAGCCCCAGATGATCGATAAGGTCTTCGAGGACCTGAAGAAGGCGGATATCGCGGGGAAGACCGTTATCTCGATAGCGGCCGGCGTTACCTGCGAAAGACTTCACGACGGTATCGGGCAGGAAGTCAGGATCGTCAGGATCATGCCGAATACGCCCGCGATGGTCGGGGAAGGCATGAGCTGCATCTGTTTCTCGGATTACGCAGGCGGATTCAGCGATGAGCAGAAGCTGGCGGTTACGAATCTGTTCGGCGCGGTGGGCAGATACGAGATCATTCCCGAAAAGCTGATGAATGCGGCCATCTGTGCCAACGGCAGTTCTCCGGCCTATGTCTATATGTTTATCGAGGCTCTTGCGGACAGTGTCGTAAGGTACGGCATCCCTCGCGACATGGCCTACAGGCTTGCAGCGCAGACCGTTCTGGGTTCGGCAAAGATGGTGCTTGAGACCGGAGAGCATCCCGGCAGGCTCAAGGATAATGTATGCTCACCCGGAGGCACCACTATCGCGGCCGTAGCGGCCCTTGAGGAAGAAGGCTTAAGGAACGCTGTGTTCAAGGCTACGGATGCCTGCTACAAGCGCGGTGAAGAGCTGCAGAAGGGCGTTTGACATGGACAGAAAATACCTTAAGGATAAAAAGAGGATCGTAGTAAAGATCGGGTCCTCGTCGATCACGCATCCCGAGACGGGTAAGCCCGCGCTGGCGCGTATCGAGAAGCTTGTCAGGATACTCACGGACTTGCAGAACGCCGGCAAGGAAGTGATCCTTGTTTCCTCGGGTGCGATCGCAGTGGGACGCAATCTTATCGGACTTACCGGCAGGCCTTCCACAAAAGAGCTTAAACAGGCCTGCGCCGCAGTGGGGCAGGCGAGCCTCATGACGATCTATCAGCACCTTTTTGCCGAGTACGGAACGAAGGTTGCGCAGGTACTTATGACCAAGAACACGATGATCGCGGACAAGAGCAGGCGCAACGCGAGAAATACGTTCAGCGAGCTCTTAAAGCTGAATGTGATCCCTGTTGTTAACGAGAACGATACCGTGTCGACCGATGAGATCGAGTTCGGCGACAACGATACCCTTTCGGCTATCGTTGCGGCGCTGGTCGGCGCGGATCTGCTGATACTGCTCTCGGATATCGACGGACTCTATACCGACGATCCGAGAAAGAATCCCGACGCAAAATTCATCGATACCGTAGAGTTTATCGATGACAGCATTATTGCCATGGGCAAGGGCGTGGGTTCCGACGTCGGAAGCGGCGGAATGTCCACGAAGATATCCGCAGCGCGTATCGCGAACGATTCCGGTGCGGACATGGTGATCGCGGACAGCGAGAACCTCGATGTGATACATGAGATCATCGCGGGAGAGAAGATAGGTACACTTTTCCTCGCACACAAGAATGAGAATTTCCATCTGATCGATTATCTTAGCGGAGGCTGCAGTGACTGATAAGTATAAGGTCTTGATAGTAGACGACAATGACGTGAACGCTACGGTGAACGCCGAAAAGATCAACGCCTTCGAACTGGAGGGCAGCATCGCCGTCTCGGGTACGGAAGCCATCAGGATGATACGTGAGAACGACTACGCGTTTGTACTGATGGATTACATCATGCCCGAGATGAACGGAGTTGAAGCGACCAGGAAGATCAGGGAATTCAGCACAGTGCCGATCTACGCGATGACGGAAGAACCCACCGGCCCCATAGCGGCACAGTTCATAGAGGCGGGCGCGAACGCTGCGGTCCTTAAACCACCGAAGCTTGCCGATCTTATCAGGCTGATCAGGACCCATGTCCCCGAAGGCGGCTACAGGATCGAAGAGGGACTGCTTTTAAAGGGCGGAGGACCCGAAACGGAGAATTACGTCGCGGACAGCGAAGCTTCGCGCATGAGGTCCTTTATGTCCATGGTTGCGGGACTCAATATCGGAAAAGGACTTACGAACGCCGGCGGTATCACGGAGAATTATGTCCGTCTGATCAAGGCGGCGTCCGTGGACATACGTGATTATATGCGCGAACTGAGCGATTATTTAAAGACCGGCGATCCCGCGCAGCTTAAGCACGCCTCGCATTGCCTCAAGATCGTTTTTTCAAATATAGGTTTTGAGGAACTGACGATGGTTTCCGAGCGTATAGAGATCTGGGCTACGGATCTTTTGAACGACGCCGAGATCAGGCATATGATCCCTTCGTTTACCGCGGGACACCAGGAAAGCGTTACCGAGTACATTTCGCATACGATGACCGCGATCCTCCAGTTGGACGACGCGCTGGAAGGATATTTAAAGTCTCTTGAGGAAACGGGACCCGAGGAGGATTATTCGACGCCCGTGCATCCTCTTTCGGAAGAGGAGCTCAAAGAGGTCAGGGAATATACCGCGGCGGCGATAGACAGATTTGAAATAGACTATATCCTTGAAGGCCTCAATCTGCTGAGGGACGCTTTCTGCGGCGAGGCCAGGAGAAAAACAAAAGCCGCCATAGAGGCGGCCGGTGCTTTGGATTATGTAACGGTCAAAAAGATCTTCGACGAACTGTTCGAAAAAGCCGAATGACCTAAAAAAGGGCAGAGGAGAAGCCCGATAGAGGGGGAGGGTTACTACCGGGCTTTGTTTTATGAAAAAAATTATCTGTATGTCATATTCAGGAGTACCTGTTCGGTACTGTTTTGTTTTGATGAGTTCATTATACAGGCTAAATATGAGCAAAGAATGACCCATTTGTGAACAATTTGTTAATATAATCGTGTAACTACATAAAATGCGAGAAAAAAATGTAGAAAAACTGCGAGTGACTGAAGCGGAGAGGAAGGCAAGCAGAGTTAAGCTTTTCGATAATAGGCTTTGCCTATTATATGCCGAAGGCGAAACTGCGAATGCCTGGAATGCAATGAAAGGAGAGCGGACGGATGGTTATTAAACTGGAGAAAATAAAGGCTTTGCTGTATGAGAACGGCAGCGCGGTGATCAGGAATGCTGATATTTACATTAAGGACGACCGTATCTTTAAGGTCGATACCACAATGCAGGCGCAGGATGCCCCGAAGGCCGATAAGATCATAGACGGCAAAGACAGGCTTGCGATCCCCGGACTGATCAATGCGCACACGCACGCGTATATGACCATGTTCAGGAACATTGCGGACGACGTGCCTTTTACGACATGGCTGTTCGATACGATCGAGCCTCTTGAGGATGCGATGACTCCCGAGGAGAGCTATTTCGGAACGCTGCTTGCCAATATCGAGATGATCCGGACCGGAACCACCTCGTATGTAGATATGTACATCTGCCCCGACGTGAATGCGAAAGCGGCAAAGGAGAGCGGTCTCAGGGCCTGCTTTACAAGGGGTATCGTAGGAAGCGAGTATAACGACGAGGGCGGCATGCGCCGCGTAAACGAGGCACTGCACGATCTGGACACCTGGTGCGACGGCGACCTGCGTTTTGCCATGCTCGGACCTCACGCGCCCTATTCCTGCAGCGGCGATTTCTTAAAGCATGTCGTTGAGATGGCGAAGGAGCGCGGACTCGGACTCAATATGCATGTGGCCGAAGGTCAGACCGAGGTCAATATGTGCCGCGAGAAATACAACATGACGCCCGTCGAGTATGTGGACAGCATGGGAGTTTTCGATGTTCACAGCATTGCGGCTCACTGCGTATATCTTGAGGACCGTGATTTCGACATACTGAAGGCAAAGAATGTTAACGTTGCGATAAATCCGTTCAGCAACGCGAAGCTCGCTAACGGTTTCTCACCCGTACCCAAAATGCTCGAAAAGGGCCTTAACATCTGTATCGGTACCGACGGAGCCGCCAGCAACAATACATTGAACATGTTCAGGGAGATGACTTTTGAGGCGATGATCCACAAGGGACTCCTGAAAGAAGCTACCGCCGTTTCTGCGGAGAACGTGCTGAAATTCGCTACACTCGGTGGCGCTGCGGCTCTGGGACGGGCAAACGAGCTCGGCGAGATCCGCGAAGGCTATAAGGCGGACATTGCCGTTATCGATCTTAAAACGCCTCAGCTTCAGCCGAATAACAACCTTATTTCCGCATTAATTTACTCCGCGAACGGATCAGAGGTTGACACCGTCATAGTAAATGGTAAGATTTTAATGGAGCATAAAGTGCTCACCACCATAGATGAAGAACGCGTTTACTTCGAAATGAACAGGATCGGAGAGCGCTATATGGAGATAATCAGAAATAAGAAGAGCAGTAAATAATGATCGGAGGAAAGATTAATGAATGCTGAGATCAGGGATATCTCTCTGGCTCCTTCGGGTGCGAGAAAGATAGAATGGGTTAAACGCAATTGTCCGCTGCTTCGCGGGCTTGAAGAAGAATTCCGGAAGACTAAGCCCTTCGCCGGCAAGAGAGTGGCGCTGTCCATCCATCTTGAGGCAAAGACCGCATACCTGTGCAAGGTTATCGCGGCCGGCGGCGCGGAGTTGTTCGTGACCGGTTCGAATCCGCTTTCCACACAGGACGATGTGGCGGCGGCTCTTGTTGATGCGGGTATCGAGGTTCACGCATGGCACGGAACGACTGAGGAAGAGTATAACACGCACATCGATCATGTGCTTGAGAACAATTGCCAGATAATCATCGACGACGGCGGAGATCTGGTAAATGCACTGCACACCAGACATCGCGACAGACTTAAATACGTTATCGGCGGCTGTGAAGAGACCACTACGGGCATTATCAGGCTGAAGGCGATGGCAAAGGCCGGAACGCTCGAGTTCCCGATGGTACTTGTAAACGACGCGGACTGCAAGCATCTTTTCGATAACCGTTACGGCACCGGACAGTCGGTATGGGACGGCATCAACAGGACCACGAATCTTATCGTATGCGGCAAGGTTGTCGTTGTGGCCGGCTACGGCTGGTGCGGCAAGGGCGTTGCGATGAGAGCGAAGGGACTCGGCGCGGAAGTTATCGTGACCGAGGTAGACCCGATCAAGGCTATCGAGGCCGTAATGGACGGCTTTGACGTAATGCCCATGGCGGAAGCTGCTTCACGCGGAGATTTCTTCGTTACGGTCACCGGATGCGACAATGTCGTACGCAAGAGCGATTTTATGAAGATGAAGAACGGCGCGATCTGCTGCAACGCCGGACATTTCGACGTAGAAGTCGATGTCGCCGGGTTGAAGGAGATGGCTGTCGAGAGTGCGCCCATGCGCAATAATATCATGGGATATAAGCTGGAAAACGGAAACTGGATATACATCCTTGCAGAGGGAAGGCTCGTAAACCTTGCGGCAGGCGACGGACATCCCGCCGAGATCATGGATATGAGCTTTGCGATCCAGGCGCTCAGCGCGAAGTACCTTGTCGAGCACGAGGGACAGATCGGTGAGAGGCTGATCAAGGTTCCGAAGGAGATCGACGATGCGGTTGCGCTGCGCAAGCTTGAATTCCTGGGCAAGCACATCGATGTGCTCACGCCCGAGCAGAAAGCATACCTGAGCAAATAGCATGGTGCCAAAGTAAAGAATACAGCAGGGAATCAGGATCGGCTTAAAGCCGGTCCTAAACAGGAGGATTATATTAACATGAACAGAACCAAGCTTTTGAGCATCATGCCCTATGTACTGGGCGTGCTGATCCTGATACTGGTGGGAGTACTGATCCTGACGGGTCTGAACAACGACACCGGAAGCGAGAACAATAAACCCACCGAAGCAGCGTCGAAGCCTACGGATACGCCTGCGGATCCCACGCAGGAGGCAAAGAACGATCCCACGTCCGCTGCGGACACACCTACGGATGCAGTTGAGCCCACAGCTCCCGCGGATCCCACACAGGCACCCACGGAAGCCCCCACAGAGGCTCCTACGGCCACACCTGTGCCCGCTACGCCTACACCCATATCAGACCTTACATTCGGATACAAATTCGAATCCAAGGCCGATTACGTTGATACAAAGGACGGCGTTAACTTAAGACTCGGTGCTTCGACCGATACCGAGAAGGTTGCTTTCCTTGAAGAGGGCAAGAGACTCGAAAGAACAGGCTACAATGAGGAATGGACCAGGGTAATCTATGACGGTCAGGAATGCTACATCGCGACCAGACTGATCATACGCGCGGTTGACTCGATCGATACCGTTGTCGAGCCCGAACCCGAAGAGGGAGAACCCGAAGCAAACAATAATACTGACGACAATACGGAGGTGGCGAACGGCGGCACCTCCGCCGTTTTAGATAAGGCTTCTTACTACGGCGCCGGCGCAGGCAGGACCGTCTGCATCGATCCCGGACATCAGATCAGGGGCAATTACGATACCGAGCCGGTAGGCCCCGGATCTTCCGAGATGAAGACAAAGGTTTCTTCGGGAACGGCAGGAAATTACACGGGGATTACCGAATTCCAGTTTAACCTCGATATTTCCCTTGCGCTTAAGACCGAGCTCGAAGAAAGGGGCTATAAGGTCATCATGACGCGCACGACCAATGAAGTCGATATTTCCAACGTCGAGAGAGCACAGATCGCTAATGACGCAGGTGCGGACGCTTTTGTGAGAATTCACGCCAACAGCAACTCGAATACCGACGCGCATGGCATCGAAACTATCTGCATGACTTCGACAAACCCCTATAACTCAGATCTTTACGCGCAGAGCCGTCTGCTTTCCGAGTCGCTGCTCACGACCATGGTCGGCAGGACAGGAGCGAAGATGCGCTATGTAAGCGAGGTTGACAACATGACCGGCATCAACTGGAGCAAAGTGCCCGTAAGCATCGTGGAAATGGGCTATATGTCGAACGAGGCCGAGGATAAGCTGATGGCAACCGAAGATTATCGCAGAAAGCTGGTTGTAGGAATCGCTGACGGTATTGACTTATACTTCTCCAAACAGTAGAATAGTTAGCGTTTGGTAACAATATTGTGATCGGAGATTTTTAAGAAATGAAAAACGTATTGATATGCAGCCTTGCGGTACTGATAGTGATAGCCGCCGCATTTACACTTTCGAGCTGCATGAAGGATAAGAACGCCAAGGATGACCCTGCGTCAGGCAGCGAGGTCACTGCGGATGCATCAAAGAGCAATGCGGCAGACTCTGCGGCAGCTCCTACCACGGAACCTGAAAAGGAGCCCACGGCGACGCCTACGCCCGAACCGACTCCCACACCGACTCCCACACCCGAACCCACGCCTACTCCCGAGCCTACGCCCGAGCCGGCGGATCCGACAGAGGCACCCACTCCGGCACCCGGAGCAGCCGATGACGACGGAATATATGTAGTAGTACTGGATCCCGGACACGGCGGATATGACAGCGGAGCCTGCTACGCGGGACTTCAGGAGAAGGACCTTACCTTAAAGGTAGCCAAGTACTGTCGCGATTATCTTGTAACGAATTATGAGAACATCGAAGTATACATGACCAGAGAAGACGACACGATCATGGACAGGGACAAAAAGAAGGATCTTGAGATGCGCTGCGACCTCGGAAGACAGGTCGGCGCGAACTGTCTGGTCAGCATCCACTTTAACGCTACCGACGCTCATCTGCTGAAAGGTACGGAGATCTGGGCCTCGAGACGGTCCAATGTTCACGATCAGACCTTTGCTCTCGGAAACTGCATCATGGCCGAGTTTGAGGAACTCGGACTTGCCAATCGCGGCGTAAATATGCGAAAGAGCAACGATATGTTTGACTCGGAGGGCAAGGCTCTCGATTATTACGCGATCAACCGCCACTGCGCGAACCGCGATCTGCCCGGCATCATAGTGGAGCAGTGCTTCATGGACAACGACTACGATCAGCAGTTCATCAAGACCGAGGAAGGTTTAAAGAACCTCGGAGAGGCGAACGCGAAAGGCATCGCGGCCTATCTTGGCTTGAAACGCAAAACCGAATAAGAGATCAGGACATGAAAAAAGAAGCTCACCCGTAAGTGAGCTTCTTTTTGGATTGCGTAAAATTCCTGGTTCTAATATATCTGTATCAATATATGATGAAAATCTATTAGCACTTCGAATAAACTTCACGCCAGAGCTGCCATTAGCACTTTGTAACGTTAGCAGCCTGAGGTCCCTTCTCGCCGTCTACAACGTCGAATGTAACCTTCTCACCCTCTTCAAGAACCTTGAAGCCATCCATGTTTAATGCTGAGAAATGAACGAATACATCGTTGCCCTCTTCGTCAGAGATGAAGCCGAAGCCCTTCTTAGCATTGAACCACTTAACTGTGCCGTTTTTCATAAAAAGCCTCCA
>JAEEGH010025657.1_pt1 | contig 11804 bp, 12 predicted proteins | sample 9134181 | NCBI WGS metagenome assembly JAEEGH01 (sample SAMN16246544, study PRJNA631951) | gut metagenome | biome: gut microbiome; feature: rumen; material: DP-attached | host: Bos | place: Iran: Karaj | collected 2018-10
GACCTCTCCGCGCCGGGCGAGAAGCTGATCATCGGAGGAGGAGTGGGGACCGCGGCGGTCATGCCAGCGATAGTCGCGACCGGGGCGGATTCCATCATAGCCGCGCGCTCCGACAAGGACGTCATAATGGACGACCTGGCCGGGAGGTTCTCCAGGAACCTCAGGATCGCCACCGACGACGGGAGCAGGGGATTCCACGGGAACGCCGTCCAGCTCATGAGGGAGATGGCCGCGGAGAAGCATTACGACTGCGTCCTGGCCTGCGGGCCGGAGGTCATGCTCTACTTCACGTACAAGGCCTGCCAGGAGCTCGGGATCAAGTGCCAGCTCTCCCTGGAAAGGTACATGAAGTGCGGCGCCGGGGTCTGCGGATGCTGCGTCATGGACGACATGAGGGTCTGCAAGGACGGGCCGGTGTTCGACCAGGACCAGATCGCTAAGCTGAGCGAGTTCGGATCGGCGAAGAGGGACGCCTGCGGGCGCCTGGTCAAGTTCAGGCGACGCCGAAGAGGGCGTTTATCGCCTCTACCACCTCGGGGACTGTGGCCCCCCACGGGACGCGGGCCACGTTCCCCTCTATCACGTGCCCGGACTTCACCTTGCAGCACTTCACGATGGTCTTCACCCCTTCGTCCACGAAGTCCGCGGGGCACACGTTTATGAAAGGAATATCGCGACAGTACAGGGCTTCGAAGATCCTTTTGGAAAGATGGCATCCGACCAGGGTCACGTCCTCCGGGACCTCCTCGGGGGCGTCGTCCAGGAACAGGTAAGGGACGTCAGCGATGAGGCCCGAGACCCTGCAGGGGAACAACACCGCGCCCGTATCCGCCTCTTTCGCGCAGACGGCCATGTCTATGACGCGCTCCTCCTTGATTATCGGAAGGTCGACGAATCCCGACGCCAGGGCCATGTCCACCAGCACCCCGAGCTTCGCCGGGGACGGAGGGACGTTGTCCACCACCATGAGCCTTTCCGGAACTAGCCCGTTCACGAAGTTGATATGGGAGAACATCCCCCTGACCACCACGGTCTTGCCGGGATGCGCCAGCTGCAAACGGGCCAGGGCGGGGGTGTTGAGAACGTCCAGAGAAGGGTCGTCCACGAAAACTGTGTCCTCCGGAAGAGAGACGATCTCGAACGATTCCAGCCTCCTGAACAGGCCGTCCCCGCCGGACTTGCGAAGCTCCACGACCGCAAGCTCGTCCCCGTGCCTCAGAACCAGGTACTCGGTGCGGACGTAGGCCGTCCAGCCGTCCATCATGGCGGATATCGAATCCTCGTCCAGGCTGAAGTCCACGTCGCGGACGGAGACGTCCTTGCAGTGCATAGGCTTTGATGCGCGTGTACGATTTAACCGTTGCATAGAGTCGTCCAGAACTTACGACGGCGAGCGGCGTCTACGAACTTTTTTATATCCTTTCGGCATCGGACGTCCAGCGTCGGGATAACACAGAGGCTATGTGACGGACTGCAGATCCGTATACGGGGGTTCGATTCCCTCTCCCGACCCCATGTCTTTTCTACCTCTTGGTTCGATTTCCAGGTTTCCTACTATATGAACAAAATAGAAACCTATATAAACACTATATAAATAGCCCTCCTCGGTGTTATATTGGCTAAGAAGAATATCGAGAACGTCGTGGCCTCCACTTATCTCGGACAGGAACTCGATCTGAACAAGATCCAGAGCGCTCTCGCCGGAGCGGAGTACAACCCGCAGCAGTTCCCAGGACTCGTCTACAGGCTCCAGGAGCCCAAGACCGCGACTCTCATATTCAGGAGCGGAAAGGTCGTCTGCACCGGCGCCAAGTGCCGCGAGGACGTCAAGGTCGCCATCGGAAAGGTCGCGAAGGACCTGGAGAAGGCCGACATCAAGATCACCATAGAGCCCAAGATAGAGGTCCAGAACATCGTCGCCTCCTCCGACCTGGAGCAGGAGATCAACCTCAACACCGTCGCCATCACCCTGGGCCTCGAGAGGGTGGAGTACGAGCCCGAGCAGTTCCCCGGACTCGTCTACAGGCTGGACGACCCCAAGGTCGTGGTCCTCCTGTTCGGATCCGGAAAGATGGTCTGCACCGGCGCCAAGGTCCCCGAGGACGTGGACAAGGCGGTCGACAAGATAGCCAACGAGCTCAGAGAAGCCGGACTGATGTCGTGACTCCGAAAGCCAGAAAGGGGATCATCCTCGCGGCGGGATCGGGCACCAGGCTCTACCCCGCCACGTTCCCCACTTCCAAGGTCCTCCTGCCGGTGTACGACCGGCCTATGATCTATTACCCGTTGTCCACCCTCATCTCCGCCGGGATTAGGGACATACTGGTGATCACCAACGAGGCCGACCGCCCGAACTTCGTCAGGACCCTGGGTGACGGCTCCCAGTTCGGAGTCAAGATATCCTACGCCTTGCAGAAGGTCCCCCGCGGGATCTCCGACGCGTTCATAGTCGGGGAGGACTTCATCGACGGGGACCCGTGCACGCTCATCCTCGGAGACAACATATTCGGCGGATACGACATGGAGCGCCTGATGAACGAGGCCGCGGAGGACGAGGAGAACGCCACCATCTTCACGCGCTGGGTCCCGGACCCGAAGAGGTTCGGCGTGGCCGAGTTCGACGACGAGGACAGGGTCATTTCCATCGAGGAGAAGCCGGAGGAGCCCAAGTCCGAGTACGCCATCGTCGGATTGTACTTCCTGCCGGGGGACGCCCCCGGGAAGGCCAAGACCCTGAAGCCCTCCAAAAGGGGGGAGCTGGAGATCACCGACCTCAACCGCCTCTATCTGGACGAGGGCAGGCTGAGGATGAAGAAGATCGACGCCCGCACCAGGTGGATAGACGCCGGGACGTTCGACTCGCTCCTGGAGGCGTCGCTGTACATCTGCGACATGGAGAAGAAGAACGGCGAGAAGATCCTCTGCCCCGAGATCGAGGCTCTGAAGAAAGGGTTCGTCACGAAGGCCCAGATGCAGGACTGGGTCTCCAAGCACAAATGCAACGACTACTTCAAGGGCGTCGTCCGCTTCATGAAGAGGTTCAAGGGCCCCTTATGAGTCGAAGGCTCCCTCGCGGAGCATCTTCTCCAGGTTGTGGCCCCGCCTGATGTCCTTGTCGGAGAGGCTGGCCAGGGACCTGGGCCCTCCGCATCCCATTATGAAGCAGCAGTCCGGGCGCAGGAAGTCGTTGGAGACCAGCCCGGTGTTGTGCGTGACGAATATGCATTGCGACGAGCTGCGGGATATTATCGTCCTTATGGCGTTCTCCGCGGTCTTGTAATGGAACATGTCGTCGAAGTCGTCGAAGTAGATCAGCGCCTCCCGGTCCCGGCACCTCACCGTCCAGGCGTAGAGGCGGCAGGCTATCATCGTGCCCCTGGACACCGAGTCCGCGAAGGGGACGTCCCCGTTCCTCTTGCAGACCAGGAGGCGTCCTTTCTCGGCGCGGAGGTCGAGGTCGATGGAGCAGACGTCTTTCAGGAAGGACCTGAAGCCGTCCGTGAGGCCGTTCTCGGCCACGAAGCGCTCCGCATCGTCGTCGCCGTCCATCATCCCCATGTGGACGTCGTGCTTCCACATCGCCATGTAATAGAGGGTGTGGGTGGCGAACTCCAGCACCACGCCGGCGGGGCTGTCCGGGTCTATCCTGCGGGACCTGGACATCGAGAGGATGACCGACGTCCCGTCGGGCTCGGGAATCTCGGGGATTCCGAGAAGCGACAGGTCGAAAGACGGCTCCGAATCGCCGGAAAGGTCGTACTCGAACACGGTACGGCGGTCTATCCTCAGGCTCTCCGATACGACGGTGTCGGGGGAGGTCTTGGAATACTCGTATACGACCACCGAGCCGCGCCTGGAGAGCTCGTAGTGGAACGTGGCGCGGTCCACGGGAAGGTCCTTGTTCAGGAAGCAGCCCTCGTTGCGCTGGCCTATGTCCTTGGAGAAGCCGCCGACTGTGGAGACTATGTCAGTTATGGCGTATCCGAACGAGGTCTTGCCGGAGTTGTTGTTCCCGAGGACCACGATCTTGTCCAGAAGGTCCCCTCTGAGGCATTCCTTCCCGAAACGGTAGTTCTTGCTGTCGGTGAGGTCGAGCTCCGCCCGGCCTCCGAAGCAACGGTATCCTTCCACCCAGAACCTTATCAGCATTCCCAGGCGCCCCCTGCGGCCTCCCGTGGGAGAACCGCTTGGAGGTATATACCAAGGACGGTGGATGGGATTTCCGTACACGTCGGAATATGCTGTTCTCCAGGAGTATGGCGGGGCGGCCCTTGTGCATGACCACCTCGCAGTCGACGCCGTACACCTCGGAGATGTTCTCGCGGGTGACGACCTCCTCCGCGGTGCCGACATTCTTGACGATCCCGGGCTCGGCCATCAGGACCACGCGGTCGGCGAACATGGAGGCGATGTTGAGGTTGTGGCTGATCATTATCACCATCACCCCCTTGGAGACGGCTATCTCGTGCATCAGGGAGGTGATGAACACCTGGTGCCTTATGTCCAGGTTGGAGGTGGGCTCGTCCAGGATCAGGATCTCCGTCTCCTGGACCAGGCCGCGGGCGATGGCGACGGTCTGGTGCTGGCCCGCCGAGAGCTCGTCGAACGGGCGGTCGGAGAGCTCGGAGATCCCCAGGACCTCCAGGACCTTCTTTACCTTCACCACGTCCTTCGGGTCCGTCTTCCATCTGGACCTGTTCGCCCTGCCTACGAGGACGGTGTCGAACACCGGCATGGAGAACACGTCCTCGGACTGGACCGGGACGTAGGACATCGCCTCGGAGATCTCCTTGCGGGTCATCTCCTTCACGTCCCTGCCGTTGACGCTCACCTTGCCTGCGGTCGGCTCCAGGAGCTTGTTCATGCACTTGACCAGGGTGGACTTCCCCACGCCGTTGGGGCCGATTATGCAAGTCAGGCCGGGGCCTTCCAGGTGGAGGTCGATCCCCTTGAGGATCTCGCTCCCCCCGTATCCCGCGGACATTCCCTCGATGTCTATCCTCATAGTATCACCACGAGGACTTCCTCTGCCTCATTATGAGGTACAGGAACATCGGGCCTCCGATGAACGCGGTCACGACCCCGACCTGCAGCGTGGCCGGCGCTATGACGGTGCGGCCCACCAGGTCGGCCACCTCCAGCAGGACAGCGCCGAACATGGCCGAGGATATCACCAGGTACCTGTTGTCCGCCCCCACGAATATCCTGCACACGTGGGGCGCGACGAGCCCGACGAACCCTATCAGCCCGGTGAAGCTGACCACGGTCGCGACCATCAGCGAGATCAGGAGGAGCAGGAGTATCCTCATGTTCTCCACGTCCAGGCCCATCGCCTTGGCGCTGTCGTCGCCGGTGGCGAGGATGTTCAGCTTGCGGGAAAGGAGCTGGGTGACCACGGTCCCGACGATGACTATGACGGCCATCAGGGGGATGTCCGCCCACTTGCAGTCGGCCACGGTGCCAACCGTCCACTGATAGAGTATCGCCAGGGCGTCCGGGTCGGCGTGGAGCTTTAGGACGGTGGTGAACGAGTTGAAGATGAACATGATGGCTATGCCTGCCATGATCATCATCGTCGGGGAGGCGCCCTTCAGCTTGCCCACCCCCAGCATCACGAGCATGGGGACGAGCGCGAAGACGAAGGCGTTCACCACGATGGCGTAGTTGCCTCCCACCAGGGAGATCCCGAGGGTTATGGCCAGGGTGGCTCCGAACCCCGCACCCGAGGATATCCCGGTGGTGTACGGGTCGGCTAAAGGATTCTTCAGCACCGACTGCATGACGCATCCTGCGACCGCGAGCCCTGCGCCGGTGACCAGCGAGGCGGCCACCCTGGGAAGGCGCTCCTGGACCACGATGTAGTCCAGAAGCTTGTCCTGGATGTTCCCGGTGATGTGCTCCCAGATGATCCGGTAGCAGTCCAGGAACCCCAGGTCCATCGTCCCGTACACTATGGAGAGGCCGGCGACGACCACCGCGGCGGCGATGCATACGAACGTGAACGCGAGCTTGCGCATCTCGGACACGTGGTATTCCCTCACGGCCTTCCTGGAATCGTCCGACTCCAGGTCGTCCTCGGATGCCCACAACAGCGCAGACCTCCTCGCGAGGTCCATCCTTCCGGCCTGCTCCTCCATGCTATCACTCAGCTGCTGTAGCCGGGGCCGGTGTACGTGTATCCCTGGCGGGCGTCTGCCCCCTTCCTGACCGCGAAGTCGTCCAGGTAGACCTGGAGGAAGTCGAGGGCGTCGTCGAGCTTGAAGAGCTCGGGGTACAGGTGGGCGGCCAGGATGTAGCATCCCGCGGGACCGGCCGCGAAAGGCATGATCTCGAAGTCCACGGCGTACATCCTCTCGTGCTTGTACTGCTCGGTCTCCTTGTAGACGGCGGTGAGGTACTCGTCGACCATGTCGTTGAACTCGGACCATTCGCAGTTCTTCTGGAACATCACGACGACCTCGTCGGTGGCGGAGGCCACGAAGTTCTCGACGGACCCGATGTTTGTGAAGTTGGTCTTGCCGACGTAGTCGGGCTGGAAGTCGATGACCTTGTTGAACCAGAGGGCGGGGCCCTGGTCGGATCCGAACGCCGCGATCGAGGACACGTTCTTGTTGTAGCACCTGACGGCGGTGACCGTCTTCTTCCCGGTGGAGATCTTCTCCTCAATGGCGGAGAGGTCGGTCATGGCCTTGTCGTACCACTTCTTGTAGTCGTCGGAGAGGCCCTGGTTTCCCAGCATGCAGGCGAGCTCCAGGACTCCCTGGATGACGTCGGGGCCCTGGCAGGGGACGATGACGAAGGACATCTTGTCCACGAGTCCGGACTGCTCCGCCTTGTCCCAGATGTAGTCGACGTTCTGGCCGCCGGTCCACTGCATGAAGGTGCCGATGACGCCCCTGTTGTAGAGGTCGGTGAGGCTCTCGATGGTTATCTCCCTCCAGGTCCCCATCACGGGCATCTTGTCGACGCCGGGGTAGATGTTGTTGTAGTTCTTGGGGGTGGTGTCGTCCACGGCCTTCAGCATGTCGTAGGACTTGATCGCGGGAAGGAGCTGCATGACCAGGTACTCGGCCCCGATCTTGTCGCTTATGGGATAATTGACGTAGGTGACCCTCTCGTACTTGTTGAAGTAGTACATGCGGACGCTCTTCTTGTCGATGATGTCCTGCACGACCTTGGCGTCGGAATCGTTCACCTTGCCGTCGTAGTTGGCGTCGGCGAGGGGGTACAGGGCCTTCCAGTCGACGTGCTTGGAGGCGTCGGAGTCGGCGTTGGAGCTTATTATCCAGTTGATGACGCCGACGTCGGTCTTGTCTATGACGTCGTCGCCGTTGGCGTTACCGTAGATCCTGAGGCGGGTGTCCGCGAAGGACTTGCCGGTGTGGTCCACGTCTTTCTCTCCGCCGTTGTTCGTAAGGGCGAACACGGCCACGGCCGCTATGGCGATTATGGCCACGGCGACTATCGCGTAGATTGCTTTGGTGTTCATTGCGTCACCTCTGTTGGATTCATAATCCAAGTCCGTATTTAATGAAGGTCCTTACTGTAAAAGAATTCCAGAGTCGTAAGAATCTTCCACCTTGACGGGAACCATAATAACCTACTTCTTTGATAGGGAATTCATGGACGGAAAGGGGCTGCTCGCCAGGACGGTCCAGTCGGTGCAGGAGATGCGCCTCAAGATAGGGGACTCCGCCGGAAGCGTGTCGCTCTACTATCCTTACGAGGGCGACTTCGAGGCGATGGCGGAGGAGTTCCGCAGGGAATCCTCGGAGAGATTCCCGGGGATGGTCCTGGAGACGCTTCTGGGACGCGTCAGGGTGACCGTTCCGGAGGAGGAGTGCGAAAGGATAGCCGGGATGCCGATGAAGGAGACCATGGAGTTCATCACTTCCCTGACGAAGGAGAGGATTCCGCTGAAGGAGTTCCTGGAGCGCGTGTCGGAAAGGTACCCGGATGCGGTATCCCGGGAATCAGGCGTCATAGACTTCGATTGGATCCTGTCGTTCCCGGAGGACCGGGACGTGTACTGCCTCTCGGAGGAGATGGGCCAGACCACCTACCACAGGTTCACCGAGGAGGACTTCCTCGCGCTGGGGTTCGAGCTTCCTAGTCGATCACGACGGGCGGTGCCTGTCGCCCCATTCGCACATCCCGTCCAGCAGCGGGATAAGCGACCTACCGGTCTCGGTCAGCGAGTATTCGACGCGGGGCGGTATCTGCTGGTAGAACTCCCTGTGCACCAGCCCGTCCCTCTCCAGCTCGCGGAGAGAGTTGCTGAGAGTCTTGTCGGACACGGTGGAGATGTACCTCTTCATCTCGTTGAACCTCACCGTCCCGAACTCCATGAGGGTGTACAGGATGGTCATCTTGTATTTCCCTGAAATCAAAGAGAGAGTGTAACTGAACCCGGTCTTCCCCAGCTCCTCGTCCGCTATGCATCTGACCATGTCATCGCTTTCCTGAAGGTTAGTATCGGTATTCGCTGTAAGTACTTCACTTATTTGCATGCGAAACCATGAGAGGGCCATGAGGTCTTCCATAGAGGAGTATGACGCCGTCGAGAAGGCGGCCATGAAGTTCGTTAAAAGCGTGGCGGAAGGGGACAGCAGATACGCCAAGGAGCTGTTCACCGACGACGCGGTCCTGTTCGGGTTCCTGGACGGGAAGCTGGAGCACGGCTCCATAGAGCAGTTCTACCGCAACGTGGACACCGTCTCCGGCGGGAAGTCCTTCAAGGCCAGGGTGGACGTCATGGACGTGGAGGAATCCCTGGCGGTGGTCCGCGTCCAGGAGGAGGGATGGGGAGGGAGGATAGACTTCACCGACTACCTCCTGCTTCTGAAGATGAACGGGGAATGGAAATGCGTCGCCAAGGCGTACAACCAGAACTCCGACACCGTGAAGGAGGCCTGAGGATGATGAAGGACCTGGGGCCTCTGCCCGCAATCTGCCCCATGCCCGTGCTTATGGTGGCCGCCTACGACAAGGAAGGGGTTCCAAACGTCATGAGCGCCGCCTGGGGGACGATCAGCCAGATGGACAAAGTCGTGCTGATGATAGACGAGGACCACAAGACCACGCAGAACGTCCTCGAGAGGAAGGCGTTCACCGTGAGCCTGGCCGACAAGAGGAGCATAAAGGCCGCGGACTACTTCGGGATAGTGTCTGGAAACAAGGTGGCCGACAAGGTGAAACGCTCCGGGGTGCGCGTTTCCAAGAGCGGGAAGGTGGACGCGCCGGTCATCGAGGATTTCCCGATCACGATGGAATGCGAGCTGGCAGAGGTCGTGAGGACCGAGACCATGTTCGCGATCGTCGGAAGGATAGTGAACGTGGCCGCTGACGAGGGGATAATCGGCGAGGACGGGAAGATTGACGTCTCCAAGACCGAGCTGCTGATATTCGACCAGTTCACATGGAACTACAACGTCGTCGGCGAGAAGGTAGGGAAGGTCGGCCAGTTCGGGAAGGATCTGAAGCGATCCGGATCCTTGAAACCCCTTTCCCATTCTTTTACGCGGGACGGAAACGATTAATCCGCCCCGTAAGATTCCCACGCATGAGACAATGCATGGATTCGGACAACCTCCACAGGCGTTTGAAGAAGATTTCGGGACAGGTCGCCGGCCTGGACAAGATGATCGACGAGGACGTCCCCTGCGCGGACATCCTGGTCCAGGTCAACGCCATATCGAGCGCGCTGCACAAGGTCGGGGAGATCATCCTGGTGGGGCACATCAACCACTGCGTCAAGGACGGGGTGGTGAGCGGGGACGTCGACAAGACCCTGGCGGATTTCGAGGAAGTATTGAAGCAGTATTCCAAGATCTGAAGCCTGCGATAATACCCCCATAGGGTATATATGAGATACCCCATATGGGTATATCATGGGCATCATCACCGAATCCTTGAAGGCTCAGCGGAAGGAGGCGGGGGCCATCCTCGCCGGAGGGCTGTCGCTTCTCGCGTCGATGACGCTGGAAGGCTTGGAGGCGCTCGTCTGGGTGCCGATAGCCCTCTGCGGAATACCCATAATCGCCGGGGCGGCGGTCGCCCTGGCCAAAGAGCATGACATCACGGCGGATCTTCTCGTCTCCATCGCCATCGCCGCCAGCGTTCTGATCGGAGAATTGGAGGCTGCCGCGGAGGTCTCCGTCATCATGGGCATCGGCTCGTTCCTGGAGGAGGCCACGGTGGCCCACGCGAACTCCCGCATAGGCATGGCGGCCGGGCTCAGGCCTGACAAAGCTAGAATCGTGAAAGGAAACGGGACGGAGGACGTGAGCCCGGACTCCTTGGTGCGCGGCGACATCGTTCGCGTGCTTCCCGGTGAAACTATCCCGGCGGACGGGACGGTCGTCTCGGGGACGTCGTCCGTGGACACGTCCATGATGACCGGGGAGCCTGTGCCAAAGGACGTCGCCGCCGGGGACAAGGTGTACGGCGGGACGGCCAACATGTACGGATGCCTGGACATAGAGGTGGAGAACGCCGGGGAGGGGTCGGCGGCGTCCCGCATGGAGAGGCTGATCCGCGAGGCGGACGCGAACAGATCCAGAGTGGTACGCACGGCGGACAAGTGGGCGTCGCGCATCGTCGTTATGGCGCTGGCAGGATCCATCCTAGCATACCTGCTCACGCTCGACGTGGAGCGCGCGGTGACGGTCCTGGTTGTGTTCTGCCCCTGCGCCCTGGTCCTGGCCACTCCGACGGCTATGATGGCCGCCGCGGCCAATCTGAGCGGGCGCGGGGTGCTCGTGAAGGACGGCGGCGCCATGGAGAGGATGGCGGACGTGGGAACCGTCCTGTTTGACAAGACCGGGACCCTGACCACCGGCAGGATGGAGTGCCTCGGGTTCTTCTCGGTTTCCGGATACGGGAATGAGGAGATCTCCCGCTTTGCCGCCGCTGCGGAGTCGCTCTCGGAGCATCCGATCGGGAAGGCCATCGCCGGATCCGTGAAGACGGATGATGCCGTGGAGGACTTCGAATACATACCCGGGCAGGGCATACGCGCAAAGGTGTGTGGCCATGCCGTGACCGTGGGGAACCGCGCCCTCCTGCGGAGGATTTGCCCCGGGGGTATCGAAAAGCTTGAGGCGGAGGCGGCTGAGCGCGAATCCGAGGGGTTCCTGTGCGTCCTGGTCGGGATCGACGGAGAGCCCGCGGGATACGCCCTGCTGAGCGACACCCTCCGCCCGTCGTCGAAATGGGCGTCTCGCCACCTGAGGATGCTCGGGCTGCGCAGGATAATGCTCACCGGCGATTCGGAGGCCCCGGCCAGGAGGATGTCCGCCGAGCTGGGGCTGGACGACGCCGTGTGGGAGTGCATGCCGTCGGACAAGCTCAGGATAGTGTCTTCGATCGAGGAGAAGGACAGGTGCTGCATGATAGGGGACGGGGTCAACGACGCCCCGTCGCTGAAGAGGGCGCACGTAGGGGTGTCCATAGGCGGAGGCGGGCTCGCATCGGAATCCTCGGACATCGTGATGATGGGCGAGGACCTGGCGGTGCTCCCGGGGGTGTTCTCCATGGCCAGGAGGACGCTCAAGACCATCCGCATAGGGATAGCGTCCTCCCTGGCGCTGAACCTGGCCGCGACCGTCCTGGCGTTCACTGGGACCATAGGGCCGGTGGAGGGGGCGCTGGTGCACAACGCCGGGTCCGTGGCTGTCATCCTGGCAGCAGCGGCGCTCCTGACTTACGACCCCTGGAGGCCCGGAAGGCACGCGAAGAAGCGGAGGAAAGCCAAGGCCTTCGTTCCGGCATGAGCGGAAGGAGGACGGAACGGTATTGTATCC
>JAEEGH010025659.1_pt1 | contig 11803 bp, 10 predicted proteins | sample 9134181 | NCBI WGS metagenome assembly JAEEGH01 (sample SAMN16246544, study PRJNA631951) | gut metagenome | biome: gut microbiome; feature: rumen; material: DP-attached | host: Bos | place: Iran: Karaj | collected 2018-10
CCGGTGTTCAGCATGGACACCGCCGACGCGGACCGCATTTACCGGGTATATCGCCTCATTGAAACGCTCTATCCCCTCACCGTGGCGGCTGCGCTGATTTTGGGGACGCTGCTGCCGGTGCTGATGATCCTTCAAGAGCAGAAGGAGGCGGCGATTTTGCGGGCCCTGGGCTGGTCGAAGAAGCTCACCATCCGGCGGCTGACGATGGAGCAGGCGCTTTTGTGCCTGGCGGGGCTGGCGCTTGCTATTATTGCCCTGTTCGCGGTGAACGGCCTGGTCTTCCTGGGGGTGATCGTCGTGCCGCTGGTGTATGTGATTGCCCACTTCGCCCTCTGCGTTGGCGCGTCCGCTGCCATCTCTGCGTCCATCCTGCAAAAGAGTCCCATGCGGCTATTGCAGGTGAAGGAATAAGTGCAGTCGTCCTCGTCCCTCATCCGTCAGCCGCCTGCGGCGTCTGCCACCTTCCCCCAGGGGAAGGTCATTCGCTGCGGCGGGACGGGGTGAAGGCCGAAAAGTGCAGCCTATACCTTCTCCTGGGAGAAGGTGCCCCGCAGGGGCGGATGAGGGGGCCCCGTCCCCTTAACGTAAAGATGATTTGATTGATCGGAGGAAACGACTATGTCCATCCTGTCTATCGAAAACCTGAGCTATACCTATCCCGGCGGGCAGAAGGCCGTGCTGCGGGAGGTAAACGCCGAATTTGAGGCGGGGAAGATGTACGCCATCACCGGGCCCAGCGGCAGCGGCAAGTCCACCCTCCTCAGCCTCCTGGCGGGGATGGAGACCCCATCGGAGGGGGGCATCGTCTGCGAGGGGGAATCCCTGGCGGACATGGACCTGGACGCCTACCGGCGGGAGAAGATCGCCTTTGTCTTCCAGGCCTACCAGCTCCTGCCCCTGCTGACTGCCCGGGAGAACGTGTGCCTCCCCATGGAGATGCAGGGTGCCCCCACGGACGAAGCTGCCGAGCGGGCGGACGCGCTCCTTTTGAGCGTGGGCCTGCCGGACACCCTTCACAAGCGCTTCCCCGGGAACCTCTCCGGCGGGGAGCAGCAGCGGGTGGGCATCGCCCGGAGCCTCGCCAGCGGCGCGAAGGTGATCCTGGCGGACGAGCCCACGGGGAACCTGGACGACGAGAACACGGCGGCCATCATGGCGCTGCTAAGGAAACAGGTGACTGACAAGGGCTACTGCGTCATTATCGTCACCCACGACCCGGAGGTGGCCGCCGCCTGCGATGTGCAGTACCGCATGCACGGCGGGACGCTGATCGCATCGTAATCCTGCCGGACACAGAAGAAACCGGGCGGCCTTGTGGGCCGCCCGGTTCGTTTCGTTTTCCTTATTTTACCGCCGTCTTGCGGAAGAAGAGGACGCCGATGCAGGCAGGGCCGCAATGACTCCCGATGGTGCTGCCGGCGCTGGTGACGCAAACCTCCTGGAAGGGGTGGAGGGACTTCACCAGCTCCTCCGCCTTGTCCACGATCTCCTGGGGCATATCGGTATGGGTGATCATGATCCGCCCGGGCACCACGTTGTCGTTGCCTTCCAGCCGCCCCCGGATATAGTCCAGCACGGTCTTTTCCATGTTGCCCCGGTACTTGCGCCCCACGGTCATGGCCCCGTCGCCGCCCACCACGATCTCGGGCCGCAGCTTCAGCAGGTTCGCCCCCAGAGCCGCCACGCCGGAGCAGCGGCCGCCCTTGTGGAGATATTCCAGGGTCTGCAGCACAAAGCTCACGTCCAGACGGGTGCGCATCTCCTTCAGCTTATCGGCAATATCCCGGGCCTCCATGCCCTCGGCAGCCATCTCCGCGGCTGCCATGGCCAGCTGGCCGCTGCCGGAGGAGAGATTCAGGCTGTCCACCACGAAAACATTGTCCATCCCTTCCGCGGCGATGCAGGCATTCTGATAGCAGGCGGAGAGCTTGTTGGAGATGTTGATATGGATGACGTCATAACCCTCGCCCGTCCAGCGGCGGAAGCAGTCCTCGTAGGTCCCCACGGAAACGGCGCTGGTCTTGGGCAGGGTGCCGGTCTTCTGGGCGTAGTCGTACAGCTCCCCGGTGGTCACATCCACCCCGTCGCGGCAGACCCGGTCCCCCAGGGTCACTTCCAGAGGCAGCACCTCCAGGTCGAAGCGCTTGTAGAGCTCCGGCGTCAGGTCGCAGGTGGAATCGCAGGTGATCTTGATTTTAGCCATGAAAAATCTCCTTCTCATCCTTCCGGGCAGTGTGAATGAAACAGAAACCTGTTCTGTTAAGGTATGATACTATCTATTACTATGACACGGATTCCGCAAAATTGCAAGACTTATGTTCGTTTTGGCACATACGGTGTCGGAGCTGACTGCGCTCCTTCCGTTTCCGCCGTCCCAAAACGCAGCCTCCGCGCTGCGTTTTGGAGAGGACATTTCGGCGAATAAGGACGAGCTTGCAATAATCCTCCAAGGTATTATAATAAACACAAATATATAATGTGTGGACCGGCCCGCCGGGCCGGTCCGGAGGGAGGAAACGCCGTGCTTATCCCCGAAGAATTCCTGCGAAACCAGGTATTTGACACCCGGGCCCTGGCCTTCAACCGCCAGCTGACCCCCAATTATACCCGCGACCCCTTCGCCCATGTGGAAAAGCCCCTGGGGGCGGAGGTCTTTCCCGACGGAAAGGTGCTGGTGCGCTTTTTCGGGCCCGAAGCCGCCTCCGTGCGGGCGGGGCATGAGGACACCTGGATCGACCTTCATAAGGACGAGGACGGCATGTGGACCGGCCTTCTGCCCTATGACGAGCCGGGCTTCAAGCAGCTGGCCTTCACGGTGGACGGGGTGAAGGTCCTGAATCCCCTGGCCCCCATCGGCTGGGGCAGCGGCAGCGCCATCAACTACATCGAGATCCCCGACCCGGACCAGGATTTCCTGCTGCTGCAGGACGTGGAGCACGGCACCGTCAGCATGGAATACTTCCCCTCCTCCGTCACCGGGGAAACGGAATGCTGCTATGTCTACACCCCGCCCCATTACCGGGACGACCTCACGACGCGCTACCCCGTCCTCTACCTTCAGCACGGCGGCGGGGAGAACGAGGGCTGCTGGGTCCACCTGGGCAAGGTGAACTTCCTCATGGACAACCTGCTGGCGGAGGGCAAATGCGTGCCCTTCATCATCGTCATGAACAACCTGATGATGCAGGTGAAGAAGGACGGCAAGTGGGAGGAGGATGTGAACCAGTTCGGAGACATGCTGATCCGCGACTGCATCCCCTTCATCGAGAAGCATTACCGCACAAGGCCCGGCAAGCGGAATCGGGCCATCGCGGGCCTGAGCCTGGGTTCCCTCTACTCCGGCCAGATCATCATGGAGCACCCGGATAAGTTCGGCTCCGCCGGGCTTTTCACCGGCTACACCTGGCCCGTCATGCCCGGCTACCCCACCAAGGAGCAGCCCTGGACGGAGGCTTTGAAGGACGCGGAGACCTTCAACCGGGAGGTGCATCCCTTCTTCGGCGCCATCGGCGACCGGGAGGTGAGCCTTCCCCTCTTCGAGAAGGAGCGGGAATTCTGCAAAGAGCAGGGCGTGAACTACATCCAGAAGATATATCCCGGCGTCCACGAATGGCGGGTCTGGCGCGCCGCCAGCAGAGACTATTTCTGCATGATCTTCCGGGATTGAAAGGAGAAGAAAAATGCTGCGTGAAGTCAAAACCGAGAGCGGCTGGGTGCGGGGCATCCCCGCCGCCGACCCGAGAGTGACCGCCTTCAAGGGCATCCCCTTCGCCGCCCCCGCCACGGGCCCCAACCGCTGGCGAGCCCCCCAGCCCGCCCAGCCCTGGGAAGGGGTGCGCAACTGCTTTGAATTCGGCCCCATCGCCATGCAGGAGATCCCCGGCGGGAACCCGGACGACATCTATACCAGGGAATGGCATGTGGATTCCAGCGTGCCCATGAGCGAGGACTGCCTCCAGCTGAACATCTGGACCAACGCGAAAAGCGCCGAGGACAAGCTGCCGGTGATGGTATGGCTCTACGGCGGCGGCCTCATGGTGGGCTATCCCTCCGAGATGGAGATGGACGGGGAGCGCATCGCCCGCCGGGGCGTGATCCTGGTAAGCGTCAATTATCGGGTCAACGTGTTCGGCTTCCTGGCCCACCCGGAGCTCACCGCCGAGGCCCCCGACAAGCCCACCAACTTCGGCCACCTGGACCAGCAGGCGGGCATCGCCTGGGTGAAGCGGAACATCGCCGCTTTCGGGGGCGACCCGGACAACATCACCATTTTCGGCCAGTCCGCCGGGGGCGGCAGCTGCGAAATCCAGCTTTGCTCCCCCCAGAACAGGGGCCTGTTCCGGCGGGCCATCCTCCACTCCTCCGGCGGCCTCCTGCCTCCCAGCAGCCTGAGCCTGCACCTAAGCGAAGCGGAGGAGCAGGGCGTGAAGCTCTTTGAAAAGCTGGGGGTGAAGACCCTGGCGGAGGCGAGGCAGTTGGATGCGCAGGCCATTTGGGACATAGCCGTGGGCCGGGGGGGCTTCAAGTGGGGCAGCGTTATAGGCGACGCCTTCCTGCCCGACACCCCGGCCAACATCATCCTCCGGGGCGAGGAGAACGAGGCCGACCTCATCATCGGCAACACGGGGGACGAGTTCCTTTTCCGCCCGGAGGTGGATTCCTTCCAGGAGCTGGAAGCCTATGTGAAGCGGAAATTCCCCAACATCGCGGAGGAATATCTGACCACCGCGAGATGCTGCGCCATCACCCTGGGCCAGATCAAGGAAAACGCCACCTACAACAACTTTGAGATGGGCAATATGCTCTGGCTGGACCACAACGCCCGGAAGCCGAAGCACAAGATGTATTTCTACCGCTTCGACCCGGAGATCCCCGGCTGGGACGATCCGGGGGCCTTCCACTCCTCGGACCTGTGGTTTGCCTTCGAGACCCTGGCGAAATGCTGGCGGCCCTTCACCGGCAAGCACTACGACCTGGCCCGGCAGATGTGCAATTACTGGACGAATTTCGCCCGCAGCGGCGACCCCAACGGCCCCGACGCCGACGGCAGCGCCATGGAGCGCTGGGAGCCCTACACGGCGGAGAATCAGAAGGTCATGTTCTTCGGAGACAAGCCGGAGCTGATCCGGGTGACGGAGAGCGACTTCTTCCGCCTCCTGCAGCATGCCTGCGAGGACAGGCGCATCCCCTATCGGGCCCTCAATGCCTTCGACGCGGAAAAGGAATTCGGCACAGGTTTAATGGATCTGTAAAGGAGATGCAAAAATGGCGACGAAAAAAGTGGGCGACCTCATCAAGGAAGCAAGGACGGGTGCGGGCCTGACCCAGGCGGAGCTGGCCAAGAAGGTGGACGGGGTCACCGCCTCGGACATCAGCAAGGCGGAACGGGGGGAAAAGGAGCTGACCCAGGCGGCCCTGAAGCAGATCGCCAAGGCCACGGGCGTCACCCAGTCCTCCCTGCTGAACGCCCCCAAGGGCGCTTCCGGCAAGAGCGGCAAATCCTCCTCCGGCGGCAAGACCGGCAGCAGCGGCAAGACAACGGAGGAATATAAGCTCACCGCCGCGGAAAAGAAGCTCATCGACCTTTACCGCGAAGCGGATTCCGACACGAAGAAGGCCGCCGTCAGCCTCCTCAAGGGGGAAAAGGCGGATGGCGGCATCCTGGCAAACCTGTTCAGCGGGGCGGTGGACACCCTGCTGGGAGGGAAAAAATGACGGATTATCGGCTGAATTACGACGTACTGAAACAGGTGTGCCGGGAAAGGAGCGTCATCCGCAACGTCTCCAAACACCGCAAGAGCGACGGGACCATCGACCGGGAGGGCAATCTGCGCATCTGGAACGACGCCATAGCCCGGTTTAAGCAGACCCTGCTGTGGGAGGAAGGCGCGCCGAACTACGACGACCGGGACCCCCTGCAGCCGCCCCCTTCTCTGATCTTCATCCCCGCCCGGGGGACCGGGGAAAAGCGGGGCACGGTGATCGTGGCCTGCGGCGGCGGGTTTGAGACGCGGACCGGCTGCGAGGGCTTCCACGTGGCGGAATACTTCACCGACGCGGGCTTCAACACCGCCGTCCTCACCTACCGCCTGAAGCCCTATTCCCGCTGGGACGCCATGGCGGATATGCAGAGGGCCATCCGGCTGCTGCGGGCGAGAAAAGAGGAGTTCGGCATCACAGATAAGGTGGCGGCCATGGGCTTTTCCGCCGGGGGCATGCTCAGCGCCAATTGCGCCACCCACTTCGACCTCGGGGACCCGGCGGCAGCGGACCCCGTCGAGCGGGAATCCTGCCGCCCCGACGCGGCGGTGCTGGGCTACGGGGCCTTTGCTTTTGCCGGGCTCCCCGGCGGCTTCTTCGCAGACCCCTTCGGGGATCGGATCATGAACCCCTATGTGGCCAACAAGGAGGAGCTGGTCTACTTCGCCCCGGAGGTTAACATCACGAGGCAGACGCCGCCCTTCTTCATCTGGCAGACCAACAGCGACGACCCCCGCCATTCCTTCACGCTGGGGCAGGCCCTGACCGCCGTGGGCATTCCCTTCGAGATGCACCTCTTCCCCGAGGGCGTCCACGGCCTGGCCCTGGCCGACGGCAATAACGACCTGGACATGGACCTCCCCCACGTGGCCCGCTGGGCCCCTCTCTGCGCCGAATGGCTGGAGGAGCTGGGCATCTGACAAACGGGACACGACACAGGGGCTGTTTCTTTGGGATCTCTGTACCCTGTTCCCTCGTATAACCAAAACGCAAACGCTATGTAGCGTTTGCGTTTTGGAGAGGAGGAGCCGTGGGAATCCTGCCGGTATTCGGCCTTCGGCCGGATACCGGCTATTCACATGCGCTCCGACGACGGTGCGATCGCCGGATAAATACACAGCCCCGCCAGGAAGGGGAAAACCCGATCGACCAGAGTCAGGTCAAAACCGGCGGGTCCCGACGCCAGGAATACCATGAACCGCGCCGCGAAGGGCCAGCACAGACTCAAGCTGGCCAGGAGCGCGGGAAGCAGCAGCAACGCAAAGGCGATCAGCAGCATGAGCCGCAGCTTTCCCTCCGCCCGCACCCTGTACCACAGAGCAGCGGCTGCCGGGATCAGCATACCCGCGGCAACGCGCAGGATGGGCTCCAGGACACAAGCATTGAGGAAATGGGGCAGGATGTGAAAGGTCCTTTTTCTCAATTCCAGCAGAAAAGGCGCGAGAAACAGCCGGTCCGCCAGGAGGAGCAGCGCAAGGAAGCCAAGAACAGCGACCCAAACGATGGCTTTCCGCTGAAAGCGGGGATAGGCCTCCTTCCCGCCGCCGAACAGCGCCGACACGTCGATCTCCAGGGCTTTCGCCAGGGCTTCCAGCATATCCAAGTCCGGCTGGTTCTTCCCCGTCTCCCAATTGGAGACGGTCTGCCGGGTCACATGCAGCTTTTCCGCCAGTCCGTCCTGGGTCAGAGCGCGCTGCATCCGGTATTTCCGAATATTCTTCGCCACGTCGCTCATCGTTCGTCACCTCCCGCCATGTTATCACTATACGGCAAGGGAAGGAAATTGTCACGCAAGAATCTCTTGCATGGGGCTTGTTGCAGCCAGAGGAGGCCAAAAGGGCTCGGTGGTTGACAGGATTTGCCGAACAAAGTACAATGCAGGTGATTTTTGGCAGGAACCGTCGAAGAACGCCCCCGTTCCGCCGGGAACGGTCCGGAGGATAAAGGATGAAGAATAAAAAGAATTGGATCGGGGCGGGGCTATTGCTGGTCATCGCCGCCCTGACCGTCACGCTGGTGGCGCTCCACGCAAAGAGCGCCCCGCCCCAGCCTTTGCCCACCGCCACGCCGCGGCCCACACCCAAGGTGGTGGTGGAGGAGAAGGTGGTGGAGACCATCGTGGAGGTACAGCACCAGGTCACCGCCGAGGAGCTGAGCGCCGGCCTCAACGAGATGGGGCAGCTCATCACCGCGGAATACTATTTCACCGCCGTCGCCAGCGCCTCCACCCAGCTGGCCCCCATTCTGGGCATCAAGCTGGGCTTCACGGAATCCAGCTTCCTGGCCGGCTACGATGGGGTCATCACCGCGGGGATAGACTTCTCCCTGATCCGGGTGGAGAAGGACGAGGAAAAGGGCCGCGTCACCGTGACCATGCCCGCCGCGGTTATTTTCAATGTGGACATCGACCCGGACAGCTTCCAGCTCTACAATGAGACGAGCAGCATTTTCACAGACATCACCGCCGAGGACTACAACAACGCCCTCCTTGAGCTGGAGGCCACGGAGCGGGAAAAGGCTCTGGCGCGGGGCATTTTGGACAATGCCGACGAGAACGCAAGGAAGCTGGTACGCAGCTTCATCGGCAGTCTGCTGAACCCGGCGGAATACGCCGTCGAGTTCGTGACCGGCGTGTGAAGGGAGGCGCAGTATGGATAAAAGCATGCAAAAGCTGGTGATCGTGGGCTGTCTGCTCCTCCTGGCCGTGGTCTCCTTCCTCCTCATCGGGGACTGGGCCACGGACGCGGCGCGGCATGGGGACACCATCGCCTCCCTGGACGAAAAAACCGACACGGTGCTGAAGCTGTCGGGCGCGGCAGCCCTGGCCTCCGCCGCCGTTTCCGCCATCCCCGGGGACACGGCCACCCCCATCGCGGAGGAGCTGGCGGATTTTACCACCTATTTCCTGCTGGTCCTCTGCGTCCTCTATTCCGAAAAATACCTGGTGACCATCCTGGGGGCCGCCGCCTTCAAGGTGCTGATCCCCTGCGCTCTGGCGGTATTCGGGGTCAGCCTTTACTGGAAGCGGCAGGGCCTCAAGCAGCTGGCCGTCAAGCTGGCGGCCATCGGCCTGGCCCTCTTCATCGTGATCCCTCTCAGCCTGCGCATCTCCGACATGGTTTACCGGGTCTATGACACCACCATCCGGGAAACGCTGACGGAGGCGGAAGGCCTGGACGAGGAGGCCTCTTCCTACGACTGGACGGACCTGGGGGACGGGCCCATCTGGAACATCGCGGGCCACGCCGCCCGGGATTTCAAGGACAAGGCCGTGGTTGCCCTGAACCGCTTCGTGGAAAGCCTGGCGGTGATGATCGTCACGGCCTGCATCATCCCCCTGCTGGTGCTGCTGTTCTTCCTCTGGCTCATCCGGCAGCTCACCGGCGTGGACCTGGCGGCAAAGCTGCACCTGCGTCCCCGGGAGAAGCGGGAGAAGAAGGAAGCCGCGCAGGAATAGGTCGTCGAAGCAAACTGCGCTCATTCCGTTTCCGCGGTTTCCGTAAGCGCCGCGAAAACTGCATATCGCTGCGTTGCTTCTCCTCTTCACCCCGAAGCGTCCGCTTCGGGGTGAAGAGCGGGGACGGGGGCTGCGGATTGCCACGACCAGCCTGCGGGCCGGTCTCGCAATGACGGGAATGGGGGCCGCTGCGAGATAAGAAATGCCGGTGAACACGGTGAGGCTTCCCCTATTTCGTCATTGCGAAGGCCCGAAGGGCCTGTGGCAATCCGCTCCTCGCAATCGTCATGTGCAGACACATCACGATGAACGAAACAGCCATGCCCCACCGCGGGGTATGGCTCCCTCTCTGAGGGAGGCTTTTCCTATCAGCGAGGAAATCGGGGCCCGGCTGCGAAAGCAGCCGGGCCTCCTCGTCATGTTTTCATCCCTTCAGCAGGCGCATGCGGTTTTCCTCGGTGTAGATGGGTACAGGCTCCACGCCCAGACGGAACTTCTTCCCCGGATTCCTCAGCAGCACGGCGCCGATCATCACGCCCAGGTAGTTCATATCGACCGGATGTTCCGGCTTCTTAAAAGAGAATTCCAGCTGATAACTCCCGCCGTCCTCCAGCTCCGGCAGTTCCCAGAGGGCTTCGCCTACTTTCTCCCAGTCTTCCCGGTGCCAACCGGTGTCGGCAAGTTCCAGCCGGTCTTCCGCCCGGAGGGCGGTCACGCCTCGGAAGAAATCCTCCCAATACTCCTTGAGCCGGGCACGCAGGGGTTCCAGCATCGCCGGCTCCAGGCCCGCTTCCTCCAGATCCTTCGCGCTGATCTCGTCGCAATGGGCCAGCATAGCCGTTCTCGCCTCTTCGACCTTCTCTTCCATGGTTTTTTCTTCCGGGAAGCCCTGCCTTTTCAGCTCCCGCAGCTGCCGCAGCGTCTTTTCCAATTCGGCGCTTTTCCGTTCCAGGGCCGCGCGCACTTCCCCTTCCGGCGCGCTCAGCAGCTTTCGGATCTCTCCGATGGTGAACCCCGCGCTTTGCAGGCTCCGGATCTTTTGATAGTCCAGGACCTGGCTCTCCTCATAATAGCGGTAGCCGGTCCACTCGTCCACCTGGGCAGGCTTCAGCAGCCCCACCCGGTCATAATACCGCAGGGTCCGGGGCCCGCAGGCGCAGAGGATCGCAAAATTCCCAACGGTCAGCATGCTTCCCGCCTCCTTTCGCCTTCACCCTATCATTGCCCCAAAGTGGAAGGTCAAGAGGAAATTGCAAATTCAAATCAAAGCCGCTCTGCGGCTTCGATTTGAGAAGGATTGCGCTCCGCTACCCGCGCGTCCTTATTCGTCGGAATGGCGGGTATCTGCGCAAGCGCAAATACCCGCAGATTCCGGCGAAACGTCCTTCTCAAAATGGAAGCGCCGCTTCCATTTTGAAGAGGAGGAGCAGTGAAATGAGCGAGCTTTGACCCTGCGGGTCGAAGCGAACGATATGGAGCTTGCGACGACGTGCGGGCGCGAACTCTGCGAGGCTTTCCTTAGACCATCTCCGCGGTGATGGCGGGGGGATCGCCGCCGAACTGGAAGGGGGAATTGTTGGAAGCGGTGATGCTGACGCCCTTACCCGCAAACTTCAAGGTATACACGTCCTCGATGCAGGTCTCCAGCCAGCGGCAGCGCAGCTCGAAGGTATCCTCTTCCGTCCAGCTGCCGTGGGCCAGGTAGAGCTGGGTGCAGGCGGTCTCCGTCCCCAGGATGTTCGTCAGGCGCAGGCCGCCGGTGCCCACCCGGATATGCTCCTCCCGCCCGGAGGCGGCGAGGATATGCCAGAGGCAGCCGTAGTTATCGAAATCAAAGCGGAATTCCCGGATGGGATTCGGGCCTTCCCCGCTCATGAAGTTGCCGCCGAAGGGGCCGAAAACGCCGCTTTTCACCCGGAAAGTCCTGCCGCTGATGCGCGCCGCCGTGGGGCTGGAGGGCCGGCAGGGGGGATTGCCGATATTCAGGCTGCGAAGCCTTCTCTCCAGCTTCCCCGCGGCCTCCGGGTCCTCCGGCAGGGGGCCGTCGGAAGTCACCTTCGCCGCAAAGTCCCAGGTGATGTCCAGGGTCTTCTGGGCCCAGTGGGCGCCGGGGGCGGTCTCGGTGATGGCGACGATCATATCCAGCTTTGGCAGGACGATGGTGAACTGGCCCATGGCCCCGTCGGCCCGGTAGGCCCCCTCCGGCTTGCACATCCAGATCTGGAAACCGTAGCCCAGGAAGTTGTCCGTGGCGGGGGGATTCACCGCCGCCTCGGAGGCGGAGTCATTCTGGTTGGTGGTGGCCAGGCGCACATAGTCCTCGGCCAGGATGCGCTCCCCTTCCCAGACGCCGCCGTCGGCATAGAGCTTCAGGAGCCGGAGGTTGTCCTCCGTGGTGGCGTAGAGGCCGCCGCCCCCCACCTCCATGCCGTCGGGCATACAGGCCCAGCGGAGATTACTAGCGTCGATGCCGATCTTGTCAAAGAGGCGAGGCTTCAGGTAGTCATGGAGGCCCAGGCCCGTCTTGGCGCGCACGATGGCCCCCAGAAGGGTGGAGCCGGTGGAATTATACATATAAGTCGTGCC
>JAEEGH010025662.1_pt1 | contig 11802 bp, 8 predicted proteins | sample 9134181 | NCBI WGS metagenome assembly JAEEGH01 (sample SAMN16246544, study PRJNA631951) | gut metagenome | biome: gut microbiome; feature: rumen; material: DP-attached | host: Bos | place: Iran: Karaj | collected 2018-10
CGCAAAAAAATTGCCATGAAAACAGGCACCCATACCCAGGTGCCTGTCCCCATGACTACCGTTGCTCCTCCTGCTCCGAGAAGCAGCGTGATGATGTAACTGATCACTTGAAGAATCGTCTTAACTGTCTTGTTCATAATCTTGATGTTTTAAATGGTGAATAATAAGGGTTAATTTCGCAGCCGAAACGGCTTCTCTTCTATGCTACAAAATTACAAAAAATATCTGAGATTACCAAACAAACTCCTTCTTTTTTTTTCTATTATTATTTGGAACTTTCAATTATACTTCGTATCTTTGCACACAAATACTGGTAAATATGACTGAGGTACATAAGAAATATCGCCTGACTTCTATGGAAGAGCCTACCGACGAAATGTTGCAGGCCCTGATGGAAGATGTGGCTAAGGCAGCACGAGAATCAAGTGCCAAGGCAGAAGCCGAGAAGCAGAGACGCTTTTCGGAAGTAGCTCGCATTATCAAAGCCCGACGTTCTCAACGAAAGAAGATACTTGATGACTAACCGCCGTCCTACATTATGTGTAGTTGCAGGCCCCAATGGCTCAGTATACGACAACTCCATTGACGATCAGCTCCCTCGCTTGTTATATCGTACAATTGACGGAGAACTCTTTAAAGGCCATACCGAAGAAATTCCAAACTGGGCACAAACGATAATTTAACCTCACGAAGGGACGCTCCTGTTATAACATAAGCACTCGGGCTCTGCCCGCTTGCAACCGAAGAGACGCAAGAACTTCCCTATGTTATAGTGATTACACTTAAAGACCAGTCCTATCTTCCCAACATCCGACGGATTCTAAAGTCGCTTGTCGGGGTGGAAAAGGTTACAACGGCCAAGACCGACGTCAAGCCCGCTGCACGCAAGAAGCACCTCTCTCGCTATGAGCAGTCGCTGCTCGATGTGAAGGAGGGCCGAGTGTGTTCTTATGAGAACAGCGAGGAGTTTTTCAAGAAAATGGGTATCTGATGTATAAATGATGACGAGTTGGAACTGCTGATGCTCAACACCGGCACCCATTCTGACTTGTTTAAGTAATGGCACAAAAGTGCCTGCCCCCCTTGTGTCATGGAGAGCTAGATGTGCTCACAGATGGGGCAGTGAGCACCTGCGGGGGGATTGGGTCGCTGGAAAGGGTGGAAATGAAGAAAAGTTATTCGTTTTAATTTTTCTTCATTTTTTTTTGAAATTAACGCAGAATGCATTACCTTTGCAACCGAAACGAAAACATTTATATTTATGGTAACAAAGAAAAAGTATGAGAAGCCTTCGACGAAGGTTTACGAGTTGAAACATCGGCAACCGTTGCTGATAGGCAGCAATGGCGACGGAAACTTAAACCCCATGGATGATCCCACTGACCTGTAGTAATGAACCCCTAAAATTGAAACGACAATGAAGAAAAATTGCATTCTTTGGGCCGTGCTACCGATGATGGCTGCAGCCCTCATGACCACAGCCTGCTCAAACGAAGACAGCGTGGCCGAAGTGTCCGCACAGCAGAACGGAGCGAAAATCATTCCCTACACTGTGACCGTCAATGACGGCGCCACAACCCGCGCCACAGTCGAGAGCGACAACAAGACGCTCTACTTTGCCGATGGCGACAAGCTCTACATCACCGGCACCAACATCAAGGGCGTGCTCGACATTCAGACGGGTTCAGGCACGGCCAGTGCCACCTTCTCGGGCGACCTGACCTACACGGGCGATGCCCCCACAGCTTCAACAGAACTGACCGCCACCCTCGTCAGCGCACAGCAGAACGATGGTACTGAGATAACCGTCAATGCAACAACAGGAGCCGTCACCGTGAACTATCCCACTACGGCCTACTGCTCCAGCGTGAACGATGCCGTGCAGAAGTACAGCCGACTGACGGGCACATCGACCTACGGCGCGAAGTCGTTCTCATTGACCCAGCAGACCGCCTTCCTCAACTTTGTAATTACCTTCGAGGACGGTACCACCACTGGTACAGAGCTCTCTGCGGTAGTCAGCAACAACAGCTCTACCATCGCCACGGCCAACGTCACCACCACGACCGCGAGCACAAAGGTCGTTGCCAAGTTCGTGCTCCCCGTAGCCAGCGGCACCACGCTCAGCAGCGCCACGGTGACGATGGGCAGCAAGGCGGCTATCAGCTTCGGTGCCAGCCAGACACTCACCGGCAAAGTGTATAACGTGACGAAGACGCAGGCAGCTCCCACCTATACTATGGCTGCTAATGCTACTGACGCCGACAAGGGCAAGCTGATTTGCACCGCCGGACACATCCATGCCTACAATGCTGATGCCGAATGTACGGCGACTCGCGTGGCCAAGATTATCTACATCGGCACCACGGGCCATGCCACCTACACCCACGGCCTGGCTCTGGCACTGAGCGACGAGGGCCAGATGAACTGGAGTTCAGCAGGTACGGCTTGCAACACAACCAAGAACACCTCGACTCCTGTAATCGGTGCCACATGGCTGCTAGCCAGCGAGGATCAGTGGAACTATATGCGGGGCACTAATGGCGCTGGCGGCGACACCGCCCTGCGCACCGGCTTCACCAGCGTTGGCGGAACGAATATGCAGTCGAACGGCTACTGGTCGTCTAAAGAGGTAAATAATTCCCTCGCGCGGTCCTACAGCTTTTACGAATGCAATTGGTTCGAAAACAGTAAGGGCCAATCACTCTATGTCCGTGCCTGCCTCGCTTTTTAACCTATTTATCAATTTACAAATAAATTTATTTAAGCCGCGACGGCGGCCTAAGGATACAGACAAATCAAGGAGGGCGGCGCTTCCGCCACGGCGGACGGCTCCGCAGAAGATAGAAAACATCAGCCCCGCTGACCGGATCACAAATGGTCGGCGGGGTTTTTCGATCCAGGCATATTTCTGCCATTTTTGCTGGTTCGTAAAAAATGTATACATGGATTGGGGGCTGGTCCGTGTGGACATGGGAGAAGGCCGTTGGAAGGATTTTAACAACGGTAAAAATGCCCCTCACGAGGTGGTCATGGGGACAGGTACCTGGGGCATGCGGGATAAATTCATCTACCACGTTATGATACGCGGCATCAATCGTCAGGACATCTTTGAAGCCCCCGAGGACTACAGGAAGTTCATCGAGACGCTTGCCTCACTCAGAGAGGTTGTCTCAGAAGACATGCAAACAAAAATCTGCACCTGCCACATCTACGCATATTGCATCATGCCGAACCACGTGATACCCGATATCGAGATAAGAGAAGCTGTCATCAACGCATGTGGTCTGCGTAGCATCTCTGATTTCCAGCTTCTGACATTAGAGAGAAGAAAAAGTGTTATTCAAGAGGTTATGCGATCGCTCGATGTCAGGCCAAGACAACTCTCAAGAGTTACTGGCATGAATTACGAGACCATCAGGAATATCGCAAAAAAATTGCCATGAAAACAGGCACCCATACCCAGGTGCCTGTCCCCATGACTATCGCAGGTGGTGGTCATTGCTTAATGATTCGATTATATTCGCGATAGTCACTGGGTCAGGTACTTGGGTATGACGGCTGCTATGATTCCGGTACCTGTCCCCATGACTAGGTTGACTCCTGATCTCACCCCAGGTGCCTGTCCCCATGACTAATTCACTGAAGCCGCTAACGCGGCTTTAATAGATAAATTGGTAAATCGATAAATAGGTTAAAAAGCGAGGCAGGCACGAACTTGGTAGACGTTGCGCTCGTCGTTGGCGTAGAAGTAAGCATCGCTGCCATGAAAGTACACGACCCAGGCGTAGCCGGGATCGCCCTCCGTAGACGACCAGTAGTCGTCAGCCTGCAAGGCATCACCCTGAGCCGTAGTGAGCTTAGATGCCAACCCACTATAGCTCATTGAAATGTGATTGTCACTGTATGAACCGCTGGCTCCGCAACCGATGAACATGTACTGCCAGTCCTTGATAGACGGCAAGCGCCATGTGCCACCTGTAACGGCTGCCTTGCCGCTGCAAGCTGTACCTGCCGCCCCATAATTTTTCGTGCGACTCTCGTCGGCCAGTGCGATAGCCAGACCATGGGTGCAGTCGCTTGCTGTGCCAACGTAGGCAATCATGGCCACGGCATTTCCTGTAGCCACAGCCTCGGCATCGGCCTTCGTGGCGTAGATTTTGCCGTCCTTTCCGGCTATCTTGCCAATATCACCTGCAGTAGCCTCAGCAAGAGTTTTAGCAGCGGCAGCCTGTGTCTTCGTCACATTATAAACCTTGCCAGTGAGCGTGGCGTTGGTGATGTTGAGAGCGGCCTTGCTGCCCATCGTCACTGTGGCGCTGCTGAGCGTGGTGGTGCTGGCTACGGGCAGGACAAACTTGGCAACGACCTTTTCACTCTCAGTCGTAGTAGTAACGTTGGCAGTGCAGATGGCTGCGCTGTTGTTGCTGACTACAGCAGAGAGTTCAGTGCCAGTGGTGGTGGCGTCCTCAAAGGTAATCACGAAGTTGAGGAAGGCAGTCTGCTGCGTCAGCGAGAACGACTTAGTGCTGTATGTCGATGTGCCCGTCAGATTGCTGTATTTCTGCACGGCAGTAGCCACGTCGGCACAATAGGCTGTCGAGGGATAGTTCACCGTTACGGCTCCGGTTGTCGAATTGATGGTCACCTCAGAGCCATCAGTCTGCTGTGCGCTCACCAGCGTAGCGGTCAGCTCAAGATTAGCAGCGGGAGAACCTTCTCCTGAATAGGTCAGGTCGCCCGAGAAGGTGGCGCTAGCAGTACCCGTACCCGTCTGGATGTCGAGCACGCCCTTGATGTTGGTGCCAGTCACGTAGAGTTTGTCACCGGCAGCAAAATAGAGCGTCTTGTTGTCACTCTCAACGGTGGCGCGTGTTGAGGCACCGCCATTGACTGTTACAGTGTAGGGAATGGTCTTTGCCGCGTTCTGCTGTACGGGCGATTCGTTAGCATTGTCATCGTTTGAACAGGCGGTCATCACGAGGGCGGCCGTCATCGACAGCGCAGCCCAAAGAAAGCTATTCTTCTTCATTGTCGTTTTCTGTTTTAAGGGTTCATTACTACAGGTCATACGGATCGCCCATTGGGTTGAGGTTTCCATCGCCACCACTACCTACCAGCAACTGCGGTTGCCGTTTCAACTCGAAGACCTGCATCGAGGGCTTCTCATATTCTCTTTTCTTTGTTGTCATTTGCTATGGTCTATTATTGATTAATTTCTATCCGAAAATGTCGCTAAGTACATTTCGGATACAAAGATAGTGGTTTTGTCTAACTTTTGCAAGTTTTTACCCTAATTATTTCGTGTTAGGGGTTGTTGACAATCCATTGGCTGCCCTTCCGACAAAATCGAACCCCTTTCCGCCCCTTTGTCGCAAATCAGCCTCCTTGTCGCAACAAACGAACGAAGAAATCGGTTAATCCTTTGGGATTAGCCCATAATCCCCTTACCTTTGCTCCCAGAAATATGATTCATGCATAAAATAGTTTTAATAGTTAGTGATTTTCTTTTTTCCATTTTGATTGAGTTAGTTGTTTGTTAGAACGAGAACGAGGCCTGCAGGGATGCAAGCCTCGTTCTTTATTTCTCATCTTTGAAAACTGGCACCCATACCCAGGTGCCTCTGTCCCCATGACTACGAATCAGGAAGGAGGTAGCTTATGACGAAGAAGGAAACGCTTAAGTGGACGCTGCAGATCCTCGCATCGATCATCTCAGCGGTATTGACTGCACTCGGCACAACCAGTTGCATGGGACTCTACTAGTGCACTTGGGAGTTTCGGCTCCCATACTGCACTCTAAAAGTAGCAAAAGAGAAATCCCCGTAGATCAAAGTCTATGGGGATTCTTTTGTCCTTTGCGGCCATCAGTACTGCCAAGGGCCACCGGGGTCGTCGTGCCATTGGGGGTCGCTTGTGCAGATGAGCCGCTGGGGGCGCAGATCGTAGACCTTCGTCGTGGGCTTCTCGTAACGCTTCTTTATTGTATTTGCTGTTGTTGTCATCTTATTACCTCCTTGATGTTTCTCACTTAATCGCAACCTTCCTTCCATTATGAATATACAATCCCTTAGCCGAGGGACGGCCACTCAGTTTCCTGCCGTCAATGCTATACCATGCGCCATCCCAATTGTCAATTGTCAATTGTGAATTGTCAATTGTTGTAGCGTCGTCGCCCGGCAGTCCGAAGAACCCTCGGGTTCCTGCCGTCGAGGGCAATACAAGCCAGACCTTATGCGCCGCACTTGTGAATGCCGCGCCCTCGGCAGCGCCCCAGTACCAGCCGAGATCCGAGCCGCTCGTGTTGTAACTCAGCTTATAGTGCAGTCCGTCGCCCGTGGTTGTTGTCTCAGTATCGCTGCCGTGCAGCAGGTTCGAGGCGAATGTGCGGTTGTCTGCCTTGGCAGTGAGGTCGATGCTGAGAGTCTGCGCATCGGTGCTCTCGGCCACTTGCAGCATCACTGCCGTCCCTGCGGGCACGGTGTTCGTCGCGCCGTCGCCGTCGGCGATGGTCTCATAGATCAGCGTCCCTCCGTCGCCCTTCGCCGTCACGATGCGGGCTTTCATGCCTGCTGGCAAAGCCAGATCATACTGGCTGTCATAGTACGTGCTATAGCCCTCCTTGGCGAAGGTGACGCTAACAGGCTGAGGACTGCCCGCCCACTTGGCATAGAGTTTTACCGTGCCGTCTTCATCGAATGGGATAATTGTTGCGGGTGTAGTCAATGTGGCATCAGCATACCAGCCCTCGAAACCACCAAGATTTGGTGTGTCGATATTGAGGTATGCACGGCAGGCTCCATTAGCCGTGTTATGTTCGTCGAACAGCAATCCTGTAGTAGAGCCGAGCGGGCTGAATGTTCCTGTAAACGTACCACCGTCGAATGCCACTGGTGCAGGTGCTGTCTTATCGATGACCGTAAGTTGGAATTCCGGATTCTCAATGTCTGTGAGGAAAACGCTATTAGCAGGTCTCAGCACGATCTCTCCGCCTTCATCAGCCCACTCACCGCCAAGAGTACCCAGATAGGCACCGTTGCCTATCACAACAGAGTTTGGGTCAATGCAATTAGTTTCGGCGCATGTGCCATTACTCAGCGCAGGGATGATGGTGGACTGGGAATACATGCCCACGCTGTTCTCAACTGTATGCGTACCGCCACTGTCGCCCCAGCCGTAGAGGAGAGCGACGGGGGAACCTGTGATATAACCATTGAAGTAGCAACTGCTGACAGTGGTAGTCGATGTGGTGCCGTTGCCTACAATGCCACCTACATAACTGCTGCCCGCAACTGCTGCCGATACCTGGCAGTGGTGGATGCTGTTCGTGCCGCCCTGCGCAAAGCCCACAATACCGGCAGTATGATTACCACCACTCACGGAGCCCGTTGTCTTCACATAGCGGATAGTTGCCCCGTTGATATAACGGAACGGCGCAGCACCGTCGCCACCTCCGCTGATACTAAGCGCTAATGTATGTCCTCCACCGTCGAACGTACCGCAGAACGGATGCTCGCTCGTGCCTACCATCGTCGAAATACCGCTGATGTCAGCACCTAAGAGCACCGTCTTGCCTGCAAACGACTCTGTACCATCATTCACACTCTCGGCAAACGTATTCCATTCAGCCGCCGTCTTAATCACCAAGTCTGCATCTGAATCCCATTTCACGATATACGGCTTGCCTGCCTCAATGCTCGTGACATTCTTAAAGTTCAGTGTCAGCACATCGTCTGTCAATGCAGATGCCGCCACGTCCAACTCCTTAATAGTTGCCCCTGCCAGTGACGAGGCAGCAATCTCCGCTATACTCTGAGAGAATGGCAGACAAAGCGTGTTCCATGTTCCGTTGCGATAGAATGTGCGGCCTTGAAGGGTGACTTTTGAAGTGATGCCGTCATTGGTCTCTATCACCGTTGTATTGTCACCATTGTCAATAAGATTGACATTCGCTGCAGCCTCGAAACTGATGTTGTCGATGAACAGCCAATTCTCAGGAATGTATTTGATTATCACGTACTTCGCATCAGCAGGTAGATAAAGTAGGAAAATATGTACATTACCATCACTAACAGTCATTTCATCTGCCCAAGAAGTAAAGGCGGACAAGTCTTTGGTCGTCTTAGAGATGCCTACTTGGTAATGGGCTGGATATTGTGTAGTGCCTTCAGCATAATTCTTGACGGCGAACGACAGTTTCGTTACAGCCCCCAAATCAAGTTGTGGGGAAATAAGGTACTGGTTGGAGTTGCTATTATTGAACCTGAAGTTAGGATTAGATATAGAAGTGATTCCTGTTCCTTCAACGCCATCCACAACGGTCCAGCCGTCCATGTTGTAAGTAAAATCTTGAGTGTAAGGTGGCTTCACTACCATGGCACGTGCTCTCAGCGTTTTGCCAGCAATAGCGGTTTTCTGCTCTGCCGTCAATGTACCGCTGTAATTGTTGCCATCATCATCGACGAGGGTCTTGCCATCTGCAATTATAAGGGATTGTACGTTTTCATAACTGGCAGAATAGATATAATCGTCTTCATTTGTCCAGTCAAGCGTTACTGTGCCACTGATATGTTCGGTAAAATGGTCTCCTGGACGGACACCTCCTTTTGCCCTGACCTTGCCGCCATTGATGGCGACAGTACCGCAGACACCAACAGAACTTCCTCCAATTCCGGCAGCTCCATAACCTCCAGTTGCAGTAACTTCACCACCATTGATGATGATCGTTCCTCCCACAGGGTTGTTCCATTGACCACCGATGCCCGCAGCGTTTTGTCCACCCGTAGCATTGATGACACCATCATTAATGACTAACGTACCGACCCTTTCTGAACCGATGCCGGAATAACTCTCTGTTCCAGTTGCTATGAGACTTCCCTTGCCTTCTATCGTTAGTTTGTTGCCATCATACAATTCGATGCCCTTTGAGGCGGTCAGTGTCTTGCCCTCGGTGAGGATAAGCGTTACATCGCCACTGACTGTGATTCGGTTGCTAATGGTGACATCATTAGGTACATAGTAATAAGGTTCTGTCAACTCTGTTGTACCAGTGGTTACAGGAATGCCATAGCCAACCGTAAAATTGAAGGTTTTTGACCCTGAATAACCTGCGCTTGTTGCAGTGATGGTAAGTGTGTATTCGCCCACATCCTTGACAGGCGACGGGCTAAATGATATATCATAGTGCGTTCCTTCTTCCAGATGGTTTCCGTAATTATCAACTACTTCTGGTGTAATGACGATCTCATCTCCAGTGTAAAGATAATAAGATTCAACCCCAGTGACGGTGGCATCTGCCAAGTCTAATTGAACAACCGAGAAGTTAATGCTTTTGGAACCCGTGAAGCCACCATTATCTATTCCTGTAATGGTAAGGGTATATTCGCCTACATCCTTGACAGTCGACGGGCTAAATGATATATTATAGTGCGTTCCCTTTTCCAGATGGTTTCCGAAAACATCAACGACTTCTGGAGTAATGACAATCTCATTACCTGTATAGAGATAGTAGGGTGCTATGCCTTTGAAAATAACAAAATAGTTGATATTTAAATATTCTTCAACGTAAGGCATAATTTTCTTACCGCCGATATTCTCGATACAGGCGCCTGTGATGACGTCATTTTCTTTCCAATAGAAATATTTGCCATCAGCAAAACTGATGCTACTGATGTCATAACTATCCACATCAATAAAGTCTGTTTCGTTTGTCCAACCAAGGGTAAGCGAGCCACTGGTATCTGTAGAACTTTTTCCTCTGCCTATGCCAGGAGCGCTTTCTCCCCCTCTTGCTGTTACCTGCCCGCCATTGATGATGATGACGCCAGGCTGTCCGCCGCCTTTTAACGCCCAACCTCCACCGATTCCAGCACCATTAGCGCCTCCTGTAGCATTGACCACACCGCCATTTATTTCGACGATACTATTGTTGCCTGCCGTGCTATTGACTCCACCTCCAATGGCAGCAGCCCAAGCGTCGCTCTGAGCAATGACAGAACCACCATTGATAATGATATGGCCATGCTCCGACCAATCATCTGTACTTCGTACAGTTCCTCCTATACCTGCGGAACAGATGGCTCCTGTAGCCTGTAGCGTGCCTAAACCGTCAATAATCAGCGTGTTTTCTGATTCCACCCCAATGCCTTTAGTAGCATTGAGTGTCGCACCCTCGGCGAGGATAAGCGTTACTTCACCAACAATGGTGATACGATTCTCGATGGTTACATCTTGTGCCACATGGTAAAAGCCAGTGGTCATCGTTTTGGTTTCGGAAGTAACGGGTATGCCATCCCCTACAGTAAAACTGAATGACTGTGAACCTGTATAGGGGGCTTCGCCCGTAATGGTCAGCGTGTAATCACCCTTCTCCTGTACTGTTGATGGCGATAAAGTCTCAATGAAGTGCACCCCTTTCTCTAACGGTGTGCCATCCGCAGCCGTTACCGTATAGTCAAGACTGATGGGGTCGCCCGTGTACAGATAATAGTCCTTCATACCGCTGACGGTTGCAGCCCCAATGTCCTTCACGTAGACAACGGAAAAATGCTTTGTGTGAGTGCCGTCGTATGGAGTGATGCCTGTGAAGGTGAGTGTGTAGTCATCGCAATCATTCAGTTTGTATGCTCCATCGGTCTTGCTGATAACCTCATTTTTGCTGTTCCTCAGTTCTGTGGAATAGTGGGTGCCTTCTGTCAGTGGTGAGTCATCAGCACCTGCAACAGAATAGTTGAGGGTGATAATTGAGCCAGAATAGGGATATGAATCCTGTAACCCGCTGACGGTGGCATTAGCCATATTTGTACGGTAAGTAGGGGGCACGATCTTCTTGTCGCCAATGTTGTTAACCGTTGCTCCAGTAGTCCAATCACCATATATAACGAAAGACTTACCTTGGACAAAACTGATTTTATCTTCATCCATGTTGTAACTATCCACATCAATAAAGTCAGTTGCATTTGTCCAACCAAGGGTAATCGAGCCACTGGTATTTTGGTAATTCTTTCCTCTGCCTATGCCAGAAGCATTCTCTCCACCCCTCGCAGTCACCTGCCCGCCATTGATGATGATGACACCTGGCTGATATGCGACTTTACCAGAAGTGTTAAATTCATAGCCTCCACCAATTCCTGCTCCACCATTGCCTCCAGTAGCATAAACCACGCCGCCATTGATTTCAATGATACTATTGCTGCCAGCCGTGCTATTGTTTCCACCACCAATGCCAGCACCATAATAATAGGCTTGAGCAATGACTGTACCACCATTGATGATAATATGACCGTGTTCTGTTAAAGCATACATATCATAATCCATTGTACCTCCGATACCAGCACACCCTATGCCTTGTGCTGAAGCCCGCAACATACCCGAGCCGTCAATAGTCAGCGTATTCTCCGCACTAACCCCAATACCATTCAGAGCATTGAGCGTCGCCCCCTCGTCAAGGAGAAGCTTTACTTCGCCAGTAATGGTGATGCGATTCTCAATCGTTACATCTCCCGTTACCCTATAGGTGCCTGTCGTCATCGTTGTAGTCGAGGAAGTTACAACCGTTTCCGCCAACGTCGTCACTGCCGTCATCATCAGCACGAGGAGCGTCACGGTGAATGGTTTTGTCATCCTCGCGGCCATCATCATCGCCAGTCTGCTGCGGAGTGCCCTCGTCGACTGGATAGCACTCCTCCGCGCGGGCTTCTCGTATTTCTTTCGATCTGATTCTTTCATATCAGGAACAACATTTTAATGGTTTATGGGTGCAAAATTACAAATTTATTTGTAACGATGCGTTATCATTGCCCC
>JAEEGH010025663.1_pt1 | contig 11802 bp, 6 predicted proteins | sample 9134181 | NCBI WGS metagenome assembly JAEEGH01 (sample SAMN16246544, study PRJNA631951) | gut metagenome | biome: gut microbiome; feature: rumen; material: DP-attached | host: Bos | place: Iran: Karaj | collected 2018-10
CGGAATCGATGACCAACGAGGATAACGTCTCAATACTCAAGGAGATAAAGATCTCTTTCTATGCCGTGGACGAGGCCCATTGCATCTCCGAATGGGGGCACGACTTCCGTCCGGAGTACCGCCGCATCCGTTCCCTCGTGGAAGAGACCGGCCGGGCCCTGCTCATCGCACTGACCGCCACTGCCACTCCCAAGGTCCAGCACGACATCCTTAAGAACCTCGGCATAGCCGGCGCGCGCGTATTCGAGTCGTCGTTCAACCGCCCCAACCTCGTCTACGAGGTCAGGGACAAGATCGACCCCGAGAAGGACATCATCCGCTACATCAAGCAGAATCCCGGCAAGTCCGGCATCGTCTACTGTCTCAGCCGCAAGAAGGTCGAGGAGCTGGCGGAGTTACTGTGCATCAACGACATCAAGGCCCGCCCGTATCACGCCGGCCTGGACGCCAAGACCCGCGCGGAGAACCAGGACGCCTTCCTTATGGAGGACATAGACGTGATTGTCGCGACCATAGCCTTCGGCATGGGCATAGACAAGCCCGATGTCCGCTTCGTCATCCACTACGACATCCCCAAGAGCATAGAAAGCTACTATCAGGAGACCGGCCGCGCAGGGCGCGACGGGCAGGAAGGCCGCTGCATAACCTATTACAGTTACAAAGACATCCGCAAGCTGGAGAAGTTCATGCAGGGCAAACCCGTGGCGGAGCAGGAGATCGGCGGGCAACTACTGTCCGAAGTGGTGGCCTATGCCGAGTCCAGCAGCTGCCGCAGACGCCTGCTGCTGAACTACTTCGGCGAGGAGTACCAGGTAACGAACTGCGGATGCTGCGACAACTGCATCAACCCCAAGGCCACCTTCGACGGCCGCAAGGAGATGTGCCTGGTCATCGATCTCGTCCGCTCCCTCCCTGAGAAGTTCAAGATCGAGCATCTCGCGGCCATACTCGCGGGCGTGTCCAATGCCAGGATACAGTCCTATAAGCACGACAAACTTAAATATTTCGGTGCAGGCAAGGGCCATTCCGAGAAGTTCTGGTGCACCGTCATGCACCAGGGCATCATCCTGCACCTGCTGGACAAGGAAATCGAGAAGTACGGCCTCATCTACGTCACGGAAAAGGGCCAGGAATTCTACGAGCACCCTTATCCGCTGCCGCTGGTCGAGGACCGCACCTTCTCGGACGGGACGGACGACGAGGATGACGAGGAAACTGCCGCCGCGGCCGCCGCGATGAAGGGGGGCGATGCGGCCGGAGACCCCGTCCTCCTCTCCATGCTGAAGGACCTGCGAAAGGAGATTTCCCGCAAGCTGCGGCTCCAGCCCTGGATCATCTTCGGCGATCCGGCGCTCAACGACATGTCCATCCTTTATCCCTGCACCCTGGAGGAGTTGCGGAGCTGCCAGGGCGTGGGCGAGGGCAAGGCGAAGAAGTATGGCACCGAGTTCGTGGAACTCATCAGCAAGTACGTGGAAGAGAACGAGATCGAGCGCCCGGATGATTTCGTGATCAAGTCGGCCCCGTCCAAGTCGGCCAACAAGGTCTACATCATCCAGAGCATCGACCGCCGGCTCAGCCTGGAAGACATCGCCCAGGCCCGCGGGATGGATATGGACGAACTGATGTCCGAGATCGAGGGCATCGTGGCGACGGGCACCAAACTCAACCTGGACTATTACATCGAGCAGAACGTGGACGAGGACGTCGTGGACGACATCTACGCCTATTTCTGCGATGACGCCGAGTCGGATTCCGTCGCGGAAGCGATGGAGAAACTGGGACCGGATTATGAAGAGATGGAGATCCGGCTGGTCCGCATCAAATTCCTTTGCGAGATTGCGTCATAATCACTAATTTTGTCTCCCTATGATTCCGCAGGAGACAGTCGACCTCATTCTGGATACCGCCCGCATCGAAGATGTGATCGGAGATTTCGTGACGCTGAAGCGCCGCGGGGCCAATCTCGTGGCCTGCTGTCCCTTCCACAACGAGAAGACGCCGTCTTTCTACGTATCTCCGTCCAAGGGCATCTACAAATGCTTCGGCTGCGGCAAGGCGGGATCCGCCGTGGGATTCCTGATGGATTACGACCATCTTACCTACGTGGAGGCCCTGCGCTATCTGGCCCAGAAATACCACATCGAGATCCAGGAAGAGGAAGAGTCCGCCGAGGAGATTGCCTCCCGGCAGCGGCGCGAAAGCCTGCTGCTGGTGTCCGACTGGGCCGGGAAGTTCTTCGCCGAACAACTGAAGAGCGGCGAAGGCCGCAATGTCGGCTATGCCTATTACAAGAGCCGCGGCCTGGAGGATGAGACCATCGGGAAATGGGGCCTCGGCTGGGCGCCGTCCGGCAAGACGGCCCTGATCGACGCCGCCCGGGCGGCCGGCTACAAACTGGAGTACCTGATTGGCGCCGGCCTGGCGGTGGAGCGCGAGGACGGCAGCGTCGCGGACAAGTTCCGCGAGCGGGTGATGTTCCCCATCCATTCGGTCAGCGGGCGCATCGTCGCCTACAGCGGCCGCACGCTCCACGCCGACAATCCCGCGAAGTACGTCAATTCCCCGGAGACGGAGATCTACGTCAAGAGCCGCAACCTGCTGGGCATCTATTTCGCGAAGAGCGAGATCTCGCGCCTGGGCAAGTGCATCCTGGTCGAAGGCAACATGGACGTGGTGATGATGCACCAGCTGGGCATCCGCAACGTCGTGGCCTCCTGCGGCACTTCGCTCACGGTCGAGCAGCTGCGCCTGATCCGCAAGTTCACGGAGAACCTGACCATCATGTACGACGGCGACAGCGCGGGCATCCACGCCGCCCTGCGCGGCACGGACCTGGCGCTTGCCGAGGGGCTGAACGTCCGCATCATCCTGCTGCCGGAAGGGGAGGACCCCGATTCCTTCTCCAAGACCCACACCCTGGAGCAGGTCCAAGCCTATATGGACGCGCACGAGCAGGATTTCATCTCCTTCAAGACGGACCTGCTGCTGAAGGACGCCGCGGGCGACCCGCTCAAGAAGGCCAACCTCATCAACGACATCGCCGACACGATCGCCGAAATTCCGGACGCGGTCAAGCGCTCCATGTATGTGGAGGCCGTCGCCCAGAAGTTCAACATCGAGTCCTCGATCCTCTTCAGCCGCATCGCCAAGCGCCGGCAGAAGAAGATCGAAACGGCCCGGGAGGAAGCCTTCCGGGAGCGCCGCCGCCGTGAAGCGGAGGGGAACGACAGGCCTGTCGAAGCGGATCCGAACCTTCCCCGAGACCTTTCTTCCGAGGAAATAGCCGTCGCGGAGTTGGAGACCGACCGCATCGTCGGGCCCGTGGAGCGGGATATCCTGTATTTCCTGCTTAATTATGGGTCGGACGTGCTGGACTTCGAGAGTGACTCGGAGTACTACCGGCCGGATCAGGAAAAACCCATGGTCACGGATTTCATCGCCGGGACCCTCGACCAGGACGGCGGCACCTTGCTCAACCCGGCCTACCAGAAAGTATATGCCGCCTATCTGGAGGCCTACGACGAAGGCCGTCCGCAGGAAGAGATCGTCCGGATGCTGCTCAATTCGCCGGACCGCGAGATCTCCTTCCTGGCAGCCCAGCTTTCGATTGAGCGCTATCAGCTGACGGTCAAGTCCTTCGAGGACTCGCTGACGACCAAGGGTTCCTGGCTCGTGAACCGGGTCCCCAAGCTGATGCTGATGTATATGGACAAGAAGCTGGACAGCCGCCTGGACGCGATCCGACGCGAAATGACCACCCCGGAGGGGATGGGCCGGATGGAAGAACTCATGGCGGAAATGGTTACCTTCCAGCGCCTTCAGAAAACCGTAAAGGAAAAAATGAAACAGTAACGATATATGGAAAAGAAACCCAAGAGAACCCTCGTCACCTGCGCCCTTCCGTATGCGAACGGGCCCGTCCACATCGGCCACCTCGCCGGCGTGTACGTCCCTGCCGACATCTATGTGCGGTACCTGCGGATGAAGGGGGAGGACGTCCTCTATGTCTGCGGCTCGGACGAGCACGGCGTGCCCATCACGATCAAGGCCCGCCAGCAGGGCGTGACGCCCCAGGACATCGTGGACAAGTACCATAAGATCATCCGGGATTCGTTCACGGGCCTGGGCATCAATTTCGACATCTACGGCCGTACTTCCTCGAAGATCCACGCCGCGAATGCATCGGAATTCTTCCGCAAGCTCTATGACGAAGGCAAGTTCATCACCAAGGAAAGCGAGCAGTACTACGACCCCGAGGCCAGGACCTTCCTCGCGGACCGCTATATCGTGGGCACCTGCCCCAAGTGCGGCAATGAAGGCGCCTACGGCGACCAGTGTGAGAAATGCGGCAGCACCCTGAGCCCCGAGGAGTTGATCAACCCCCGTTCCAAGCTCAGCGGCGCCGAGCCGGTCAAGAAGAAGACCACGCACTGGTACCTGCCCCTGGACCAGTATGAGAAATGGCTCAGCGAATGGATCCTCGACGGCCACAAGGAGTGGCGGAGCAACGTCTACGGCCAGTGCAAGAGCTGGATCGACGGCGGGCTGCAGCCGCGCGCCGTCAGCCGCGACCTGGACTGGGGCGTGCCCGTGCCCGTGGAGGGCGCCGAGGGCAAGGTGCTTTACGTCTGGTTCGACGCGCCGATCGGCTATATCTCCAACACGCAGGAGCTCCTCCCGCAGAGTTGGGAGACCTGGTGGAAGTCGGAAGACACCCGCCTGGTGCATTTCATCGGCAAGGACAACATCGTCTTCCACTGCATCGTCTTCCCTTCGATGCTGAAGGCCTACGGCGACTACATCCTGCCGGACAACGTCCCGGCCAACGAGTTCCTGAACCTCGAGGGCGACAAGATTTCGACCTCCCGCAACTGGGCGGTCTGGGCCCACGAGTACCTGGAGCAGTTCCCCGGCAAGGAGGACGTGATGCGCTACGTACTGACGGCCAACGCCCCGGAGACCAAGGACAACGATTTCAGCTGGAAGGACTTCCAGGCCCGCAACAACAGCGAACTGGTGGCCATCTTCGGCAACTTCGTCAACCGCGCCGTCGTGCTGACCCACAAGTATTTCGAGGGCAGGGTGCCCGCCTGCGGGGAGTTGCAGGACATCGACCGCGAGGCCCTGGCTGAGATCCCGGCCCTGCGCGAGAGCCTGGAGCGCAACTTGGAAGGCTTCCATTTCCGCGAGGCCTTGAAGGACGCGATGGGCATCGCCCGCGTGGGCAACAAATACATCTCCGACACCGAGCCGTGGAAGGTCGCCAAGACCGACATGGCGCGCTGCGCGACCATCCTGAACATCTCGCTGCAGATCTGCGCCGACCTGGCGATCGCCTTCGAGCCCTTCACCCCGTTCGCCGCGGAGCGGCTGCGCCGGATGCTGGACGTGGGCCTTTGCGCCGGCACCGACCACCGCAAGGGCGAGCAGGAGACGGTCAATACCTACCGCGAAGGCGAGGGAGCGGCGCTGCATACTTCCTCTTCCCTGCGCGCATGTCCGGACGCCGGCAAGAGCGTGTGCCTGAACTGGGCGCGCCTCGGGGCGGCCGAGCTGCTGCCGGTGGGCCATGTGATCGGAGAGCCGGAATTGCTCTTCGCCAAGATCGAGGACGACGCCATCGCGGCCCAGCTGGCCCGCCTGGATGCCATCCGCGCCGAGAAGGAGGCCGAAGCCAAGGCGGAGGCGGCCAAGGCCGTCGCGCCGCAGAAGGAGGAATGCTCCTTCGAGGAATTCGACAAGATGGACATCCGCACGGCGACCGTCCTGGAGGCGGAGCGCGTGCCCAAGACCGACAAGCTCCTGAAGCTGACGATCGACACGGGCATCGACAAGCGCACCATCGTGTCCGGCATCGCGGAGTATTATTCGCCGGAGGACATGCTGGGCAAGCAGATCTGCATCCTGGCCAACCTCAAGCCGCGTTCCATCCGCGGGATCGAGTCCAAGGGCATGATCCTGATGGCGCGGCAGGGCGACGGCACCATGCGTTTCATCACGCCGCAAGAGGTCCTGGCCAACGGCGCCCAAATCGGCTGATCCCATGGACGTCAAGGAGTTTCTTACGCAAGGTGACCGTTTCGCCCGCGGCATCGGCGCGCGGCTGGAAGAGGTCCGGCCGGGCTATGGCCGCGCTACCCTGACGGTCGAGGAGCGGCATCTCAATGGCGGGGGCGTCTGCCAGGGGGGTGTGATCTTCACCCTGGCGGACCTGACTTTCGCTTCGATCGTCAATGCCAGCGCTTTCCTGACGCCCCTGATCGGCGGGACGATCTATTATCACCGTTCCGCGCAGCTGGGGGACACCCTGACGGCGGAAGGGCACGTCCTGAGCGACCACCACAAGCTGCCTTGCGCCGTCGTGGAGGTCCGCACGCAGGACGGGACGCACATCGCAACCTTCACCGGCGAGGGCTATGCGACCCGCACGCCCATCAAGGAGATGGAGGATCCTGCGAATACTTTCCTGGAGGCTTAGCTGATGCGTCGGTTCATCCTTTTGGCTGTCCTTTGCTGCCTGGTCGCCTGCGGAAAGAGCGATGAGGCGCGCCAAGCGTGCATTGCCGATCCGTTGCGGGCGGAAATCCTGGCCCGGGCGGAAGCGGACCTGGACAAGGCACCCGTCACGATCACGTCCATCCCGGCCCCGGAAAGCGCCGGCGGGCCGCACGACTTCTTCTCCGAGGCGGACTACCGCTGGCCGGACCCGGCCGATCCCAATGCGCCCTACATCGGGCGGGACGGTTATTCCAATCCGGACAATTTCAACGACCACCGGCGCGCCCTGAACGGCATGTCCATCACCGTCGCCAACCTCTGCTCGGCCTGGCTGCTGACCGGGGAGCAGAAGTACGTGGAAGCCATCCTGCCGCACCTGCGGGCCTGGTTCGTGGATCCCGAGACGATGATGAATCCCTGCCTGGATTATGCCCAGGGCAGTCACGGGCGCTCCACCGGCAGCAATTACGGCATCATCGACACCATCCACCTGATCGAAGTCGCCCAGACGCTGATCCGTCTGCGGGACGCCGGCCTGCTTCCGGAAGACATCGCCGAAGGGACGAAAGCCTGGTTTTATCAGTATATCGACTGGCTGACCAAGGATCCCAAAGGCATCAAGGAAATGCGCTGCGGTAACAACCACGGCGTCTGCTGGATCCTGCAGGTGGGCAACTTCGCCCGCTATGTGGGCTGGACGGAATGGGTCGAGTTTGCCAAGAACCGCTTCAAATACAAGTTCCTGCCCGAGATGGCCGAGGATGGCAGTTTCCCGATGGAGGTGGCGCGCACCAAGGGCTACGGCTATTCGCTCTTCAACCTTGATGCGATGGCCGGCGTCTGCCAGACGCTCTCCACGCCGGAGGACGACCTCTGGACCTTCGTGTCCGAGAACGGCCGCAACATCCTGCAGGCCCTGGACTTCATGTTCCCGTACATCCGGGACAAGGCCGCCTGGCCCAAGGATCCGGACGTGATGTATTGGGAAGAATGGCCCGTGGCGCATCCGGCGCTGATCTTTGCCTGGAACCGGTTCCGGGATGACCCTTCCGCGTTGAAGCGGCTTCCGGCCGCCGTTCCCGTCAAGGAATTCGGCAAGGCTCCGTCCGGCGGCTGCATCGGCGGCACCCCGCCGTCCCCGGAAGCCGGGCGCGTCGAAAGGACCGCCGGTCTCGTCCAGGCCTGGTATGACACCTGGCTCGCCCTGGACCATTTCCCGCAGACCGAGGAGGTCATCCGCAACCTGCCCCTGCGCAATCCCGTCCTCTGGCTCTGGCCGTAGGACATACGAAAAGCCGCTGCGTCAGAGATCCAGTTTGACGCCCTGCGCGCGGAGGCGGGCCTGGAGCTCCGGGATATCGACCTCCCGGTTGGACTGGCGGCGCGAAGCAGCCATCGCGGCGGCCACACCCGCGGCCTGGCCTGTCACCAGGCAGGTGCCGATCTCCCGCGCATCGTAAGTCAGCTCCTCCTCGAAACCGAAGCAGCGCCCAGCCACCAGCAGGTTGGGGACGTGCCGCGGGACCAGCGAGGAATAGGGAACCTGCCACATCGGGCGGTTCTTCCGACTGACGCTGATCCCGTTGTAGCGCAGGATGGAATCGCCGCCCGTGACGCCGATTACGTCCGCGTAGGCCTTGCCCTGGGCCGCGCCCTCCGCCGTGACGTTCGCGACACTGTCCAGCACGCGGGTGGTGCGTACGCCGACCAAGGTGGGCGTATCGACCAGATACAGGTCTTCGCAGCCGGGCTGGGCGCGTTTGGCGACCACCTCCTCCCACATCTTCTTGCGCAGGCCCAGCTGGATGCGCGTCAGGTTGTACATATCCAGGCCGTCCTGGTCCTTTTCGCCGACCATATGCCGGGTCCGGACGCCCTTGACCGGGGTCGGGGAAGAGCCCTTCAGGTCGCCGGGGGCGTTGCCGATGCGCCACATCGCGCCGATGTCTTTCTTATAGGCGGTGAAATCTTCGCCGACCCAGTCCAGGATGTCTCCGTCGCCGGAGCAGTCGATGACGAAGCGGCAGCGGATGGCGACACGGCCGCTCTTTCCCTCCAGGATGACGGACTCGATCGCGTCGCCGGAACGGGTAACCTGGGCCGCCTGGACGCCGTAGAGGATGCGCACGCCGGACTCGGCGCAGAACATTTCCATGAAGCATTTTGCGGCCTCCGGATCCACTTTCGGGCGTATGCCGTCATAGTTGATCATCCCCACGCCGTCCAGCCTGTGGTAGAGCTCGTCGCCGATGCCGAAGACAGCCTGCCGGGCGGGACCCTCGGAAGAAGGGTGGAACATGTTGATGATGGGCGTGACCCCGCAGCCGGTGAACAGGCCGCCGAGGAAGTACAGCCGCTCCAGGAGCAGCACATCGGCCCCTTCCCGGGCCGCCGCAACCGCCGCCGCGAAGCCGGCAGGCCCGCCGCCGACCACCACGACGTCCGCGCTGTCCACGACCGGGATCTTGCGGGCGGGTTCCCGCACATAGCCGCTGACTTCCAGGGGCGTCTGGGCCTTCTGGACCTTCGCTTGCGCGTCCTGTCCGCCCAGGGCCAGGCCTATCGTGCCCAGCGCGCCGGTCTTTAGAAACGATCGTCTATCCATAATTCATTGAATGGTCAAAGTGCCGCGCAGGCGGATATCCTCCGAGGAAGATCCGATCCGCACTTCGAATTCGCCGGGCTCCACAGTCCATTTCATCTCCTTGTCCAGCAGCTGCATGGCCCCGGGGCCGAGGAAGAAACGTACGGTCCGGCTCTGTCCGGGCTCCAGGCTGATGCGCTCGAAGCCCCGCAGTACGGAGTCGTAGGCCACCACCGAGCTGATGCAGTCGCGCAGATACAGCTGCACGACCTCGTCGCCGGCGCGCCGGCCGGTGTTGGTGACGGTGCAGGAGACCTCGAACTGCGGCCCGCAGGCGCCGGTCAGGGGGTCTTCCGCCACGCCCGGCAGCTCCCGGATTTCCAGTCCGGAATAGTCAAAGGTCGTATAACTCAAGCCGTAACCGAAAGGATACAGGGACCCGAGCACGCGCGTCTTGCCGCCGCCGTTGGGGCCCTTCGCCGGCTGGCCGCCGTGCGAACCCTTCTTGAAGGGGAAGCAGTAGGGGATCTGGCCGATGGACTTGGGGAAGGTGATGCTGAGGTGCCCGCCCGGGTTATACGCTCCGAACAAGGCCTCTGCTACGGCCCGGCCGCCCAGGTTGTTGGGGAACCAGGCCTCGAGGATGGCCGGCAGGAAGGCGTTCTCCCAGTTGATGGTCAGCGGCTGGCCGTTGACCAGGACCATAACGACGGGCTTCCCTGTGGCCTGCAGTTCCTGCAGCAGCTGGCGCTGCCGGCCCGGCAGCTCGAGGCTCGTACGTGACAGGCTTTCGCCCACGCAGTGGCCGTCTTCGCCCATCACCGCGATGATGACATCCGCATCGGACGCGGCCGCGACGGCCTGGTCCATCAGCGAACGCTCTTCCTCGGACAGGGGCTGGGGGATAATCTCGCTTTCGGGCCACATCGGGTCGGTGACCTCGCAGCCTTTCTCATACACCACGGTGGCATCGCCGCCGACGAAATCGCGTATGCCCTGCAGCATTGTGACGCAGTCCAGCCCGTTGGGGCCATAGCGGCTGATCATATAGCCGTACGTATCCGCCAGGGGCCCCGTCACCAGGATCTTGCCCAGCTTCGACGCGTCCAGGGGTAGCAGGCCGCCTTCGTTTTTCAGGAGAACCAGGGACTTGCGCGCCGTCTCGAGCGCGAAATCCTCGTGCTGCGCGAATCCGGCCTGGGCGTCTGCCTGGGCGCCGTCGCCGGTGTAGGGGTTGTCAAAGAGGCCCATGCGGAACTTGACGCCCAGCACTTCCCGCACGCGCTGGTCCACGACCTCCATCGGCAGCTGTCCGGCGGCGATCGCATCGCGCAGAGGGCCTACGAAACTCTCGGGCTGCTGGAAATTGGTTCGCACGTTGAGGCCGGCCTGCTCGACGGCGGCGGCCGCACCGGCCTGGTCGGGGACGATCTGATGCTTGCTGTGCATGTATTCGACCGCCTGGCTGTCGCTGACGACATAGCCGTCGAAGCCGTAGGTCTGCCGCAGCAGCTCCGTCAAGAAATAATAAGACGCCGACACCGGCTCCCCGTTCCAGTCGTTGTAGCTGCTCATCACGACCAGGGGATGGACCTTCGAAACGACCTGCGCGAAGGGATAGAGGAAGATCTGGTGCAGGTCGCGGGGATTGATCTGCGGGTCGGTGCGGCAACTGCCGTCGCGTCCGCCCGCCGGGACGCTGTAGGCCCCGAAATGCTTCAGGCCCGCCCCGACGCCCTGGCTCTGGATGCCGGCGGCCATCTGCCCGCCCAGTTCGGCGACGAGGAAGGGGTCCTCGCCGTAGGTCTCGACCGTCCGGCCCCAGCGCGGGTCGCGCGCCACGTCGAGGATGGGCGCATAGACGCTGTGGTAACCGATCAGGCGCGCCTCTTCTCCAGCGATTTCGCCGCCCCGGCGGATCAAGTCACGGTCCCAGCTGCTGCCCAGCCCGATCGGGGCCGGCAGGGGCGTCGCTTTCGTATGGTTGAGTCCGTGGATGCCTTCGTTGGAGAATTCGGCCGGGATGCCCAGGCGCGTCTGCTCCACGAACCAGCGCTGGACTTCATGCAGGGTGCGTACGTGGTTGCTGAACGGATAGATCAGGTCGTAATGGTCCTTGTAGCCGTTGCCCACGCCGTTGAGGTGCTCGTCGATGTTGGCGATGCCGTCCTTCCAGACCCGTTCCTTCCATTCCGGCGCCGGGAGGGCCCAGGGCAGCACGCGCCCGTAGCCATAGACCGTGACCAGCTGGCAGGTCTTCTCCTCGACCGTCATCTGCGAGAGGAGGTCTTCGACCCGCTCCTCCACGCTGCGCGAAGGATCTTCGTAGACGTCTTTGACACCGTTTTTGTTGAAGTCGATCCAGTCTTTATGGTAGATGGACGGCGCCTTGCCCTTGCGGCCTGCCTGGGAGGGGAGTGCCAGCAGAAGCGCCGACAAGGCAATCAGAAGGATACTCTTGGAACTCATAGTGCAATATTACAAAAAAAAGAAGTCTCACGGAAGGGCCCGCGAGACTTCTTTGACTGAATCGTCGGAAGACTATTGATATTCCCACTGGAAGAGGACGGGGAAGTGGTCGGACAGGTACGGGACGCCGTAGTTGACCCGGTCCACCCAGTACTTCACCGGCTTCACGGTCTTGCCCACATAGTAGATGTGGTCGATGATGCTGCCACCGGAGTCCTTGAAACCGTTATACGTGCGTTCATACTTGT
>JAEEGH010025664.1_pt1 | contig 11802 bp, 10 predicted proteins | sample 9134181 | NCBI WGS metagenome assembly JAEEGH01 (sample SAMN16246544, study PRJNA631951) | gut metagenome | biome: gut microbiome; feature: rumen; material: DP-attached | host: Bos | place: Iran: Karaj | collected 2018-10
TTGGAACTATAGATAACAATCCTTTTTATGGAAAAAAGAGTAATGTTAATGCAATATTAGGGGAATATCATATTTTTATTGGAGATAAAATAAAAGCTTTAGAATATTTTACAGAGTCATTAAAAATAGACTATAAAAATACTGTGGCTTTACTAGGTTTGTTGTATGTTATATCAAATGAAAAAACAGAAGATATGATTGTATTCTTAAACTCTATTTTTGATATTTCTAATAAAGAAGTGGAAAAATATCTTGTAGATAGTCTTAGAATTACGAAGTTTAAAGATTTATTCTTGTATTATTTTGTAGATTATTATAAAAAATTTGAGGAAGTGGAAATTTCATATTTTACATCTAGGTTAGCTACGGGAAATTTTGATGAAGTTATAGACAAGTATTTTGAGGTTTATAACGAGCAAAAAGACGAGAAAGCACAAATACTCATAACAGTTGCATTAATTGCTGGGAATTGTAAAGAAAAGTTTGAAAAAGTATCTAAAGATCTTTTGCCTACATATGTAAGGATATTAAATGCTTATTTTAATGAACAAGTACTAGCCCCTATAACGGATAACGATTTTGAAATTTTATTTAATATTTTCAAGGAATTTGCATATATAGCTGACGATGAAACTATAAGAAAGTTTTTAAATATTACAGGAATACTAAAAGAGAAATTTTATTATGAATGTTTACATTTTTACTATGTGCAACATGCAGATGAGTATGTTTTAAAACTTTGTGATGAATTAGATAAAGATAGCGAAATAAATGGGAAAATAAAGGTATATTGTGAATATTTAAAAACCAATATTTATTTTAGAAATGGTATGGTTGATAAAATTCCAGAAGCGTTAGATAAAACAATTTCTGGGGGATATTTAGACGAAAATGTTGCTTTAATTTGTGAGATGTTAGAGGCAGATGACGAAAAGTTAAAAGAATATTTTGAAATGCTTGATAACATGATTTTTATGAGAAAAAATCAATCATTAAAGAAATTACCAGATATATTAAGTGATTCAATAAAGTTTATTACGATAGATAAATTTGAAGAAGAATTAAAAGATAAAAAGATAGTATTAATTGAAGAAAATCTAAAGACGTTTTATGATTTTGCCGTTAGGGCTCAAAAAGACAGAGCTTTAGCATTAGCAGAGAAGTATTATAGACTGTGCGTAAAATATGATTATATGAAAGATAAAGCATATTTTGCATTGGGTAAGATATATAATAAGTTTGAAAAATTTGAATTAAGCTATTATTGCTATGAGAAAGCATTTTTGGAAAATCTTGTGTTGGCAAAGGAAATATTGCCTAATAATCATGTAAATAAAAATTATATCTTTACCAAGAAGGAAGAAAAAGAAGAATTAATTTGCCCAGTATGTGGTGGAGAAACTAAGCTTTGTGGAGTTTATACTACTATTGAAGATGAGAAGTTATCATATAATGACCCGGTAATTGTAAAATATCGTTGTTGTGATGAATGTGGGCATGTTTTTGCTTCAAACGATATAGCAGATAAAAAATACTGGAAAAAAGAAGATATTATTGAAAGTAAAAATAACAAAATAGCACTTTATTATGATGTTTTAGAAGATGTGTGCGATATAATTGATGGAAGAAGTATTTTATCTTGTATTGATTCAGACGAATTTACTCAGTGTGCTAAAGATTATGGCTTTACAGTAAATACTGAGGCGGGTGGTAGAAAGTTTGATGTTATTTTCTTGGGGGAAACACTTAATAGTACTTATGAATTGGAAGAGAAAATAGAATCTTATTTAGACAATGTAGCACAAGAGGGAATAATGGTATTGCAATTTTATAATTTAGAAAATGCGTTTTCTAAATTGGCAGATAATCCATGTTGGGTAAAAGCAGATGTAAAAAATGTTTTTTCTAAAGATTCTTTAGAGGCATTATTTAGTAAATTTGATTTGCGAATTTTACAGACAAATATAGATAAGATAAATAAAGGTCAAATGGTTGTATTTGTAGGACGCTAAAACGAGGTATAAAGATGAAGATAAAAGAAATATTAAATTTGACTAATGAAGAGTTTTTAGAGAATGGAATTGAGAATTATTTTTACGAAGCTCGAGAACTCATAGCATTTGTTTTGGATCAAACAAAAGAGTGGGTTGCTGTTAATATAGAAAGTGAAGTTGATGAGGAAAATTATAAAAAAATCGTTGAATTGAAAAACGAACGCATACAGGGGACTCCACTACAGTATATATTAGGAGAGCAATACTTTATGGGGCTAAAATTTTTAGTAAATAAAGATGTTTTAATTCCAAGACCGGACACGGAAGTTTTAGTTTATGAAGTGTTAGAATTAGTTAAAAAGTATCCTAAAAATTTAAAAATTTTAGATTTATGTACTGGCTCTGGGTGTATAGCGATATCTTTGGCGAAAAATGTCAAAAATGCTGAAATCTTTGCGTCAGATATAAGCGAAAAGGCTCTTGCTGTTGCAGAAAAGAATTCAGAGTTAAATGGAACAGATGTTAAGTTTATGAAATCAGATATGTTTGGAAATATAGTTGAAAAAGATTTTGATATTATAGTTTCTAATCCTCCATATATAGTTTCTGGTGATATGGCTAGTTTAAGCAAAGAAGTGTTAGAAGAGCCGCATGGTGCTTTGGATGGAGGAGCTGATGGATTAGATTTTTATCGAAATATATCTGAAAATGCATTAAATTATTTGGGTAAAAATGGAGCACTAGCTCTTGAAATAGGTTATAATCAAGCTGAGGGGATTTTTGACATTTTACGAAAATTTAAATATAATAACATAAGGTTAGTTAAAGATTACTCAGGTAATGATAGAGTTATTATTGCTCAAAACACTTTTTGAGGTGATACCTAATGCTTAATAAGTTTGATATAATTATTCTAGCTGTAGTTTTAGTGTTTGCAGCGATAGGATATTATAGGGGTTTAATAAGGTCAGTACTTAGTTTAGTCCAATTTTTTGTAGTTACTATCTTAGCAATATATTTTGCACCAGTATTTTCAAAAGCCTTAATAGAGAAGTTTAGTTTAGATTTAGTAATTATAGAATGGGCAAAAAATAATATAGATTTATTTGCAAATACTATTGGTATAATGAGTGAAGAAATTCTAAAAAATATTGCGGGTAGAATAATTAATCTATTGTCTGTAATTATTTTATTTATTGTGTTAAAGCTTATATTTACGTTTATTATTGCAATATTAAGTAAAATAGGAGAATTACCGATAATAAACGTGGCAAATAGATTGGGTGGACTTATTTTTGGTATTATTACTGGCATATTAATGGTGTATTTAGTAATAATTATTATAAATTGGTTACCACTTGCGTCACTAGAAGAAATAAGAATGGGGCTAAATCAGTCATTTTTAGGTTCAATAATAAGTGGAATGGTTCCAGATGTTACTAGTGAAGTTATAAATTTAGTGAAAGTTTCTATAGGTTAGAGGGATAAAAATGTTAGATGAAAATAAAATAATAGAATATTTAAGGGCTAATTTAAAACCGGAGAGATATAAACATTGTATAGGCGTTAAGAATATGGCAATTAGGTTGGCTAAAATATATGGCGTAGATGAAATGAATGCGAAATTTGCCGGATTATTACATGATGTGGCTAAAAATATGGATAATTTTGCTCTTATAGAGTATTGTAAGGAGAATGAGATAGAAACCGATGAGATTAAATTATCATCTCCTGGCATGCTCCATGCTGAAGTTGGAGCAGATATTGCTGAAAAAAAGTTTGGAGCCAATAAAGAAATTGTACAAGCCATAAAATATCATACGTTGGCTAATGAAGATATGACAGATTTAGACAAGATTATATATATTTCGGACTTGATAGAAGAAGGTCGAGATTTGCCGGGGCTTGAACCGATAAGAGAAGTGGCTTATAGAGATTTAGATGAAGCTTTAGTTTTATCTTTGGAATATTGTATAGATAATGTAAAAGAAAGGGGAAAATCTATACATCCTCAAAGTGAAAAAGCTTTGGAAGCCGCAAAGTTAAGAATCAAGTAATTATATTGGAGGTTTTCTTGTGAGAAATTTTATGAGATTAGTTTTTAAGTTTACGCTTATTTTATTTATAATTGTTGGTATAGTAATTGGTGCTGTAATAGTTTATGCTAAAATATATGGAAAAGAAATAGATATCGCAAATGGAGTATTTGCTGATAATAGGGATCCTGTTACAGTATTAATAGCAGGGCTACATCCAGACGGTCCTTTAACAGATTTTATTATGGTTGCTAAGTATAATCCTAAAACTGGAAAAATAAATGCTTTATCTATACCTAGAGATACAAAAGTAGTAGGAACTATAGATGGAAAAATAAATTCAGCGTATGCAAAAGGAAAAAACATTGAAAAGTTAAAAGATAAAGTTAAAGAAGTAACTTCATTAAAAGTGGATTATTATGTAATTTTAGATACAGCTACTGTTAGAAAAATGGTAGATGCTATTGGTGGAATCCCAATGGATGTCCCTATAAATATGTATTATGATGACGAAGAGCAAGGTCTTCATATAAATTTAAAGAAGGGCTATCAAGTTTTAGATGGTAAAAAAGCGGAACAATTTGTAAGATTTAGAAAAAATAATGATGGCACAGGATATCTTTTAGGAGATGTTGATAGAGTTAAGGCTCAACATGCTTTTATAAAAGCAGCTATTGACCAAGTATTAAAACCTTCTACGTTATTAAAATTGCCAGATTTAATTTCTTTAGGTTTCCAAACAGTAAAAACAGACATGAAATTAACAGAAATTTTGAGTTATGTGGATGATGTTAAGAAATTTGATAAAGAAAACTTGAGAATTGAGAGTTTACCTGGTGGCGGGGATTACATTGATAATATTTCCTACTTTATACATGATCCTGTTGCAACTAAGAAGTTGGTTGAAGAGATGTTTATAAAAGAAATTTCATTAAGCGACGAAAATGAGGAAAATGGGACGAAGGAAAATAGCACGAAGGTAACAAAGAGCAAGAGTGAAGTAACAATTGAGGTCTTAAATGCTACGTCACGTAATGGCTTGGCAAGTTCGGTTGCGGAGAAATTAAAAGAAGAAGGATATAATGTAACCAAAATAGGTAATTATAAAACTACGTCTAATATAGCTACAACAGTTATAAGTAGAACAGATGATACTGAATATGCTAAAAAAGTTAAGAGTTTTTTAGGGATTGGAACAGTTAAGACAGAAAAAGAAGAGGTCTCAAAGGTAGATATTACGGTCATCTTAGGTAGTGATTATAAATAATTTAAAAATTTTTTAAAAAAAGTATTGACTTTTATGTATACATAATATATAATTATATTATGAGATCCGAAATAGCAAACTGATTGAAAGGTCAGGGCGCAAAGCTACAGTCCTAACGTCGCAAGACTATGGAGGCTGGGTTGCCGAAGATAGAATTGAATTTAATTCCACTTTGGTAACTCAAAGTGGATTTTTCATTTTTAAGGATGTTTTCAAAAAAGAAAAGCCTAATTTAGTTGGGCGAGATATTAGCGAGCTTGTTGGTGGTTCAGTTTTGAAAGGATAGCTGGATGCGTGTTAGCAAGGAGGCTAGATTGCTTGGCAATGGTCGAGTGATATAGCAGGGAGGCTAACCGGTGCTGATAAGTAAAGCAATTTTCAATCAAAGTTTTCTTTTGTAACACTTGTTTGTATTACGCATTGGTAACGGTGTGTAAAATGAAGGAGGGGGATGCCAAGAGAAAACGTCGCTTAAAGATGAGATATATTATTTTGAGGTTCGGCCTTCGGATTCGATTAAAGGGGTAAAAACCCTTAATATAGTAAGAAAAAGACCTAATTATTCTAGGTCTTTTTCTTTTACTTTTTTAAAAGAAAAATAGCCGGTTTATACCGGCATACTTACTAAGCACGTTCAATTTTATTAGAACGAAGACATTTTGTGCAAATATTCATTGATTTTACAGTTCCGTCAACATTAGCACGAACATTTTTTATATTTGCACTCCAAGATCTGTTTGATTTTCTGTTTGAGTGGCTTACTTGAAGACCAAAATTAACGCCTTTACCACAGATTTCACATTTTGCCATTTTAAGCTGCACCTCCTTAAATATACAAGTATGTATATTGATGAATCTTATTTCGATTTAATTTTATACTCTATTTATATCATAGAATATTGGCGCGCCCAAGAGGAGTTGAACCCCTAGCCTTTTGATCCGTAGTCAAACGCTCTATCCAATTGAGCTATGAGCGCATGTAATTAAATCGAACAGAACTATTATACACGCTATTCGAGTAAAATGCAAGAAAATTTCAATAAATTGTTATGAATTTTGAACAAAAAAATTTATAAAAATACTACAACTTTAAAAAAAAATATGTTATAAAAATAAGAGAGAGTATATAAATTTGATTAAAAATTGAATTGTATACGAAACTGGTGTAAAAAGGGGGATGACACTTATATGGAGGAGGTTTATAATTTTTTAAAGGATTGTGGAACATTTTATTTAGCAACTGAAGAAGGCGATCAACCTAGAGTTAGGCCTTTTGGAGTAGTTAATATTTTTGATAATAAGTTATATATTCAAACTGGAAAAATTAAAAATGTATCAAAGCAAATGCAGATTAATCCTAAGGTAGAAATATGTGGCATGAAGGATGGAAAGTGGATAAGAGTTGCTGGAGAGGTTGTACGAGATGATAGGAGAGAAGCGAAAGTTTCTATGCTAGAAGCAAATCCTGTTTTAAAATCAATGTATTCTGCAGATGATGATAATACAGAAGTTTTGTATTTCAACGGCGGAACAGCAACAATATCTTCTTTTACAGAAGCTCCAAAGGTAATAAAGTTTTAATTTTTGTATTTAAACGTAGGAGGTCGGTTGATTTTTTACGATAAATAAAATATTAATTTAACATAGGAGGAAAGAGAATGAAAAATTTATTAAAAATGTGTTTTTTAGTTTTTGTGGTAAGTACTTTACTCACAGGATGTATGTATGTTGACATGGGCATGAACATATCTAGTGATGGTAGAGTAACTTTAGTTAGTACATCTGGTTTTTCAGAAGCAGGAATGGAAATGTTGAAGTCTTTTGCAGGTGAAGATGACGAGAGTTTAAACGATTATGAGACAATTGTAGAAAATGGAAATACTTACTATGTTCAAAGAGAAACTCAAGAATTTGATATCTCTGACTTTAGCAAGATGGTTAATGGAGAGTCAGAAGATGAAGAAGATATAAGTACACTAGATACTGGAAGTACTGAATTATATCAAAATGCAGATGGAAGTGTTGTATTTAAGCTTGTTGCAACACAAGATACAGCAGACACTGATTCAATCGAGGATCAATTAAAAGGTGATGAAATGGGCTTGAGTGATGAAGAGGCTGCAGCATTAATGAAAGACATGGTAGCAAGATGGTCAATCACGTTCCCTAATACTGTAACACAAACATCTGGAAGCAAAGATGGGATAACTATTAATGGAAATAAATTAACAATAGATTTAATGTCACTTAGAAAATTACAAGAAGGTGAAACAGAAGAATATATATTTGTTAGTGCACCTTTAAATGGAAATACAGTAAAAGAAGATAAATTTTCAGATGTGCCTTCAACAGCTTGGTATTATAATGCAGTTAATGCTTTGGCTGATGGTGGGTTAGTAAGTGGAATGGGAAATGGCATTTTCGCTCCTTCAAATGAGTTAACAATTGGTCAATTCTGTTCAATTTTATCTAAAGCTAAAGGTTTAGAATTAGGTGAATTAAATGGCCATTGGGCTGGTAAAGCGGTTCAAAATTGTATAGATGCAGGATATGTTCTTCCTAATGTAGAAGTAAATAATAGTTATTATAATAGAGCAATAACTCGTGAAGAGGCTGTTAGTGCTATGTACTTAGCAAAGGCAAATGAATTAACTGAAGTTGTTGATGAAGAGGCAGATTTCCCAGATTATGATCAAGTATCTCCAGAGTATAGAACTAGTATAGTAGGTGCATATATGTATGGTATTACAAGTGGTATGGACGAAGCTCATACTTTCGCACCAAAGAGTCTTTTAACAAGAGCTCAAATTTGTCAATTATTCTATAATTTGAATTGGACAACTGCTGAATAATAAAAATAAAAAATCACCGAGCTTAAATTGCTCGGTGATTTTTTATGGTCGAGGTGACAGGGATCGAACCTGCGGCCCCATGGTCCCAAACCACGTGCGCTACCAGCTGCGCTACACCTCGATGACTTTATATATGTTATCACTTAAGACAAATATTGTCAATATATATTGGCAAAATTTATTATGCTACTTTTTTACATATATTGTTGAAAAAAATATTTTATTTTGGTATATTTAGAGGTAAAGGGGGGAGAATTATGGCTATTAACTGGTTAATTATAGCAGTCTTGTTTTTTGTTGGCGAATTGGTTTGCCCTGTATTTTTCTTGTTTTGGTTTTCGGTTGGTGCATTAGTCGCCATGCTTTTATCTCTTGTTGTACCTAGTATAACAGTACAAATAATAGTATTTTTAGTTGTTTCAGTGGTACTACTTATCTTTATGAAACCCCTTACTAATAAGCTTTTTAAGAATAAGGAAAAAGATGAGTTGAATACAAATGGAACTATTGGGAAAACTGCAGTTGTAATAAAAGAAATAGATAATTTAAAAGGAACTGGAGAAGTTAAAGTTGGTAGCGAAGTATGGCGTGCTGTTAGTGATGATGATAGCAAGGTTATACCTCAAGATGCCAAAGTTATCGTATTAAAGATAGATGGAGTTAAGGTTATTGTAAAAGAAGAAACTGAGCAACAATAGATTTGAAATAATAATATTAATTTCTCTAATTCAATAACCGATTAGATTAAAGGAGATAGTTAGTAAAGGAGGATTTTTATGGATCAAGTATTAGTATGGGCTGTTGTTATAATAATAGCAGCATGGATAATCTTACATCATAGTGTTAAGATCGTAAGAACATCTGAAGAAAAAATAGTTGAAAGATTAGGTAAGTATCACAGGACTTTAAACGCTGGTTTAAATTTTGTAAACCCTATAACAGATAGAGTAGCAAAGACTGTTGATTTAAAACAACAAATTATGGATGTACCTCCTCAAGGGGTTATAACCAAGGATAATGTTACAATTAGAATAGATACAGTCGTATTTTATAGAATCACAGATTCTCTAAAAGCTGTATATCAAATTGCTAACTTAAATCAAGGTATTGCAAATATCGCTATTACAACAATAAGAGATATTATTGGTAAGATGGATTTAGACGATACTTTCTCCTCAAGAGATTCAATTAACGACCAATTGCGTCAAATTTTAGACGAAGCTACAGACCAATGGGGTTGTAAAGTTGAAAGAGTTGAAGTTAAAGATATTACACCTCCACCGGATATTAGAGATGCGATGGAAAAACAAATGAATGCTGAAAGAAACAAGAGAGCTAAAATTCTAGAAGCTGAGGGAGACAAGCAAAGTGCTGTTACTCGTGCTGAAGGTGAGAAAGATGCTGCAATCTTAAAAGCAGAAGCTGAAAAACAATCTAATATTCGTCGTGCTGAAGGTATTAAAGAAGCTAAGATATTAGAGGCTACTGGTGAATCTGATGCTATTCGTCAAATCGCTGAAGCTAAAGCTAAAGAAGTAGAGTTAATATATAATGCTATTAAAGAAGCTAAACCAGATGATAAACTTGTTGCAATTAAGTCATTAGAAGCACTTGAAAAAGTAGCTGAAGGACCTGCTAATAAGGTATTTATTCCGTTTGATGCTACTAAGACTTTAGCATCAGTTAGTGCTTTATTCGAAGCTAAATAGTTTTAATAATAAATAGAACACTTACTATAAAGTGAGTGTTCTATTTTATGTGGTTGAAAAAATTAAAAATTAGGAGGAATTGTTATGGAAAACCTAACAAATGAAAAAATACTAGAATATGTGGATCACACTTTACTTAAACAAACTGCAACATGGGAAGATATAAAGACTATTTGTGATGATGCTATAAAATACCATACTGCTTCTGTTTGTATACCACCTTCGTATGTAAAACAAGCAAAAGAATATGTTAAAGATAGTATGAAGGTGTGTACTGTAATTGGCTTCCCAAATGGGTATAACACAACTGCCGTAAAAGTATTTGAAACTAAGGATGCAATACAAAATGGCGCTGATGAAATTGATATGGTTATCAATATTGGTTTATTAAAGCAAGGTAAATATGATGAGATTTTAAAAGAAATTAATTCTATAAAATCAGCTTGTGGAGATAAAATCTTAAAGGTAATAATTGAAACTTGTCTTTTAACAGATGAAGAAAAAATAAGAATGTGTGATGTGATTTCAGATTCTCATGCTGATTATATAAAAACTTCAACAGGTTTTTCTACAGGAGGTGCAACACTTGAAGATATAAAACTATTTAATGAGAATATAAAAGGGAAAAAAGAAATAAAAGCTGCTGGTGGAATATCTTCATTTGAAGACGCAAGAGAATTTATAAAAAATGGTGCAACAAGACTTGGCACAAGTAGGCTTGTAAAGTTAATGAAACAGTAATTAACTAAAAAAATAAAAAATTTTCATAAAATATGGATTTTTTATTTTCTTTAGTATATGATAACACTTGTGAGAGAGTATTCACAAATTATAAATTAGGAGGTAGTAATAATGGCAGAAAAGTATGTTTACTTATTTAGCGAGGGTAACGCTAGTATGAGAAATCTTCTCGGCGGTAAAGGTGCTAACCTTGCAGAAATGACCAATATAGGGTTACCAGTTCCTCAAGGTTTTACTATTACAACTGAAGCTTGTACTAAATATTATGAAGATGGCAAGAAGATTAATGATGAGATTCAAGCACAAATCATGGAATATATCTCAAAGATGGAAGAAATAACAGGAAAGAAGTTTGGAGATATAGAGAACCCATTATTAGTATCAGTTCGTTCTGGAGCTAGAGCTTCTATGCCTGGAATGATGGATACAATTTTGAACTTAGGTTTAAATGAAACAGTTGTTGAAACTTTAGCTAATAAATCCGGGAACCCACGTTGGGCTTGGGATTGCTATAGAAGATTTATTCAAATGTACTCAGATGTAGTTATGGAAGTTGGTAAGAAATATTTCGAGCAACTTATAGATAAAATGAAAGCAGAAAGAGGCGTTTCTCAAGACGTAGAACTTACTGCTGATGATTTAAAAGAATTAGCTAACCAATTTAAAGCTGAATATAAGAGTAAGATTGGTCAAGATTTCCCTAGCGATCCTAAGGAACAATTAATGGGAGCTATAAAGGCTGTATTTAGATCTTGGGACAATCCTCGTGCTAATGTATACAGAAGAGATAACGATATCCCTTATTCATGGGGAACTGCTGTTAACGTTCAATCAATGGCATTCGGTAATATGGGAGACGATTGTGGAACTGGTGTTGCATTTACTCGTGACCCTGCTACTGGTAACAAAGGCTTATTTGGTGAATTCTTAACAAATGCACAGGGAGAGGACGTTGTTGCTGGTGTTCGTACACCTATGCATATTACTGAAATGGAGCAAAAATTCCCAGAAGCATTTGCTCAATTTAAAGAAGTTTGCGAAACTCTAGAAAAACATTATAGAGATATGCAAGATATGGAATTTACAGTTGAACATGGTAAATTATACATGCTTCAAACAAGAAATGGTAAGAGAACAGCAAGAGCTGCATTAAAAATTGCTTGTGATTTAGTTGATGAAGGAATGATTACAGATAAAGAAGCT
>JAEEGH010025666.1_pt1 | contig 11801 bp, 12 predicted proteins | sample 9134181 | NCBI WGS metagenome assembly JAEEGH01 (sample SAMN16246544, study PRJNA631951) | gut metagenome | biome: gut microbiome; feature: rumen; material: DP-attached | host: Bos | place: Iran: Karaj | collected 2018-10
GTTCGACGCTGTCTTTGCCTTCAGCGCCACGATACTGCTGGGTGCAATAGACGCTTTTCGCGAACTCAACATAAAAGTGGGTGAAGAGGTCGGAATAATTTCATACGACAACAACGGTTTCCTGGACTTTCTGGATCCCGCCATCACCCGCGTGGAGCAGCCCCTCCGGGAGGCCTCGGAGCTTGCTGTGGAGACACTCTTTTCAATTATGGAAGCCCGCCGCGAGGGTCGTTCTGAGCCGGAGGTCCTCCAGCGGCTTATTCCCCCGACACTGGTGGTGCGCTCCAGCTGCTAGATTATTGCAGGTTATTCGGTTTCCGGGTAATGATTTCAACAAAGTGCGCCTTAATAGCTTCTGCCTGTTCCGGGGTAACTGAGAGGTAGCGGTGGCGGCCGTCGCTCTGCGGGGTGAAAGTGGTTAGCCCATCTTCGCTCACATCAATAATTCCGGGTTCCGAAACGGTGAACCATTCTGCCCCCTCCACTGCATAGAGGGTCGCTGTCAGATCCCAGCACGGCCGGTCGTGCGGCATCGGGCAGTAGGCCAGATAGCCCTCGCGCATAGGGTGGGGAATGCCCCAGTCCAGGTCGTTCTCTATACTTTCGCCAGGGTAGCAAATTGCCGCACCGACCTCAAACGGCGAAGTAACAATCTCAGTGGGCCAGCCGGCAAACACTTTGCGGCTGGCAGCCAGGTCGCCGCTGATATTGAATTCCGCGTTGGGGGCGGTGAACCAGCCGCCCATAGTGGTCAGTGAAATGACTTTTTTCTCTATCAGTTCGCGGTTGCTTTCCAGCAGGGCGCCGAGGTTGCCCAGAAAGCCTACGGAGATGATTTTCACCGACTTGTCGGGCATATTGGAGAGAATGTCGCTATAAAGGGATACGGCGTCGGGCAGTGTGTCATAGCGCTGCAGTGAGCGGGCAAACAGCGCAGCCCCCGACGAGTCTTTCATATCCGATATGACCTGCGCGAAATTGACGCCCCCGGTCTTGGCCGGGGCGCCGCCTGAGCGCACGCCGACAGGCACACTGTGCCCGTAGAAGCTGTTCATTATGTCGACAAACTCGGCGGGTGCGCTGCCTTCTTTGTTTATCATCACCGCCAGCAGATTCACCTTGCCCTCATCGGCCCATTTATAGAGCATATCCAGCGCCATCGCGTCGTCTATGTCGTTGCCCATATCGGTTTCGAAAATAATGTTCACCGGAGCGGGCGTATCAAGTGTGCTATGGCACGAAGGCAGCAGTAGCAACACTACTGCTGCTAGTGCGAAAATGCGCGAAAACAAGTTCATTGGATACAGATTAATACAGTACCCAAAGGTAGCAATTATTCTACCGACTCGTTCAGATCAATTAAATTGTTGAGCAACGCATAAACGGTGAGACCCGCAACGGAGCGGATGCCGGTCTTGCGGCTGATGTTCTTGCGATGGGTTATCACTGTGTAGGTGGAGATGTTGAACCGGTCGGCTATCTCTTTGTTTTGCATACCCTTGGCCACGCACACCAGAATCTCTTTTTCGCGGGCGGATAGCAGGCCGTTCTCTGATTTCTTGCTCTGGACGGTGTCCTGTATTGCTTCCATCACCTTGCGGGATATGGCAGCAGGGGCATCGTACAAAGATACTACTGCGTCGTACTGGTGCAGATAGTCTTCATCGCAGAGGCAGGTCTGGAGCGCCACCACAGGAGCATCGCTGTATTCTGCTATTATCTGCCGGGCGATGTCCATCTCTCCGCAACCGAACACAGAAGGGTCCAGCACTATGGCATCGGCATAGATGTTCTTCAGCTGTTCGTCGCCCTCGCGGGGAATGTGGTGCATTATGCCCGTTACAAAAAAGTCTCCGGACTCCTCTAGAATATCCTTGATGCCCCGCGAAACAATTTCGGAGGGGATAATTAGCATCAGTTCTTTCCGGTCGGTTCTCATTTTGCACTCCCCTCCATTCTGCGGATTAGCGGCATAAGCACGTTATCTTCAATAGATTCGTGCCTTAGGAGGTCGTCCCGCAGATTGTATATGAAAGAAACCGTCTCCATAACTTCACCGCCGTCGCAATCGTCTGGCAGATACTTCATTACGATGTTTTTAAGATCGTCTATCTTCTCGTCTATGTCTCCGTGGACATCAGAAAGCGCGTCGTGGCGGGAAGTGCGGTTGGCGGCGAGGGTTTTCACATAGGGGAAGACATTCTGCTCTTCAAATTCGAAGTGCCGTTCCAATTCCCGCTTATAGCCAGTGAAAAACTCCCAGATGATCTCTCTTGAGCGGTCCTGCCCCCGGCTCAAGATTCTTTGAAGATGCTCTTCGAGGGTGGTCAGGGCGGTGTCGGTGTACCATTTGTGGGAGAGTTTCAGGTATTTGAGAAGGTCCTCGGCGTTGATGCGGTCCAGAATGTCATCGCTGGGGCGGTATCCTTTGAAGGTGTACACCCTGCATAACAGCAGGAAGGTGGTTTCGTCTACATTATACCTGTTGCAGAGGTCAGAAACGGTAGATTCGCCAAAACCAAGCTTCATTCCGAGCCGCGTCAACACTCCCAGCAACCTGTAGTTGAGGTCGATAAGGGCGGCAACCTTCATCTTGCCCGACATCTGAGGCAGTTGCTGGGCGGTATGGGTGTTCGTTTTCATAACACCCTCAAAGGTAGAGATATTATTAGAGAGCATCAACAAAGCTTATTACTGCGTCGCGATCTTCTTTGCTCAGATTGTAGAACTGCTCTGCGCTGGAGTATGCATCGCTCTGCTTGCTGTAGCCGTGCCACATAATGGCTTCTAGGGTATTGCGGGCGCGGCAGTCGTGCAGGCGGTCGCCGCGTCCGGTATTGGTCTGGGAAAGTCCCCTGCCCCAAAGCGGAGTGGTGCGGCACCACGTGCCGTGGATGTCGTTTATCATAAACAAACGGTGGTGGATCAGGTCGGTGTAGGGGTAAATAACCTGATTCTGATAGCGGGGCAGCGGCTTGTCGGCAATAATCTTGGGAGCCCAGTAGTTATCTTCTTTTGTCTCCCAGCGGGGGCGGTGGCACTGGGCGCAGCCCATCTTGCCAAACAGGGCCTTGCCTCTCTGAACTTCAGGCTTCTGGAGATTGCGGGCGCGGGGGATTGCCAGGCCGCGGTGCCATACCATAAAGTTGTAATACTCACTGTCGCTCATCTCGTCTTCGCCTCCCCAGGCATCCACAAAATACTTGGTATATTCCTCGGCATCCGAGCCCTTGTTCAGCCCCAGTAGATGTTCTACCAGATAGGATATATTCTCTCTGGTGCCGTCGCCGTAGAAAGGAGCCAGATATTTAGGCAGCTGTCCTGCATCGCCCTTCTCTTTAATGTAGCTGATTACAGATTCGGTAGAGCCCATTTTCTTGGCCCAGGCCTTGGTTGTGTATAAATAGCGGCGGTCGCGACGGGTGACATTGGTGATGTTCCATATAGCATTGGCGCCGGCTCCGTCCTGGAGACTGGCGCGCGTCATAGCATAGGTGAAGCGTTTCAGCGCCTTGGTGCCCGCCTCAACAGGCGTCCCATCGGCAAAAGCGCCTTCGGCGAGAGAATACATAGCACCGGGAGCGAAGTCGTCTGCTGCGCTGTCCCAGAAATTAGGGTTCAGCTCCACGAACTGCGCCTCTTTCTGGTACTGTGCCTTGATGCTGTCCTGGGGGATTGCGTCTATCAGGCCGGTGCCGGGGATACCGATGGTAGATTCCAGACGGAATGCCACGGGGCCCGTCTCATAAGGGGTAGGATCGGTGTTGAAAGCGCTTTCGGGAATATAGACTTCGGGATAAATGAGCTGATATTTCTCCCCGTCGGCAAACTCCATAGGAATACCGCTGGGCATTGAAGCCACCGGCAGCCAGTTGATGGAAATCTGCTCTTCGTCGATAGGAGGGAGGAATGGCTTTACTGCCATAGTCTGGGGCATACCGGTAACTTCGGCCACGTAAGGGCCGTCGTTGCTGTTGGCACCGTCTGAAGGATGATATACTACCAGCAGATAGCCGTTGCCGCGCGAGCGGACGGTATTTGCCTCATAACTGCTCTGCCACTGGCCGTGGCCGTAGCCGGGATGGCAGTCCAGGCAGGACTTGCGCACCATAGCCGGGCCGAGGCCGTCGAACGGTTCGTTGGTATAGGTGAAATCTCTCTCAAAGAAGGCTTCGCCAAAATTGAAGGCGGTGGTCAGGCCTTGCATAGTGACAGCGGGTGTCTCGTCTTCGTAGCTGCCGGCCAGGACATTGTTGGTGGTGCCAAGCTCTCCGCCGGGATACCATTCAGAAGCATCAAAGTTTCCGACGCTCTTGCCTATGTAATCTTTCTCTCCGATACGTGCCTGCTCGGGATTGTCGTGTGTGCAGGCTGCAGTAAGCAGCATCGCTGCCAGTGCGATAAAAGAATAACGTACTCTCATTATCAACAAATTAATTAGTCTTTGATGTCAGAGGCGGCTTTGCCCAGAGCGTCATTGAGTTCGCTGATGGCGTCTATGGCAGTCTCCACGCATTTTGCCTTGGGATCATCTACAAATGCCTTTCCGCTGCCTATGCAGGCGTCAAGTGCATTCAGGGCCGCTGCCAGCTTGCTTTCCAGCACGGCAGCATCTTCTTTATGGTTCTTCTTGAGGAAAGACATCAGGGAGTTGTTCTTTGCCTCTGATGCACCTTTAGCACCGTACAGGCTATACTGGATAGAGAGGATATTGTCCTTGAAATCCACAAAGGACTTTTTGCTGTAGGGGCTTTCTATATAGCTGGGGTCCTCTCCTGAAAAGGCCATACCCATCTTGCTGGAGAATACCTCATTGGCAATGTTGGCGCAGCCGGCGTCTATGATTGTCTGGGCAACCTGCTGCCAGGTGGCATATGTGCTGCCGGCGGCGGTTGCACCCAGCATATTCTCGCCATAGGTGCGGTCGGTGCCATTCACGGTGCAGTTGCGTTCTGCCGCCTCCACTGCATCTTTCTGCTCCTGGGGTGCAGCGGGATTCCAGGATACATTGAGCTGATACAGGGCGGTCATAAGGTCTTCTGCAACAGCCGCGGCAAAAATAATCTCTTCTTCTCCGGTTACGCCGGTGCCTTTGAACTCAGTGGCTGTTTCTTCTGCCTTGAGGGATGCCAGAGTGCGGTTTTTGCCATCGCGGAAAAGAATGAATTCGATACCGTGGAAACCCAGCGCTGACTCGCCTATAAGGTCTATGGCATCCATACCTTCTTCTGCAAGTTTTTCTACAGCGGCCTTGTTGCTCAGGTTGATGGCAAGCCTTGAGGCGTCAAGCGGCCAGGAGTCGATATGAGGGTCAATGTTGAAGTCTGTGGCTGCGCCAAACAAGAACGCCTCGGAGGCCTCCCAGAGGGCGCGGGCCGCAAGAAAGTCGGCGCAGGCCTTGTCTATGTCAGCCTGGCTCAGGGCATTCACGCCTTTGCTTTTCATAGCGTCAAGATCTTCGTAGAGATCCTTCCCGGCTTGGGCAAGGGAGCCGTAGGTGGCATAAACCACATCGGGCACATAGCCCTCTACAGCGGCTTTAATCTCTTTTTCATAGGCTGAAATCTCGCCCGACTCAATAGGATTGCAAGCGCCCAGCACGGCTGCGCTGAGCGCTGCAATTGAAACAAAAACTATAACACTAACCTTTTTCATAACTATTATTTTTATTTGATTATCTGTTGAAAAAACCCATATAAGCCACCCCTAACGAAATGGAAGGCTCGGGATTGTACTCGCTCTTGAGAAAGCGGTGTGAGTATTCGCACTTGACGGCAATCTGCTCTATCGGCATATAATTAATACCGGCCGCTATGCGCACCTTTTGCGTGTATGTGGCACTTTGCTGCCCTTCTGCCGGGATATAAGGATTATAGGCTTCGCCGCGGCCGAACACATACAGCTTCTGGCCGTCGGTGCGCAAGTTGAACCAGGGGAGAATATCATAACCCGCCTCGATGCCGGCAGCATAGGCTGCTTTGCCCACCGGCGACGATGAGTAGGGCGAATCGTTTGCCGCACGCACTGCCTTGGCCTTGCTTATGGCGGCACAGTCGCCCAGAAGCGCATAATCGGCATTGCCGCGCACAGTCAGGCGCCGTCCTTTATAAACAAAGTCAAACGAGCCTATCCCCAGAGGACCGCGGTCTTTGTCGTAGGTCAGGCCTTCGCCGTGAAGGTCGTTGGGGTAGGTGTTATGCATCGTGTTTCCAAAGTAGCCGCTCAGGCTTAGTCGCAGGTTTCGGACAGAGTAATTGTCTATGCGTGCGGCAAAGCCATAGGTATTGGCAACTTTGAATTCGTATGGGCTTCCGGCGCCTTTCTTTATGAAATTGTCGGTGTTGAACATAAAGCCGTCCAGCCCCGCCACCATAAGGGCCTCGTAGCGCCAGTCCCCGGCGCGGCCCCAAAGGCTTATGCCGGTGTCGTGCCAGGTAGAGGGGAATATGGTGTTCTCACCCTCGGGGCGATATACCGTAAAAAAGTTAAGTGGCTCGTGAGAATTGTTCAGACCGCCCACAGGCACAATAATGTGACCCATACGCAGGTTCAGCTGAGGCAAAAACGATTTCTGAATCCAGAACTGCTCCAGCTCTACCTCGCCGCCTTTCTCAATCTCCTGTTCGAACTCGCCGGCTTCTTCGTATTCGCGCTCCAGCGCGGCGCCGGTGCCGGTATGCTCAAACTCTATCTCGCTCTGCATAGTCCAGCCCTTGCCAAAGTCGTAACCAATATAGATTACTGCGTGGGGAATGTCAAACCGGCCGTGGCCGGGCGCGTCTTTGTATTTTGTGGGTTTGGCATAAAGGTAAGGGCTGTCGTTATAGAAGTTGCGGGTAAGCGCCACCTCTCCGTATCCACCCACTGTAAGACGCTCTTTTAGGGTTGTTTGCGCGTTTGCCTCACATACACACAGAAGAAGAAATGCGGCAGCCGCCGCCACCTTTGCCATCAGTTTCATAAGATTTGCGATAAATCTGTTTTGACTGAAGCAAAAGTATTGCGGGCCGTGCCTGCATACAATCCCTAAAAATGGTTATTCTATCTTAGCTGTTGTGGCTGGTCTTGCGCCGGATCTTTATTTTGACAACTACCGGACGGTGGTCGGAAACCTCGCTGTAGTCTATGATTCCTGTGGGAAGAGTGTTGTCCAGCACTTCTACTTCAGGCGCGCCATTATAGCAGAATACATAATCCAGGCACATTGTGGGAGTGTTGCTGGGCCAGCTGAGAACCGGCGCCGACAGCCTGGTCCAGTAGCGGTCCATCTCGTTTATGGTGGCGGTGCCGGGGTCGGTGTTGAAGTCGCCGCACAGAATCACCGGCTTTTCGTAGCCGTCATAATGCTCTCCGAACCATTGATTCAGATACACCGCCTGCTCGTAGGACGGCTCGCCGGGAGGGCCGAAATCCAGATGGGTGGCACAGAAAACGATGTCTTCGGTTTCAATCACCGCCACGCTGCGCGGCTCGTGGCCGCTGCCCTGGGGGATGGGCAGGGTATAGGCATCCAGCAAGGGCTTCCTGCACAGGACGCCGTTGCCGTAGCCGCCACCGGCAAAATCGAATGCCGAAGCGAAGTGACGGTTCCAGCCGCCAAGCTTTTCGGAAAGGTCCTTCATCTGGTTGTTGCTGTGGCGCTGGTTGCAGCTGTCCACCTCGTTCAGGCCGGCATAGTCGGCGCCGGTCTCCTGGATAAAGCGGGCGATGTCGCCAAGCCGGTCTCCGCCGTGGCCCATATTGGCCACATTGTAAGAAATCAGCGTCAGGAAAGTCTCTTCGTAGGTATCCTCCGGCGGGGTGTCGGGAATGTCCGGTGTCTCAGGCGTCTCCGGCGTCTCCGGAGTGTCGGGCTCTACAACCTCTTTCCCGTCTTCCGGATCCGGCTTCGGGGTTTGGTATCCCGAAGCAGAAGCAATCATCAGGATTATAGTGAACAGATGAAGGAGATAGCGCATATCTGTAATTATTTCCACACGATTCTCGCGCGGGCAAAGTCGCCTTGTGCGCCGCGGGCAGCGAACAGCGTGCTGCCGTCTTCCATCTCCTCAAAGTGGACCGAGACGGGCTCGCCGTAGAGCACCTCTTTCATATAGATTATCTCCAGACGGGAGATTTTCCTCTCATAGAGCATCTCTACGGGGCAGCTGTCCAGCATCCACTGCAGATACTGCATAGAGTTGGTGTGGCCGTTATAGTCTATGTCGCTGTAAGATACGGTAAGGTTGCGGGAGGCCTCGCCGCCCGCTTCGGGCAGCTTGCCGGGAAGCGCCACCGGAACCGTCTCGGGATTGACCACCCCCGCGATGGTGGTGTCGGCGGTGATATTCACCGGCCGGCGGGTGGCCAGATTAATGATGGTCCACTCAGATGTGGCGAAGCCGATGGTTTCTCCGGCGGAGTTGCGCACCACAAAATTTCTGGTGGTGAGCATCCGGTTCACACTGCCCACCCAGGTCTCTATGCTCACGGTTTCCTCTTCTGCCGGCATAGTTTCCATCTCCACGGCAAATTTGAGAAGCACCCAGCTGACGCTGCCGCTGTCAATAAGTTTCAGCGCCCCGAAACCGCGGTCGTTGGCGGCGTTGTAGGCCACATTCAGCAGCATTCTTTCCAGCGCCACCGCCCTGAAATGACGGCGTCCGTCCAGATCTTCAGGCAGAACGGTATAGCTGTATGTATTTGTAAGAGATTTGTCCATAGCAATAGCAAATTTATATCTTTGTAGTAGGATTTCAAACGAAATGAAGGAGATAATTTGCCATAAGGACAATCTGGATGCCGCTGCAGCCGAGTTTATGGAAGCGATAATCGGCAACACCATAATCGCTTTCTACGGCCACCTTGGGGCGGGCAAGACTACTTTTATCAAGGCCATCTGCGACCGGCTGGGGGTGGAAGACAACGTCTGCAGCCCGACATTCACCATAGTGAACGAATATCAATCGGCCGCCGGCGAGCCGGTTTTCCATTTTGATTTCTACCGGATTGACTCTTTGAAAGAGGCACAGGACCTTGGTCTGGAGGAGTATTTCTACAGCGGATGCCTGTGTCTTATGGAATGGCCGGAGAAGATTGCGGAGCTGCTCCCAGAGGATACCGTGGAGGTCCGCATAGAGCCGATAGACGAAACCACAAGACGCATCACGATATGTTCGTAGGGGTCATTTCAGATACTCACGGCACCTTTGCCGATGATGTGCGGCGCTTTCTGGAGCCGGTGGACGTGATTTGGCACGCGGGCGACTTCGGCGGCATTGAATGTGCCGACGAGATAGCCGCTTTCAAGCCGCTGATAGGCGTATACGGCAACTGCGACGGCGGCGACGTACGGCTGGTGTATCCCTGGCAGAATGTGTTTATGGCAGAGGAAGTGAAGGTGGCTATGACTCACATAGGCGGCTTCCCCGGCCGCTACGACTGGGAGGCCTACAACCTGATTACCCACAACAAACCCCGCATTTTCGTGTGCGGACACTCGCATATCCTGCGCGTGATGGGTGACAAGAAGCTGGGCGTGATGGTGTTCAATCCCGGAAGCTGCGGCTTTCAGGGAATCCACACCGTGCGCACCGCGCTGCGCTTTCACATAGACGGCAGCGACATACACGATATGGAAGTGGGGGAGTGGAAACGAACTGAAGCCTGCTCTTAACCATATGGAACTGTTCTTCTCAAGAGAAATCGCCTCTGGCGCACGCGAACTGGACCGGCAGGAGTCGGGCCACTGCATCAAGGTGCTGCGCCACCGCGAGGGTGACGAAATCCACGTCGTGGACGGCTGCGGCTGCCTTTACCGCTGCCGGATTGTGAAGGCCGACCCCGCCGCCACTGCATTTGAGGTGGAGGAGACAATCGAAGGCTACGGCGCGCATCCCTACAATCTGACTATGGCGGTGGCGCCGCCCAAGAATATCGACCGGTTCGAGTGGTTCTGCGAAAAGGCCACCGAGATGGGGGTGGACACCATAGTGCCGCTGGTGGGTGACTATTCAGAGCGCAAGGTCTTCAAGGGCGACAGATGCGAGCGAATCATTATCTCTGCTGCAAAGCAGTCGCATAAAGGCGCCATACCCGCGCTGGAGGCGCTGACGCCCGTGCGTGAGTTTCTGGTGCGCAATTTCGCCGCCGGCACTCAGAAATTTATCTGCTATTGCAGCGAAGTGGAAGGCGCCGCCAAAATCCATATCTGCGAGGCGCTGGCCTCAGCCGGTGACAGTTGCGACTTTGCGGTGATGATTGGTCCCGAGGGCGACTTTTCCCGCGAAGAAATCGCCCTTGCCCTGCAGTACGGCTGGCAGCTGGTCAGCCTTGGCGACAGCCGCCTTCGCATAGAAACCGCCGCCTTGGCCGCCACCGCCGCAGTGTACCTGAATTGTCAATAAATCACTATATATGAAAAAGTTAGCTCTATTAATAGCCATTGCATCCATTTGCTTTGGATGCGGGCAGAATGCTGCCAAAGAATCCGAAACTGTTATGACCAATCCCGTTATCGAAACCATTATGGCCCGCCGCTCCATAAGGCATTATACCGACCAGGCGGTGCCCCGCGAGCTGCTGCAGCAGATCGCAGAATGCGGCGTGAACGCCCCAAATGCCATGAACCATCAGGAGTGGGAGTTGCGCATAATTGACAATCCCGAATACTTTACCAGCATCACGGAGGTGCTGTCCGGCACCGCACCGTTCCTGTCTCCCGAGGGTGACCCCAAGTTCCGCAACAGCTTCCGCAATGCCACAGCAGCCATAGCCGTGGCCTGCCCCGATGACGAATCGGGTATGTGCCTGATAAATGTCGGCCTGCTGTGCGAGAACATCTGCCTGGCAGCCAAATCGTTGGGCCTTGGCTCAATAGTGATGGCAGGTCCGGTTTGGATGATGAATTCCACCCCGGAGGCCAAGCCGTATCTGGACCGCCTGGGCTTCAGCGAAGGCTACAAGCTCCGCGTCATCGTGGGTCTTGGATACCCCGACGAAGACCCCGAAGCCCGTCCCCGCGACCTCGGCAAAATCAAATTCGTAGAATAGAAAAGACTATTCCGCTATCTCACAGAGCAATGTGGCGGGAGTGCAGTCTTTAACCAGGACGGTGACGTATTCGCCTACGGAATGGCCGGCGGCGGGGAACACGCACGCCTTGTTCTGGGAGGTGCGGCCCATCAAATCGGCCGTGGATTTCTTGGAATAGCCCTCCACAAGTACCTCGAAGGTCTTGCCAACATCGCGGCGGTTGCTCTCCAGCGAGAGTTCTCCCTGCAGCGCGATGACCTTCTCCAGACGGGCGGTTTTGACTTCGGGCGGCACATCGTCGGGATAATGGCGCTGCGCCAGGGTGCCGGGGCGCTCGGAATACTGGAACATAAAGGCGGCGTCGAACCTGACCTCGCGGAACAGCCGCAAGGTGTCTTCAAAGTCCTCCTCGGTCTCGCCGCAGAAGCCGGTGATGACGTCGGTGGTGATGGCACAGTCAGGCATTATTTCACGGATGCGGGCCACCCTTTCCAGATACCACTCGCGGGTGTGGCGGCGGCGCATCTTTTCCAACATGGCGTTGCTGCCAGACTGGACCGGCAGGTGGATGTGCTTACAGATGTTGGGGTAGGCCGCCATCGTCAAAAGAACTTCGTCCTTCATATCCTTGGGATGGGAGGTGGAGAATCGCACCCGCACGGCCGGCGAAATCTCAGCCACCAAGGCCAGCAGCTGCGCAAAGCCGACCTCGCCGAACTTATATGAATCGACATTCTGGCCAAGCAGGATTATCTCCTTGTAGCCGGCGTCGAGTGCCTCGCGCGCCT
>JAEEGH010025672.1_pt1 | contig 11800 bp, 11 predicted proteins | sample 9134181 | NCBI WGS metagenome assembly JAEEGH01 (sample SAMN16246544, study PRJNA631951) | gut metagenome | biome: gut microbiome; feature: rumen; material: DP-attached | host: Bos | place: Iran: Karaj | collected 2018-10
CCATGCATATTCTGCAGGAAGAAAGCGAACTGCAGGAGATTGTCCGTCTTGTCGGTCAGGATGCTCTTTCTGCGACAGACCGTCTCACGATGGAGACCGCAAAGATGATCCGTGAGGACTTCCTGCAGCAGAATGCATTCGTCGATGAAGACGCCTATTCATCCTATGCAAAGCAGTTCCGCCTGCTCGACCTCGTCCTGAAGTACGATGTCCTCTGCCGTGAGGCACTCAAGCAGGAGCCGGATCTGGATGCACTCTTTACCATTCCCAGCAGAGAAAAAATCGGCCGTGCAAAAATGGCAAATGCTGCGACCTTTGAAGCAGATTACAGTGCCATTGAGAAGGAAATGGAAGCAGAGATTAATGCAGTGGCAGCAGGAGGGAATAACTCATGATTAAAGAGTATAAGACCATAAAAGAAATCGCAAGCCCCCTGATGATCGTAGACGGCGTTGAAAATGTAACGTATGACGAACTTGGCGAACTGGAACTGCCCAACGGTCAGGTCCGCCGCTGCAAAGTGCTTGAGGTTGAAGGCAGAAAGGCTGTTGTTCAGCTCTTTGAATCTGCACAGGGCATCAACCTTGCGGAGACGAAAGTGCGCTTCCTCGGCCATCCACAACAGCTCGCTGTTTCGGAAGATATGCTCGGCCGTGTCTTCAACGGCATGGGCAACCCGATTGACGGTGGTCCGGAAATTCTCGCCGATGCCCATATGGATATCAACGGCCTTCCGATGAACCCGGCAGCCCGTGCCTATCCTGCAGAATTTATCCAGACCGGTGTTTCCGCTATCGACGGGCTGAATACGCTGGTTCGTGGCCAGAAGCTTCCGATCTTCTCCGGATCCGGCCTTCCGCATGCAGCGCTTGCAGCGCAGATAGCCCGTCAGGCCCGAGTTCTGGGTGACAATGAGACTTTCGCTGTTGTCTTTGCAGCTATCGGTATTACGTTTGAAGAGTCGGAATACTTTGTAAGCGAATTCCGGAGAACCGGCGCCATTGAGAGAACGGTCGTCTTCTCCAACCTTGCAAATGACCCGGCTGTCGAGCGTATCGCAACACCGCGTATGGCACTTACCGCTGCGGAATACCTTGCCTTCGAAAAGGATATGCAGGTTCTTGTTATCCTGACGGATATCACCAACTATGCAGAGGCGCTACGAGAAGTCTCTGCAGCAAAGAAGGAAGTTCCCGGTCGCCGTGGTTACCCGGGCTACCTCTATACGGACCTTGCCACCATGTACGAACGCGCCGGTCGCCGTCAGGGGAAGAAAGGCTCCATCACGATGCTCCCGATTCTCACTATGCCTGAAGATGACAAGACGCACCCGATCCCAGACCTTACCGGATACATTACCGAAGGCCAGATCATTCTCTCCCGTGAGCTTCACCGCAAGGGCATCGTTCCTCCGGTCGATGTGCTTCCGTCCCTGTCCCGTCTGAAGGATAAGGGAATCGGCACCGGCAAGACCCGTGAAGACCACGCCGGAACCATGAACCAGCTTTTCGCCGCTTATTCCCGCGGTAAGGATGCGAAGGAACTCATGACGATTCTCGGCGAAGCCGCTCTCTCTGAAGATGATAAGCTCTATGCTAAATTTGCGGAAGAATTCGAAAGAGTCTATGTCGGCCAGGGGAACAGCACCAACCGGTCCATTGAGGAAACCCTCAATATCGGCTGGGATCTGCTCAGTATCCTGCCTGTCCGTGAACTGAAGAGAATTAAGCCGGAATACATCGAGAAATATCTTCCCAAAAAGTAAGGAGGGGGAACAGCAATGGCATCAACTGCTATAACCCCGACCAGAATGGTGCTCAATCAGCTCAAAGGCCGTCTGAAAACAGCCCGCCGCGGGCACAAACTCCTGAAGGACAAACGCGATGAGCTGATGCGCCAGTTTATGGAAGTCATTAAACAGAATAAAGTCCTGCGCACACGGGTGGAAGAAGGGCTGACGGCTGCTTTTGCCTCTCTTCAGGTTGCCTCTTCCATTATGTCGCCGGAGATGCTGGAGCAGTCACTTCTGTATCCGCGCCAGAGTGTGGAATTGAGTGTGAAGTACAAAAACATCATGAGCGTCAATGTCCCGGAGTACAGCTTCACCACGAAGAACAACGATCCTTCGGAAATCTATCCTTATGGTTTTGCGCAGACCTCCGGAGAGCTCGATGATGCATTGGAGCAGCTTGCAAAAGTCTTTAATGATATGCTGGAGCTTGCCGAAGTGGAAAAGACCATGCAGCTTCTTGCCGAGGAAATTGAGAAGACCCGCCGCCGCGTCAATGCCCTTGAGTATTCCACCATTCCTTCTCTGGAAGAGAACATCAAGTACATCACCATGAAGCTTGCCGAGAATGAGAACGCCACAAAGGTCCGCCTTCTCAAGGTCAAGGACATGGTTCTCCAGAAAGCACACAACTATACTTATTAAACACATATATGGTATTGAAAAATCGCCGGTCTGCAAATGGACCGGCGATTTTTTGATGGAAGTAGAGACAGAAAAAGCTAGATTTTCATAATAAAGTAATCATAAAATAATAGTCATAATATTATTAACAGAATTTAAAAACGATGGCGACAATAGTGTAAGGCAATTCCATATTTCAACTGGGATATTAAAATAGACTGTTCCGAAACAGACATTGGATACCGGTATCAATTGCAAAAACAGGAAGATGCGCGTATAATAAAGACATCTTATATTATGGTGTGCATGGAGGGTGCTTATGAAAAAAGCTGTACTGATCGGAGCAGGCCAATTCGGGCGTGGTGTAATCGGCATGCTGCTGGAGCAATCGGGATATCATGTTGTCTTTGCTGATGTGAACGAGGCGGTCATTCGGGATATCAACGAGCGCGGAGAATATAAAGTTCGAAGGATCGACCGGCACGACAGCACAGTTACCGTAAAAAACATCTCGGCAATCAGTTCCCTGTCTCCTGCTCTCGTGGAAGAATGCGCTGCATGTGATGTGCTCTGCACCTGCACGGGCCTCACGGCACTGCCGAAGGTTGCTCCCGCAATTGCGGAGAGCATTTCCAGACGAATGGCGCAGGGCTTTGAAGGGTTTTTGAATGTCCTTGCCTGCGAAAATGCACTCGGCGGCAGTACGATTCTGAAGAAATATGTTCTTTCCCATCTGCAGGAGAAGGAACAGGAATATCTGGAAAAACACATAGGTTTTCCTGATTGTGCGATTGACGGAATTATTCCTCCTGTAAAGAATGCGCTCCCGGCTGATGTCACGGCGGAGGAGTATTTCGAATGGGATTCACTGAAAAGCGGTTTCCGAGGAGAACTTCCGGAGATCCGAGGCCTGCATATTGTAGAGGATCTCTCCCGCTATCTGGAGCGGAAAATCTTTACGCTCAACGGGCCTAATGCAGTTACGGGATGCTTTGGATGGAGAAAGGGCTACCGCACCGTGCAGGAATCTCTGGAGGATCCGGAAATCTACCATACCGTGTGGCAGATGATGGAAGAGGCAGGAGCTATGCTTTCAGCTCGTCATGGTTATACAGCGGAAGAGATGCTGGAATACCGTACTTTTATTATGAACCGCTTTAAAAACGTGCATATTATCGATACCTGCGAACGGGTTTCACGGGAACCGCTTCGCAAGCTGGCGTCTGATGACCGGATTGTTGCTGCCATGAACTATGCCCACAGCTTCGGAATTTCTACACCGGCATATTATAAAGGTATTGCAGAAGTGCTCTGCTATGATAATCCGAATGATGAGCAGAGTATCAAGATGCAGCAGATGATCCGTTCTCTTGGAATGAAAAATGCTCTGGAGAAGATCAGCGGGATTCCCGCAGACAGTGAAACCGCTTCTTTTGTGGAAGCGGAATACGAGAAAATTGCCGAAAAGCAGGTATAAGGAGGGGCTTTCATGACGGATCGGGAAGTTTTATCAGAAGTCAGGCGTACCATAAAGGAAGAAGCGGAATCTCTGCAGAAACTGGCAGACCACTTCGACGAAGCAAGTGTTTTGAAAGTGACAGATGCTTTGCAAAACTGCAGAGGAAAAGTGATTCTGACCGGGTGCGGAACTTCGGGTATGGCTGCCAAAAAGATAGCCCATACCTTGAGCTGCATCGAAATCCCTGCGCTTTACATGTCGCCGGCGGATGCCGTTCACGGTGATCTTGGCGTCCTGCAGAAAGAGGATATCCTGGTGCTGATCAGCAAAGGAGGTAAGACCTCGGAACTCCTCACTCTGATTCCGGCCTGTAAAACCAAGCAGGCGCTTCTGATCGGAGTATCAGAAAATCCGGAATCTGAAATTGCCCGCAGTGCGGATATTTATCTCGAAGTGAAGGTTGACAGAGAGCCGGATCGCTTCAACATGCTGGCGACAGCCAGCACACTCGCGGTTATTTCTATGTTTGACGCGATCTGTATCGCATTGACGCAACTGAAAGGCTATACCAGAGAGCAGTTTGCCGTGATACATCCGCATGGTGCGGTAGGCGAGAGACTCCTGAAGCATCTGGATTGACAACAGGGAGGTTTTCAGAAAATGAAAATGTATGATACACCGCAGCCGGTGGAACGTTATCTGAACGTGGAGCTGGAATGTGACTGCGGAAGAACCCATTATGCGCCGATCAAAGCGATCAATATCAGCAGCGGAGCGCTGGAAAGCCTTCCGGGTTATGTTGCAGAATACGGTTATGCAAAGCCGTATATTCTGTGTGACAAAATCACCTGGGAGATTGCCGGGAAACGCTGTGAAGAATTGTTGAAAAAGGCCGGTTTTCAACCGACTGTCCTGATTATCCGGCATTTGGGCTTTGATGAAGCCACTCTCGGGGAAATAGTGCTCAATAAACCGGATGATTGTGACCTGATGATCGGTGTCGGTACAGGCTCGATCACGGACATGCTGCGGTTTTCGAGTTTTAAACTCGGCCTGCCATGCTTCACAGTGGCAACCGGAGCACCGATGGATGGCTTTTCTGCTTCTGTCGGGATTATGAATGTCAATAATCTGAAAGCGACGATGCCAGCCCACAGCACGGAAGTGATCATCGGAGACACGGATATTCTCAAATCTGCCCCCTACCGTATGACGATTGCCGGTTTTGCCGATTTGATCGGAAAGCTGAATGCTCTTGACGACTGGCATCTTGCTGTGATGATCAACGGCGATCATTACTGTAAGAAAATTGATGATCTCGTAACAGCCTACGTTGAGGATATCCTCAAGAAAGCGGAAGCGATTAAAGCCCGTGATCCGGAAGCGATCGGGGATGTAATGAATGCGCTTCTTCTGACCGGTGCGACGATCAGCCTGTATGGCAATTCCCGTCCGATTTCCGGTGCAGAACACCATATGTCTCACTATTGGGAGGTGCTGGGGGAACAGCGCGGAAAACCGTTTGCTATGCATGGGGAACAAGTCGCAGTCGGCACGGTTATGGCACTTTCTGTTGTGGAAGAGCTCGCTCGCCTGCAGCCAGATTTCCAGAAAGCCAGGGAAGCGGCGAGACAGTTTGACTATGCTGCCTGGGAAGCAAATATCCGCAGGACTTACGGCAATGCCGCGGATGCAATTATCGATCTGGAGAAATCCTCAGGGAAAAATGAACCGATACGCTGGCAGAAGAGGCTTGATATTATAGAAGCGAACTGGGCTGAGATTCAGGAAAAGCTGAAAAAGGTCTATCCGTCACAGAAACTGAGAGCCCTTCTGAAGGATCTTGGCTGTCCCTGCGACCCGAAGGACATCAGCATCACGGAAGCTGTCCTGAAAGACACTTTTATGGTCTGTAAGGAGACTCGAAACCGCTATACCTGTTATCAGCTGGCTTGTGATCTGGGTGTGATGTCGGAGATTTCAGATAAAATCATCGCAGAGTTAAAACAGAAGGATGCAATATAGATATTAGAAAACAGAAAGGGAGCTTGTTATGAGAAAAAAGCTTTTAACTGCTCTGTTCACTATCATTTTTGCTTTGACGCTGGTCGTATCCTGCCTCACTCCCGCGCTGGCAGTTTCCGTTGAGGAGAACGGTTGGTACGATTCTAAGGAAGAGGTTGCACTCTATCTCCATACGTTCGGACATCTTCCTTCAAATTATGTGACGAAGCGCGAGGCAAGAGCGGCAGGCTGGGAGAACGGATCACTGGAAAAGTATTTCCCCGGCTGCAGTATCGGTGGGGATGTTTTCCAGAACCGGGAAGGCCTGTTGCCCAAAGCCCCGGGGCGGACATATTATGAATGTGATATCGACACTGCCGGGCAGAAAAGCCGTGGTGCGAAACGAATCGTTTTTTCTGATGACGGCCTAATCTATTATACAGAGGACCGTTATGAGTCTTTTTCCTTGCTCTATGAAGGAACAGACGCTGCGGAAGTTCCTGTAGAGGAGGATGGCTGGTATGACTCGAAAGAAGAAGTTGCACTCTATCTCCGCATGTTCGGCCATCTACCCTCAAACTATGTGACAAAGGGCGAAGCCAGAAAATCCGGTTGGGAGGGAGGCTCCCTGGAACCGTTTTATCCCGGCTGCAGTATCGGCGGGGATGTTTTTCGTAACCTGGAAGGACAGCTTCCCACAGCACGCGGACGGACCTATTATGAATGCGATATTGACACCGCAGGGCGGAGAAGCCGAGGTGCAAAGCGGATCATATTTTCCAATGACGGTCTGATCTATTACACGGACGACCATTATGAAACATTTACACTTCTATATGAGGAGGATCGGCCATGAGCATTTATCTTCTGGATGGAAAAGACATGACCAGCCGTGATAAAGCCTATCGAGTTATCGAACAGGAGATGAATTTTCCCGAGTGGTTTGGCCATAATCTGGACGCATTGGCAGACTGTCTTGGGGATCTGCCGGCGGACAGCACAGCCATTGTGTTTGTAAACACCGACGCTCTGGCTGACAATCTTGGTTCTTATGCGGACAAGATCCTGAACTGTTTCCGGCAACTGTCTGAGGAGTGTGGCTTTGTGTGGATCGAGAAAGCCTGACAGCGCCGGTATTTACAGTCGCTTCATTCAATTCAATAGAGAAAAGGCAGGGGATTGCCCTGCCTTTTTCCTATAGGGATGGGATTTTTAAATGGTACTATAAGGAGCAAAGCCCTTTCCGGCAGAGAAGTGTTCTGATGGGGCAGAACTCTCGGCTGGGTGAAATCAGAATGTCTTCAGTACGTCGACGACATCAGTGAAGGTGTTCGGGTACCGGTTCAGGAGATCTTCGGGAGAGGTGCTTTTCATGTAGGGATAGCCGACCAGATCCAGAATGGGAATATCATTATAATTGTCGCCGAATGCGGCAACAGATTCAAGCCCGATTCCGAGGTGCCTGCACAGGGCTGTGACACCGGTTCCTTTGTCTGCCAGCGTGATGTCGACCCAGTGCGCGCCTGCAATGGCGACATGATATTTATCTCCCCATTCCCGTGCTATTACAGGAAAAACATCTTCTGCCCGATTCGAATAAACAGATACTTTCACAATAGCTTCGGGAATCTGTCTGGGAGATCGGATCCGGACAAGATTCATACCCTCATAGCTCAGCATCAGGTTCTGAAAAGACTCTGTTTTAATATACAGAAAGCCTGTACTGGAGCTGGATATTTCCAATTCCAAACCGGGAATATCGATCACTTTGGTAACAATCTGGAACACATCGTCCTGATCCATTGCAGTATGGCTGATGATTTCCGGGATTTTGCCATCGGAATAGACTACGGCACCGTTATCACAGATATAATAAAACCGGTCGACAAGGTGCTGTGCCAGAACACGAAGATTTGAAAACTGCCTTCCGCTGGAAAAACAGAAGACGATCCCTTTTTTCATGAGTCTTTCCGCCTGCTCGAGCAGCTCATGAGGAAGGATTCTTTCATCCGGTTCCAGAACGGTTCCGTCGATATCACAGGCAATCAGCTTAACCACAGTTTGTTCCTCCAATTTGGATTTTTCACAAGTATTGCAGAGTATAGCACAGTTTTTCAGATTTGGCAATTTCAACTATAAAACACTTGATTTGGGAGATTAATTGGTTTAAAATAATAGCAGTTTCGACGAAAAGACAGTCGACATCAGCCGGCTGGAAGAATACACGGAGCGGTGACGATATGAGAAGCAGGAAGAAATATGATATGTGGAACTGGATAGCGGTTGCCTTGCTGCTGCTGTTCCTGCTGTTCTTTATTTATCCCTGTGTCCGTCTGATGTGGGAGGCATTCTATACACAGAAAGACGGATTTACCATCAAGGCATTCGCAAAATTCTTTTCCAAGAGCTATTATACCAAAACAATCGGCAACAGCTTTAAAGTCAGTGGTGCTGTTATGATGATCTGCCTGGTGCTTGGTATCCCATTTTCCTATTTCTTTACATTTTATGAGCTGAAAGGCCGCAGATTCCTGTTTATTATGGCACTTTTGTGCACCATGAGTGCCCCATTTATAGGGGCTTACTCCTGGATTATGCTCCTGGGAAGGAATGGGGTAATTACCCAGTTTGTCAAAAGAGTCTTCGGGATCAAGATGGGCAACATCTATGGGTTTAACGGAATTCTTCTGGTTCAGGCTTTGAAACTGTTTCCCCTCGTAATGATTTATATGAACGGGGCATTCCAGGATATCGATAACAGCCTGATGGAAGCCTCCGCGAACCTCGGGTGTTCAGGCGTCAAACGGTTTTTCAAGATCGTTATGGGGCTCACCATGCCAACGATTCTTGCTGCAGCCTTGATTGTGTTCATGCGTGCCTTTGCAGATTTCGGTACGCCGGCTATCATAGGAGAAGGATACAAAACTTTCCCTGTACTGATTTATGACTCCTTTTTGGGTGATGCTGGGTCAGACTATAATTTCGCTTCTGCAGTCAGCGTGCTGGCCATTGTCCTGACAGGAGTGATTTTCCTCCTGCAGAAACTGGCAACGAGCTATTTCAAGTTTAGCATCAATTCTCTTCATCCGATCCAGAAAAAGAAGCCCACCGGAATCGGCGGATTCCTGATGCACCTGTATTGTTATATTTTGATCGCAATAGCCATCCTGCCACAGATTTATATCATTGTGGACAGTTTCCGCGATTACAAAGGCCAGGTTCCTCAGAGCACCTACTCCATGTCAAATTATCGTAACGCTGTCCGCAAGTTACTTCCCCGTGCAACCAAGAACTCCATTATAATCTCTTTCCTCGCCTTGGCTGTGATTATCATAGTGGCTGTTCTGATTGCTTACCTGGTTGTGCGGCGTTCCAGTGCACTCAGCCACACGGTTGATACCATTTCGATGCTGCCGTATATCATGCCCGGCGCGGTTATCGGAATTTCTTTGATTATTTCCTTTAACAACAAACCCTTCGTCCTGACGGGAACCATGGCGATTATGGTGATCTCCATGGCGATTCGTCGAATGCCCTATACCAGCCGCTCCGCAACAGCTACCATGATGCAGATTCCCATGTCCACCGAGGAAGCAGCCATCAGCCTTGGGGCGGGCAAATTAAAAACGTTTATCGTCATCACGATTCCCCAGATGGCCAGCGGTATTATCTCGGGTGCGATCCTCAGTTTTGTGTCGATTGTTACGGAGGTTTCCAGCACGATCTTCCTTTTCAACAACAGGACGATTACGCTTACCATCGGCACCTATCAGGCTATTTCTCTTGGGTCTTACGGAACGGCGTCTGCATTTGCTACCGTTACCACGCTTGTTACTGTCGTGTGTCTCATAGTATACCTGATTTGTACCAGAGGCTCCGAAAGAATGTCGGTTTAATACTTCTCTCAAACGGCTTCACGCCCTGCCTGGGCTTGAGCATAAAAAATCTTTTAAGGAGGAAACTTTATGAAAAAGTTCCTGAGCATTCTTCTGTGCACAATGCTGGTTCTCTCCCTTTGCGCCACTGCTTTCGCAGACGATGCGAAACCGAGCTGGGTTCGCGATGACCCTTCCAGCATCGGTAAAACAGTTGTTGTATACTCCACGCTGGATGATCCGCAGCAGGCAACTGTTGAAGGCATCTGGTATGAGTACTATCCCGATTGCACGATTGAATGGGTTAATGACTCTGTTGGTAAGCTTATAGCCCGTGCACGTGGTGAAATGCAGAATCCGTATGCCGATGTGATTATGGGCGGCCTCTTCGAGTCGGACGGCACAACCTATCATGATGTTCTCCAGCCCTACACGCCGTCCATTAAGGATGAGCTTGACAGACTGGATCCTTACGGCTACTACAGCTTCTTCGATGTTCAGTACATGGCTCTTGTTGTTAACAAGGATCTGCGCGACGAACTCGGCATCAAGATTGAAGGCTATGAAGATCTTCTCCAGCCCGAACTGAAGGGCAAGATCATCCAGGCAGATCCTGCAGCTTCTTCTTCCGGTTATCGGCAGCTGCACACGATCCTCGCTCTGATGGGCGATGAGATCAATGACGACAAAGCCTGGGAGTATGTGGATGCCCTCATCCAGAACTGCGACGGTGTTATTACCACATCTTCTTCTCAGGTTTTCAAGAGCGTCATCGCAGGTGAGTATGTCGTAGGCCTGACCTATGAAAACATTGTCCAGATGCAGATCGAGCAGAACGGTGCTGATAACATCGAGCTCGTCTACATGAAGGAAGGCAACACTGCTTGCGCATCCGGTGCCGGCATGGTAAAGGATTGCCCGCATCCGGAGGCTGCCGCCGCATTCCTCGACTTCTGCTCTTCTGTTGAATATCAGCAGGCCCGTTCTGTTGACAACTGCGCACGCGGTGTCAACAAGGGCATCATCTATGGCAACTACCCCTCTGATAGTGAGATCGGTGTTGTTCCCATCGATTGGGAGTGGCTTGGAACTCAGAAGCAGGCTATTCTTGATAAGTTTGCTGAGCATTGGGCACAGTACGCCGGCTGATTGAATTAGTTTCCATTGCGGCTCCGCTGTTCAAAGGCAGCGGAGCCTTTCTTCACGGAAAGGACGGGACGAGAGGTGGTTCACGCTTTGAAACCGGAAACAGAAAACAGGATCGATTCCTTTTTCGAAAGACAGAGTGAGCTCCGCGGAATGAAAGAGAGCGTGCTCCTGAGTGTCAGTGCAATTGCCGAGGCATTTGCTGCAGGAAAGAAGCTTCTCCTCTGCGGAAACGGAGGCAGCTGTGCAGACTGTGATCATATTGCAGGAGAACTGCTGAAAGGCTTTCTGAAAAGAAGGCCGGTTCCGGATACATTGAAGGAAATGCTGTCAGAGCTTTACGGGGAAGAAGGAGCACGTATCGCCGTCTCGCTCCAGCAGGGGCTCCCGGCAATCTCTCTCTGCACACATTCTGCTGCCATATCAGCTTTTGCAAATGATGTTGATCCGGAATATGTCTTTGCCCAGCAGGTGCTGGCGTATGGGAGGGAAGGGGATATCCTGCTTGCCATCAGTACTTCAGGGAATGCGAAAAATGTCAACGCTGCCGTAAAAACCGCAAAAGCAATGGGGCTTTTGACTGTTGGCCTGACCGGGAGTGTCGGAGGACAGCTCGCCCGAAATGCTGATCTGATTCTTGCTGCACCTTCAGCTGAGACGAACCGGATACAGGAATATCACATGATGATCTACCATCTTCTCTGTGCAGCTGTCGAAGAGGAGTTGTTTGTCAGCTGAACAAAAACTGCCGCGTTGACGCTTCGTCAATGCGGCAGTAAAAAAGTAAGATATAATACTAATAACTGATAAAACCATTTAAATCTTTTCGGTCAGAATTGTGGCATGCTGCGTTATCAGCCTTGAGAATACACAAAGTATTCCCTGCGGCTTCTGCCTTGCATG